>Ga0182024_10012595_pt1 | contig 16701 bp, 16 predicted proteins | sample P32metaG_FD_120480 | JGI IMG/M metagenome (GOLD analysis project Ga0182024, IMG submission 120480) | Permafrost microbial communities from Stordalen Mire, Sweden - P3-2 metaG (Illumina Assembly) | ecosystem: Environmental > Terrestrial > Soil > Wetlands > Permafrost | place: Sweden: Stordalen... | reverse complement strand
TGATTTTCGAACGGTTGGTTTCAAATATGGTGGCCGCCCGGAGCATAGGAGGTTCGGGTTGTGAGGTATCTGAGAATCATCGCGATGTTCCTGTTCGCCGCAATTCCGGCAAGTGCGACGACTTACTACGTGGACTATTCGGCGGGCCTGGACACCAATGCGGGAACTTCTAAAACTGTTCCGTTCAAGCACGCTCCGCAGATGCAGGGTTGTACAAATACCTGCTCGATGACAACTCCCGTCGCCGGCGACTCGATCATTTTCAAAGGCGGCGTGACGTGGCCTGCCGCAGCGTTGGGCTGGTGCGTGACCTTCTACGGAGCCTTCGACGGATCAAATCAGATTTACATCGGCGTCGATCCGACGTGGTATACGGGAGGAAGTTGGACACGCCCGATATTCAATGGTGGCGGTTCGGTGGTGACGGCCTGTTCCGGGGGCACTAGTCGCGGAAACACATTCATCGACTTCGCCGATTCCAGCAGCCCATCCCCATCGGGTATCACGATTGACAACATCGAGTTCACTGGAGCCTTTATCAGCGCCTTATCAACAAACGGCTCCCCAATTTACATCAACCAAGGCGTCGGAAGCGCCGTAGTTATCACGAACAATTACTTTCATGGATGGACGCATGGAGCATCAACTTGTTGGGAGCTAACACCTACTCGCATGTGTAATGAACTCTCAGCGATCTATGGAGGATCAGCCGTCCCCAGCGTCCAGACTGGTAATGTCATTGCAAACAATGTGATGGATGGTACAGATTCTACCAATACAGGAGATGCGGGAGTCTTCTGCCTTTGTGGAACTCCAACGATCTATCAGAACATCGTAAACAATACTGTCAACGGGTACATCGTGAATGGCGCAATTTCCGTACATGACAACACGACTCTAAACCTGCACACATCCTTAAGCGGTATTCATGAAAATTGCTTTGAAGACAACGCTTCGGAAGGGCTGAACTTCTACAACAATGTTTGTGGACATCTCGGCAGTGGCGCTCTCGGCTGGTGGTTTGCTCCGGTCAAGGGCTATGTGGTGAACGCGTGGAATAACGTCCTGTTCGATACGGATGTGACAAACGTGATTGACCTCGCGCCACCGGTCCCTCCGACTGGTGGGTGTCCACAAACAGGACAATATTGCACCGACGTCGGTACTTACAATCTGTATAACAACACGGTCGAGTGTGGCCCAGACAGTAATCCACAGGCAGTGTGCGCAGATAACATCCCAGTAGCGACGGCAGATGGCATCACCTTCGTTAACTCGCACTTCATCACAGGAAATGCCACTCCACTTTCAACCTGTTCTAGTCCCTGCACCAACACAAATTCCCTGGTACAGGCCAAGGGAACGGCCTGCGGGTCAATCACTCAGCCCTATGTATTCTTCCCAACGTCAAGCGGATGCCTGACGAATGTGGCGGGAACGAATCTAACAAGCACGTTTACGGGAGCGTTGGCCTCGGGGCTGAATGATACGACTTACGCTTGCACGGAAGTGAGCGGATCGGGCGGATATGTGGTGAGTTGTCCCGCGCGGACCGCTGTAGCACGAGTGTCAACGCTGTGGAATATCGGAGCTTATCAATATGGAGGAGCCGCACCAATCACGCCAGCGCCATGCGGCGCCTGCTTCACCGATGCGCCGAATGCGCCCACTAACTTGAAGGCGACGGCCATCCCGGTTCCTAGCAGTAGCAATAGAAGTGTGGACGGTTCAGGAGTGCTGACCGGCGGATCGGCGAAAGAAGATGTCAAGAACGTTTCAGGGGCGCCGCAATTGTAGTCACAGATAACCGGAGAAAAATCGGATGCACAGGCCACTGAGTCACAACGGTACATCGATGCAAACAAGTTTGGAGCGGACGAAGTGGTGTTTGCATTCGCATTCAGCCATGACAGGTTCAGAATGTCGATCTCATCTCCCATGCCGTCAAGTAACGGAACGTATGGATATTGGTCGATAAGCATGCCGCCTCCGGGAGTAAATGGCAAAGGACCCCCGTTATCCGATAGCGTCATATTCGAGACGGTCCCGCCGCCCATGCCTCCACCTGTCCAATCGAAATCAAACGACAGGTCAATCGTTTCGGTGACGTTCGCTCCCGTGAGCGTAATGGTACCGGTGAACGGATACACCGTATCGGCTTTGGCGGAGAGCGTGGCGAAAAACAGGATAGCGGCCAGCAGCGAGGCTTTCATTCCGTGAGCGTACTCGCACGCGATACGCAGCAGTCAATCGGGGATACCCGGCGGCCTATCGGGGATTCCCCTACGGCAAGGTTTCACAACATTTGTCGTCGCACTCACCTTTCTGGCGGGCGGGCAGCTCTTTTTCATGGGGATCATCGGCGAATACTTTGGTCGGATTTTCGCTCGCGGAGCATGCGAGCTGATGGCGAGCCCCTCAAAACTCGTGAGAATGCCCAACGCTACGGCGCCTCTGGCGGCACTGCTTTCCGCCGAAGACGTAGCGAGGATCACGGGCCTTTCCACGGAGACGCTCGCGCAATGGAGGAGCCAGAGAAGGGGAATTCCTTTCCTGAAATTGAGTCGCAACGTCGTCCGTTATCAACAGGGTGATCTTGACGCATGGCTCGCGGCGCGTATAGTGCGCGTCGAAGCGGACCCATCTATCGCTGAGAGGAGACTCTAGCCATGGCGGTCTATCGACGGGAAAAATCTGGTGGTTTCGATTTGAATTTTGCGGTCGCCGAATTCAAGAATCTTCTCATTCAAGCAATAAACACAAAGCAGAACAGATCGAAGCTAAACGCAAAACCGATTTGGCTGAAGGACACGCGGGTATCCGACGCAAAGCCACTCCGCTTCGATTTGACGAAGCCATACAGAGATTCATCGAATGGTCGAAGTACAAACACAGATCCAAAACGCATGAAGCCCACAAAATGCATTGCAGTACGTTGAAGCGCTTCTTCGGCTCGAAGTGGCTGGATCAGATCATTCCTGAGACCGTCGAGCAGTTTAGGCTGGCGCGATTACGCGAGCCACGCAAGAATGCGAGTGATGGCAGCACTGTTGCCCCCGCCACTGTGAACAGATCCCTTGAGACGCTCCGATTGATTTTTAACCATCTGGAACTTAAGAGTCCCACACGCAAGGAAATGTTTTTCGACGAGGAAGGACAGACGCGTGTGGTTAGCTTGGAAGAAGAACTGGCATACTTCCGAACGGCGAGCCAACCGTTGCGAGACATCGCGACCGTTATCTTGCAAACTGGAATGCGTCCCGACGAAGTATTTCGGATGGAGGTTCGTAATTTGGATTTTGCGCGTCGTTCAATTTTCAATCCATTCGGAAAGACGAAGGCTGCCAAAAGAACAATTCCGATGACGCGAGAAGTATGCGAGATCTTACAGGATCATTCGAGAGAAGCTCGAGGCAGATGGGTGTTTTCTTCGCCAGCCGGGCCCGGGCGGCCAGAACAGCCCGATCGTCCCATCAAGAGCGTTCGAAAGGCCCATGATGCAGCCATAAGGAGGGCCGGCATTCAGGAACATTTTCGACTCTATGATTTGAGGCACACATACGCCACTAGGGCTGCACAGGCCGGTGTAGACGTGTTGACCTTGGCCGCTCTATTGGGTCACACCACGGTTCAGATGACGAGCCGTTACGTTCACCCAACGGATCAACACAAGCGGGAGGCTGTTCAAAAGCTCGAGGCGTACAACGCAGATGTGATTTTCAAATATGCGGAATCGGTTTCAGGGTCACTACAAAAACCGCTACAATAGCGGAAAGGACGAAATGCGAACTGAATCTAACTTCTTGAAAAGATTGGTCGGGGCGAGTGGATTTGAACCACCGGCCTCCTGGTCCCGAACCAGGCGCGCTAGCCAGGCTGCGCTACGCCCCGAGATTTGTTAGCCCAGATTGTCCAACAGTTTACGCTGCATTGCTTTTGATCGCAACTTTCGAAAGGTTTGTACCATTGGGACTAATCGGCATCGAAAAATAGTCCTGGCTCCGCGGTCACGCGCTGCCGTTAGTAAGCCCCGAAATGCGTCTAACGGTAGGTCAACTCAAGTCCGAAATGTTTCAGCTCCAGCAGCGCGAACCGCTCTCCAATGACGGCTTTCATTTAGCACGCTCCCACATAATTCGGTTCCCCGTATCGACGGGGATGAGCACGAGCCGGTCTCCTGGCCCGAACTCGTATCGTCGTATGGCATCTTCGCCGACCTGACCAGGATTGAGGGCGCCCTTGCGATGGTGGGTAATCGTATGTGCGCGTTCGTCGACGGTGTAAGTTCCGAAATATGCGAGGTACCCGGTGACAGCGTCCTTCGCTTCGTCGGGCGTCGGTTGTGCCCCGGCGTACTTTTGTCGCGTGCGCGTGGGCATGACTTGCACCGCCATGTTCCCCAGACTGTCGTAGATCATCACCCCAATCTGGTTCTCCTGTACGGCTCGCCATGTCCCGATGAAGCGTTTCGCGTCTTCGCCCGCGGGTGCCGCCTGACCGCTGGTTCCGTCAGTGCCCAGTTGAGTTAGAAGAATGACGACGAGGACCGCCATGCCGACCGATGTGATCTTCCGCATCTCGTCCTCCAAGCGCAATCTGCTGGGATGCTACGACCGAACGGCAGATCCCGCAAAGAACATTTTTGATTTGGCTGACTGGTCTCGGCCATGACTGCGATCGAAACGTACATGCCTTCGCATAACTCAGTTTGCTGCTTGACGGCGTTACGACGCTCTTTCTACAATCCCGCTCGAATATTGCTCTTCGACAAGGCCCAGGGAGCACAATGAGCGCTTGCATCGAAGTCACAGGGGCGGAGGACATTCAACCGCTGAACTGCCAAACGATTGTCCCCAATGTCGGGATGGACGATCTGATCCTGGAATTTCACTAAGCGGAGGCACGATGAAGATCATCCTGCGTGTTTTAGGTGCGATTGTCTTGTTAGCCGTAGTGGCGGCCGTTTCCGTTTATGTCTGGGGCGAGCCGATCGGCCGAATGCCGGGAAGACATTTGCACGGCTCCGTCATGACGCAGCCCGTAGAGGACTGGAGTTCGGTCCCTTCCCCGCAAGGAAGGCTTTGCCAGATTGAAGTCGATTCGGACTCCCCGCAGGCTGTGAATATCGCTTGCACCAAGTTGGGAAAGGATCTCTATGTGGGCCACATGATTGTGCCCGGTCACAGGCCGTCGTGGGCGGAAATTTTAGCTTTGCAACCGAACGCCGCGAGCATTCGGTTCGGCAAGAACATCTATCCTGTCGCGGCGACTCCTGTCACCGGCGCAGCGCTGCGTCAACAACTCTGGAAACTGAATTATAGTCAATTGCAACCGCGGGCCGCGGCTCGGCCGGATAATTTCTTGTTGTTCAAGCTTACATCGCGTTAACGGAATTCGCGATTTCTACGCATCGAATTGGTAAGGCGAGCATGGCTAATCGATCGGATCGAATGCCGACGGAAGCCGGCATCGTTCATTCAAGGCTGAATATTGCAAAGTGAGTCTCTCAGTAGCCCGTCGCTGTCACCGGTGCGTGGTTTGCTGCCGCGGCGAATATTGGCATTCGTTCGACCGGCAGGCTCTCGTCCGCATCCGGGTGCTCGAAGACCTTGCGGATTTTATACGTCGTAGCACGCTCGGCTGGGACACGTCCGATGGTTCGGATCAATGCGCGGAACTCGCCGGGAGATACATATTCGCCGAAATTTGCTCCCGCCGCCTTCGAAATACTCTCCTCCATCAACGTGCCGCCGAAATCGTTCGCTCCCGCTTCGAGACAGGCTAGAGACTGCTCGAAACCAAGCTTCACCCATGAAACTTGAATGTTCGGGATGTAGCCGTGCAGAAGCACGCGCGATAGCGCATGTACGATCAGATCCTCATTGACTGAATGTCCCGCGCGGGCGCCGCCCTTCTGGAATAGCTTCGTCTGCGAATGGATGAATCCCAGCGGGACGAATTCAGTAAATCCGCCTGTTTCCTTTTGAATCTCGCGAAGCAGAAGCAGATGCTTCACCCAGTGTTCGGGCAGTTCCGTATGGCCGTACATCATGGTGGAAGTCGACGGAATGCCAAGACTGTGCGCCGCGCGAACCACCTCAATCCACTGCCGCACTTTCAATTTATTCGGACTTAAGGAGCGGCGCACATTATCGTCGAGAATTTCCGCCGCCGTTCCCGGAATGCTGTTCAAACCGGCGTCTTTCAACATGAGCAGATACTCACGCAGCGGCATTCGCGTCTTTTCGACGCCGTAAGTAATCTCCATGGGCGAATATGCATGCACATGCAGCTCGGGCAAGCGCGCCTTGATGGCGCGAAGAAGCTCGACGTAGTAATAGCCGTTGAGGTCTTTCGGCAGGCCGCCCTGGATGCACACTTCGCTGGCGCCATGTTCAACCGCCTCGACCGACTTGGCAACCAGCTTTTCCGTGGAGTGAAAATAAGCATCGGGGGAATCCGGCCCGCGGCTGAAACCGCAAAAAGCACAGCCGACGATGCAGACGTTGGTGAAATTTAGATTTCTGTTCACCACGTAAGTGATGCGGTCGCCGACCACGCGCCGTCGAAGCTCGTCCGCGACTTTCACCAGAGCCAAAAGATCGTTCCGTTCAACGGTCGCGAGCGTGATGCCCTCTTCGAGGCCGAGGTCGTTCCCGGCAAGGGCTTTTTCGAGGGCGCCGGCAACGTTGGGGCTCGCCGCCGCGAGAGCGCGATCCCAGGGGATCTCTCTCCATTCAGGATTCATTGGTTTCAGCATTGGTCTCGCTCCACTCGTGCATAGCCGTCCTCGCCCTGCAGCTTTTGAACGTGCGATTTTAGGCGGTCGTTTACGAATTCCGGCCGCGAAGAGAATTCCGGATAGATCGCCAGCCGTTCGCGCAGGACGAAACCGGCCGAGGCGGTTCTCGCGGCCAGCGAAGAGAGCCGCGGCCAGGCGGCTTCCGGGTTGATGAAGTCGCGGGTCACCGGAGAAACTCCGCCCCAATCGTTGATGCCGGCCTTCAGCAGATCGAGATAATCCTCCGAAAGCAGATTAGGTGGGGATTGAATATTCATCTCTCCGCCCAGAATCAAGCGGGCGACTGCGATAGTGCGCTGCAAATCTTCGCTCGAGGGTTCCGGTGCCTGAGCCATGCGAATATCGGGCTTCGCGCGAAACGGCTGGATGATTACCTCCTGAATGTGACCGTGTTTTTCGTGGGCAGAGCGAATCGCCAGCAGCGAGTCCACTCGATCTTCCCGAGTTTCACCGATCCCGATCAAGATGCCTGTCGTGAAGGTCATGGATAACTGTCCGGCATTCTCGATGGTCCGCAGACGAAGTGCGGGGACTTTGTCCGGTGCTTTCCAGTGCGCCCCGCCGGGGCGGCCAAGACGAGGATTCGTGCTCTCGAGCATCAAGCCTATGCTGACGTTGGTCTCCCGCAGGCGGCGAAGATCCTCCGCGCCCATCACGCCCGGATTGGAATGAGGAAGAAGTCCGGTCTTCTCCAACACCAGCTCGCTCATTGCCGCAAGGTATTCGAGCGTGCGATCAAAGCCCAACATTTTCAGAAACTCTTTCGCTTCCGAGAAAACTCGCTCGGGCTGATCGCCCAGGCTGAACAAAGCCTCCTTGCATCCCGCGCGGCGGCCTGCTTCGGCTACTGCCAGCACGTCCTCTGGTGTCATGTAGGCCGGCACGCCCGCCTCAGGATCCGCCCGGAACGTGCAATAGCCGCAGTAGTCGCGGCAAAGGTGGGTGAGCGGAATGAAGACTTTCCGGGAATAGCTGACCGAATTGCCTTTGAAGCGGTCCCGAACGGCAGCAGCCACCTCGAGCAAAGCCGCTAGCGGGGCTTCCTCCATCAAAGAGAGCGCATCTTCACGGGATACGCCACGGCCCTCGAGCCCACGCTCAAGAGCGGCATCCACATGGTAGGGAATCGCTACTTCCGGCATTCGGGCGTCCTCGACAAGAATATTCCGCTGCAACCTAACTTAACGTGAAGCATATGCTTGCCCATCTTCGGTGTCAATTTAGCCGAAGATAGGAATAGACCGCGGTCTCATCACTTTCTGCAGCGCCTTTTTGCCGATCAATGGACGGTGCGAGAAATCCCGCGAGGTGCGTACAATAACGGCGGAACAATGCAGCCGTGAAAAAAACGCATTCAATAACCGGTCTGGTCACCGTTTGGATTGCTGATGGCTAACGCCCTCACGGCTGTTCGCCTGCTTCTCGTGATTCCATTTGCGTTCTTCATGGCCCGAGGAGACGCGCGCTCCGCAGTTTTCGCTCTGGTTGTCTGGGCGGTTGCGTTGCTAACGGATTTTCTGGACGGGCCCATCGCACGCCGCAGGGGCACGATGACTGCGCTGAGCGGGACCTTCGATCACGCCAGCGATTTTCTATTCGTCACCAGCGGCATATTTGCCGGCGCAGTCCGCGGCGCTTTTCCATGGATTCTGCCGATTCTGATCACTGCGGCTTTCGCCCAGTACGTCATCGATTCTTACTGGATTCACCGCCGGACCAAGCTCCGCGGGAGCAAGCTCGGCCGCTACAACGGCATGCTCTACTTCGTCCCTACCTGTATGGACATTCTGAGTAGGTTAGGCGCGCATTTCCTGAAGCCCATGCTTACCATTTTGGTCTGGACACTGGTTCTGAGCACACTGGCGTCCATAGGACAACGCCTGATGTTCAGAAGGCTACCTGAACATCTCCCGACTGGCTCGGCGCAGAAATAGCAGCCCGACTGCTGCATTAAAGAGGATGAAGAAGTTGTGCATCACCAGCCCAAAGGCAGTCATCTGTCCCGGTTTGTCAGGGAACAGCAGCACCCAGAAGAGAATCGCAACGGAGTGCATCGGACCGGGCATCGCTGCCCCAAAGAAGATCACCGGCAGATATCCCAGCATTTCACCGAAGCTCACCGAACCGCCAAAGAGTCTCAAAGCCAGCGTATATATGACCACGCCTGTGATCACCAGCGGCGCACGCATTGCGATTACAGCCCCGTAGTGCCAGACTTTGGCGAGCCGGAACGCGCGGAAGATCGGCCGGTCGCGTAGGGCCATCTCCGGAGCGATTTTCCCGCTGAAGAAGAGATGGAAAACCACAAAGAAAACCAGGGAGCCCAAGGCAATCCAGGGGATTATGTGAAAGACACGCTGGATACTATTCCACCGCAACATCGCGCCGACGGCCCCCCACAGGATTAAGCTGTAATACTCGCAAAACATGACGAAGAGCATGCTGGAGCCGACCTCCCAGCCGGGCACGCCGTCCCGACGGTTCAGATAGACTGCGATGGCTCCTTTACTGACTTGCTCGTTCACCAAGGACAGAATGTAGGCGCTAGCCCGAATGGGCAAGATATCGGTGTAACGGATTTTTGTGTTGAACCAGTTGATCACACTCCAAAGAACCAGGCTGTCAAACAGAAGATAAAGGAAGCAATAAGGGATCATCAACGCAAGCCAGCGAGACCAGCTGACATTCTCAAAGCTTCTTGCAAGATAGGGCAGCAGCCTGCTGCCCTCGGCCGCAGCAGCCCGGCTGAGACTCCTGTAAAGATACGCGAAGCAGGCCGCGGTAATAAGAAACGGCAAAAGCCGCTGCCACGGTTTTCCTTTTTTAGCCGCGGCGACAGAAGGCGCGGCGGCCGTGGGGATGGTTTCGCTCATTTCGTTTGCTTTCGGCCCAAACTGTTCTTGATCATATCGTCGATTCCCGTGAGTTCGATTCCGAGTTCACGCGCGGCCGGTTGCGGGTCCAAATGCGTGTCAGCCGTAATTACCTCGAGAGCGTCCCGCGAAAATCCTGGCCCGGCGATGCGCTGACGAAAAGCCAGCACCAAAGAAAGCAATTTTTTCGGAATCGAGGCGATCCGGACCTTTCGGCCCAGAAACAGGGCAGCTCGCTCGACGAGTTCCCGCTCCGGCAGCGATACGGGCCCCACCAGATCCAGCGTAAGGTTTCTGGCAACCGAGGTCTGGGTCGCAAGCATTGCCGCCCGCGCCAGATCGTCCACATAGAGAGGCTGCTGAAGATTACGGCCTCCGCCGATCAGCATGGCCCTCCCCCGGCTAGCGTTACGCTCGAGTGCCGCCGCGCCCTCGGTGCCGGGACCAAGCAAAAGCGGCGCGCGCAGCACCGTATAGCATAAACCCGAGGCGCGCACCAGAGCCTCCGCTTGCCCCTTCGTGCGGTAGTAGCCGTTGAAAGCCGTCTCATCCGCTCCTGTTGCGCTAACCAGAACGAATTTCTGCACCGCGCCTCGTTTCGCGGCTTCAACGACGCTCCGAGCCGGCACAACGTTTGCCTGCTCGTACGTCGAGTCCGGCCTTTCGACGAGAATTCCTGGGAGGTGAATCACCGCAGAGGCGCCCTGAAACGCGGCGTCCAGGCTGCTGGGCTCATCGTAGGAAATTTGCACGACACGGTCGTCGCCGCCCAACAGCGACCGGATTTGTTCAGCGGCGCGGCTTGAGCGGACCGCGGCAACAAACGTGGTTGCCGCGACCTCCTGTTTCGGCCGGCACCTGAGGATGGCTTGACCGACGGCGCTATTGGCACCGGTTATGACCACCCTCATGTCTATTATCCCCGCCGGTAAATCACTGCCATCAAGCACGCATTCAGATTGCTGGAAGTAAATTTGTCAGAGCGGCTCTGAATCTCACGCCGACGTGAAATATTTGAGCCGCCCGAACGGAACGACGATCACGATCCGCGATTCTACCACTTCCCCCGAGTGACACTGGTTCACTCGCTTGTCGGCCATTCGATCGATTGCGCTCGAATGCATCCAGCCATGGAGCGCTTCAGCGAAAAATATGTTCCGCGCCGCAAATAAAAGCTTGCAGTCCCATGAAGCATGCCTATTTTCATGGTTTTTTCAGATTTGATTGATATTCTAAAAAGGTTGACTTCATGCCCAAGTACTTAGTAAAAGACGTGGTGCCCGAGAGCCACTGCGGGATTTGTTGAGTAAAAAGGTGTTTAGCGATTCATTGGGGCGCGTTGGTAATCAAATTGAGAGGTTTCAATTGTTCTGGAACAAAGGTCACGAGTTTATAAAATCGTGATTGCCACGAATCGGTCTGGAGAGGTTGAAAAGCCGAGGAAATGGCTGGATCAGTTCGCTAAAGGCAAAGGCATCTGTGAGTTGGAGGAACAACATACTAAAGTTAGCGAGGATCTAATGGCTGGTTCCGTATCAAAAAAATACTGCATCTCGTTTTGCTGCACAGGGCGGACTCCACGGCGCGCGATTTTGCACTCCTTGGTCCTCGCAAGCGGTTTGGCCGCAGGGATCGCAATTATTTCCCCGGTATCCATGGCGCAATCAGCAGCAGCGACGGGAGAGAGACCGGATTCGACCGTGCAACTCGTCCAGCCGTCGGGGCCGGGCGACGCTACTCCGCCCATCACAATCACATTGCAGGATGCCCTCGAGCGAGCACGCAAGAATGACCCGCAATTTCTCGCGGCGGTCGGCGACGCAAAAAGCGCCCACGAGGACCGCCTTCAGGCCAGAAATGCAATGCTGCCTTCCGTTACCGAGTCGACGCAATATCTGAATACTCAGGGAAATGGGCAGACGCCCGAGGGCCGGTTTGTTACGAACGACGGAGTTCACGTATATCGAGAGTGGGCCGTGATGCGTGAGGACCTTTCGCCCAACACGTATATGTTTACAGGCCTTCACCACGCAGGCGCGGCGGAGGCAATTGCCAGCGCGAAGGCGGAAATCGCGCGGCGCGGCTTGACCGTTACAGTGACGAAGCTTTACTACGACGTCACTTCTTCCCAGCGCAAGTATGCCACAGCGCAGCAGGCACTTGACCAGGCGAAGCATATTTTTGACATCACCGGAGATGCCGAGCGTCTTGGGCAAACGGCGCACAGTGACGTCGTGAAGGCCGAGATTCAATATCGGCAGCAGCAGCAGGCGTTTGACGAGGCCCGCCTCGCCATGGAGGACGCTCGTCTCGCTCTGGCGGTTCTGCTCTTTCCCACGCTGAATGAGAATTTCACCGTGGTGGACGATCTGGATTCCGCAGCCGCCCTGCCGGCGTTCCCCGAAATCCAAAGCATGGCAGCAAAGGGAAATCCGGATTTGCGGGTCGCCATGGAGAGCCTGCGAGCAGCAGATCTGGACGTGTCTGCCGCGAAGGGCTCTTTTTTGCCGGCGCTTTCGATTGAAACGGATTACGGGATTGAAGCGAACGATTTCGCTCTTCACTCCGTTGTAAAAGCATATCCCCAACTGGGTCCTCTACCAACACTGGGCTATTTCCTCACCGCCAATCTGACCATTCCCGTGTGGGACTGGGGTACCATGCGCAGCAAGCTCCACCAGAGCGAATACAGGGAGGAGCAGGCCCGCGTGGAACTTAGCCGCGCACAGAGGGGAATGCTGAGCAACCTTTATTCGACGTACAATGAAGCGGCGGTCGCGCGTGGGGTGGTGGAATCGTCACGCCATACGGCCGATCTTGCCGCCGAGAGTTTGCGTCTGGTGACTCTGCGCTATCAAGCTGGAGAATCGACCGGTTTGGAAACCGTCGACGCGGAAAATACGCTGATCGCGGCGCGCAATGCGTACGACGACGCTCAAGTGCGCTATCGCGTCGCTTTGGCGAACCTTCAAACGTTAACAGGAAATTTCTGAATCATGCGAAAACGTGCCGGCACAATTATTCCCAAGAACCAACAATCCGCGTTTGGGCCTATAGAAGGCCCTAACGTGGTCAATTTCCATCGATGGACTGCGCTCTGTTTCCTCGGGACTGCTCTTGTCGCGGGCTTCTTCTTTTCCGGATGCACGGCGCAAGAAGCGAGCGAAGTGGCTCCCACGGTGACGGTGCAGGTGGATGCCGCGGAGAAAGAGGTAATCCATCGAATGGTAACGTCCGATGCGATTCTGTATCCGCGCGACCAAGCGGCGATCGTGCCGAAAATCAGCGCGCCGGTAAAAAAATTCTATGTGGACCGTGGCAGCGTAGTGCATGAGGGACAGTTACTGGCCGAACTGGAAAACAAAGATCTGGAAGGCTCTTTGACGGAAAACCAAGGCGGCTATCAGCAAGCGGAAGCAAGCTACCAGTCGGCGGTTCAAAAAGCCGAGCAGGATCTGAAGCTCGCGAAACAACAGCTCGATGCCCAGCAGAAGTTTTACGACAGCCGCCAGGCGCTATTCAAGCAAGGAGCCGTTTCGGCCAAGGACGTACAAGACGCCAATATTGGGTTGACCCAGGCGCAGGATCAGTATGCGATAGCGCAGAAGCAGTACGATCTCAAAGCTTCAGAGGGCCAGTTGACGGCAGCGAAGGGCAAGACCGCGAGCGCCGAGGCTCAACTGGGCTATGCCAAGATCGTGAGTCCGATCAACGGCGTCGTGACCGACCGTCCTCTTTATTCAGGCGAGACAGCGCCAAGCGGTTCTCCCATTCTTACCGTGATGGATTTATCGCAGGTGGTGGCGCGTGCCCATGTCTCCCAAGAGGAAGCGGCGATGCTGAAGGTGGGCGATGTTGCGACGTTGACCCAACCTGGGCAACCCGGCAGCTTTCCTGGGAAGGTCACGCTTGTGAGCCCTGCCCTGGACCCGAACAGCACGACGGTTGAGGTGTGGGTGCAGGCTCCGAATCCGGGCGGCAAGCTGAAACCGGGCTCGAACGTGCGCGCGTCTATTGTGAGCCAGACAGTACCCAATGCGGTTGTGGCTCCCGCAGCGGCCCTGCTCACCGATCCTGATGGAGTAACGTCTGTTATTGTTTTGGACTCCGATAACAAGCCCCACAAACAACACGTGAAGGTGGGAATCCGAAATGGCGACGACGTGCAGATAACCGACGGCCTCAAAGGGGGTGAGCGCGTCGTTACGATCGGGGCTTTCGAACTCGACAAAGAAGATGACGACGTGCTGGCGAAGACCAAGATTCAAGTGCAGGCTCCTCCGAAAATACCCGACGAGGATGACGAGGACTCGAACTAATTATCATGATCGGACGATTGCAGAGGAAGCTCGTGTGTGTCTCCATCCCAGCGGCTGAGGATATGTTCCCCCTGAACTGTGAGTTTCGAAGGACAGAGTTCCATGGCTGATAGGGCGCCTACCTCGACGATGCCTCCCGTGATGCCCCCTGCTTCGCGCAGTGGTGAACCTGGAGGCACGCCTCCACAGGACCCATCGCGTTACTGGTTTGCGCGACATTCGAAATCGATTATTTTTTTGGTGATCGTTCTGGCTGTCGTGGGAATTTACGAAGCCCTCTCTATTCCCATCGCCGTTTTTCCCGCCACGAATTTTCCTCGGATCATCATCGGTGTAGACAACGGCGTGATGCCGATCGACCAGATGCAAGTGACGATCACGCGTCCTCTGGAATTGGCGGTCAACAGCGTTCCAGGCCTGGAAGATGTCCGGTCGATCACGAGCCGCGGATCGGCGGAAATTGATTTGTCATTCAACTGGAGCGTCGACATGGTCGTAACACTCCAGTTGGTGGACTCGGCCATCGCGCGTATCCAGGGCACGCTGCCGTCAACGGCTCAAATTGAAACGAACAGGCTCGATTTCGCGAGTTTTCCGATTCTGGGTTACAGCCTTACGTCTGATAAGGTCCCGCAAAGTCAGCTCTGGGAAGTGGCGACCTACGATATTAAACCTCGTCTGAACCGGTTGAACGGCGTTGCTTCTGTATTAGTTCAAGGCGGTCAGGAACCGGAGTTTCAGGTCACGCCGGATATTGCGCGGATGCTTCGCGCCCACGTGACGGTCCAGGACATTCTGGACGCCGTTAATCACACCAATCTGATTGATTCTCCGGGCCTCATTACTCGAAATCACCAGCTGTTCTTGAGCCTGATTACGGCCCAAGTGCAGAATCCCGACCAAATCGGCGACATCGTTATCAAGAATGTGAATGATGCTCCGGTCCGAATTCGCGACATTGGCACCGTTACATCCTCCACGGCTCCCGCTTTCACCGTAGTCACGGCCAACGAGAAACCCGCTGTATTGCTGAGTATCAACCGGCAACCTGATAGCAACACCGTCCAGGTGGCGGACGAAGTCCATCAGGAAATGGAAGATCTTCGATCGAGTCTTCCCGCCGGCGTGAATGTGAGCGTTTATTACGACCAGTCCAACATTGTGAAGGAATCGATCGCCAGCGTGCGGGATGCCATCATCATCGGCCTCTTTCTGACGGGACTCATTATTTGGTTGTTCTTGCGCGACCTTGGTACGGCGGTGATGGCGGGACTCGTGGTGCCGGTCACGATTTGCATCACTTTTGTGGCGATGAAGATGATGGGCCAGAGCTTCAATATGATGACGCTCGGCGGACTTGCGGCAGCGGGCGGACTCGTGATCGACGATGCCATTGTCGTGATCGAGAACATCGTACTTCACCGCGACGGCGGCGAGGCGCCCCTCGAAGCCACCAGCAGGGCGCTGAAGGAGTTGACCGTTCCGCTGATCGGTTCGACGCTCACTCCGATTGTGGTGTTTTTGCCGCTGATTTCTATTACGGGTGTCACCGGCACCTTCTTTCGCGCGCTGGCCATTGCGATGAGCGTTTCGCTGTTGACTTCTCTTGTGCTCGCGTTGGGCTGGACTACGAATCTGGGAACTTATTTGATTCGCCGCAAGAAAGTCCCCGAAGCGTCCTTTAACGACAGCAGTCACGAGCAGGATGGCAATTCGAACGGCGACGTGCGGGTATCTACGCCCGAATTTGAATCCTCCGAAGTTTCCGAAGCCGACGAAATGAGACGAATGATGGCTGCGGAAGAGGCATCTCTGCGGGGGGGCGTATTCGAGCGAATCATGCACTTTTACGAGCGCTGGATGCGTAAAGCTCTCGCGCACCCGGTATGGCTGGGCGTCTTCTGTGTGATCCTGATCGGAATCTCGTACATCTCTTATAACCATCTGGGAAGTGATTTGCTGCCCGCCATGGATGAAGGCGGATTCGTTCTCGACTACGTGATGCCTCCGGGAAGCTCTCTGCAGGAAACAAACCGAGTGATCTCTCACATCGAGAAAATTGTCCGCTCGGTGCCCGAGGTGGAAAGCACGTCCCTGCGCACGGGTTTGCAGCTCGGACTGGCCGCGGTTACCGAGCCGAACACCGGAGACATCTCGGTGAAACTGAAGGACAAGCGCAGCCGGGGCATCGATGACATCATCAGCGAAATCCGGGCGCAGGTTGCGACACAAGAGCCTTCGGTGGACGTCGATTTTACGCAAGTGCTCCAGGATATGATTGGTGACCTGACTGGAGCACCGCAACCCGTAGTCGTTAAGCTTTTCTCGCCCGACGCGGATCTGTTAGGCACGTGGGCTCCGCGTGTCGCTGACGCGCTCGGCAGAATTTATGTGAATAACAAAAAGCCCGTAGTGGATATCGAAGACGGAATTGACAATACCACGAGCGGTCCCGCCGTGGTCTTCACGATAAATCCGAACGCGGCGGCGAAGGCCGGCTTTACGACGGACCAACTGACCTTGGTTTCTTCAGCCATCGTTGACGGCGAACCCGCCACTACTCCGGTGATCATCAACGACCGTCCTTACACATTGCGCGTGCGCTTTCCGAAGGAGAATCGGTCGTCACTCGAAGCGATGAGCAATACGCTTCTCGTGAGCCCGGCCGGAGGAACGGCGACACTCGGGTCGGTGGCGACGGTGACCG
>Ga0182024_10012594_pt1 | contig 16703 bp, 17 predicted proteins | sample P32metaG_FD_120480 | JGI IMG/M metagenome (GOLD analysis project Ga0182024, IMG submission 120480) | Permafrost microbial communities from Stordalen Mire, Sweden - P3-2 metaG (Illumina Assembly) | ecosystem: Environmental > Terrestrial > Soil > Wetlands > Permafrost | place: Sweden: Stordalen... | reverse complement strand
GTGGACTTCGACGTGGAGGTCAAGGACGCCCGCCACCTCACCCACATCGCCGCCGCCCTGCGCGCCTGCCCCAGCGTCGAGACCGTCGAACGGGCGAACGGGTAGGGGGCAGGCCGGTGGCTGGTCGGGAAGAGGAAACGCCAAGACGCCAAGACGCCAAGTAGAGCCAATTGCGCTAGCCAAGGTCCGCGCCCTCCGGGGCGAAACGACTCAATCCTCCTTGGCGTCTTGGCGTCTTGGCGTTTCACTTGATCGGCGCCGCGCTTGGTTCGGAACGGCGGGAGGCGGGACAACGTGGCCCGCTTTGGTGTATGGCCTGGGCATGACCAACCAGGATGTCGCCAGCGAAATTCGGCCGGCCGACCGGAGGCGCCCAGCGTGAAAAGGCTGCGCCTGGGCGTCAACATCGATCACGTCGCCACGATTCGCAACGCGCGAGGGGAATTCTATCCCAGCCCGGCCCGCGCCGCCGAGGTCGCCCTGTTGGCCGGGGCTGACGGGATCACCGCCCACCTCAGGGAAGACCGCCGGCACATCTCCGACGCCGACATCGAGACCCTGGCGGCGCTGACCCGGCGCCGCGGCCGGCCGCTCAATTTCGAGATGGCGGCCACGAAGGAGATGGAGGCCATCGCCCTGGCCCATCGCCCGCACGCCACCTGTCTGGTCCCCGAGCGGCGCGAGGAGGTCACCACCGAAGGCGGCCTCGATGTCGCCGGCCAGCACAACCGGATCACTCCGCTGGTGGCAAGGTTGAAGGCGGCGGGGATCCGCGTGTCGCTGTTCATCGAGCCGAAGCCAATCCAGATCGCCGCGGCGAGCGCGGCCGGCGCGCAGGTGGTGGAACTTCACACCGGGGCCTATTGCCTGGCGGTCCGCGAACGGGACGCCGCGGCGGAGCGGCGTTTGCTGGCGCTGCGCGACGGGGCCGCTCAGGCCCACGCCCTGGGCCTGGAGGTCCACGCCGGCCACGGCATCGACTACGAGACGGTGTCGGCCATCGCGGCCATCTCCGAGCTGGCGGAACTCAACATCGGCCATTTTCTGATCGGCGAGGCCATCTTCACCGGCCTGGACGGGGCGATCCGGCGGATGCGGGCCTTGATGGACGCGGCGCGGAGCGTCGGCCAAGGCGGCGAGGCGGCCGCTTGATCGTCGGCATCGGCTCGGATCTTACCGACATCCGTCGCATCGCCGCCACGCTGGAGCGGTTCGGCGAGCGCTTTACGGCGCGTATCTTCACCGACATCGAGCGCGCCCGCTCCGAGCGCAGAGCCGACCGGGCTTCCAGCTACGCCAAGCGCTTCGCCGCCAAGGAAGCGTGCGCCAAGGCTCTGGGGACGGGCATGCGCGGGGGCGTGTTCTGGAAGGATATGGGGGTAGCGAACGCCCGCTCCGGCCAACCGACCCTGGCGCTGACCGGCGGCGCCGCGGCGCGCCTCATCGAACTCACGCCGGCTGGCCGCCGCGCCGTGATACACCTCACGCTCACCGACGATCATCCTTACGCCCAGGCGTTCGTGATCATCGAGGCCGTCCCTGACGGATCGTAGTGAAGGCATGAGGCTTCATCCGTTTGTGGTTCGATCCACCAAAGCCAAACATTTGTGGCGCGACTCCACAAATCGGATAGCGGACCATCGGATCGAGTCGCGCCACGGGTGACGCCCCTTTCGCCGGCCCGCCGCTTGCTCGCGGCGCCGCCAACGTCTAGCACGCGCCCAACCAGCGATCCTTAAGGACCTTTTATGAGCCACGCCCCATGAGCAAAGACGCCGCCGCCAAGACACGGGCGGATAAGAAGCACGGCGCGGCCGAGGAGACGGGCGAGATAGCCAAGACCGTATTCTGGGCGCTCCTGATAGCCCTGGTGATCCGGACGCTGCTTTTTCAGCCCTACACCATCCCTTCGGCCTCCGAGGAGCCCAATCTCTATCAGGGCGACTACATCATCGTCTCGAAGTGGTCGTACGGCTACAGCCGCCACTCGATCCTGTTCAGCCCCCCCCTGTTCAATGGACGGATCTTCTTTCATCCGCCCACGCGCGGCGACGTCATCGTCTTCAAGCTGCCCCGCGACGGTCACACCGACTACATCAAGCGTCTGATCGGCCTGCCCGGCGACCGGGTCCAGATGCGCGGCGGCCAGCTCTACATCAACGACAAGGCCGTGGCGGAGACGACAGTGGCGAACGTGACCGCCCATGACCGCGGCTTTCCCGAACAGGTGAGGTGGGTGCGGGAGACCAATCCGGAAGGGCGCCAGTATATCACCCAGATCCACACCATGACCGGGCCGGCCGACAACACGGGCCTCTACGTGGTGCCGCCGCACTGTTACTTCATGATGGGCGACAACCGGGACAATTCCGAGGACAGCCGGTTCGATCCGGGCCTGGCGCCGGAGGATCCCAAGCTGGGCGGCTGCGGTTGGGACAGTCGCCTGGACGCGGCCATGGGCGCCGAAACCGGGGTCGGCTTTGTTCCGGAAGACAATCTGGTCGGCAAGGCCCAGATCGTCATGCTGTCGTGGCATGAGAACGCCAGCATCCTGAAACCCTGGACCTGGCTCGACCTGCGCCTGGACCGTTTCCTGCATCTGCTGAAATGATCGCCATCGCCCCCATCGCCCATGGATAGGCGAGCGGCGGCGGTCGCGGCCCTCGAGGCTCGCCTCGGTCACCAGTTCACCGATCGGGGCCTCCTCGAGCGCGCCCTCACCCACGCCAGCGCCAGCGAGGGCGCCGGCCGGATCGTGCACAACGAAACCCTCGAATTCCTCGGCGACCGGGTCCTCGGCCTATTGGCCGCCGAGACCTTGATCGGCTTGAATCCTGGCTGGCGCGAGGGCGAATTGACCCGCCGGCAAGTGACTCTGGTCAGCGGCGCCACCTGCGCCCAGGTGGCTCGCCAATTGGAGATCGGCCCGGCCCTTCGCCTGGCCGGGTCCACGAGCGTCCAAGGCGGCCGGGACAACGACCGCATCCTTGGCGACGCCGTCGAAGCGTTGATGGCGGCGGTCTATCTGGACGGGGGGCTGGCCGCCGCCCGCGTGGTGTTCGACCTGGCCTGGGGCGAGGCGCTGATCGCCGCGACCGGCGACCAGGACGCCGAAGCCAAGACCGCGCTGCAGGAATGGGCCATGGCCAGGGGTCTTCCGACGCCCGCCTATCGGATCGTCTCGCGCTCCGGCGCGGCGCACGCGCCGATGTTCACCGTCGCGGTGAGCGTCGAGGGGTTTGCGCCTGAGAGCGCCACAGGTCCGGCGTTGCGGGTGGCCGAAAAGGCGGCGGCGCGCAAGCTGCTGGCGCGGACGCGGGGCGTCAAATGACCCAAGCGGGTTTCGTGGCGGTGATCGGCGCGCCCAACGCCGGCAAATCGACCCTGGTCAACCGCCTGGTGGGGACCAAGGTCTCCATCGTAACCCAGAAGGTCCAGACCACGCGCTTCCCCGTCCGCGGGGTCGCCATCGAAGGCGACTGCCAGATGGTGCTCGTCGATACGCCCGGGATATTCCAGCCGCGCCGCCGGCTCGATCGGGCCATGGTTCAGGCGGCCTGGGGTGGGGCCAGGGAGGCGGACGCCGTGGTTCATTTGGTCGACGCCCAGGCCCAGGTCGCCGTGGCGGACGGCAAGGGGCGGGCCGCCGACCGCAAGGCCGTCTTGGATGTCGCCACCATCGGTCAGGGGCTGAGGGCCGCGGCGCGCAAGGCCATCCTGGCTCTAAATAAGATCGACCTTTTGCGCCGCGACTCCCTGCTGGCGCTCACCAGTGCGCTGTTCGACCCCGACCTCCATGCCGAAGTGTTCATGATCTCCGCCGAAAAGGGCGCTGGGACCTCCGATCTCAAACAGCGGCTGGCCGCCCTGATGCCGCCGGGTCCGTGGTTCTACCCCGCCGACCAGAGCGCCGACATCCCGGCCCGCCTGCTTGCCGCCGAGGTTACCCGCGAGAAGGTCTACCTGCGGGTTCATGAGGAGCTTCCCTACGCCGCCGCGGTGGAAACGACCGCCTTCGAGGAGCGTGGCGATGGATCGGCGCGCATCGAGCAGACCATCTATGTCGAGCGCGACGGGCAGCGCGGCATTCTGCTCGGCAAGGGCGGCGAAACCCTCAAGTGGATCGGCAAGGCGTCGCGTGAAGAACTGAGCGTATTACTCGACCGGCCGGTTCACCTCTTCCTGCACGTAAAGGTCAAGGCGACCTGGGCCGAAGACCGCGGCTTCTATGCCGACATGGGCCTGGATTTCGATGTGTGAGGGGCGTCGCGCGGACGCCATGCGCCCCCTCCGTCGCGGCGCAAGCAAGAGCGCCGCGCCACCTCCCCCACAAGGGGGGAGGAGGACATCGCACTCTTCCTCCTCCCCCTTCATGGGGGAGGTGGCGCGCGATGCCTTCTCGCATCGCCCGACGGAGGGGGCGTGCGGCCGCCAACCGCGCTGACAGCCATGGAATTCGACGATCAGGCCTTTATCCTTTCGGCGCGGCCGTACGGTGAGACCGGCGCGATCATCGAAGCTCTGACGGCGTCACACGGCAAATACGCCGCTTACGTGGCTGGCGGAGCGTCGCGGCGCATGAAGGCCGCCTTGCAAACCGGGTCCCTCGCGATCGTGCGCTATCGGGCGCGCGTTTCGGACCAACTGGGCTCGGCCACGGTGGAAGCGGTGGGGGAGGGGGCTTCGACCCTGTTCGACGACCCCCTGGCGCTGGCGGCGTTGGCGGCCGCCGCCGCGGTGACGGGCGGCGCGTTGCCGGAGCGGGAACCCCATCCAGGGACGTTTCTGGCCTTCGAGGCCCTGACGCGCTCATTGGCTGATCCCGACATATGGCCGCCCATCTTCGTGCGCTTTGAGGCGGGCCTGCTGCGGGAGCTGGGCTTTGGTCTGGACCTGACGCGATGCGCCGTCACCGGGTCCGCCGACGAGCTGATCTACGTGAGCCCGCGCACCGGCCGGGCGGTGAGCGCGCGGGCGGGAGATCCCTACAAGGATCGCCTCCTTCGCCTGCCCGCCTTCCTGCTTTCCGCTCAGGGACGACTGGCGCCCGGCGACATCGCCGCCGGCCTGGCGCTCACCGGCCACTTCCTGGAAAGCTGTGTTTTCGCCGCCCTCAATCGGCCCCTGCCGCCGGCGCGGCTATGGCTGATGGATCGGCTGCGGGATGCAAAGCAACTCTGACCCCGGGAGATCGCAAGGCCATTCACGCCAAAGCGTCTGGTCTTTTGCGAACGCCAATGACATGAGGGCGCAAGCGGCTTCAATGGGGGATTTCAATGTTCGTTCACGCTCCGACGGCGCGCTCGCGCTCGGCCGCCAAGGCCATCACCTGGCGAGTGTTCGGCAGCCTGGATACGGCTGTTCTCAGCTTCCTCGTCCCCATGCTTTTTCACGTCAGCATGAAGAAGAGCGGAGAGATCGCGCTCTCCATCGCCGCCTTCGAGACCGTGACCAAGATCCTTCTGTTTTATTTCCACGAGCGCGCCTGGGCCCGCGTCCCGTGGGGCCGCGCCGACAAGGAGGTCGAGGCGGAGGAATTGCACCACCACCCGCACTGAGGCCGCACGGGCGCTCGAGCCGGGCCTGACTGGACAGGGCGCCGTGACTCGGATTCTAAGCTGAGGGATGAACGAACACGTTTCGCCGCCGCCGGGCGACGGCGGCCGCATCCTGGACGAGCCGCTGAGCGAGGCGCTGTCGCGGCGCTACCTCGCCTACGCGCTTTCCACCATCACCCAGCGCGCTCTGCCCGACGTTCGCGACGGCCTCAAGCCGGTGCATCGGCGCCTTCTCTACGCCATGCGTCTCTTGCGCCTCGATCCGGAGACCTCCGCCAAGAAGTCGGCCCGGGTGGTGGGCGATGTCATCGGCAAGTACCACCCGCACGGCGATGTGGCGGTCTATGACGCCCTCGTGCGCCTGGCCCAGGACTTCGCCCAACGCTACCGCCTGATCGACGGGCAGGGGAACTTCGGCAACATCGACGGCGATAACGCGGCGGCCATGCGCTACACCGAGTGCCGCCTGACGCCGGCCGCGCAGCTCCTGCTCGAAGGCCTCGACGAGGACGCGGTCGATTTTCGAGCGACCTATGATGGGGAAGAGGAAGAGCCGGTGGTGCTGCCGGCCGGATTTCCAAATCTCCTGGCGAACGGGTCCTCCGGCATCGCGGTGGGCATGGCCACCTCCATCCCGCCGCACAATGCCGCCGAGCTGATCGACGCCTGCCTGGCCATCCTGGAGCGGCCGGCGGTGAGCGTCGCCGAGCTTATGGCCTTCGTTCCCGGCCCCGATTTCCCCACCGGCGGCGTGATCGTCGAGCCGAGCGAGACGATCCTGGAAACCTATGAGACCGGGCGGGGAGGGGTTCGCTGCCGCGCCCGCTGGTCGCGCGAGGACACCGGCCGGGGAGGCTGGCAGGTCGTCATCACCGAAATTCCTTATTCCGTGAAGAAGGCCGATCTGGTCGAACAGCTCGCCGGTCTGATCGAGACCAAGAAGGCGCCTCTGCTGGGCGATGTGCGTGACGAGTCGGCCGAAGACATCCGTCTGGTCCTGGAGCCGCGCGCCCGAAACGTCGAGCCGGCAATGCTGATGGAGAGCTTGTTCAAGCTCTCCGATCTGGAAACCCGCTTTCCGGTCAACATGAACGTCCTGGACGCCCGGGGCGCGCCGGCGGTCATGGGTCTCAAGGCGCTGCTGCGGGCCTTTCTCGACCATCGCCGCGAGGTGCTGGTGCGCCGGGCCCGCTATCGGCTGGCGAAGATCGAGCAGCGCCTGCACGTTCTGGACGGTCTGCTGATCGCCTTTCTCAATCTCAACGAGGTAATCCGCATCGTCCGCCATGAGGACGAACCCAAGGCCCGACTGATCGAGGCCTTCGAACTCTCCGAGATCCAAGCCGACGCCATCCTCAACACCCGTCTGCGCCAACTGGCCAAGCTCGAGGAGATGGAACTGAGGCGCGAACACGCCGCCCTTGCCGAGGAGCGGGACGGCATCGGGACGCTTCTCGCGTCCGACAAGGCTCAGTGGAAGCTCGTCGCCGTGGGCCTGCGCGGCGTGCGCAAGATTCTCGGGCCCGAGACGGCGGTCGGCAAACGCCGCTCGAGCTTCGCCGAGGCGCCGGTCCTCGACGCCGCGGCGGCGCTGGAATCGTTCGTCGCGCGTGAGCCGATCACGGTGATCCTTTCCGAGCGCGGCTGGATCCGCGCCGCGCGCGGGCGGGTGGAGGATGCGTCGGCCTTGATCTTCAAGGAGGGCGACAAGCTTGCTTTCGCGGTCGCCGCGGAGACGACTGACAAGCTGCTCGTCTTCGCCTCGGACGGCCGCTTTTTCACCCTCGCCGGCGACAAGCTCCCCTCCGCGCGCGGCCATGGCGAGCCGCTTCGCCTGATGGTCGATCTCGAGGACCGGGTCGATATCATCGCCCTGTTCGCGCACAAGCCAGGGCGCCGGCGGGTGCTGGCGTCCAGGGCCGGGTACGGATTCCTCCTTCCCGAGGATGAGGCCATCGCCTTTCGCAAAGCCGGCAAGCAGGTGCTGAACGTCGATGACGCCGGGGCGGCCGCCTGCCTGGAAGCCGACGGCGATCATCTCGCGGTCATCGGCGACAACGGCAAGCTGCTCATCTTTCCCCTGAGCGACCTGCCGGCGATGGCGCGCGGCAAGGGCGTCAAGCTGCAGAACTACCGCCAGGGGGGATTGCGCGACGCCGCCGTCTTCTTCGCCGCCGACGGCGCCAGTTGGACCGACAGCGCGGGCCGCACGCGGCTGTGGCCCGAGTGGCGCGACTGGTTGGGCAGGCGCGCCGGAGCGGGGCGCCTGGCGCCCAAGGGCTTTCCGGCCAGCAAGCGCTTCCGGCCGAAATAGACGCCTCTCTGGCGCCGACCAGCCATCACGCCTAACTAGGCGAGACACCAGTTGGGGGAAATTTGAAATATGTTCACGCCTTTCGTCGTCGTCGCCATCGTCGTCATCGTCCTGCTGGTGATGCTGGTGGGGACCTACAATCGTCTGGTCGCGCTGCGCCAGAACGCCAACAACGCCTTCGCCGACATCGACGTGCAACTCAAGCAGCGCCAGGATCTGGTCCCCAATCTGGTGGAGACGGTGAAGGGCTACGCCGCCCACGAACGCGGAACGCTGGACGAGGTCACGGCGGCCCGCGCCCAGGCGGCCTCCGCCAACACCATCGAGGGCAAGGTGCAGGCCGAGAACGCCCTGACCGGCGCGCTGGGTCGCCTTTTCGCGGTGGCCGAAGCCTATCCCGACCTGAAGGCCAACCAGAATTTCCTGCAACTGCAGGGCGAATTGACCGATATCGAAAACAAGCTCGCCGCCGCGAGGCGCTTCTTCAACAATGCGGTGGCCGAATTCAACGCCCAGGCCCAACGTTTTCCGGCCGTCCTTTTCGCCGCCGCCATGGGCTTCACCCAGCGGGATTTCTTCGACCTGGGCGGGGGGCGGGCCGCGGCCGACATCGCGCCTCAGGTGAAGTTCTAGAGTCGGAGGCTTCCCATGCAGGCCGTGGGTCTGCAGACCTACATCTGGAACAATAACATCCGCTCGGGCCTGCTGCTGGCGGGCTTCCCGCTGCTTTTGGTGGGCATGGTGTTTGTCATCACGCTGGGCATGATCTGGGGCGGTTTGTTGCCCTCCAGCGGTTCGCCGGCGGGCGACTTGGCGTACGCCGGCGGCCTGCTTGTAGCGTCGGCGCCCGCCGCGATTATCGTCGCCCTGTTCTGGTTCGCCATCGCCTATGTGTTCAATCAGGCGATCATCGACATGGCCACCGGCTCGCGCCCAGTGCAACGCGCCGACGAGCCGGAACTCTATAACCTTCTGGAAAACCTCTGCATTTCGCGAGGCATGAAGACGCCCACGCCCCGCGTCATCGAGACCGACGGCATGAACGCCTTCGCCAGCGGCCTGCGCGAAGGCCGCTTCTCGGTGACGGTGACCCGCGGCTTGCTCAGCGGCCTCAGCCGCGACGAGCTCGAGGCCGTTTTGGCCCATGAACTCACCCACGTCATCAACCGCGATGTCCGCACCATGGTCATCGCCTCGATCTTCGCCGGCATCATCACCTTGATTTGCCAGATCATTTACCGGTCGATCTGGTGGACCGGCGGCGGACGGGGGCGGGGGAGGGGCGCCTGGGTGTTCTGGCTGGTGGCCATGGCCGCCGCCGCGATCGGCTATGTGCTGGCCATCGTCATCCGCATGGCCATCTCGCGCGCCAGGGAATTTGTCGCCGACGCCGGCTCGGTGGAGCTGACCAAGAACCCGGACGCCATGATATCGGCCCTGCAAAAGGTAGCCGGCCACACCCATCTCGATGCGCCGCAATCCATGCGCGCCATGTTCCTTGAAGAGGAAGATGACGGGATTTTCGGCCTCTTCGCCACCCATCCGCCGGTGGCCAAGCGTATCGCCGCCCTCCAGCATTACGCTGGCGGTCGCATTGTCGAAATCCCTGACCCGGCCGTGAGCCCGGCGGCGCCGGCTCAGATTGTGGGCGATGCGCCCGAAAGGACAATCACGATGACCGCCGCCGCCGCGCCAGTGGTCAGTGTCACCCGGCGGTTCAACGCCTCGCCGGAACGGGTGTTCGACGCCTGGCTCGATCCCAAGCTGGCGGGCCGATGGCTGTTCGCCACGCCAGCCGGCGCGATGGTTCGCGTGGTGATCGACCCGCGGGTGGGCGGTGAGTTCACCATCGTCGAGCGCCGCGACGGCGAGGACGTCGAACATACCGGCCGCTATCTTCAGATCGATCGGCCCCGCCGTCTGGTCTTTACCTTCGCCGTGCCAAAATATTCGGCCGAGATCACGCGAGTGTACATCGAGATCACCACCGCAGGCTCGGGGTGTGTCCTCGTTCTCACCCACGAGGGCGTGTTGCCCGACTACCTGGACCGGACGCCGGACGGCTGGAAGATGATCCTCGAGGGTCTTTCAAAGGCCGTGGAGGAGGAGGCGCCGTCCTCGTAGGACTTCATCGGCCGCTCCCAGCGCTGCAATCCATATTGCGCCTAAGATATATTATCGGAAATTTATCGGCGCCGCCGCCTACGGTTCCGGCAAACGTAAAGTTCCCGCCACTATGGCCTGCAATGTCTCGACAAATAGCCGTGGCTCGGCGGCCATGACCTTGCGCTCGATCGTTTCGGCGGAGTCGGCGGCGGCGACCCGAACCTCGACGGTCCCGAGAACCGCGCCGTGGTCGTATTCATCGTCCACCAGATGGATGCTGGCCCCGGTTACGGGGTCCCCGGATGCGATGACGGTCTCGTGGACTTTGCGCCCGTACATTCCCTCCCCGCCAAATTTGGGCAGCAGGGCGGGATGAACGTTGAGAATTCGGTTGCGATACACTGCAAGGGTTCGCGGCCCCAATTTGCGCAAGTAGCCCGAAAGCACCACCAATTCGACGCCGGCCCCGGCGAGCGCCTCGGCGAGGGCCATGTCCGCCGCGGCCGGATCGCCGAGGGTCGGAATGCAGAGCGCCGCGAGGCCATGGCCGCGAGCGAAGGCTAGCGCGGGCGCCGCTCTCCTGTTGCTGACCACCAGGCGCGCCTCCGCGGCAAGGTCGCCCGCCTCGATGGCGGCGATCACGGCCCGCAGGCTCGTTCCGTTGTTCGAAGCCAGGAAACCAAGCGAGATCAATGCCCTGCCTCGTCCAGATCGACCCTCAAGCGCAGACCGTCATAGGCGGGCTCGACGCCAAGCGGCAGCCGTCGGGCCAGTTCGGCGTAGTCGAGATCGACATGCATATTGGTCAGAATGGCCCGGCGGGGTTTCACCCGCTCTATCCAGGCGAGCGCCTTATCCACGTGCGCATGGGTGGGATGTGGCGTGTATCGCAAGGCGTCGACGATCCACAGGTCGAGATCGCGCAGGGCCGCGAAGGATGACTCCGGCAGATCAAGGACATCGCTGGAATAGGCAATCGGACCAAAGCGATAGCCGAGCGAGGTAATGTCTCCGTGCGCTTGCTCGAAGGTGGTGACTGGAATCGGGCCGGAAGGCCCATCAACCTCCCAGGGCGCGCCGTGAGGTGGGGTCGCCCGCGCGTCCGCTATTGGAGGATACTGGCCCACGCCCTCGAACACATAGCCAAAGCGGCGCATCATCGCCTCTCGGGTCGCCTGATCCATCCAGCATGGAATGCGGCGCCGCTGATTGACGGCGAAGGCGCGAATATCGTCGATCCCGTGGCACTGGTCGGCATGCTCATGGGTGAGCAGCAGGCCGTCCAGGCGTTTCACCTCGGCGGCGGCGGCCTGCAATCGAAACTCCGGCGCGGCGTCCACCACCAGGGTCGTCTGCGCCTCGCTCCCGCCTTCGGAGACGCGGCGGACCAGAAGAGAACACCGCGAGCGCCGGTTGCGCGCCTCGTTCGGGTCGCACGCGCCCCAATTGCCGTCGGCCCTGGGAACGCCGCCGGACGATCCGCAGCCCAGAATGACGATGTCGAGCGCGGCGGTCACGGCCGGGGGATCTTGTCGAACAGATCGAAAAAGGCTGCCTGCGTCCTCGTCTCCGCCTCGGCCATGGACCATCCCCTCACCTCGGCGAGCTTCGCCAGAACATGAGGCAGAAAGGCCGGCTCGTTGCGCCTGCCGCGCATGGGGACAGGCGCCAGATAGGGGCAGTCGGTTTCGACGATGATGCGGTCCCGCGGCATTTGGGTGATCGCCACGCGCACGGCCTCGGCGGTCTGGAAGGTGGCGATGCCGGAGACCGAAAACCACGCGCCGAGCGCCGCCACGCGGCCGGCCAGCGCCGCTCCGGAGGTATAGCAATGCATGAGCAGGCGAAACGGCGCCTTGGCGTGTTCCTCTTCGAGGATATCGCCCATCGCCTCGTCGGCCTCGCGGCTATGGACCACGAGCGGCAAGCCCGTCCGCCGCGCCGCCTCGATATGAACACGGAAGACGGCCGTCTGGACGCTTCGCGGGCTGAGGTCGTAGTGAAAATCGAGCCCCGTCTCGCCGATCCCCACTACTCTGGGCCGGCGCGCCAGATCGCACAAAATTTCCGGAGTAAGCGACGGATTTTCCTTCGCTTCGTGCGGATGCGTGCCCACGGTCGCCCAGATGTCGTCGTGAGTCTCGGCAAGCGCCATGGCGGCCTCGAAGCCGCTCACCTTGTCGCAGATGTTCACCATCATGCCGATACCCGCCGCGCGGGCGCGGGCGATCACCTCGGCGCGGTCCGCGTCGAACTGCGGCGCGTGCAGGTTCACATGGCTATCGATCAGCATCGCCGACGTTTTGAGTGACGGCGCGAAGGCGCGAAAGGACGGTGAAAAAAACGTCGGCGCGGTCGAGATTTACCGCTTCGGCGGCGCGCGGCAGATCGACCAGCAGTTCCCAGGCCTCCGCCCAGGCATCGAGCGTCCCAGCCTGGCCGCCCCCCTCTTCCTCCCCGGTCAAGGCGCTTGCGCTGGCCATGTCGCTCACGCGGCCCGCCAAGCGGTCCATCAGGAGGTCAAACCGCGGCGCGCCCGCAGCGCCCCGAAACCCCTCGGCCAGCGCCGCCATGGCCACATCGTCGGTGCGCGGCAGCGAAGCCAGCAGATCGCGCGCCGTGCGGTCCAGGTCGAGCGCGCCCTCCGCCGCCAGACGCCAGGCGCGACCTGGCGCGCCGCGGGCCATGGCCAGCAGACGCCGCGCATCGTCCTCGCGGGCCCCGGATTTGACCGCGACCCAGGTGACGGCGGCCTCCTCCGAAGGCGGCTGGAACTTCAGCTTTCGGCACCTCGAGCGCAGGGTCGGCAGAAGACTTCCCGGAGCGTGCGAGACCAGGAACACCACGCCGCGCTCGGGCGGCTCTTCGAGAGTCTTCAACACCGCATTGGCGGCGCTCTCGTTCAGGTCGTCGGCGGCGTCGATGATGGCGACCCGATAGGGCGAGGCGGCGGGCGTCTTGGCGAAGAACTCGGGCAGCGCCCGCGCGTCATCCACGGGGATGCCCTTGCGGGTCTTTCCGTCCTCGGCGTCGCGTTGCAGGACAAGCAGATCGGGGTGCGCTCGCGCCATGATCTGCCGGCAGACCGGGTCGCCGGGCGGCGAGCCGAGCAGGCCCAGCGACGGATCGGCCGCCGCGCCCAGCAGGCGCCGCGCCGCGCGATAGGCGAATGTCGCCTTGCCGATCCCCTCTGGCCCCACCAGCAGCCAGGCGTGGTGCAACCTACCGCGCTCCAAGGCGTCCAGAAACGCCCGCTCCACGCCATCGCCGCCCTCGAACGAGATGACCTCGCGTGGATGGGGAATATCCTCGCTCATTCAACCCATTCCAGCCGTTCGCTCACCGCGGTCCAGGCCGCGGCCTCCACCGCGTCCACGTCCGCCGCCGCGTCGATCACCACGCAGCGCCGCGGCTCTGCTTGGGCGATGGCCAGGAAGGCCGCGCGCAGGCGCCGGTGAAACGCCAGCCCCTTGGCCTCGAAGCGCGTTTCGAGGTGGTCGCGCCCCACCGCGCGAGCCAGCCCCGCTTCGGCGGGCAGGTCGAAGATCAAGGTCAGGTCGGGCCGGGTTTCGCAGAGCACCTGCCTCTCCAGGGTCTCGATCAGCGCGACGGGCGCGCCGCCGCCGGCGCCCTGATAGGCGCGGGTGGAATCGGCGAACCGGTCGCACGTCACCACGGCGCCGCGGGCCAGGGCCGGCGAGATGACCCGCTCGATATGATCGCGGCGCGCGGCGTAGATGAGCAGCGTCTCGGTCGTCGGCGACCATCGGTCCGCGGTTCCCTTCACCAGAAGGTTGCGGATGAGTTCCGCGCCCGGCGATCCGCCCGGCTCGCGCGTCGCCACCACCTCGCGGCCCAGGGCCTCGATGCGCGGGGCCAGGCGCGCGACCTGGGTCGATTTTCCCGCCCCCTCCCCGCCTTCGAACGTGATCAGCAATCCGCGCGCCATGAGGGCGCACATTGTCCGGTTCGCGGGTCTTGTCTAGGAGGCCGGCGCGATCACGGCGCCGGGAAAGCCGGCGGCGGCTATGCGATCGCGCAGCGCCGCACCGTCCTCGCCGTGCGCGCCCGCCACCAGAACCCGGTAGACCACCACGCCGCCGCGATCGAGCGGTTCGATGCTGGACGCGCCCTCGACCGAAAGCAGGGCCGCCGCCCGCTCGGCGTTGGCGCGCTCGGCGAAGGCGCCGGCCTGAACGCGAACGCCGCCGACCCCCGGGAGCGAGCGCGCGGCCGCCGGCGCTATCCGCGCCCGCGCATAAAGCTGGCCAGGACCCACGAGCGGCGCGGGCCCCAGATAGCGCACCCGCACGCGCGCCATCCCCTTGTCGTAGAAACCCAGGTCCTTGGCCCCTCGGCGCGAAAGATCGATGATCCGCCCGCCGGCGAACGGGCCGCGGTCGTTCACCCGCACCCGGATGCGCCGGCCATTGTCGAGATTGGTTACCTCGACCAGACTGGGCAAGGGCAGGGTCGTGTGGGCCGCGGAGGCGACATCCATGTCGAAGGCCTCGCCGTCGGCCGTGACGTGGTAGCGCCCCTGCTGGCCGTACCACGAGGCGAGACCCACCTTGTCATAGTGCGGCTGCACGCTGGGGGTGTAGCGAACGCCGCCCACCTCGTAGGGACGCATGGTTCCATTGACGCCCCACGCTCCGCCAGGCGCGCCCGCCGTCATACGGCTCGTGGCGCAGGCCGCCAGACTGAGCCCCGCCGCCGCGACGAGGGCCGCTCGCCGCCACTTTTGACCCGCACCCGTCCAGACTCCGACCATGACGCCGACTCTCCCCGATCGCCCGGGAATCCTGACGGCAAAGCTTTGAAGCGAGGTTAAACCCTCCCCGGCTGGAACCCCCCTGCCCTACCCTGTTAGAATATTCGCGCCGGACGGGTGGCCGAGTGGTTGAAGGCAGCGGTCTTGAAAACCGCCGTGGGTTTACGCCCACCGTGGGTTCGAATCCCACCCCGTCCGCCATATGTATTTGCTTATCAATGATATTTTTGGAAAACATTTCCTACTGCCACGCCCTGGCCGTGGTCGACGTGGCGGTCCGGACGTTGCAGGGTGGGTTCGAACCGAGCCGCTCAAACAGAGGGCCTCGACAGGGAGATCGCTCATGACTCTGAACCTCTACTTCCACCCTTTCTCGTCCTATTGTCAGAAGGCGCTGATCGCCTTTTACGAGAATGCCACACCTTTCGAGCCGCGGATGCTCGAGACGGGCAGCGCGGCCTCGGCGGATCTGGCCCGGCTCTGGCCGCTGCAGCGATTCCCAGTGCTGGAGGATCGCGGCCGCGTCGTTCCGGAGGCAACCATCATCATCGAATATCTCGCGGTTCACTATCCCGGGCCCGTGCGACTAATCCCATCCGATCTCGACGCCGCCATCGAGGTCAGGCTGATGGACCGCTTCTTCGACAATTACGTAATGACTCCGCAGGGAAGCATCGTAATCGACTCCCTGCGGCCGCAAGAAAAGCGCGACGCGTTCGGCGTCGAGCAGTCGCGCGCGCTCCTCGACAAAGCCTATCGCTGGTTGAACGGGCATATGGCGGAAAGGACGTGGGCGGCCGGAGAAGCGTTCAGTCTGGCCGACTGCGCCGCCGCTCCCGCGCTTCTCTATGCCGACTGGACTCATCCGATCGCGCGGAAGTTCTCCGACCTTCGGGCCTACCGCACGCGGCTTCTGAGGCGACCCTCCTACGCGCGGGCTCTCGACGAAGCGCGGCCTTTTCGTCACCTCTTCCCGCTGGGCGCGCCGACCGACCGGGATTGATCGGCGCGGGGCGTCAATCCATGCCCTTGGCGCGCGCGTTGACTTTCGCTGGCCCCGGGTGAACGCTCATCGGCCAAGGCTCTTCGCCATGCCTTCGCTCCCAACGCCAACCCTTCTCAAAAAAGGGGACCCTAGGTGACCGATCAAACCGCTGAAGCCACCCCGCCCCTCCCCGCTCCTGGCCCCGGCGCCGCCGAAGGGGGCGCCCTCTATGATCTGGCCACCCGGCTGGGCGTGTTGGAGGGCAAAGTCGAGGCCGAGCGGCAGACGACGCACCGCAGATTTGGCGGCCTGGCCAGCGCCGTGGCCCTGGGTATCTCCATCTTCGTGGGGTTGTTCACGATTTTCGACCGCGTGGTGACTAAGCCATCTGAGGAAAGGGCCGCCGAATATAATCAGCTGAAGGCTGACATAAGATCGATCATTACCAGTAACGAGGACGCGGCGGAAAAGAGCAATGCCGCCACAAATCAACAAAACCGGATAGCCGCGTCCCAGGGTGCGTTTGCCCAGAACGAGTCGTTGCTTCAGGACGCGCAGCGCCTCCTGAAACTCATCAATCACGACGGCGGGGGCAAAGACCGCCGGTTCAGCCTCGGCTCCTCCGACTATGACATATTGAGCCAAGCCGCCTATGCGGGCGGCGACGTGGCGTCAGCTCTGAAATTTGCCGACGACGCGGTGGACGCGGCCGACAATCTCCACGTCAAGAGCGAAGCCCTGCGATTGAAGGCCAACATGATCGTCACGGTAGGGGGGCCAGGAGCGACCCAGTCGGCGGAGGCGACCATCAAGCAGGCCCTCGACGGTCTGGCCTCGAGCAGCGGCGCTGAGATTTCTATCGAAAGGACCAATCTCTACAGCCAGCGGGCGGCTATCGAAGCCAACGGCGGCGATTGCCCAGCCTCCGCGCGTTCGGCCCAAATGGCGGTCTCTGCAATTTCCGGG
>Ga0182024_10012593_pt1 | contig 16704 bp, 8 predicted proteins | sample P32metaG_FD_120480 | JGI IMG/M metagenome (GOLD analysis project Ga0182024, IMG submission 120480) | Permafrost microbial communities from Stordalen Mire, Sweden - P3-2 metaG (Illumina Assembly) | ecosystem: Environmental > Terrestrial > Soil > Wetlands > Permafrost | place: Sweden: Stordalen... | reverse complement strand
TGCGGCTCATCAACAATCCGCGCGACGACAACGCGCTGCTGCGGATCATCAACACGCCGGCCCGCAGCATCGGCAAAAACACCATCGATCGGCTGCTCGCTCACGCGAGTGACCAGCGCTTGCCGCTGTTGGAGGCCGCCCGCGAAAGCGGCTTGATCGTGTCGTTGGCCAAGCGGACCGCCGTGGCTGTCGCCCGATTCGTCGCCATGATCGACCGCTTGATGCTCGTCGGCGCCGCGCCGGTCGAAGAGATTCTCGGCCACGTGCTCAGCGAGTCGGGCTATCGCGTGCTTTTGGAAAAGTCCGAAGACGAAGACGACCAGGAGCGGCTAGCCAACCTCGAAGAATTGCTCACGGCTGCCCGCCAGTTCGACGAACAGCATGCCGGACAAAACGGCTTGGAAGGATTTTTGGAAGAAGCGTCACTCGTCTCCGACGTCGATGCCTGGGATGCCGACACCGACCGCGTGACGCTGATGACGATCCACGCCTCCAAGGGCCTCGAATTCCCCGTCGTCTTTATCATCGCCTTGGAAGATGGCCTGATTCCTCACGAACGCAGCCGGGCCGACGACGATGCCGTCGAGGAAGAGCGCCGGTTGTTGTTCGTCGGCATGACCCGCGCCAAGGAGGAATTGCAGCTCAGCCTGGGCCAATACCGCGAATTTCGCGGCCAGCGACGGATGACGATTCCCAGCCCGTTTTTGCTGGAGTTGCCGCGCGACGAGCTGCGCATGATCGGATTCGGCCCCCAGACGGCCGCCGACTACCGCGCTCGAATGATCGCCGACGCGCTCGACGCCCAGCACGAAGGGATCGAACCGGAGCATCTCGATGCCGACGCCCTCGATTTCGAAGTCCATGACATCCACGCCGACGTTACGCCGGAGCCCGAAGCCGCGCCGGCGCACCAGACCGCGGTGTCGCTCGCCACGGCGGCCGAACTTCACGACGTGGCACCGCGGAACATCGCGCAGATCTCGCCCGACGATTTCGCCCACGGCATGGTCGTGCGGCATCCGGAATACGGCTTGGGCAAGATCATCGCGCTGAGCGGCGCCGGACCGCGGCGCGTGGCAACCGTGGCGTTCGCCTCCAGTGCCGGCCAGAAGAAATTCGTCTTGTCGCAGAGCCAACTGCGGCCGATGAATTTGCGGTGAGACGCGCTCGCGCAAGTCGGGCCAGCCGCCTACGGCTTCGGCAGTCGCCCGAAGGTCACGATGCAGATATCGTCGCTCTGCGGTCGGCCATGGGCGAATCGCTCGACGTCGGAGAGCAGATGCTGCCCCATCTCGACGGCATTCTCCGGACCGCTTGCCAGCCGGCGCACCAGCCGGCGCGATCCGTAGATGATGTCGCGCGGCGAGCGGGCTTCGCTGATTCCATCGGTATACAGCACGATGGTGTCGCTTTCGGCAATTTCGGTGGTGAACGACGCATAGTGCCGCGCCAGATCGAGCCCCAGCGGCGGCCCGGCTTCTTCCAGTCCTAGCTTTTCCACCACCTGGCCGCGGCAGCGAAGCGGGGAAGGGTGGCCCGCGTTGACCACCTCGATCACATTCCGCACCGGGTCGAGCACGCAGAGCAAAAAAGTGACAAAACGGTCGTTCTGGGTCGTGTTGGCCAGTTCCTGGTTCAGCCGTTCCACAGCTTCGACCGCGCTGGCGCAAATCGCCAGGCAATAGCGGACTTCGCTGCACAATCGAGCCATCAGCAGCGCGGCCGAGACTCCCTTGCCCGACACGTCGCCGACCGCGATCGCCAGCCGGCCGTCGGCCAAGCGAATGTAGCCGAAGTAATCCCCGCCCACGTCCTCGGCCGCCTGGTAATAGTCGAAGAAACAATAGCCCGGCACCTCCGGCCGCATATGGGGCAGAAAGTGCAACTGGACTTCGCGCGCAGTGTCGAGTTCCCGCTGCCGGCGATCGAATGTCAGCCGGGCCTCGTGTACGCGGGCAAATTCGACCGCTTGTCCCGTCACCGTGCCGACGCTCCACAGCACTTCCAAATCGGCGCGCACGAACCGCCGCTCGCGATCGGTCGCTTCCAAATGCAAAAGCCCTAGTGGATGCCGCGATGGACCCATCAACGGCACCGTCATGGTCGAAGCGTTGCCACTGTCCAGAATGCTACTGTTATCCCCCTTGTCGGCGTCGGTACTCAGGATTGCCTCGCCGGCGGTCATGACACGGGTGGCGACCGATCGGCTGATCGGTCCGAACGTCAGACTGCTTCCCGGTTCACCACGGCGGTGTTTGATCGCCTGCGGAATCAGTTGGCCGTCGGCCGGATTGACCAGCAGCACATAGCCGCGCTCGGCCTGCGGAAAAATTTCGAACAGGCTGTCCAGGATGTTTGGCAAAAACACGGCGGCATCGAGCGAACGCCCCAAGTTGTGAATGATCTCGAGCACGGCTTGCAGCCTGGCCTGCGCGCCGACTTCTTGTCCCAAACGAGCTTCGGCATCGCTGACGTTCACCACCATCGTGGTGCGGCCGACCGCGTCCTGTTCGACCACCGTGGCGTGCGGCGATTTCGCGACCTTCGTGGCCATGGCCCCTCCCGCGCCCGACCCGGACTGAACCGCGCCGGGCCGCGCTACGGCGGCAGCCTGGGAGCTTGCGCCGGCCGGGCCTGTCGGCAAGACGTCCTCGCCATGATTGGAATCGCTGTCGGCCGGTTCGGGCCGAGTTTCGTAGAACGTGATCTGAGTTTCGTAAAGCAGGATTCGATCCTGATCCTTCAGCCGCGAACGAGCCGCCACCCGTTGGCCGTTGACAAAGGTGCCATTGAGGCTATGCAAATCCTCGATGTAGAACTGTCCACGTTCGGCCAGAATGCGCGCGTGTTGTCGCGAGATGCTGCGCAGCGGCAGAATCACGTCGCAAAAAGGGTCGCGGCCCAACACGGTTTGCCCGTTGGCAAGCTCATACCGTTGACCGGCCGCGGCACCATTTAGAATTTCAAGTATTGCCACGTAATGACCAGATTCTTGATCTGCGCGACGCGTCGGCCGGCACCGTCCGCGCCGCCGACTCACGGCCGCGTCCCGAGGCGCAAGAGCGCAAGAGGTTGAGAATTGGATCGCTTCCATTATCCACGACCGAGGGTGATTTGAAAAACATTTTGAGGCGGCTCGTCGCCGGCGGGCGTTTTATGCGATGCCGTGGTCGGGCGCCCAGCTTGTCGCGACGATCCTGCCCGATCACAGCGGCCAGACGGGCCGAGATTCCTTAAAAACGCGATCTTACGGGCCCACGGCATCGTGTCCGCAATCGTTCGCCTTCTCGGCACAGCGCGCCGCCGCACAATCGGCGCATCATTTCCGCCCCCCTCCTTTGGGCGGGTGTAAGTTGGCGATGGGCCGCGGAAAGCCATTCCGCTGGACAATCCGCCCCACCGCTGCCGTTCGCGCCGAGCCACCGGCTGGGTATCTTCATTCCCACGCAGTAAGTCCTCTCGATCTCTTCTCTTTCGCCCGCTCGCCGCCGATGCCGATGGCAAAATCCCCGCAAAAGCAGCCCGGTTCACTCTTCGCGGGCCGGCGCCAGGCGACGATTTTCGTCGGACTGGCCCTCGGCGCGGTGGCGGCGCTGGCGGTCGATCTGCCGATTGCCCAGTGGTTGCGCGAGGATCCGTCGCCGCTGCCAAAAATTCTGCTGCGCGTGGTGAACTGGAGTGAGGCATTTGCCTATGCCGTTGGCGTCGGCATCTTTGCGCTGGCCGTTTACGTGCTCGACCCTGCCCGCCGGGCAAGCGTGCCGCGGCTTCTCACCATGTCGTGGGGGGCCGGATTGATGGCCGACATCGCGAAATTGTCGATTCAGCGTTTGCGGCCCAAGGAATTCAAATCCGATGGCGGGGTACTCAACACGTTTGGTCCAATATTTAACCTGGGCAATGGCCACGGCAGCCAGAGTTTTCCCTCGGCACATGCGGCGTCGGCCGTCGGCTTGGCCGTCGCGCTCAGCCGCCTTTATCCGCAAGGCCGTCCCCTGTTTGTCGCTTTGGCCACGCTTGCTTGCCTGCAGCGAATGGAAACCGGGGCTCATTTCCTCAGCGATGTGTTGGCCGGGGCAGCCATCGGTTATCTGTTTGCCCGATGGTGCGTCGGGCAAGGTTGGCTGGCGCGCCGGTTCGACGTTTGGGAATCGACCTGGCAACGGCGGTGGCCGCCGCAGTCGTCCCCCGCGCCGCCGGCGAATTAATCACCGCCTGATGGAGTGGCGGCCAACGCGAGCACTGCGTCGAGCGGAATCGGCACCCAATCGGGCCGGTTGTTCAGCTCATATCGCAGTTCGTAAACCGCTTTTTCCAGCAGAAACTCGTCGAGTAGCCAGCCTAAATCGTGCTGTCGCTCGGGCAAAAACGAAGCGCCCGCGGTTCGTGCGAGGTAAGACCGCAAAAAGGCGGCGCTCGACCAGACGTGCCACACGCGGGCCCAAGCCTCACGCGCGGCACGACGCTCCGCGGCCTCGGTCGAATCCTGGCCGGTGTCGGCCGCGGCCAGCGATTCGAGCGCGGCGCCAGTCGCATAGTCGAACGATCGCAACATGCCGGCCACGTCACGCAGCGGCGATTGTTTCAGGCGGCGCTCGGCCATCGGTCGCGCCGGTTCACCTTCGAAATCGATGATCATGAAATCGCGGCCCGTCCACAGGACCTGGCCCAGGTGATAATCGCCATGGACGCGCGTCCGCAAACCCGACACCGGGCGGTCGATCCATGCTCGAAAACGATTTTGGATCGCCCCTTCCAATCCTAACAACCGCTCGGCCGAAACCCGCACGGCCGGCGTCAACGCGACGAGCCGCTCGGTCAATTGCATGAACGTTTCTCGTATCAGTCGGCTGCTGGTGTCGTAGAACGACCGTTGATCGGAGGGAGTAATTGGCTCGGGCTTGAAGTCGGCCTCGTCGGTTTCCGTGGCCAGTGCCAGGTGCAACTCGGCCGTTCGCCGGCCGAGGAGTTCCGCCTCGGCCAAATAGGGGCCAATCAATTCCGTCGCCAGGGCAGGGATGGCCCGCTCCGCCGTCGCCAGCAGGGGCTCGTCGGGCACCATCGCCTCGTCGGGAAAGTTTGCTCCTGATCGCCCACCGCCGGGCAGGGCCGCGACACGCTTGAAAAAATCGTCCAGGCGACCCAGCGTGTGCCGCCAGGCATCGCCGTGATTGGCCACGAATCCCTGCATCACGGCCAACGAAACCGCCGCCTCGCCCGGCCGCTGGTACTCGATCGTGCCGGCGACCGGTGGCACGTGCGAAAAGCCCAAGCGAGTCGTCAAATAGCTGGTCACTTCGACGTCGGGATTGACGCCGGCCTCGCAGCGGCGGAAAAGTTTGAGAATCAGCCGGTCGCCAAACAGGATCGAGCTGTTGCTCTGTTCGGCCTGCAGAATTCGCGGCTCGAGCGGCACCGCCGCCGTCCCCCGCAGCGCGTCGAATCGCTTTTGCCGCGCCCCGACCAACCGGCCGTGTCGGCCGGCAATCTCTTGGCCGCCGGCGATCATTTCCAGCCATCGTCGGGCAACCGCGGCGTCGGCCATGGCGTCGTAAAGCACTGCCGATTCGTCTCCGGGAGTGATGACGAGCCGCGCGATGAGCGGTGTGTCGCTGGTCGCCACATTTCCGGCCGGCCCTTCCCCGGCTGCCGATCGGGCCAGTCCCAAGGGGATGGCATAGGTTTCCGCATCTCCCTTGGCGTAGTCGACGCGCACCAGCAGCAAGCAGGCGTCGGGCGTGAGCGGAAACCAGTCGGTCGCGGCCACGTCGCGGATCGTGCGGGCTTTGCTGCCGAACCAGCGGCGCTGGACGATCGACGCGGCCAGGGCGCGATTCAGAGCCGGGAAAAGTGCCGAAAAGTCGACGGCGCCGCCCGAGCCGAATAGTCGCTCGCGCGCTGCAGAGATCACCACATCCATGGGTATTTCACGCGTGGTCAGTCGTTGGCCCAACCCACACCGACTGCCCGCCGGCGCGAAACTTACTGAATCACTCGAAACACATGGGCCGGTTGTGAGTGCGGATCCAGTCTGACGAAATTGCTGCCCGGCTGCCAGTTGAAAGTCCGTCCACCGACCAGGTCCTCGACCTTCATCGGTCGATCGCCTGCCAATCCCAGCTCGGCCAGCGGCAGGTCGATCATTCCTTGCTGAGCATTCTCGAAGTCGAGATTCACCACCACGACCACCAGATTGTGCGGATCGGTCGCAAGCTTGCTGTAGCACAACAGGTGATCATTGGCCACCGGATGGAATCGCAAATTGTTGGTCGCCTGCAAAGCCGGATTTTGATGCCGAGCCCGATTCACGCGTCCGATGAATTCACGCAGGCTGTCCGCCCGTTCCAAATCCCAAGTCCGAATTTCGTACTTTTCCGAATCCGAATATTCTTCTCCGCCCGGTTTGTGGGGCACGTGCTCCAGAAGTTCGTACGCCGGTCCGTAGATCCCCGTATTCGAACTGAGCGTCGCCGCTAACACGTAGCGCGCCATGAAGGCGGCTCGATTTCCCTGTTGCAAGTGCTCGGGCAGGATGTCGGGCGTGTTCGGCCACAGATTGGGTCGGAAAAACTCCCGCACCTCGGTCCGGGTCAGTTCGGTCAGGTAGTCGACAAAGTCTTGCTTGCCATACCGCCACGTAAAATACGTGTACGACTGGCTGAATCCCAGCTTGGCCAATCGGTACATCAGCTTCGGACGCGTAAATGCCTCGGACAAAAACAGCACGTCGGGATACTGTTGCTTGATCTTGCCGATGCACCACTGCCAAAAACCAAACGCCTTGGTGTGCGGATTGTCGACCCGGAATATTTTTACCCCACGCCCGATCCAGCACACAAACACATCGTACAGTTCGAGCCACAAGCCTTGCCAATCTTCCGATTCGAAGTCGAACGGATAAATGTCCTGGTACTTCTTCGGAGGATTCTCGGCGTACTGAATCGTGCCGTCGGGCCGATGGCGAAACCACGACGGATGCTCGGTGACGTACGGATGGTCGGGCGAACACTGAAACGCGATGTCGAGCGCGATCTCCATGCCGTGCCGCTTCGCCGCCTCGACCAATCGCTCGAAATCGGCCAGCGTGCCCAGCTCGGGCAAGATCGCTTTGTGGCCGCCGGTTGCCGCGCCAATGGCCCACGGGCTGCCCGGTTCGTCGAGCCCAGCCGTCAAACCGTTATTGCGGCCTTTGCGAAACGTTTTTCCGATCGGGTGAATCGGTGGCAGATAAAGAACGTCGAAGCCCAGGTCGGCGACATAGGGCAACCGGGCGATGCAATCGGCCAGCGTTCCATGCTTTCCCGGCACCGGGCTCGTCGAGCGGGGAAACAGCTCGTACCAGGTGCTGAACTGGGCACGCTGCCGATCGACGACAATGCCCAACTCCGGCTCGTAACGCGTGGCATGTTCGAGATCGGGATAACTCGCCATCAGCGCGGCGAGGGGCTCGAGGTTCTCGAGCGGAAAGCTGCCCGTCGGGCTGGCCTCGCGCAGTTTTGCCGCCCAGGCGGCCAGCGTGGTGCTGTCCTTGCCCGTGGCGCGCGCCGCGGCACTGGCCACGAGCTCGGCACCGACGAGCAAATCGATCGCGATATTCTGGCCGGCCTCAACCCGTTTTTTCAAATCGCGATGCCACGTTGCGAAATGATCGACCCAGCCTTCGACCGTGTAGCGATATTGGCCGATCTCGTCGAGTGTGAGCAGCGTTTCCCAACGATCGTTGTGCAGGGCGCGCATCGGCACGCGTTGCCAGGCGGAACCGCCGGGCTTGCGATAGACGAGCGCGGCCTGGATGGCGTCGTGGCCATCGCCAAAGACGTCGGCCTGGATCAGCACGCGATCGCCGACAATCCGCTTGATCGGAAAGCGGCCTCCGTCGACCGCCGGTTCGATGGCTTCGATCACCGCGCGTTGGCGGCCGTCAACGGGAAGATCCGGAGTTTTCATGCGGTTGGCAGAGCGAGACCGCCCCACATAAAACGGGAGGTTTTTCGGGGCGAACGGATCGCCCACGGCCACAAAACACCCACCCACGGACATCGCGAATTCTCCTCGCCGAGGCATGTTGGGCCACGATGTTCTAGCATCGACGGACTTTGGCGACGACTGAACATGAAGCGACTTTGCCCATTTTGACGGCAACTGAGAATCGTCATGCGCTTCTGGTTTACGCGGTGCGACTCCTATCGGCCGTGCGTCCGGCACGCCGCGCACCCCCCTTGCGGCCACTGCGAAGTCCGAGCCGAAGGCAACGCCGCTCGAACCGCGCGGTTTCTTTACGGCCGAAAATCTTCGTCGCCGGCCAGACCGAGGGCGAATTCGGCCAAAAGGTCGGCGGCATGGTCGAGATCGTCCAGCGAGACGACTTCGACCGGACTGTGCATGTAACGGTTCGGAATGCTGATCAGCGCGGCCGCCACGCCGCCCCGGCTGATTTGAATCGTGTTGGCATCGGTCCCGGTGGCACGCCCGCTGGCCGCGACCTGGTAGGGAATCTCCTTGTCCTTGGCCGCCGCGAACAATTGGGTCACGACGCGCGGATTCATGTTCGGTCCGCGATAGATGACCGGACCCTTCCCCAGGGCGATATCTCCCTCTTGCTTCTTATCGATCGTCGGACAGTCGGTGGCATGGGTCACATCGATTGCGATGCCGACGTGCGGCTCGATGGCATGGGTGCTGGTCATGGCGCCGCGCAGTCCAATCTCTTCCTGCACCGTCGAGACCGCATAGAACGAGCAGTTCAGTTTCTTGCCCTTCGTGCGGCGCAGTGCTTCAATGGCCACCCACAGGCCCGTCTTGTCGTCCATCCCTGGGGCACTCGCCAGTTTGCCCAGCAAGGGCCGATAGCCCAACTCGAGCGTGATCGGATCGCCAACGGCGATCAGCGAAGCGGCTTGTTCGCGGTCCTTAGCGCCAATGTCGAGCCACATGTCTTTCAACTTCGGAACGGCCTTCCGTTCTTCGTCGGTGAGCAAATGAATCGGTTTGCGTGCCATGACGCCCGCCACCGGCTCGCCGGCGGGCCAGACGGTCAGCTTTTGACCGATGAGGACTTGCGGATCCCAGCCGCCGACGGGCTGGATCCACAAAAAGCCGTCGCTGTCGATGTGCTGGACGATAAAACCAATCTGGTCGCAATGGCCGGCCAGCATCACCCGCAGCCGCGCGCCCGGATTGCGCACCGAAATCAAATTGCCGTGGACGTCGCCCCGAACCTCGTCGGCAAAACCGGCGACATATTTCCGCACCACCGCTTGAATTCGCTGTTCATAGCCCGATGGGCTGGGCGTTTCGAGCAGCAGCTTGAGAAAATCGAGTGCTTGCGAATCCATGGTGCTGTTGCTCGCGAGGTGAGAGAAAACATTTCGGTCAGCATCGATGATAGCCGTTTTCGGCCCGTAGCGGCAACCGCGGACCGGAGGGCGCGTTGGGCTGGCCACGTTGAGGGCCTGCGTTTAGGTGGCACTCCACGGTAGCGTGCGGAGGCGGTCAATATCTCCCTTGGCTAGCCACTCCAAGGCTTGGACGGCGAGTTGCTCGGAAACATTGGGTAGGGTGCGGGGAGGAGCCAGTTGTTGTTCGCAGTCTTGATCGGCCCACTCTTCCAGCCGCATCGACCTGTTCCTGCTAACATCAAGTACGAACATCGGCCCCTCGTCGAAGCCATAGCGAAGCCAGGCCGATCCGTGCTCGCGATCGGGCGTCGTTTCGTGGTAAAGGCCCGCTACGGCCTCGGACAATTGCGCCGAAGTTGGATTTCTTATGTCCGCGCCGTAGCGCTCGGTCAAGATGACCCACGGTTCGCTCATCAGAAACATCTCCGAATCAGGTGTTCGGGCCGAACGATGCGAAGGACGCCCGGCCGCGAGGGTCTATGCTGCCTGATCGTCGGCTCCGGCTGCCGGTTCGGCGATCTCTTCGTAGCGTTTGAATTCGCCGTTATCGCTGACGTCTTCGAATCGGACCGAGACCCGTTTCGACACGCCCGATTCCTGCATCGTGATGCCGTAAAGGGTTTGGGCGCCGACCATCGTCTTTTTCGAGTGGGTGACGATGATGAACTGAGTCCAAGCCAGAAACTCGCGCAGCACCGCCAAAAAACGTTCGATGTTCGCTTCGTCGAGCGCGGCGTCGACCTCGTCGAGCACGCAGAACGGACTGGGCCGGCTGCGAAAGATCGCCAGCAGCAAGGCCACGCAGGTCAGCGTTCGTTCGCCGCCGCTGAGCAGCGAAATGTTGCGAGGCTCTTTTCCCGGCGGCCGGGCAATGATTTCGATGCCGCTCTCCAAAATGTCGACGCCCGGATCGAGCACGATTTCGGCCTGGCCGCCGCCGAACAACTTGCGAAACAAGGTTTGGAAATGCTCGCGCACGGTCTCCAAAGTATCGGCAAACAACTGCCGGCTGTCGGCATCGATCTTGCCGATGATTTGCTGAAGCGAATTCTTGGCCGCGGTCAAATCGTCGCGTTGCGATGACAGACTGGCGAAACGCGTTTCCAACTCCTCGACTTCGCTCAGCGCGTCCAAATTCACTCCGCCGATACTGTTGAGCTTCGCCCGCAAGTCGGCAATTTCGGCCTCGATCTGCTGACGCTGCTCCAGTCCCTCGGAGGAAAGCCGTTCGTCGAGCGCGGCCAACTCGATGGCGTAATCCTCGCGCAGGCGGTCGGCCAGGGTCGTGCGCTCGTGACGCACTTCGCTGGCCGCGAGTTCCTTGGCGTGCAAGCGGGTTTCCAATTTGCGCATCCGCGCGCCCGTCCGCTGCACCTCCAATGCCAACTCGGTCTTGAGCTGTCGTCCCGCCTCGCGGCAATTGATCTTCTCGACGTTGGCGGCCGTCAGCACTTCCTTGCGCAGGAACAATTCGGCCACGGCCGATTCGGCCGTCAGGATATTGCGGTCGGCGTCGCGGGCTCGCGTGGCGGCCAGAGTCAGGTGGGCCTGAGCATCGGCCAGTGCCCGGGCACGCTCTTGCTGGTCCCGTTCCAGTTGGTTTCGCTGGGTTTGCAGATGGTCGCGTTGTTGTTCGCCGCGGGCCAGTTCGACCCGCGCAGCCCCGGTTTCTCGGCTCGCCCGGTCGCGCAGTTGTTCGAGTTCGGCGGCGCGGGCCAGGTTGGCTCGCAACCGCGTTTCGAGCGCGCCGATCGCGGCCTCGGTCTCCGAGAGCCGAGAGCGAGCCAACGCCAATGCGGCCGATGCTGTGCGATGTTCGGTGGCGGCGGCGGCCAATTCGGTGTCGAGTCCAGCGGCTTGCCGCTCCAATTGGACGCTGCGCTCTTCGGCAGCCCCGGCTTCCAATCGTTGACTGGCCAGCCTGGCGGAAAGGGCGCGATGTTCGGCCTCACGTCGACCGGCAAGCTGGTCTCCAGTGGCGATTTGCTCTTCCAGCGTTGCCACTTCCGCCTGCCCACGCTCGATCTTTGCCGCCAGGTCGGCCAATTGTCCGCGCAGGGCGCGTAGCTCGGCTCGGCGTGAGATCAGCCCAGTGGCCGACTGCCGGGGACCCAGCAGCAAGGTGCCGTCCGGCGCCACCAGTTCGCACGCCCGGGTGACAAACTGCAAGTCGGCGGCGGTGGCGGCAGCCCAATGGACGGCATCGGCCAGCGTTTCGACGATCCAGGTTTTTCCCAACAGGCGTTTGGCCAACACGGCGAACTCGGGAGCCGTTTCCACGAACCGATCGGCGCGGCCGACCACGCCCGCTTGTCCCGTCAGATCGACTTGTTCGCCACCGGTCAGAGCCGGCAACACGTCGAGCCGCACCACCCCCACGCGACCGGCCGGTTGGGCCGATTGCTCGGTGAAATGGGCGATCAACTCCTGCGACTGGGTGGCCACGACGTACTGGGCCACGTCGCCAAGCGCGGCTTCAATGAGCGGTGCCGTCTCCATGTGGACGTGCAGCAAGTCCGCCACCACGCCGCGAATGTGGCGATAGGGGCCCGCGGTGTTTTCGCGCGCCGCTACCAGCACCTCGCGCACGCCCATACTCAGTCCTTCCAAGCGGCGCTCTAACTCCTCCAACACGGTCGCCCGCTCGTGGGCGCCGGTGTGCCGCTCGCGCCAAGCGGCCAACTCTCGCCGAGCGGTCGCGGCCTCCGAACGCCATTGGGCAACCTGGGTTCGTAGTTCATCCAGCCCCCGCTGCCGCTGGTCGTGCTCGGAGATGGCCTGGGCCAACTGCGCCCGGCGCGTGGTCAATTCATCCGCCAGCGCATCGAGAGCCGTTTTCAGTTCGGCCCGGCGGGCGTCGCCGCGCTCACAAACCGCCTGAGCGGCCAACGAGCGCGATTCGAGCGCGCTGATCTGATTGCCCAGGACCGAAGCGGCCCGAAGCTGTTGCAGATGCTCGGACCGATCCCGTTCGTTGCTCTCTTGGAGATCGTCCAGCTCGCCCGTGAAATCAGTCAGTGTCCGCTCGCGGTCGGCCACGCGGCGGGCACGTTCGCGGTGTTCCTCATCGGCGGCGGCCAGCGCTCGCACGGTCTCCCGCAATTGATCGTCGAGGTTGCCCGCCCGCAAACTCATGGCCGTGAGTTGGCGGCGGTAGCGGGAGACTTCCTGTTCCAGATCGGCGCTCAGCCGCCGCTGGTGGTCGATCGTGGCTTCATAGGCGGCGATGCGTTCGCGGTTGTGCCCGACTCGGGCGTCGTTCGACCGAATGGCCTCCTCGGCCTCGACGATTTCCAGTTCCAGGCCGAGCACCTGAGCTTCGAGCCGCTCGGTCTGAGCGTTCGCGGCGTCGGCCTGATCGCGCATTTGCGTCAGCTCGGCCTCGAGGCTGGCGAGCGCGCTGCCGAGCTTTCGCCAATCGGCCAATCCGACTTGCGTCCGCAGCTCTTGCAGACGGTCGGCAAACTCTTTGTATTTGCGTGCCTTGGCGGCCTGCGTTCGCACGGTGCGCAGACGGTTGTCGACCTCTTCGACGATGTCGCACAAGCGAAGCAGGTTTTGTTCCACCCGCTCCAGCCGGCGATGCGCTTCGATCTTCTTGGCCTTGAAGCGGCTGATGCCGGCGGCCTCCTCGAAGATCATCCGTCGGTCGCGGGGCGAAGCTTGCAGCAGGACGTCGACCTTGCCCTGCTCGATGACGCTATAGGCTTCCGTGGCCATGCCGGTGCCGGCCAGCAGGTCGCGGATATCGCGCAGCCGGGCCGGCTGGCGATTGATCAGATATTCGCTTTCGCCGCTGCGATAGACGCGGCGAGTGATGTGAACTTCGGGCGTGTCGATCGGCAGCCGTCGCTGGCTGTTGTCGAACGACAGCGTCGTCTCGGCGGCGTTCAGCGGTCGACGATGGGCCGAGCCGTTGAAGATGACGTCGGCCATCTCCTTGCCGCGGAGACTCTTGACGCTTTGTTCGCCGAGGACCCATTTGATGGCATCGACAATGTTCGATTTGCCCGATCCGTTGGGACCGACCACGACCGTGATGCCGCGCGGGAATTCCAGCCGTGTTTTGTCGGCGAAACTCTTGAAACCGACAAGTTCCAGCGCCTTGAGCATGAGAGCCAACAAACCTGGGAAGAACGGCCGAAAAATCGCCGGCCCCGCCCCGCTCGGACGGCGGCACCGCGCCGATACGGCTATCTTACCAAACGGCGCTCGGCCTGGAGGACCGCCCAGGTCCGGTTTTTTACCGGTCTTTTGCCGAAATTCCGGCTCCAGTGGCGGGGCCGGTCTTTACGGACGCGTGATCAGCATCACCAATAGCACGACCAGTACGAGCATGCCTAACATGATTCAGGTCTCCTTGTCCTTCGTCGCCGCCCGTCGTCTGCTAGCGGCTTATTTCTTCGAACGTTTGGACGAAAACAATTCCGGGACCGGATTGGCCACTTCGATCTGCTGCGTCGACTCGGGTTCTTCGGCTTCCGAGTCGCCCGCTTCCTTGCGGCGGTATTTGCGGCCGCCGTTGGGAATAGCGTCGACTTCCAGCCGGCCGCTCAGCGCATGGGCCGTTTTGGCCTGCTGCAAAGCGAGCACGACATCCGGATAGGTTCCGCCCAGTTCGACGATCGCCCGGATCACGTCGTCGACTTTGTTCGAGACCACGCGCTTCTGATCCGCCTGGCCGATCACGAATCGGCTGACCGTGATTTTTTCTTCCTCGCCGGCGTTGATCAGAATGTTGTTGCCAGCTTCGATTGCCAGCGGCGTTCGCAAACACTGCTCGTGGCCGAAGACCACGATCTCGGGCCGGAAGCTGCGCGTGACGTGAATCATCGGCGGGCCGGCGGTCGACAGCACGTGGTAGTTGAAGCCGCCGAGCGTCTCTCCCTTGATCACTGCGTCCGTGGGATTCATGGCCCACAGGGCTCGAAACGCGCCATAGCGGGTTTCGGCGCTCGGCAGATCGAGCAGCGACCGCAGTTGTTCGTAGGCGCCGCCGTCATCCATCGCGCTTAAGGCCGCCAGCGCAAAGGCCCGAAAGGCCGGTTCCTCGGTAGCCGCTCTGGCCAACACCGGGGCGGCACGCGTGTCGTCCAGATAAGCGAGCGCTTCGGCCGAGTAGCAGCGAACTTCCGGATCTTCCGACGTGATCGCCTTCACCAGCGTCGGAATGGCCGGTTTGCCGATCGCTTCCAGACGCAAGGCAGCCGTCGCCGACGTCAGCGGGTCGGTCAGTTGCCGTTCCAGCAATTGCAGCCGTTCGAATTGTTGCGTGGTGGACTCACGAATGGCCAGCGCTCGAACCACCCGCATGTAACGGCTGATGTTGTCCTTGTAGCGCGGATGGACGTCCAAAAGAATGAATTCGTCCGTCTTGGGAGTCGAAACCCCCTGCTTGATGCCGTGGTCGAATTTGTGGAAGCGGTGGTTCACTGCCTCGCCAATTCGGGCGCTCAATTGGACCGATCGGTGATTGGGATTGAGGACCAAGCCGAGCGATCGCGAATGGACCACCGTACCCCCGCCCAGCACCCGGCCGGTGGTCAGCGCGCCGGCGTTGGTTTCAGATTTTGCCGATGGGTCTACCAGGACCGGACCGGTTCCGAAAGCCAGCAAATGGCCGTCTCGGATCTGGCCGCCCAAAACGGCCAATTCGGTCAGCCGAGCCTCCATTAACCAACCGCCACGCAAACTGCTCGTTCCGCTACGCGAAGGAACCTGCACTTCCAGGTCGAAGTGGTCTCCTTTTTGAGCCCCGGGGGGCAAAAAACCGCGGACCAGCACCATCGCGTTCGAGGGATTCGCGAGTACCTGATGGGGATTCTCGACGCCCCGCGTTTGCATGTCGTGCAGCAGCATCTGCCGTTGTGGCGACGGAGCCGGATCTTCACCTGTCGCGGCCAGACCCGTGACGAGCCCCACGGCTTCGACTTGGACGTAATCGTCCCCGTAGGATCGAGCCACCGAGCCGATCAATTGCGTGGTCGACTCGATGTCGCCGCCGAAATCTTCTGGACTTTGCGAGCGCAGCGCGGGCCCGGCGCACCCACAAAGGGTGAAGATTCCCAGCGCGATCCAAACTCGGCACGGCCTCATGCCCTGCGCTCCGTCGGTGTTGTCGTCCCGCCTGGTGCCGGCCTAAATGCCTCCTGGCAAGCCGGCTAATCTGCGGGGGGGCAGGGTATCGAATCGCCACCAGCGGGTCAAGCTCGCTTGGCCCTGGTACAGCCGGCACCCCCGCGACGCTGTTGTGTCGCTGGCGCCAGCGTGAGATAATCGCCGTGGGGTGTGGACAGGCGTCAATTTGTCATGATCCCCATTTCAACACTTGACCGTTGTCGGCACCCAACCGGTTCCGATGGCGGCATGCGGCTGCGGACATCCTCAGGCTCCTCGAATCGGCGGACGGGGAAAACAGAACGTGCTACGAAGAACCCTCTTTCTTTCAGTGGTTGGCCTGCTGGCGACTTTTCCAGCTCGCGCTGCGCGCGCCGATGCGCAAACCCCTCAACCGGACCAGGCGATCCTCACCCCGCAGAGCGAACTTCTCGGGCTTTCAATCGCCGAAGGTCCGACCCGGCTCGTCGACATCGATGGCTTGCGTCAGTTGATTGTCGATGGCAGCTATGCGGATTTGCGCACTCGTGATCTGACCGCCGCGGTCAAGTACCAGGTCGATCCCCCCGGCATCGTTGAAGTCGGCAATACTGGGATCGTCACCCCGCTGGCCGACGGAGTCGCCACGGTCACGGCCACGGCCGCCACCGGGCAGAAGGCTCAAACGACTTTTACCGTCGCAGGGCGATCCGGCTCCGCTCCGGTCGATTTCACCAATCAGATCGTGCCGATTTTCACCAAAGCGGGCTGCAACGCCGGCAGTTGCCACGGCAAGCTCAGTGGCCAAAATGGATTTCGGCTCTCGCTATTGGGATTCTATCCGCACGACGATTACGACTTTCTGGTCAAAGAGGACCGCGGCCGGCGGCTCTTTCCCGCCGCGCCGGCCAATAGTCTGCTGCTGAAAAAGGCGACCAACACCTATCCCCACCGTGGCGGCGAACGGGTGCGGCCCGGTTCGCTCGAGTACCAATTGCTCCTCCGTTGGATCGGTCAGGGAATGCCGCCGGCTGCCACCGACGACATGCCGCACGTCGAACGGATCGCGGTGGTCCCTCATGAGCGGATTCTCGATCGCCATGCCCGGCAGCAATTGGCCGTGCTGGCTTACTGGAGCGACGGCAGCGTAAAGGACGTCACGCACTTTGCCCACTTCGAATCGACCACTCCCGAAATGGGCGAGATCACG
>Ga0182024_10012592_pt1 | contig 16704 bp, 12 predicted proteins | sample P32metaG_FD_120480 | JGI IMG/M metagenome (GOLD analysis project Ga0182024, IMG submission 120480) | Permafrost microbial communities from Stordalen Mire, Sweden - P3-2 metaG (Illumina Assembly) | ecosystem: Environmental > Terrestrial > Soil > Wetlands > Permafrost | place: Sweden: Stordalen... | reverse complement strand
CGCGATGTGCTGGTGCCGGTCAGTGTCATCCCCAGTGGCTGCCTGTCTATTGACGCGGCGCTTGGCGTGGGCGGGTTTCCCCGTGGGCGGGTGATTGAAATTTATGGCCCGGAATCCGGCGGCAAGACCACCATGACGCTGCATGTCATCGCGGAAGCGCAAAAACTCGGCGGCCAGGCGGCGTTTATCGACGCAGAACACGCGCTCGATCCGGTGTACGCGCGGAAGCTGGGCGTGGACGTGGATAACCTGCTGGTGTCGCAGCCGGACAACGGCGAGCAGGCACTGGAAATTGCGGAAGCGCTGATTCGTTCGGGCGGCGTAGACGTCGTGGTGGTCGACTCCGTTGCTGCATTGGTGCCGAAAGCGGAGTTGGAAGGGGAAATGGGCGACCCGCAGATGGGTTTGCAGGCGCGCTTGATGTCGCAGGCGCTGCGCAAGCTCACCGCTATCGTTTCCAAGTCGCGTACCTGTTTGATTTTCATCAACCAGATCCGCGAAAAAATTGGCGTGATGTTCGGAAATCCGGAAACCACCACGGGCGGCCGCGCTTTGAAGTTTTATGCCTCCATGCGCGTGGATATCCGGCGCATTCAGGCGATCAAGGACGGTGATAAAGTTGTGGGCTCGCGCACGCGCGCCAAAATCGTAAAAAATAAAGTGGCCGCGCCATTTCGCGAAGCGGAGTTCGACATTATCTATGGCGAAGGGATTTCCCGCGAAGGCGATCTTATTGATATCGGCGTGGATCGCGGTGTGCTGGAGAAGAGCGGCACGTGGATCAGCTTCGGCAGCGAGCGCATGGGGCAGGGCCGCGAAAATGCCCGCACCTTCCTGAAAGAAAACAAAGATGTACGCGACAAACTGGAATTAGCTCTACGCAAAAAGCTTGAAATCGCGATTCCCGTCAATTCAAATTCTGCCGAACCCGCGCCCAACGGACACGCGCCTCACGCGCAACCGGATAAGCCGCCAGTAAAAACGACGGCCGCCGTCGCTGGAGCGGATGCTTCACGGGGCCGCCCAAGTCGATAGTTTTTCAGATTAAGCGGGAATCGACTCAAAACTAATTGCCCGGTGATGCGACTTCTCGGGAGTTAGCCTGTGGCTGTGAGTTTGAGATATATTTTCAAATTCGAACGGACTCAGATAGTTCTTGTAGCTTCGAAGCGGCCGCCGGGCGCGGTCAATTGGCCTTATTGTCGAGGCGCGGTGTTTGCAGCAGACAACGAATTGACCGCCAGATCAACGGAACCAAGCCGTCCTGACGTCGCGTCTCGCAGCACCAACCGGATCCGCTCCGTTTTCGCCGGCACGTCCATGCGCACTGCAAGCTTCACCGGTTGATTCGGCCCCTGCGTTTTGCTCAGCACTACTTCCACTTCGCGCACTTTGTAAGCCAGCACCGTGCCTGACGGAGAAAGCTCCGAAGTTACCAGGGTGACCTCCGCGCGCTGCTCCCCGTTCGGCTGTGGCGTCCAGGAAAGTCCGTCGCGATCGATCGCCAGAATCAGTCGAGCGCCTGGCAATGGAGCCTTGACGTTTTTCTGCGCCGCTGCCGCGACCCGCTTGCCCGTTGCCGTAAACGCAATGCCCTTGAATGGCACGGTGCTTGTTACGGCGCGTGATAGCGCGAAGTCAATCTGCTGGTCCCCGCCCTGGAACCCGTCGGGGTATGCGTAATACCCGCTCTGCGTGCGTGCCACAAGCCCACCGGCCCCCGCAACGCCCTCCACCTTCACCTGGATTCGCCGGAATTTTCCATCCCAGTTCCCGTTCGTTGGATAGTAGCTCAGAGTGTAGTAGCTGCTGCCGTCGTTCACTGCTGCCGCGATCGCTACATCAATATCATTGCGGCGCCGGAGAATCGCTCCACCACTTTCTGGCGCAATCGATTCGAACACCAATTCCGACGAAGTGAAATCCGGCCCCACAATCGCGCTTGGGATCCCTCCTGCCCCCACGAACCCTCCCGTCGTAACCGTTGCCGGTGACACTTCCACTCCTCGCGGATCTATCGTGTACACCGTCGTCTGCGTCTGTTCGAGCCAGTTCGCTGTGGAGTGCAGCCATGTGTCGAATTTTTCGTGGTCCTCACGGCTGATGAAAGCGCCCGACAGGATTGGAATCCCGTTCCCAATCCAGATCACATTTTTTCGTCCCTTTCGCTCGGCATTCGCAAGCGCGATCTCGTCTAGAGCCATCAGCGACGCCACCAACCGGTCGGCTCCCCCCTGAGCGCCCCCCGATTCCAGGTTGTGCGGCGGAAGCTCGATGAAGTTTGTCTTCAGCTGCGACACCAGGGCGTCGCGGTCCCGCGTGGACTCGGCGAACGACTCCAGGCCGCGCTTGGTGAGCAGGTACACTGCGGTGGGCTGCTTCAGCTTCGCAGGCTGTGCTTGCAAAAAGCGCTGCATCTCCTTGACCGCAAACATGGTGTCTTCCGAAATGGTATTCAGCTCGTCCAGAACCAGGATCGTGCGCGGTTGAGCACTATTCGCCGCAACCGGTCTCGTCGGCGCTGCCCCCGGAGCCGAAGTTCCCTCGGTCTCCTCCGTCGCCGTCGGCAGCGACGCTGGAGTTTCAAACGCATCAATCGCTTGCCTTTCGCCGTTCTCAAAAATGGCGAAGTTTTCTTTGCCAAGGCCCGTCACTGGCTTGCCGGAGTTGTCGGTCACCACCACGCTGAGCACTACCAGGCTTGTCGTCACTTTAATCGCCGGCGCGGCAGTTTTGCCGTCGGGTCTTTGCGCGCTAGCCAGACTGGCAATTGTCCCCCAGCATCCTAGTCCAATCGCTACGCCAATCCCGGTTCGTCTACTCAGCATAGAATTGTTGGAGTCTATACCAGTGTGACCCGGCGCCGCCGAAGCTCGTTTCCCGCGCGAAATTGAGTTCAAAGAGCGGCACGTGGATCAGCTTCGGCAGCGAGCGCATGGGGCAGGGCCGCGAAAATGCGCGCACCTTCCTGAAAGAAAACAAGGATGTACGCGACAAACTGGAATTAGCGCTTCGCAAAAAACTTGAAATCGCGATTCCCGTCAATTCAAATTCTGCCGAACCCGCGCCCAACGGACACGCGCCTCACGCACAACCGCATAAGCCGCCAGCAAAATCACGGCCGCCGCCGCTGGAGCGGATGCTTCACGGGGCCGCGCAAGTCCATAGATCTGCGGCCATCCGCAATCTAAAAATGAGTGGTGGATCAGTTTCCGGTCAAGCGCCTTAGCGGGAGTTAGCCTGCAAGAGCGGCTTCCTTACACCAGTACGGGCTCTTTTGCCATTCTCACGTTGCCATTGTTGTAGTTCTTTTCGCAGGAATCGCAGAAGAGCGCTTGGTAAGTAGTGCCATCTTTCGCGCTGGCGTCGGGGATTGGGTTCCAACCCTTGGCCTTTGTGAGCTTGCCACTCTGTGTGAACGCCTGAAACAGGTGCTCACAGATGTATTCCATTCCGTCGGCGTCTGCCTTTTTCGCGTCGGCCAGCCTGTGAATCCATATCGTCTGCGCCATGTGGTCCTCCAAGTTCAACCTCCACTCTGGCACACGCGCAAAAGCACAAATAGCTGCTCGCAGGGACAGGTGTGCGCCGTTGGCAACCTGGCCTAAACATTGAGGCATAACCTTGCTACCTATGTCCAAATGTGCGGTAAATGCGACTACGTGTAACTTGGCTACATGAGCTGACGAAAACGTCAACCAAGTCGAGGTCGCGGTGACGCGATCGTTGCTCCCCATGCGTCCGGACTTACATCATGGGCATGCTGTGAAAACAACCAGTGATGACCATCGAGATCGTCGACTCCGTACTGCCTTTCTCCATAGCTAGTTTCGTGAAGGTCCTCCCATATCTTTGCGCCTTCTCGTTTTGCTTTCTGGTAATGAGCATCGACGTCAGGAACAATAATGGTGAGCATCTGAGTTCCATATCCGAGCTCCGCCGGGCTTTGGCGGGTCGCGTCACGAGGGCTAGTCAGCATGATGTACACGTCGCCCAAGTACATCTGGATCCCGCTTACCGGATTGCCGTACCGATAGTGCTCCGTAAATCCGAATACGCGCCGTGAGCCATTCACAGGCCTTCGGCACGTCGCGGTATACAAGATGAGGAAGCACGGTCGCGGTCGGCACCGAACGGTTATTCATAGCCATACGATGATGCCGATTTGCTCGCGAAGTTCAATGAGATTCTTCGCGGTTCCCGCCGAAAGCGCTCCTCATCGGAAAGGCAGTTGCACTGGTTTAGCAAAGAACTTTTTGTGATTGTGAAACCAAACATACTTGCACGATGCCTGGTCGTCGGCCTCTTCCCAGCTCGAACCATCCTCAAACAACACGCTAGTCAAAACAAAAGCGCCACCACCGCCATGTTCAAAATCGAGGTCTACCCGATCCCAAGACAGTTTCTTTGTTTCACCTGCCTTAATGGGTTTGTTCCAACCAAAATTTTGAACCGGTCGCGCATCATCAAAATTCCAGTGTAGCCACTTCCAGTGTTCCGTGGCGTCCGCAACGGCCGCGTTGAATACAAGTCCTACAATCTTCCTACCGCTTACGTTTCTAATTCGAGTACTCACGCCGTCGGGGTCGAAGTGTAGGAACTGGACGGGGCAAGCCGATGGCGCCGACCGGGGAGCTGCGCTCTGTGCAAAGGCAGGTGGACCAAACGCAAAAAACAGGATTACAAGCCCCGAAACTATGCTGAATTTGATGGCGGCGAGTGGACCCAGCTGGCGGCGGCCCACGGAAGACAGGAAGTCCGACATGGAAGCACCCTCTACCAATACGACGGTGGCGACTACACGCTGGTTACGCCATTTCGAGGTCGAAGCGAGATTGCTACTACCTAAGGAAGACATCTCCTGGTTAAACATAATTTCGAAACTGACCAACGGCCCAGAATGCCCTGCTAAGTTTGGTTGCGGGCATTTTCTTGGCTGCTGCTGATAAACTTGCGTGTATGTCCTCCACGCATAACGAAATCGTTCGCGAGTCTTTCACTACGCAGGCGACGGCTTTCGCTGCCAATCCTTGGGTTTCTGATGAACAACGCGTCGCGCGACTGGTTTCCGCTGCGCGGCTGACGGGCACGGAACGGGTACTGGATATTGCAACCGGTCCTGGGTACATCGCGGAGGCCTTTGCAAAAAATTCGCGCCAAGTTTTGGGAATGGATCTGACGGAGGCAATGCTGGACATTGCTCGTGGTCGAACAAAAGAGCGCGGCGTGAAAAATATTTCTTTTCGAGCTGGCGATGCGCAAAATCTGCCTTTCGAGGAAGGCGAGTTTGATGTTGTGGTGTGCCGCCTGGCTTTGCATCACGTGCAGCAGCCCGCCAAAGTGGTTAACGGGATGGCTCGCGTGTGCCGCGCTGGCGGTACTGTGCTAGTGGAAGATATTTATGGCAGCGAACATCCGGCGCGCGCTGCTTATCAGGATTGCTGGGAAATGTTGCGCGATCCTTCGCATGTGCGGGCCTTGCCGCTGAGTGAGCTGCTGCATATTTTTCGCGACGCGGGATTGGAAACGGAAACAGTAAGCACCGCGGATGATCTTTGCCCGGAAGTCGAACGATGGATGGCGACAACGAAAGTGCCGGAGGAGCGGGCTGCGGAAATACGCCAACTGTTGGAAGATGATTTACAGCATGATCTCAGCGGAACGCGGCCATTTCGCAATGCCGCGGGGCAGATGTTTTTTCATGCGCGCACGGTGATCCTTTCGGGACGGAAGACCGGTGACTGATCCTCGGGCCAGTTGAAGGCCAGTTGATACAAAGCAAAGCACATACGTTCGTACTAAGCCTCATAGGCTATTGCGGAGCAGATGGCATGGCAATATTATGTGCAAGTTAAGCGGGAGCCGAGTTCGGCGCGGCTTCAGCGGGTGGCATTTCAGCTATGAGCCGCATCTGATTGGAAAGATAAGGCGCGTAGGCTGAAACGGCTATCAGAATGGTAGTTGACCGGCGGGTTGGCTTCGAAGAAAATCAACGTCCCGCATAGTTTGTAACGGAAGATCGCACTCTGAGGTGGTAGCAGTGAAGGAACTTGTAAAAGCGACGGTTGCAACTGTGCTCGCAGTGCTATGCGCTATGCCGCTACCTGCCGCCCCGGGAGCTCTTAAGTCAACACGCACACGCAGAGCCTCAGCACGGTATCACGGGGCCGGAGTACCCACCTTTGCGAATTCTTCCAATGGGGACATTACGGCTTTTGATGATCCAGTTGTTCGCCAAGCTGCCGTGGAAGGATTGGGCCGTTATAACGGCGCAGTCGTGGCCGTGGATCCGAACACCGGGCGAGTTCTGACGGTGGTGAACCAGAAAATTGCGTTTGGTGAGGGATACATTCCTTGCTCGACGATCAAGCCGACGATTGCTTTGGCTGCGCTGGAAGAAAATGTAATCAACCGCGACACCATGTTGAAAGTTGGGCGCCGCAAGTACATGAACCTGACGGAAGCGATGGCGCATTCGAATAATGAATTTTTTGAGCAGCTTGGATTGCGCATGGGTTTCGATACGGTTTCAAAGTACGCGCGCTTGCTGGGACTTGGCGAACTTTCCGGTTATGAAATTCCAGAAGAACATCCCGGCGCGTTTCCGATGCAGCCGCCAGCGCACGGCGGAGTGGCGCGGATGTCCAGTTTTGGCGAAGGCATCCAGATGACACCGTTCCAGTTGGTTTCTCTGGCGGCGGCTTTCGCGAATGGCGGAACACTTTATTACTTGCAGTATCCGCGGACCGCGGATGAGCAACTTGCGTTTGCGCCGCGAGTGAAACGGGAACTGAATATTGCGCAGATTTTGCCGGAAATTCGTGAAGGCATGCTCGCAGCGGTTCTTTATGGCACTGGCAAATCGAGCTTCGATCGCGGCGGAGATGAGACACCTCTTGGTAAGACCGGGACTTGCGACGATCACGTTACGCCTTCGCGCATTGGTTGGTTCGTGACTTACGCGGATGAAGCTCATCCGAAAATTGCGCTGGCTGTTCTGCTTCGTGGAAATACGCGACGCGTAAAAGGACCCACGGCCGCTACGGTTGCGGGGAACATTTATCGCCGGCTGCGTGAACAGAATTATTTCGCTACGGTAGCGACGGCCAACACGGTTTCGAAGCTGCAACCCGGGCAGTAAACTTCCCCAGATTCTTCAGGGATTTGAGGCTTAGAATTATGTCTTGAGTCGGCGTGCTAGACAGACGCACAACCCAAGACCCAGGCTGAAAATCGAGCCTGGGGCACCCTCCGCGTCAGTTTGGTTTTCGGAAAAACTAATCTCTTATCATTCGAATGTGAAAATGTCGGCGTGTCGACATTTTTTTCGCAAACACAGGACTTAGCCGCTCCACTTTCAGCGCCGCGCTAATACCGTTAGCCGCCGATGTAAAATCCGCATTGCTTCAATCCGGTACCGCGAGGCAGTTTCGACGAGCGCGTGGTACAAGATTAAAAGTTATTTCTGTAATATTTCTGCACATCGCCGCGTAATTACTGCAAAGGAGTTTGGGAATGAACAAATTTGTGAAGGGTCTTGGTATTGGTGTGCTTGTTCTGGTGATGCTAGCGGTGGTTGGCATCAGCGCGACTATCGGGTGGCGCCCGTTTATAGGGTCAAAAAAGCGCGCACTGACGGATCGCAAGTTTGAAGCTACACCGGAGCGACTAAAACGCGGAGAATACCTCTCGGAGCACGTTGCAGGCTGCACGTATTGTCATACTCCACAAGAAGAAGGGCCGAACGGTCCGGAACTCGTGCGGGGGCAAAAAGGCGGCGGTCAGTTTTTTAATATTCCAGGTTTTCCAGGAACTGTAGTGGCGCCGAATATTACGCCCGATCCCGAGACGGGCATCGGCAACTTTACCGACGACCAACTGGCACGCGCGATTCGCGAAGGCATCAGTCACGATGGGCGCACACTTTTTCCGGTGATGCCATATGCGCATTTCCGGCGGATGTCCGACGAAGATCTGGCTTCGGTGGTTGTTTACCTCAAGACTCTGCCGCCAATTCGCAAGGCACTGCCGCGCACAGACATTCATTTTCCGGTGAAGTATCTGATTCGCGGAGTTCCCGAGCCGGTAACAGGGACGGTGCAAGCTGATCTCTCAACTCCGGCGAGCCGAGGAGAATACCTGGTGAATTTGTCGTCATGTTTGGACTGTCATACGCCGCGCAAGCGGGGCCGGCCGGATTCCAGTATGAAGTTTGCCGGCGGACAAGTTTTTGATGCATCGGGGCAAATCGCGAGCTCCAACATCACGCCAGACGTGACGGGGATCGGCAGCTACACCGAGGAAAAGTTTGTGAAGGCATTGAGGACGGGCTACGTGGGCAAGCGGCAACTTAACACGGTGATGCCCTGGCAGGGCTATAGCGGGCAAACAGACGAAGATCTGAAAGCCATGTACGCTTATCTTAGAACTGTGCCGGCCGTCGCCCATCGTGTGGACAATACTCAACCGCCAACGGCTTGCAAGAAATGCGGTCAGAAACACGGAGCGGGTGACACGAACTGAGCTTGCACATCAATAAATGATGGGAAGTTTGTAGAGGTCTTCCGTGGGTTCGTCGGTGACGCGCAGCAGGATTAAGGTGCGGTCGTCGTGGGGAGTGGATTCGGTACCGCTGTAATCGTCGGTGGCGGCGAGAATTCTGTTGGCAATGGACAGAGATGTTTCATCGCCGTTGACACCTGTAAGCAGCGCGTGAAGACGTTCGGCACCGAACTCCTCGCGGTCGCTGTCTTCGGATTCCAAGATGCCGTCGGAGGCGCACACCACCACATCTCCCGGTTGCAGGTCAATGGTGACCTCCTCGTATTCGCTTTCTGCGAACAATCCGAGGGGAACGCCAGCTACATTGATCTCAGTGGTCTCGCCGTTCCGTACCAGCAGGGGATAAGGCTCGCCGCCATTGGCCAGCGTAAGACGCCGCGCAGGCGCATCGTAAATTCCAAAGAGCAAAGCTATGAACTTTGCTTCCAGGCGCGCGCCGAACATCCGGCGATTTAATACCGATAGCATCTTGCCGGCGCCAAGGGTATGGTCGGTGACGACTTCACGCAGAGTTCCTATGGCGAGTGAGCCGTATAATGCTGCAGCGGTTCCTTTGCCAGAGACGTCACCGAGCGCGAAGGCCAGGCGTCCTTCGCCGTAGGGATGAAAATCGTAAAAATCGCCGCCCAATTCGCGCGCAGGTGCATAAGCAGCGGCGAGATCAAGGCCAGGGATTTCTCTCGCGCCTTTCGGCAAAAGCTGGCGCTGAATTTCGCGCGCCATATTCAAATCGTTTAGCAGACGCAGTTCGTTCTCGCGCGCTTCCTGGTACAGGCGGGCATTTTCTAGAGCGATGGCGACATAAGTGCCCATGGTGTCGAGCATGCGCTCATGCTCGAGTGTGAAGGCTTGCGGCACGGTGCTTTCGAGGTCGAGCACGCCGATCAGGCGATCCTGCAGTAAGAGCGGGATGACCAATTCGGAGCGAACTTCCACGTCGGTATCAAATTGCACGTAGCGCGAATCCTTGCGCACGTCGCCAATACGCATTGGACGGCGTTCTCCGGCGGCCATTCCGGTAATTCCTTGATTCAAACGGAGGCGCAGGCGCGCGGGGATGGCGTCGTCGTAATGCATGGCGAAGACACTTTCCAGCATTTGGCGAGCCTCGTTCCAGAGCATTACCGTGAAGACGTGATAATTCACAATGCGTTTTACGTGTTGGGCGATGCGCCGTAACAATTCCTCACGATCGAGGATGGCGGTCAATTCGCGGCTGACTTCGTAGAGGAGGGCGAGGCCTTCGGCCTGATCCGGTGCGTCGCCCATTAGACTTGGGGCGAACGAATCGAGATCGCCGAGCGGAAAAAAAGGAGCGAGTTTGGCTGAATCATCCATGACCTGGTAAAAGAACTGAGGGTTAGATGTAGCACAGGCACGGAAGATTACAGCAATTGTTTTTATTTTTCTGAAAGGATTTGCAAGTTCTGAAGGAGGGCTAAGATCCCCAAGGTTTGGGGGCTTCGAAGCCATTATTTCACTTTTTCGAAATGATTATTTTACTTCCCAGGTGTCGCCAGCGCGGAGAAGCTTGGTCAAATCTCCAGCGCCTCGCTTGGCGATCACCTCGTTTATCTGCTGATTCATGACGTCTTCGTAGCGCGGAACGTCTTCCCACGATCGCAGGACGCCTATGGGAGTGGGGAAGCCCGGGCGCTTCTCCATTTGAGACAGCTGGAACGCGTAGGCGGCTTCGAGATGATGGGCATCGTGGACCAGCAGGTCTTTTTCGGTGACGCCATTGCCCAACTGCACGATTTCCATGTTGAGGCCATTCATGCGAATGCCCTTGTCGCGATTCTTGCCGAAAACCAGCGGCTTGCCGTGTTCAAGTTGAATGACGTGTTCGCTACGGGCTTCGCGCTCGGTAAGGGAGAACCACGCACCATCGTTAAAAATATTGCAGTTCTGCAGAATCTCGACGAACGCGGAGCCTTTGTGAGCCGCGGCGTGTTTTAAGGTTTCTTTCAGATGGCCCTGGAAAACATCGACGGAGCGTGCCACGAAAGTGGCTTCCGCGCCGATGGCTAACGATAGCGGATTGAAAGGACGGTCCAGCGATCCAAACGGAGTGGATTTGCTCTTTTTATTCAGCTCGGAGGTGGGCGAATATTGGCCCTTGGTCAAACCATAAATTCGATTGTTAAACAGTAGAACTTTGATGCCGACGTTACGGCGCAACATATGAATGGTGTGATTTCCGCCGATGGAGAGCGCGTCGCCGTCTCCGGTGGCAAGCCAAACTTCCAGATCGGGGCGGAGCGCTTTGATGCCGGTGGCTACCGCGGGTGCGCGGCCGTGGATAGTATGAAAGCCAAAAGTGTTCATGTAATAGGGGAAGCGGCTGGAGCAGCCGATTCCGCTGACGACCACGAAATTCTCTCGCGCGATTCCAAGCTCGGGGAATACTGACTGTACCGCGGATAAAATCGCGTAATCGCCGCAGCCGGGGCACCAACGGACTTCCTGGTCGGTCTGAAAATCTTTTTTGGTGAGCGGAGTGATGGGTGGCAGCGTGGTGGTGCTCATGCGAAATTCTCCTGGCTGCCGAGCATCTCTTCGATCTTTTGTTCGAGTTCGGCCTGCTTGAAGGGGCGCCCCTGAATCTTGTTGAGACCCACAGCGTCGACCAGATATTTGGCGCGAAGGACCCAGAGCAATTGACCCATGTTGAGTTCCGGGACTAAGACGCGCTTATATCTTGCGATGACTTCACCCAAGTTCGGCGCTAACGGGTTCAGATGCCGCAAGTGGACATGACCGATTTTGTGCCCCTTTTCGCGCTGCGCGCGAACCGCCGCAGTAATGGCTCCGTGGGTTGAGCCCCAGGCGACAATCAGCAAATCTCCTTCAGGATCGCCTGCGGGCACAATTTCGGGAATATCCTGAGCGATGCCGGCAACTTTCGCGGCGCGGATGCGGACCATGTTTTCGTGGTTCAAAGGCTCGTAGTTGATGTTGCCGGTGACGTCTTGTTTTTCGAGACCGCCGATGCGGTGTTCCAAGCCGGGTGTTCCTGGAACGGCCCAAGGCCGCGCTAGGGTTTGCGGATCGCGTTTGTAGGGCAAAAATCCTTCGGCGGTTTTCGCAAATTGCACTTTGAAGTCGGGTATCTCGCTGACTTCCGGAACATGCCATGGCTCGGCACCATTCGCCAGATAACCATCTGAAAGCAGAATCACCGGCACCATGTATTTCACCGCGATGCGGCAGGCTTCCAGCGCAACCCAGAAACAATCGGCGGGAGTGGCAGCGGCGATTACGGGTATGGGTGCTTCGGAATTTCGTCCAAACAAGGCTTGCAACAAATCCGCTTGTTCCGTTTTTGTGGGCAGGCCGGTTGATGGGCCGCCACGCTGAATATTGCAGATTACGAGAGGCAACTCGATGGCAACGGCTAGGCCTAGGGCTTCCGTTTTTAGTGCCATTCCCGGGCCCGAAGTGGTGGTAATGGCGAGGGCACCGGCATACGATGCGCCGATCGCGGAAGTGATGGCGGCGATTTCATCTTCGGCTTGGAAGGTCATTACGCCGAAATCTTTGTACTGCGAAAGCTCGTGCAGAATGTCCGAGGCGGGAGTGATGGGATAACTACCTTGGAAGAGTCGGAGCCCGGATTTTTGAGAAGCGGTGACCAGTCCCAGTGCCAGCGCCTGATTGCCACTAAGGTTGCGGTATAGACCTGGAGACAACTGCGCGCGCGGAATTTCATAACTGATTTGAAACGCTTCGGTGGCTTCGCAATAAGAATAGCCAGCTTTCATCGCCAGCTTATTCGCTTCGGTCAACAGCGGCTTGCCTTTGAACTTGTCTTCAATCCAGCGAACCGTGGAATCCATCGAGCGGTTGTACAGCCAGTAGCACATGCCGAGGGCGAAGAAGTTTTTGCAGCGATCCATGGACTTGGCGTCAAGTCCCAGATGTTCCAGCGCGCGGCGCGTGAGGCGCTCGAGCTCCACGGAGAAGAGACGGAACTTGTCGAGCGAGTGGTCTTCCAGCGGGTTCACGGTCATTTGCGCTTTGCGCAGATCGCTTTCCGTGAAGCTGTCGCTGTTTACGATCAGGATGCCGTTGGGTTTCAAGTCGGCGATGTTGACCTTGAGCGCGGCGGGATTCATGGCGATCAGCACATCAACGGCGTCGCCGGGAGTGGAGACGTCGTCGGACGAAAAATGCAATTGGAAACCGCTCACGCCGGGGAGCGTTCCTGCAGGCGCGCGAATTTCGGCAGGGTAATCGGGGAAGGTGCGGATATCGTTGCCGTAGAGTGCGACGGTGTTGGTGAATTGGCTGCCGGTAATCTGCATGCCGTCGCCGGAATCGCCTGCAAAACGGATAACAGCGCTGTCGATAACTTCAGGCTTGGTCTTTGAGGGCGGCAGTGTAATTAACGTCGACATAATCGCTGAATTCCTTGGGCCCTAGGACGCATAACCCGCCTGTGTTGCGCGCGGGACTACAGCACCGACAATAAGGGTGACACAACAAGAATATCACAGTGGGGCGTGTGTCGCCGTACACACAGGTGAGCGACGGAGGGTGCTCGCTGAGTTCAAGTCGGGACGCCAGTGCTAATTAGAAAAACCAGCTAAACAAAGAATCACGACAAACCACTACGCTATGAAACGTGTAGCCGTACCACGTTGAAACAGACTTGGCGCCACAGGTTCTGAGTTGTGCATCCATTTGAGCTTTTCGCTTGACGTTCGCTTTCTTTTCGCCTAAGTTGGTGGCACAAAGCCTGCGGTGCATAGAAAGAGAAATGCAGGCAGGCGATCGGAGGCTTACATGGCCCTGACCAAGCGTCAAAAAGAAGTTCTGGATTATCTGGTTTCGTTTGAGACGAAACATGGCTACGCGCCTAGTTTTGAAGAAATTGGCAAAGGATTGAAGTTGACTTCATTGGCGACCGTACATAAACACATCACCACGCTGGAAAAGAAAGGATTCATTCGGCGCGGTTATAACCAGAGCCGTTCCATAGAAATTGTGCAACTTCCAAAATCGGTGAAAGACCAGGTGATGGAACGGAGGATTCAGGAACTGCCGCTGGTTGGACGCATTGCAGCGGGCCGGCCGCTGGAGGCGGTGGAGGAGCGCGAAACTTTGTCGCTCGGGGACTTCGCGCGCGGTGGAAATTCTTTCGTGCTGCAGGTTAAAGGCACTTCGATGATTGAAGACCATATCATGGATGGCGATTATGTGGTGTGCGAGCAGACCCAAGTGGCTAATGCGGGCGATATCGTGGTGGCACTGATCGGAGAGAATGAGGCTACTTTGAAGCGTTTCTACCGCGAAGGGCCAGGGAAGATTCGCTTGCAGCCTGCCAATTCCGAAATGGGACCTATTATCGTGGCGGCCAATGACGTTAAGATCCAGGGCCGCGTAATTGGCGTTCTTAGAAAATATTAGGCTCACCGCTCCACTAATTGTTTGAAAGAGTTTTGCTTTTGCATTGGTCGTTCTCTAAATTTCTAACGCCTCCCTCGTAGGAACTTTTGGCGTCTTATCGGTATAGAACATTCTGGTACCAGTGTGCGCCTTCGCGCTTCCATTGCATCTGAGGTGGGCTAAACTATTTCCAGTAAACTTTATCTGCTAAGAGGACGCTGCTTTTGAGTAACTTTGACCTGAAAAATTCAAAAAACCCCATTAAGACCGTTGTCGCCCTGGCACTGCTATTGGCCCTTCTTCTGCCATTGCGATGCGCAGCCTATGCCGTGCTTTCCCACGAAGCCATTATTGACGCGGCCTGGGACACCAACCTGAAGCCGCTGCTACTGAAACGATTTCCGCACGCCACGCCCGACGAACTGCGCAAGGCGCATGGATACGCGTACGGCGGGGCCATCATTCAGGACATGGGTTACTACCCGCACGGCAGCCATTTTTTTAGTGACCTCACGCATTACATACGCAGCGCCGATTTTATTCTCGCAATGATGCACGACTCCAAGGACCTGAACGATTACGCTTTCGCGTTGGGCTCGATGGCGCATTACGCCGCAGATACGGATGGCCATAGCATTGGAACGAACCACGCGGTGCCGCTTCTGTATCCCAAGTTGAAAAAGAAATATGGGGATGTAGTGACGTATGAGGAAGACCCGCTGGCGCACGTCAAAACTGAATTCGGCTTTGATGTGCTGGAAGTGGCGCAACACCGCTACGCTCCGGACAGTTATCACGACTTCATCGGGTTTCAAGTGGCAGTGCCGTTGTTGGAGCAGGCATTTCGGGAAACCTACGGTCTAGATTTGAAAACCGTGCTGCCGAACGAGGACAAGGCATTAAATTCCTATCGCCGTGCGGTGAGTGAGCAACTGCCTAAAGCCACGAAAATCGCATGGAGCCTAAAGCAAAAAGACATAGAGAAAGACATGCCGGGGATGACTAAGAGAAAGTTTCTATACAACCTGAAACGTGCCAGCTATGAAAAGGAATGGGGCAAGGACTACGACCAGCCGACGGCCGGCGAGAAATTTATTGCGTTCTTGACCAAACTGCTCCCCAAGATTGGACCGCTGAGAGTGCTACAGTTCCGCGCCCCAACGCCACAAACGGAGAAAATGTTTGAAGATAGTTTTAACGCTACGATGGATCGCTACCGCAAATTACTGGCGCAGGTTCCGAGTGGCCACATTGAGATGGTGAACGATAACTTTGACACGGGAGGAAGCATTGCTCCGGGCAAGTACCGCATGAGCGATGATACCTACGCGAAATTGCTGGACAAGTTGTCGGACGAGAAGTTTGCGAAGGCTTCGCCGGGAGTGCGTGCAAATATTCTGGCGTTTTACAGCGACCCGAACGCGCCGTATGCAACGAAGCGCGATCCTAAGGCGTGGGACAAGGTTCAGATCGAGCTTGATCAATTGAAAGCAGCACCGCCGGCCACTCCAGTAGTGGCGGAGTCTTCTAACTCGAAAGACTAATTTGCGGCTTTGGTAGGTCGCTGAGCTGATGTTAGATACACCCGCATAAATTATTTCTTTTCAGCTAATGCAAAATTCGATGGCGCCGCCTCGCGCCCGGTGGATGAAACAATGTAGAATTTTGCGCATGGTTCTGCTGTTGTGCCTTCCGAATGAAAAGTAGCCGGCCTATCCGAAAACTGCTGGCGGCCAATCGGAGCGAGATCGCTATCCGGATTTTTCGCGCTGCCAATGAGCTTGGGCTGCGCACCGTGGCGATCTATTCGCAGGAAGACCGGCTGGCGCTGCACCGCTTTAAAGCGGATGAGGCCTATCTGATTGGCGCCGGCAAGGGGCCGGTAGAGGCGTATCTCGATATTCCGGGGATCGTGGCGCTGGCGAAGGAAAAAGAAGTTGATGCGATCCATCCTGGGTATGGATTTCTTTCTGAAAATCCGGCATTTGCGCGCGCATGCGAAGAGGCTGGGATTAAATTTGTTGGACCTACCCCTGATCTCCTGGAATTGCTGGGCGATAAAACGGCGGCGCGACGGCTCGCGGCTTCGGCGGGCGTTGCGGTGCTGCCCGGTACTGCCGAACCGGTGAAAACCAACGCCGCGGCGCACAAAGCTGCAGATGAGATTGGTTACCCGGTAATGGTTAAAGCCGCGATGGGCGGCGGCGGGCGGGGTATGCGCGTCGTTCATGACGCGGCGGAGCTGGATCGTTTGTTGGAGGAGGCCCAGGGCGAGGCGCGGTCGGCGTTTGGCGATGGTTCGGTATTCCTGGAGAAATATCTTGCACGCGCTCGACACCTCGAGGTGCAAATTCTTGGCGATGAGCATGGGGAACTGCTGCATTTGTACGAGCGCGATTGCTCGGTGCAGCGGCGACATCAGAAAGTAGTGGAAGTCGCGCCCGCGGCAAATTTGGCCGCGAGGGTGCGCAGCGAATTGTGCGAAGCAGCAGTGAAATTGGCGCGCAAAGCGGGGTATAGAAACGCCGGAACGGTGGAATTTCTTTACGACGTAGACGCCGCGAAATTTTATTTCATCGAAGTGAATCCGCGGATTCAGGTGGAACACACGGTCACCGAGATGGTTACCGGTATCGACCTGGTGCGCTCGCAGATTTTAGTGGCGCAGGGTTATCGTTTGCACGAGGCGCCGCTTTCTTTGCCGGCCCAGGAAAAAATTCCGCTGTATGGCGCGGCGCTGCAATGCCGTGT
>Ga0182024_10012591_pt1 | contig 16704 bp, 13 predicted proteins | sample P32metaG_FD_120480 | JGI IMG/M metagenome (GOLD analysis project Ga0182024, IMG submission 120480) | Permafrost microbial communities from Stordalen Mire, Sweden - P3-2 metaG (Illumina Assembly) | ecosystem: Environmental > Terrestrial > Soil > Wetlands > Permafrost | place: Sweden: Stordalen... | reverse complement strand
GGCGAGTACGAAGTCCACAACGTCGGCGTCAACTGGCCCCATCACATCTTCGTCACCAGCAACTACAAGGTGGTCGGCGCCAACGACTGACCGGCGTCGTGACGGGTTCGCTGGATCTGGGGCCTGGCCGTGAGCTTTTTCGCGGCCAGCCCCTTTCAGTTGCCGTGAGCGGTCCTCCCCCACCGTCGACTGTGAGGACGCTGGCTAGCCAAGCGGCAGCGTGATCTCAAACCGTGCGCCCTCTCCGGGGCGCGAGCTGACCGCCGCGGACCCGCCGTGAGCCTCGGCGATTGTTTTGACGATCGCCAACCCGAGTCCGCTTCCCCGGATGCGAGGGGCCGCGTCGCCGCTGCCGGGTGGGGTGCCGCGATAGAAACGCTCAAACACCTGCGGCACCTGCTCGGGATCGATGCCCGGGCCAGTGTCGATCACCGCCAAGACGGCCATCCCATCATCCACGCCGACCTCGATCCGGACCGCCGACCCGGCCGGAGTATGGAGTTGCGCGTTCTCAAGCAGGTTGGCCACGATCTGCCGAAGGCGAGGCTCATCCCCGATCACAACCACCGGACCGCCGGCATCCACGGTGATCGACCGTCCCGGGTCCCACACACGCGCATCCTCGGCCGCTTCGCGCGCGATCATTGCCAGATCCGTGCGGGTGCGCGCGAGCGGCCGCTCCTCATCCAGGCGGGCGAGCAGCAGCAGATCATCGATCAGCCCCGCCATCCGCGTCGCCTCGGACTCAATCCGTGAAATAGACTTCTCCAGGTCCTCCGGGTTGTGCCTGGCCCCCCGGCGCAACAGTGCCGCGTAGCCACGGATGGACGTCAGCGGCGTGCGCAGCTCGTGCGACGCGCTCGAGACGAATCGTCGCAACTGCGCCTCTGACCGATCCCGACGAGCGAACGCATCCTCGAGCCGCTCGAGCATCCCGTTGAGCGCGAGACCGAGCCGTCCGATCTCGCTGCGCTCGTCCGCCGGCGAGACCCGCACGTCCAGATCACCCTGTGCGATTCCGCCGGCGATCTCGGAGATCCGCTCGAGTGGTCGCAGCCCTCTGCGCAACAACCAGAACGCCGCCGCAGCAAGCAAAGCCAGCAGCCCGGCCGCGATGAGCACCTCCACACGAAGAAGACGCTGCAGGGTCGCGTTGACGTCATCGAGCGAGACCGCCACGATCAGCACACCGCCCGACGCCGGCAGCGAGCTGACCAGAACGCGGTAGCGACCCACTCCGCTCACCGCCGGTACGTCGAATTGCAGTGCCCGTTCGCGTGACGGCACGCCTCCCCGAGGCGCCGGCGGTGGATGGAGCTCGGCCGGTAGGTGTGGCTGTGGACTGGATCCGCTGAGTGAGCTTGGAAGATGCAAGGCGATGACTCGCCCGCCAGCGTCACGAACCTCAGCGAACGCGACCGGCGGGGCGACCTGGGCCAGGGTCGTCGTGTCGATCGTGCCGGTGCCCGACTGGCGCAGACCCCGACCGACCGCCGCGCGGGCTGCCATCAGCTGCTGGTCGACGCGACCGAGGAGGAAGGACCGCAGCGCCAGGTACGTCCCGCCGCCGGCCGCGACCAGGCCAGCAGCGGTCATAACCAGCACGCCCGAAAGCAGCCGGGCGCGGAGCGACATCAGTCGCGGGTCGAGCGCAGCGTGTACCCGAACCCTCGCACCGTCTGGATCAGTGACGGCTCCTCCACGTCTACCTTCTTTCGCAGGTAGCTGATGAACGTCTCAACCACGTTGCCGTCGCCACCGAAGTCGTACTCCCACACGTGATCGAGGATCTGTGCCTTCGACACCACCCGACCGGCGTTCAGCATCAAAAACCGCAGCAGCCTGAACTCAGTCGGGGTCAGCGAGATCTGCCGTGGGCCGCGCGCGACCTCGAGCCGGTCCTCGTCGAGCACCAGGTCGGCGTACTGAAGCACTCCCGACGACGCCTGGCGCGCCGCGAGGTTGTTGCGACGGACCATCGCCCGAACCCGCGCGATCAGCTCGTCGAGACTGAACGGCTTTGTGAGGTAGTCATCGCCGCCGACCGTCAACCCCGCGATCTTGTCCTCGGTCGCATCCCGGGCGGTGAGGAACATCACCGGCGTCCAGATGTTCTCCGAGCGCATCCGCCGCACCACCTCGAGTCCGTCGATATCCGGCATGGTCACATCGAGAATCATCAGCTCCGGCTTGAACTCGCGAACGGCTCGCAGCGCTCCCCGGCCGTCATGAGCGCTACTCACCTCAAAACCCTCGTAACGCAGGCTGAGCGACACGAGCTCGGTGATGTTCAGCTCGTCATCGACTACCAGCACCCGAGTGGGATCCTGGGTCGTAGTCGCTCCTGCGGGCCTCACGGCGACAGCGTGACAGCCGAACCTGTGGGTTGGCTGTGCACGCCCTGTCCAACAGCTGTGATCACGGACCGAGCGAACGCCGGCGGCGCAGTCCCAGCTGGAGTCCGTAGAGAACTCTTAGCCGACGTCGACGTTGCTCTCACAGGCTCGCGCGAATCTCTGATTACAGAACTACTCAATCAGTTCGGCCAGTTTCAGAAGACCTGATAAGCCCATGTATCTCTCCCGCAAGAGTCTGCTCCCATTAGCGCTCGTTGTCGCCTTGTCCGGCACATCGACACTCGCACCGGCGCACGCCGCAGGGGTTCCCGGCGGCGTCCTTCATCCGGTGGTTGTCCAGCTCGCGACCGCCGACCGTGGGATCCGCCGCCGCCGCATCCGAAGCACGAAAGTACGGGCCATCCTGTGGCGGTCCGTCTGTCGACTGCGTGGCGCTGCGAGCAGGATCCGCGCCGCGAGCGCGGGCTTTCACGCGCGGCGTCCGCCCAGTGACTCGTTCGCCCGTGGACCGCCGCGATCGTCCGGTCTTTGACCCGAGGCGGGGCGGCCACGAGCCGCCCCGCTCGCGTCCCAGGCCTACAGCAACCAGTGTTCGAGCCCTGGAATCGGCACTGGCTGGGCCTCGCTGAGGTACCGGCTCCATTGCGATCCGGCGGGGCGCAGCCCCTGCATTGCAGAGCAATCCAAGTCTATGAATCAAGAGAACGTCATGACCACAACCCTGACCTACATCAAAGCCCGAGAGCAAACCAACGATCTGCAGCGAGAGGCCCACCGCCATCGACGCTACGGCGAGGTCCGACACGTGGCGGTGATCCGCTCCGCGGGTTCACATTTCAAGCTGCTGCCCACCAGGGCAGCGCTTGAGGCGACGATGGGGTGACGGTGGGCGGCGAGTCACGGATCGCTCGCCTGTCGATCGCCTCGGTCTGCCGGAAGGCTTCCGAACCCCCTCGCTTGATCAGGCGGGGCGGCCCAGCGGCCGCCCCGTCTTCTTGCCTGAGCGCCCAGAGACAGCTGCTCGCTACGGGAGGATGCGGTAAATCGCCCCGGCCTGGTCGTCGGAGACGTACAGGGCGCCGTCCGGTCCCGCCACCGCGTCGACCGGTCGCCAGGGTGCGGTTACGAGGGAGGGGCGCGGGGAACCCTAGCCAGAGAGAAGAGCGGTATCACGGCCTCACCGAGGGAGGGAGCCAATGAAGATCTCGTGCGCGTCTCCGACTACGCTGGATTCTCCCGAGCACGTCGCGCTCGCCGAGGATCTGGGGTACGACCGTGCGTGGTTGTATGACACGCCGCAGCAGAGCCCCGATGTGTGGATGATGCTCGCGCTGGCTGCTCAGCGCACGGAGCGCATCGGCTTGGGCCCGGGCGTGCTGGTGCCCAGCCTGCGCAGCCCGATGGTGAACGCCGCCGCCACCGCCGCACTGGTGGCGCTGGCCCCTGACCGGGTGGCGGTCGCTTTTGGGACCGGGTTCACGGGGCGCCGGGCAATGGGCTATCGCGCGATCCCGTGGGCGTATATGGAGGCCTACATCGGCGCGTACCGGGGGCTGCTACGCGGTGAGACGGTCGAGTGGGAAGGCGCGCGCATGAGCATGCTGCATCCGCCCGGTCACGGCGCGCCACGACCGGTTGAGGTGCCGATCATCATCAGTGCGCTTGGACCCAAGGGGGCCGCCGTTGCGCGCGAGCTGGGCGACGGGCTGTTCGCCACCCTGACGTTGCCCGAGTTCGCCAAGGAGTTTTCGTCGGTGTCCTATCTGTTCTGGGGCACGGTGCTCGACGATGGCGAGGATCCCCGTTCAGAGCGGGTGCGCGCAGCAGCCGGACCCGGACTCGCGCTGGCCTACCACGGTGCCTACGAGTTCGACACACCGCTGTCCGAGCTTCCTGGCGGGGCGGAGTGGGAGGCGGTGATCGAGCGGACACCGCCGAGCGAACGCCACCTCTCCGTCCACGAGCAACATTGTGTGGGGCTGAACCAGGCCGATCAGGCAGCGTGGGACGCGGGCGGGTCCGCTCTGCTGGAGCAGGCGACGGTGAGCGGGACCGCCGACCAGGTCGCGGCCCGGCTGAGCGATCTCGCGGATGCCGGCGTCACCGAACTCGTCTACCAACCCTGCGGTCCGGACATCCGTCGCGAGCTCGAGACGTTCATGGCAGCCGCGCGGACAGCGGTTCCCGCGTGAGGGCACGCGCATGACCAGCAGCCAAACGCTCACAACGCTCGTTGAAGGCGGTTGCTATTTCGAATGCCCGCGCTGGCATGAGGACCGGTGGTGGGTCTCGGACTTCTACCGTCACGCCGTCTACACCTACGACACCCAGGGGGGCGAGCGGCTTGTCGTCGAGGTCGAAGCCCAGCCGTCGGGGCTGGGCTGGCTGCCCGAGGGCGACCTGCTCGTGGTTTCGATGAAGGACCGCCGGGTTCTGCGGCGCGGCGCAGACGGCCGCGTCAGCACCCATGCGCAGCTGTCTGAGCTGACCGCCGGTCACCTCAACGACATGATCGTCGACGGGCAGGGCCGTGCGTTCGTGGGCAACTTCGGCTTTGACCTGATGGGCGGCGGCCGGCCGGCTCCGGCCAGCCTCGTGCGCATCGACCCTGATGGCGCCGCCGTCGTCGCCGCGCCGGATCTGTGGTTTCCCAACGGGATGATGATCACCGATGAAGGGACGCTGATCGTCGCCGAGACGCTCGCCGCCCGGCTTACCGCCTTCGACATCGAGCCCGATGGGTCGCTCGCCAACCGGCGCGTGTGGGCCCAGGTCCAGCCGTCGCCCGAACCGGCCGACACGGAGACGATGCTCTCCGCGGTGAGCTTCGCTCCCGATGGCTGTGCGCTGGACGCCGAGGGCCGCGTGTGGGCGGCCAACGCGCTGGGCGGACCGGTGTGCCGCGTCGCTGTCGGCGGTCGGATCGTCGACGAGGTCGCAGTGCCCGAGGGCCTCGGCGTCTTCGCGTGCGGGCTCGGCGGTGAGGACGGCCGCACGCTGATCGCCTGCGCAGCCCCGGACTTCGACGAGCAGGCGCGCGCGGCCGCCCGCGAGGCGGTGCTGCTGACCACGACGGTCGAGGTGCCGCGCGCCGGGCTGCCCTGAGAAGGTAGGACTCAGGAGGGCCGATCAGCAGAAGAGAAGTCGTCCTCGGCGCCGCACGAGCCGAGAACGTAATCTCTGGCATATGGACTCCGCCGCGATCGACGGCCTGCTCGAACAGGCGGTGAGCTCAGGCGCGCTCCCGGGGGTCGTCGCGATGGTCGGCGACCACGAGGGGACGCTCTACGAGGGCGTCTACGGACGGCTGAGCGTCGAGCGCGACGAGCCCGCCCGTGCTGACACGATGTTCTGGATCGCGTCGATGACCAAGGCGGTCGTCAGCGTCGCCGCGCTTCAGCTGATCGAGCGTGGAGACCTCGATCTCGAGCAGCCGGTCGTGGACATCGTGCCCGCGTTCGGTGAGCTGGCGATCCTCGACGGCTTTGACGTCGATGTCCCGCGGGTGCGCGTGGCGACTCGGCCTGTGACGCTGCGCCACCTGCTCACGCACACCTCGGGCTGCGGCTACTGGTTCGACAACCCCGACGTGCTGCGTTACCACCGGGTCACCGGCGTGCCCGACCCGCTGAGCGGCCGCGCGGAGATGCTGCGCGTGCCGCGTCTGTTCGAGGCCGGCGAGCGCTGGGAGTACGGGACGAGCGTCGACTGGCTCGGGCTCGTCGTCGAGAAGGTCGGCGGGGCGGACCTCGACACCCACCTCCGCACCCACGTCTGCGAGCCGCTCGGCATGCTCGACACGACCTTTGACCCGAGCGATGCCCAGCGCGACCGTCTGATGGCAATCCACGACGCCAGGGCGGGTCAGCCGCTGAGCCTGTCATCGATCGCGCCGCCGGAGGAGCCGGACTTCCGGTCAGGCGGCGGCGGCCTGTACTCGACCGCCGGCAACTACTTGCGCTTCATGCGCGCGCTCCTGCGAGGCGGCGAGCTCGACGGCGAGCGCATCCTGCGCCCGGAGACCGTGGAGCTCGCGTTCACCGACCACCTGCAGGGCGCACCGCTGCCCCCCGACGGTACACACTCGGCCGTCCCCGAGCTGACCAGCGACGTGCCGGCCCTGCCGTTCAAGCAGGGCTTCGGGCTCGGTTTCAGCCTGATGCTCGACGACATTCCGGACATGCGCCGCGCCGGCAGCGGCAACTGGGCCGGCCTATGCAACTCGTACTTCTGGATCGACCACACGAGCGGCATCGCCGCCACGCTGATGACCCAGGTCCTGCCGTTCTTTGACCCCGGCGTCGTGCAGACGCTCCTCGGCTTCGAGGCTGCGGTCTACGCCGCGTGAGCGGACGCGCGCCTCGGCGCGCCGGCGAGTTCCGGCCGAGTGCTATCAGGTGGCGCGGGTCAAAGCGACTACCGGAATCGGCCGCGTTGTCTTCCTCTGGTATTCGTTGTAGCGGTTTCTGTTCTTCTCGTTGACGAGTCTCCACAGACGGGCGTAGTCCGGGTCACTGGGCCCGATCTCAGCGGCGTTCGCCGGGAAGCGCGTGCGTGCGATCTGGACATCCACCTCCGGCTTGTCGCGGAGGTTGAGCAGCCAGGCCGGGGCCTTGGGGTCCCCGCCCTTGGAGGCCACGACTATGTAGCGGTCACCGTCCTTGGCGTAGACGAGTGAGTTGGTCCGAGTTTGACCGGTCTTGCGACCGGTGGTGCGGAGCATCAGACACGGAACGCCGAGCATGCGGTGGCCGATCAAGCCGTTGGTGTGCTCGTACAGGAAGGCTTGGATCTTGAGAATCATGCGGAAGACGCTTTCGTAGATCGACATGACTGCAGACCCTAGGCCAGCATCGTGACCCGACCCGCCTGGCGACCGGCGATCCGAGCTGCCCTCATCAATGACCCCGGTCGCGTTGACCATGCGGCACGGAATAGGCCCGGGCCCATCTCCTGATCCCCAATCGCATCGGTCGCGGCAAAGCAGAAGCGGCGGATCCCGGCAGCGGGATCACCGCGGATCAGCGCCTCGTCGCGATCAGGAGGCGAGGATCTGGCTGTGAAGGTCGAGCAGTTGGGGCACGTCGCCCGCGGCGACCCGGCCCATCCCGCATTCGGTGCAGATCCCCCAGTGGCGAGCGCCTCCGGGGGAATTGAGCAGCGCGGCGTCGATGTTCTCGATCTGCTCGGCGGTCGTGCCCGGGGCCTGATCATCAGGGTGGTACGGAACAAGCGCGAAATAGAGCTCGGTGTCAGAAGCGGTCCTCAGCCCGCCCAGGGGTTCGAAGTACGCGCTGTCGTTGCGGCCCTGGGGCACGGTGAAGGAAACGAAGTCGATCGGGCGCTGCGCGGCGGACGTCACGGCGTTGACGACGTCGACCTGCATCTGCACCGACTCGGGCTGCTTGAAGTGCTGGTGGCCGTAGTCGCCGTAACAGAGATGCATGCCGACCGGGACATCGGCGGGCACACGCTCGATGCAGCGCACGAGGCCGGGGGCGATCTGGTCCACCGGCATCTTCGGCCCCATCGCTCCCTCCAAGGCTCCAAACTCAACGGCGACGTCCCACTGGACGGCGACCCGCTCGTGGGGGAGCCGCTCAAGCGCGGTGTCGAGGTCGGCCAAGAGCGCCTGCTCATAAGAGGGCGCGACCGCGGGCAGGTCGCCAGGCACGATCGTCCCCGCCATCGAGGCCAGGGGCGTCGGGTACTGCAGCTGGAAGCGTACGTCGGCCGGGATCGTGCCCTCGTTCTGCATCCGCTCAAAGATCGCAAACGACTTCGTGTATTCATCGGCATAGCCGAGGTTCGGCCAGTTGATCATCTCTGCGGAGGCGCCCTCCGTGAGGCGAAGCTGAGGCATGGGCGGGGCATCGCCAGCCGTCTCGTAGGCCTGCCCGACCGAGACCGCCTCGAATTCCGGCATCTGCTCAAACCTCCGGGTCTGGAAGCTGATCCAGTAGTTGCGGTCTCCGGTCTCTCCGTCAGTAATGCGGCGGATGCCGTGCGGGATGCGCGAGCTGATCTCCCGCATCACGGTCTCAGCGTCGGGCAGGTTGACCGAGCCGTTGAAATGAACGCTGCTGGGTGGCATGAATGTCCTCTCGGTGGTTCTCCGCTCCGGCCTGTCATATCACGCCAGCGACGGCGTGGCGCTCGCGGGTCGCGTCGAAGCGTCGGCAGCTGCCAGCTCCTTCCCAACCGCGGTAGGGCAGGCTGTTGTCCGAGCGGCCAGCGCGGCCACCACCGCCGCCCGACGCGGTTTTCAGAGCGCGCGACGCGCGCATCGCGCCGCCGTGCTCTGTGACCCTCGGATTTCGCGGGTCACAGAGCGCACCTCAGCTTGCGGGCCCGACCGCGCTCTGAACCCCGCGGTCTCGGCGCGCCACCACGCCCGCACAAGGCGCTTCCTCGACGCCCTGCGGATGAGGTGCGGTTGAGGCTTTGGCGTATCGTCGATGGTCATGGCCGGAGGATCGGATTCGGAGGCCCGGGAGTTCGCGGTGGCGTTTCGGTCCTTCCTGCGGTGGGTGCATTCCGAGCAGGATGGGGAGCGCAACGAAGTCGCCGCCTTGGTCGGCGACTTTCTCGGTGAGACGGGGTCGCAATGTTCGGTGGTGACGCGCTCGCTTCCGGCCTTTGAGCACGTCAACCTTCAGACGGCGTTGGACACGTGGTCGCGTGAGCCGGGGCGGGAAGTCGCCGTCCACGGCATCTCGATCCCGCCCCACCACATGACCGTGACCCTGCAGCAGCTCGTCGCTGGAGACGGGATGCCACCCCTGCGCTTGTCGGCGCCTCCGCTCGTGGACTTGCGGAACGGGCCGGGCTCGACGCTGGCGTGTCTGCAGCTCGCGGTGCTCCTGGTCAGTGACGCCGATGGCCGTTACGTGGTGATGGTCAGCGGTCCCGGGGACCGTGACCCATCTCTCGGTATCGAGATCGCGGGATTGTCAGTCGACCTCGCCCAGGCTGTGCACGCGCGACTTGGAGAGCTCCGTCGCGAGCTCAACGTGTACCGCGGGTACGTGCTCGACGTGAGCCTGGCTCCGGGGGGAGAGGTCTTGCTGGAGTTCGGCGACCTGCCCGTGACCGCCCGAGACGACGTTGTCCTGCCTGAAGCTGTGTTGGCGCGGGTAGAGCGCCACGCCTTGGGCATCGCCGCTCATCGCGACGCCCTGTTGAAAGCCGGCCAGCATCTCAAGCGAGGCCTACTGCTCTACGGACCGCCGGGGACCGGTAAGACGCATACCACCCGCTACCTGGTTGGGCAGATGACGGGATACACCCGCTTGATGCTCACCGGGCGAGCGTTGCGTGCGATCGGCTCCGCGGCGGAGCTGGCGCGGGACCTGCAGCCGGCTGTCGTTGTTCTCGAGGACGTCGATCTGGTCGCCGAGGACCGAAGCTTCGGGCCCGGCTCCAGCCCGGTCTTGTTTGACCTGCTCGACGCCATGGATGGCGCGGCCGGCGATGCTGACCTGCTGTTCGTGCTGACCACGAATCGTGCCGACCTGCTCGAACCCGCGCTGGCGGCGCGCCCCGGCCGGGTTGATGTGGCGATCGAAATCGATCTCCCGAACGCCGAGGCTCGCGAGCGACTTCTGACCTTGTATGGCCGCTCGGTTCAGTTGCAACTATCTGAGACCGAGACGCTTGAGATCGTCGAGCGCACCGATGGGGTGACGGCCTCTTTTCTCAAGGAGCTGTTGCGCCGCGCGCTGCTCGAGTCCCTGCACGACGACGCGTCCGAGCCGACCGTCACCGCCGCTCACGCTACGCGCGCACTTGACGACCTGCTCGCGAGCGGCCAGCAACTCACACGCAGCCTGCTCGGCGTCGGCAACGACCCCGAAGCCCTCCCACCGGGCGGCGGCCTGGGGTCGCTGCCTCCGCAGGCCGGCCGGGGCTGGAGCAGCCGTCCGCAGTCGCGCCCGACTCGCCGCTTCGGCCCCTAGGTGACACCCGCTCGCAGACGTGGCGTCCAGCCAAGCGAGCGGGACAGACGGTGGACCTGCGCCAGTACGAATGGCGGACAGTTGCCGGAGTTGTTCATAGCTTGATTGCGCTCCAAGCAGCGTCTCGACCGGGTAGGTCGCGACCGTAGCTGTCGGGGTTGGTGCCTAGCGTCTCGGCGCCTTCGGCGGCGATCTTCTGCACGATCACCGTGAGCGGGAATATGGAAAGGGCTTCGCCAAGCTCGGGACGTGCGAACTCGTTTACCACCGTGCCTTGTGCTCTCGCGACATCGGCCAGTTGTTTGAGGCGGTCAGATCCGGTCCCGCTGTCCAAGCACACAAGCGAGTCATCGGCACCGAGAGCCACCGCTGGCCCGTGCAGGATGGACTCGCACGCGAGTCCTTCGGTGGCGACCAGCGCGGTCTCTCTGAGCTTGAGCGCGCCCTCTGCGGCCGTCCAAGCGTTGATTCCAACGCCGGCGAATTCCAGGACCCGCGCCGGCGGCTTCACACCCACGGGACCGCGCGCGAGCTCTCCGGCCACAGCGTCTGGAACGTCGTGAAGCGCTCCCAGCGAGGACCCCAGCCGCTCAGCGAGCTGCGCAACTCGCATCAGAGCACCGAGGTGGCTCGCCGTAAACGCCGAAGAGACCTCCTCCGGAACCGTCTCCAGGTCAGCATCCGGGTTTCCAAGCTTGGATACCACCACGGTGGGTACACCCGCTGCTCGGGCGTGCTCGAGCACTTCTGACGTGAACAGCTTGGTTCCCCGGTGACTGAGTAGAAGGAGCGCGTCGTCATCTCCGGGGAAGGGATGGCCGGCGGCGGCATCAGCGGCCGGGACGGCCCACGCGTCAACGCCGCCCATTCGCAAATACCAAGCGCCCTGATTAGCGGCGTGCCAGCTCGTGCCAGTCCCGACGACCAACACTCGCCGGCCGGCCAATCGCTGCGCCGCAGACTCGAGCCCTCGTTGGTCGTTGAGCATCTGCCGCAGCACCTCGGGCTGCGTCGCCATCGTCTCACGCATCACGCTCATCGCTACCCACCCTCTTCCAAGATTGGCCGAAAGGCATCGCTGTTCGCGCACCTGGGCCCGGTTCATCGGATCCTGGGGTGGAACACAGCGATCATGCCACGGCATGGGCGAGCGTGGCGAAGTGTCATCACTACCCGGCGCCGGGGTACGTCCAAGGCATCAACCCCGGCGAGATCATCGACGCCGTCCGATCCCGACGCGGTCATCCTGCGATGACGGCGACTCCGGTTCGGCCGCCGTCCACGTCGATGACGGTGCCGTTGACAAATCGCGACTCCTCCGAGCCGAGGTAGACCGCCGCGTGTGCGATCGCGTCGGGCGTCCCGAACGCGCCGTATGGGGTGCCGTGCATCATGGCCGCGGCTGGGTCGTTCTCGGTGAGGGTGCGCACGACACCGGGGGAGATCGCGTTGACGCGCACGCCGGGTGATCCGAACTCCGCCGCCCACGCCCGGGTCAAGGTCTCGATCGCGCCCTTCGTCGAGGCGTACAACGCGCCGACGGGGATGCCCAGCCGCGCCACCCACGAGCCGAGATTGATGATCGATCCCGACCCGCGGGCGTTCATCTCAGGGGCGATGACGGCGGTCAGAAAGAACGGTGCCTTGACGTTGACGGCGTAGACCTCGTCGAACATCGCTTCATCGACGGTCGGGGTGGTGGAACCGGGAAAGATGCCCGCGCTGTTGACGAGAACCTCGATCGGCTCCCCGAACGCGTCACGCGCGTCGGTTGCGAGCTGCTGGGATGCCCGCATCGAGCCGTCGAGCTCGACAGGCACGAACCGCGCCCGCCCACCGCGGTCCTCGATCTCCTTGACCACTTCGGCCCCGCGGAACCCACTGCGCCCGCTGACCACCACATCCGCTCCCTCGGCACCAAACGCGATGGCGATGGCTCGCCCGATATTGCTGGTGGCGCCGGTGATCAGCGCCGTCTTGCCCTGCAGCCGCTCGCTCATTCGCCTGACTCCGATCGTTCACCTTTGGACCCTCCGGTCCACTAGTGTGGCAGAGAGTGGACCGCATGGTCCAGCCGGTTAGGATCTGAAGGATGTCCGCCACACATCCCGCCCTGACGCAGAAAGGCGCGGCGACGCGCGAGCGCATCGTGCATGCCGCCGCGGACCTGGTTCTCCAGCGCGGAGCCCAGGGCACCAGCCTTGACGACATTCGTGCGGCGACGGGGACCAGCAAGAGCCAGTTGTTCCACTACTTCCCGGGCGGCAAAGGCGACCTGATCAGCGCGATCGGCGCTCTGCAGGCCGAGCGAGTCCTCGACGCTCAACGCCCCTACCTCGACGAGCTCGACACGTGGGCGTCCTGGGATCGCTGGCGCGACGCGGTCCTCGCCCACTATGGTTCCCAGCGGCACTGGGGATGTCCAATCGGGGCTCTCACCGCTGAGTTGGTGCGCTCCGAACCCGACCGTGCGCCCGAGGCGGTCGCTCACATGGAGCGCTGGCGCAGCCACCTGGAGGTCGGGGTGACCCGCATGACCCAGACCGGCCGACTGCGCGCCCATACCAACCCAAGGGCACTCTCCCTCGCGATCTTCGCCGCGTTGCAGGGCGGACTGACGCTCTCAGCGATGACCGAATCCATCGAACCCCTACAGGCCGCCCTCGACGGGGCACTGGCGACCCTGCGCGCCAGCGCAACTACCCGCGACTGAATCCGACCAACAATGCGCCCCCAACCGTTGGTCCGTCGATAGCGAGGTCCTCGCCTTCGCAGCGATCCTGCATGACATTGGTGTGTACCCGGGCGCCGCGCGCTGAGGGGTTTACACCGCAGAGGGGGCCGAGCTGGCGCGGAAGATGCTGGCCGTCCACTCGTGCAGCGCTGAGCGGATTGGCCAGCGCGCTGAAGCGATTGATCGCACCACGAGCTGCGCAGTCAGCCCACCCATGGGGGTGAGGTCGAGGCCCTGCGACTGGCTGATCTCGTTGACCTGACCGGTGGCTGGCTGGCAGGTTGGCCGACATGCTGCCGTCGACCGCGACCGCGACCGCGACCGCGACCGCGACCGCGACCCGGGCCGAGACGTTACGCTGACGCGCTCTGACGGGTCATTTCGAGAAGCCGAACTTGGAGTCGGCCTGACCGCCCCGATGGACCCTGCGGAGGCCGGCTCCGCACGCGCCGCGCGATTGCGCTGCGGCTCACGCCCAGCTCCTCCATCTGCCCGCGAGTCACCACGCCGTGTCGGCGCCAGGCCAATCGCGCGACGGCCACGTCAGCTGATGCGACTTCTGCACCATATGCGGGCCTACGATCCATCAGTTACGCCAGGGTCCCACGAAAGACGTAACACCTGGCGCCAAGCGCTCACCCGGGAGGGGCGGGGGTCCGGTGGCGTCGGCCTCGCTGCTCGCGAGCCGACGTCCCGGGCCTCGGCCGCCGGTCGTCTTGCCTCCGAGGGACCGCCCGAGCCCGGCGGCGCAGGTCATCCTCGACGACCGTGGCGCCCCTAGGGTTTCGCTTTGGGTCTCTTGCGGCCCGAAGCAGGAGCGCCGACCTACGGTGCACGAGCGGGCCGCATCGGCGCACGATGCCGTCAGTCCGGCGCACCGAGCGCGGCCGCACGGACCGGTTCTCGGTTGAACAGATGTTGACCATGTGAGCGTTAACAATTCCTTCGTGGCGGGTAATAGCGACGGTGCGGTCGGATCATGCCCGCGCCGTCGGCGTCGGGCGAACAAAGGAGAGAGGCTTGAACACCCAACAACATGGCGCTTCCCGCGTGCGGCGAGCTCTTGCCACCGCGGGGGCCGTATCCACCATCGTGGCGCTCGTCACGGTCGGTTCAGGGGTCGCCGCGGCGGCCAAGGTGGGAAAAAAGCACCCCAGCAAGACCAAGACCGGAAAAACGGTCAAGGCCGGCAAGCCCAAGGTCACCGACATCCAGTGGGGCACGGTCGGCGGCCAGCCCGTTGACCTTTACACCCTCAAGGGCGCCGGCGGGATGCAGGTCAAGATTTCCCAGTTCGGCGCCAACGTCCAGTCGATCGACGTGCCCAACAAGAAGGGCAAGCTCGTAGACGTCGTCCTTGGCTTCCCGACGTTGGCCGATTACGTCGCGGACTTCGAGCAGGGCTACAACAAGGTCGACTGGCCGATCTCCGGCTCGACCTCAGGCTCGGGCGACGTCTACTTCGGCGGCACGATCGGTCGGTACGCCAATCGGATCGCCAACGGGACGTTCTCGCTCAACGGGACGACGTACAAGCTGGACACCAATAACGGGCCCAACTCGCTGCATGGCGGCTATCTGGGCTGGAACACGCACGTCTGGACGGCGGCGCCCGCCACGACGAAGACCGCGGCATCGGTGACGATGAGCGCGATCTTCCCCGCCGGCGAGGGCTGTGACACGACGCTGACCCCCGGCTGCACCGGGTTCCCGTCGGCGGTCAACGCGAGCGTCAAGTTCACGGTGACCAAGGACAACCAGCTCCAGCTTGCCTACTCGGCGACCAACGAGTCGCCGACACTCGCGACGGTGATCAACCTCACCAATCACAGCTACTTCAACCTGGGTGGCCAGGCAAGCGGCAACGTCTATAGCCAGGATCTTGCGATCGACGGCAACCAGTATCAGCCAACGAACCCGTCGCAGATCCCGGCGGCGCCGTACTTCGTCAACGTCAAGGGAACGCCGTTCAACTTCCTCAACGGACACCCGATCGGCAAGTACCTGTACTCGACGAACCTGCCCGACGGCACCACGGGGCCGATCCGCCAGCTGCAGTACGCGCACGGATACGACCACAACTGGGTGCTCAACGACCAGGGCAAGTACCGCCTGGACGCGGTCGCCGAGGACCCCGATAACGGCATCACGCTGTGGGAGTACACCGACCAGCCAGGGGTCCAGATGTACACGAGCAACTACCTGGTCGGCGACCTGACCGGCACGACCGGCACCACCTATCGCCAGGGCCAGGCATTCACGCTTGAGACCCAGCACTACCCCGATTCACCCAACCACATCGGCCAGGCCGGCTGGCCATCGGTGGTCCTCAACGCGGGTCAGACCTTCACGTCCAAGACCGCGTACAAGTTCGGCGTCAAGCCCTCGGGCTACGCGACATCGGTGCACTTCAAGTAGGCGCATCGACCTGCTGTCGGCCGGGCCGCCCTGTGCGGCCCGGCCGGAGGGTTTCCCGGCCGGGCCGCTCTTTCCTGGTGTGCCGATATCGGTGCGACGGGCCGTCTTGAGCAACGTTCGGAGACCTACGTGGTGGAGGGCGGCTCTTGCTCGGTCATCCGACCCGCTCGCGACGGATCGGCGCCCGTCGAGCTCGCCGCGCTGTATGTCGCCCCGTCGCGGTGGCGCCACGGAATCGGACGCAGGCTGCTCGACAGAGCGCTCCCGCGCGACGACGCACCGCCGCCAAGTGATGCGATCCAGCGCAGAGGGCAGTAGCCATTTAAGGGCCGCCGCCGCTGGACACTCGGTGAGGGGCGATGCCGGTTTGGACCTTCAAGGCCCGTCCGAGCCGCCGCGACCACTGCCTCGACCTCGGGATAGATAATCGCGAGTCATCGCCGTCACCACGCGAAGGCACGCCGCCGGACGGCCGCGTCTAACTCTAACCGCCGATCGCCGGCCGCTCGCTCGGTACTGGAGGCCTACACTTGGGCCGTGCTGTGCGACCTGCTCAGGCCGGTCAAAACAGTGGCTCACAGGGCGATGGGACCAGCGGCGGTGGCGGCAGTGGCCGTCTCGATCGCCGCCAGCGGCTCGTCGGCGAGCTCAACTCACTCAAGCCCGCCACCGGCTCGGCCTGCGTCGGTGGCTAAGCCGGCCGTCCCGACCGTGCTCGTCCTCACCCAGACGCTGGGCTACCACCACATGTCGATCCCCACGGCGATAGCCACGGTGCGTGGCATCGCCGCCCGCAGCGGGCGCTACCGCGTGGTGTTCCTGGCCAGCGCCGCCCAGCTCACGCCCGCCGCGCTCCGGCATGCGGCTGCCGTGATGTTCCTGCTGACGACCGGCGAGCTGCCGATGGACGCCGCCGACAAACGAGCGCTGGTCGCCTTCGTACGCGGCGGCGGCGGGCTGATCGGCTTCCACTCGGCGACCGACACCTTCCACCATTGGGCGGCCTACAAGGAGATGATCGGCGCCGAGTTCAGCCACCACCCGCACCCGAGCACCCAGCGGGTGATCGTGACCGATCACTCCACCCCCGCCACGCACGCGCTCCCCGCGAGCTTCCTGATCCACGAGGAGTTCTACGTCTTCAAGCACGACCCGCGCCCCCACGTCCACGTGCTCGCCGAGCTCGACACCGGGCCTGGGGGGCCGGACCGTCCGCTCGTCTGGTGCCGGCGCTTCG
>Ga0182024_10012590_pt1 | contig 16704 bp, 16 predicted proteins | sample P32metaG_FD_120480 | JGI IMG/M metagenome (GOLD analysis project Ga0182024, IMG submission 120480) | Permafrost microbial communities from Stordalen Mire, Sweden - P3-2 metaG (Illumina Assembly) | ecosystem: Environmental > Terrestrial > Soil > Wetlands > Permafrost | place: Sweden: Stordalen... | reverse complement strand
CAGTTCTTCGGCGACAAAGATGTGTTGGCGCTGGCGGACAAACCCATAGGCCATCCACATCCACGGCAACTGCGTCATGCGGCCGGCGGTCAGTCCAGTCTCCTCGCGCAGTTCGCCTCGTGCCAGATCTTCCGGATCCACGTTGTCTGATGCCCAGGCGCCCTGCGGTAATTCGAGCGTTCGTTCGCCTACCGGGTAGCGGAACTGCTCCACAAGCCATATGTGATCGCCATCGATCGGCAGGATCACTGCGCCGTCCGGCTTATCGACGACGCCATAGATGCCTCGTGCTCCATTGCTGCGCTCAATGGCATCTTCGCGCAAACTGAACCAAGGGTTTCGATAGACTTCGCGGGAAGAGAGCGTGCGGATGGCCATGCTTTAGGATGGCAGGGAAGAAGGAAACGGAGCAAGTGGGAAGCGCGATCTATAAGCCCTTGGTACTCAAGGTTTGTAGGTATCCCGCAAGGTGCTCACCGACAACATGCAACGGTTCACGAGTTTTTTCTAACCGCGACATCATGACAGCTCCTTCCAGGCTGGCGATGACAATGGCTGCGACGGCGGACGAATCAACGCCTCCTCTTAACTCCCCGTTCTGCTGTCCCTGGTGCACAATATCGGCGATCTTGGCGCGCCACCGGTCGAGGGCCGCACGGGCTTTGCCGCGGAGCAGCGGATTCCCGTCATCGCAGTCGACTGCAGTGTTGAGTAGCGGGCACCCTCCGGGAAGAGTGCGCGGCGGCTGCTCAACAAAGTTTTTCACCAACAGCAGAAGCTTCTCCAAAGAGCTTGCGCAATCGTCAAGTCCGCGCCAGCGTGGCTCGCTGACCGTCTCCCACGCATAGTCGAAGGCCGCCGCAGCGAGATCCTGCTTGCTCGCAAAGTGTCGGTAAAGACCGCCCTTCTCGAGACCAGTCGCCGCCATCAGTTCAGACATGGAAGTACCGGAGTAGCCGTGCTGATTGAACACGGCAGCCGACTGCTCCACGATGCGCCGGCGGGTAGCTTTGCCGCGAAATGATTTTGTCGTCTCTGCTGCCATTCTTTTGCGACCGATCGGTCTCAGTATACATCTCAACCGTATCTCGCTCAAAAGAGGCTGACGCACGGTGGCCACCACAACAGCGGAACTAAGCGCCGTACCCGCCTCATCGAGCGCCAGGCAAGTAAACCCGTGGGCTGTGGCATTGACCGTTACGCTGGCCACGTTCATGGAACTGTTGGATACGTCCATTGCCAACGTGTCGCTTCCGCATATCGCGGGCGGCCTGGGGCGAAGCTTCGATGAGACCACATGGGTCCTGACTTCCTACCTGGTGGCCAACGCCGTAGTACTACCGATGAGCGCATGGCTGAGTCGCGTTCTCGGGCGAAAGCGTTACTACATGATCAGCGTGGCCCTCTTCACCGCGACTTCTTTCCTGTGCGGCATCGCGCCCAGCCTGAACTTCCTGGTCATCTTCCGCGTGCTGCAGGGGATTGGTGGCGGCGGGCTCGCTCCGGTGGAGCAGGCAATTCTGGTCGACACCTTTCCGGCGAACAAGCGAGCCGCCGCCTTCGCCCTCTACAGCGTCGCGATTGTGACCGCCCCAGCCATCGGGCCACCCTTAGGCGGATGGATCACCGACAGCTTCTCCTGGCGTTGGGTCTTCTTTATCAATGTGCCGATCGGGCTCATCTCTCTCTTCCTCAGCAGCCGCCTGGTGAGCGACCCTCCCGCATTCAAAGCAGAAGTAGCCGAAGCCAAGCGTCTGGGCAAATTGCGGGTGGACTACATAGGCATTTTGCTGATCGCGTTGGGCTTTGCATTCCTGGAATTCGTACTCGATCGTGGCCAGATCGACGACTGGTTTGGCAGTTCCTTGATTACAACCATGTTTGTAGCAGCCATTGTTTGCCTGGTGCTGGCCGTGTGGTGGGAATTGCGAGTACCCGATCCGGTAGTAGAGCTCGGATTGCTACGCGAGCGAAATTTCGCCTTTGCAAACATCTTCTACTTCCTGTTTGGCTTCGTTCTCTTCGGCAGTACAACCATGATTCCTGAGATCCTGCAAAGTTTGTACGGCTACACCGCCACCGATGCCGGTCTGGTTTTGGGGCCAGGAGCCGCGGTGATCACGGTGTTGGCGCCTTTCGTCGCCATATTGACGCAGAAGGGAAAAGTCAGTCCGCGATGGTTGATCGCCTTCAGCTTTTTCGTGGTTTCACTATCCATGTTTTATTACAGCGGCTTCACGCTGCAGACCAATTACACGCACTATGCACTGGCGCGGGCGCTACAGGGCTTCGGCTATGCCTTCTTGTTTGTGCCCGTCAGCGTGCTTGCCTATTCCTACCTGCCTCCAGGCAAGAACAACAAGGGCTCTAGTCTGACCAATCTCGCCCGCAACTGGGGCGGCAGTTTCGGCGTAGCGTTCATCACCACCGTGCATGAGCGGCGCACCGACCTCCACACCGACCGGCTGGCGCAGAGTGCTGATTTAGGCTCCCCGCTGTTTCACTCACGAATTGACGCGCTGACCAAAACCTTTGAGCACCTGGGATATTCGCACTTTGACGCGGCACAACACGCGCAGGGCCTGCTCTACAACCAACTGAACCAACAGGCGAGCCTGATAGGGTTTATGGACTGCTTCCGCATGATGGCCATCGTAGCCCTGATCGGCATTCCCCTGGCCCTGGCCACAAAAAGCTTCCGCCCCGGAGGCGAAGCCTCAGGCGGCCACTAAGCCTGCCGTAAGATTCCCACGGGTAGTGGAGCAATGTGAAATTCAGCAGGGGCCTTTAGAGTCTGCGTGAGAACTCACTCAAGCCACACAAGACCTTAACCCCTGGACGGGTGCCCCATGTTCCCCGGATTTCCTGTCGAGGTCCGTGGCTTCGGCGCACTTCATGCGGATTTCCTCAATGAAATCCGCACACGCGGCTATGTCCGGGGCTGCGTAACAGGAAATCCGGTCGCCCCAGCGCACATGGGCCGGATACGATATTTTTCGAATGCTTTTACTCCATCTGTCACGGTGTGATCGGTAGTGCAGCCCGAACGGGCCAACAGTTTAATCTGGAACCGTTGAGGTTGAATGGACTTCAAAGCGAAATTCGATCAACGCCCGTCATCCCCAGCCAATCTTGCGCCTGAACTCCTCCAGGAAGCAGCATCTCAACTCAGTTCCTCGGTTCTGCGCAACTCGGCCGTACTAAGCGGCGGGTTTAGCACCACCAATATCCTTCTGGAATTTGCAGACGGCGAGCGTTGCGTCCTCCGAATTTCCTCCCAGCACGAACGATTGAAAATGGAGGCCGATCTACTGGACTACGTGTCGTCTAAAGCGTCTGAGGTGCCAGTGCCAAAAGTTCTATGGCGCGCGTCCGAGCATTTTCCTGGTGGACTGGGAGCATTCGGCATGACGTATGTAGAAGGCCATCTCCTTGCGAACATCGAGGACAGCTTATCCACCGCAAACTGCAGAGATATCTGCGATCAACTGGCGTTTGCAGCAGCTCGGATCCATGACCTCCGATTTCCCCAATGCGGCCTGCTGGGACCGGGACCAAAAGTAACGGAACCCTTCGCCAGCTATGCCGCCGGGACAGTGGGCTTCATGCAATCCTGTCTTAACAGCGCAAATCTTCAACGCCGAGTAGGCGCGGACCGATGCCATCGCCTGCATCGCTGTCTTACTCACCGGCCCGACCTACATGAACCATCCGTGACTCACCAACTCTGTCACAGTGATTTCAATCAAAAGAATTTCTTGATACGCCGCAACGCCAGTGGGAGTCATCAGCTGGCTGCGGTCCTCGATTGGGAATTCGCCTTCTCCGGATCGAGCGTCATCGACATCGGCAACCTCCTGAGGTTCGAGCATGAATCGCCCGCTGTAGAAAGTAGCTGGTTTGCGGATGCATATCGAGCGGCTGGCGGACATCTGGACAGGTCGTGGAGAGAACAAGCCTTATTCGCCGACCTGCTCGCTCAATGTGGGTTCCTGATCAATCCCGAAGAACTACCAAACACCTTCAGAACCGCCATCGGAGTGATCGATCGCACACTAGCCGTGCTGGATCTCCACGCCTGAAATGATTGCCAACCCCCGCCCAGCGCGGCATAAAGCTGCCTCCGCAACCAGTAGCTGCAGGATCGGATCCTGAAAAATCGGCGACCATTTCTGGTCACCGATGGAGGTCTCAGCCTGAGCAGGTGCGGCAACCTCCGGGGCGAGCGCCCCCGAAAACTCTCCTGAGTCGACGTTGCTGGCCGCTTATAATTCGGACCAACATTTCACGCCGCCATCATCAGGATCAACAACCCGGCCACTACCGTTTCGACCACCCTCGTAGCCACACTCTGTGTGTTCCAATGCTCCAGGGAATCAGCGCACTTCGACATGATCGCCCTCATTCAGTAGATCGCTCGGGCTCGAAACCAAAGGCTCAGACCCATTCATTCCGTTGAGAATTTCCACTTCCTTACCCATGTCCTTACCAATCGTGGCCCACTCACATTAAATCGATGCCACCCCACCATCCACGAACAACTCGATCCCATTCACGAAACTGGAATCACTCGAAGCCAGGAAAAGCGCAGCCGTCGCAATCTCCTCCGGGCGGCCAATCTCACCCCGGGGGATCAGCGAAGCGAAGTACTTCTTCGCGTCCGGCCCCAGCGGATCAAGAATCGGCGTATCGATAGTTCCCGGACTCAGCACATTCACTCTTATCTTCCGATCCTTCAATTCCAGCAGCCACGTCCGTGCAAACGATCGCACCGCAGCTTTGCTCGCGCTATAAACGCTGAATCCCGGAAACCCCTTTACACTCGCGATGGATCCGTTCATAAAAATCGACCCACCATCGTTAAAAAGCGGCAGTGCCTTCTGCACCGTAAACAAGGTGCCTCGCACATTTAGGCTGAAGACACTATCAAATTGCTCCGGAGTAATCCCCCCCAGGTTCGACAATTCACCCATGCCGGCGCTGGCAAACAAAACATCAATCTTTCCCTGGGTCTTTTTAACCGTGTCATACAGTCGATCCAGATCTGCGAGGTCCGAAGCATCGCCCTGAATCCCCGTCACATTCCGGCCAATCGCCTTCACGGCCTCATCCAGTTTGTCCTTGCGGCGGCCGGTAATGAACACATACGCTCCCTCTTCCACGAACAGCTTGGCCGTCGCCAGCGCCATGCCGGAAGTTGCCGCTGTAATCACTGCTACTTTTCCATCCAGCTTTCCCATTGCATTCTCCTCGAGTGTGGGTGGGGTTTACCGCAGGCAGCCACGGGCGAGGTCACACTCGCCCGCGAAGCCAGACCTCCGTTGGATTCCTTGGTCGAACAAAAAGACTCGTCCGCGCGCCCCACGCGAGCACATGCTGCATGGGGCACACCTTTTAGCGGAGCCCGCCGCCGGCGAGGATCTGCTCGCCCGTAAGCCAGCCCGAATCGTCAGAAGCCAGAAAGACGGCAATCGACGCGATATCGCCGGGCTGCCCGATGCGACCGAGCGGAGTCTGCGCAATCGTCGCTTCCTTCCAGGCAGAGTCCAGAATGCCGGCGCTCTGGGTGCCTTCGGTTTCAACCATGCCGGGGTTAATGGTGTTAACGCGGATCTTCTTAGGGCCCAATTCGCGAGCCAGCACGCCAGTGATCGCGTCCACGGCGCCCTTGGTACCCGTATAGACAGAGGACGTAGGAGGCGTGATGCGGCTCACGACCGAGCCAACATTGATAATGCTGCCGCCCTCGCCAATATGCTTCAGGGCCGCCTTCGTCGTGAGCAGCAAGCCAAGCACATTGATGTTGAACATCCTGTGGAACTGATCTTCGGTGACCTCTTCAATCGCTCCAAACTCGTAAACCCCCGAGTTGTTGACCAGGATGTCGAGCCTGCCATAATTCTTGATGGCCGCGTCGATGATGCCTTGTGCCTCGGAAGCCTTGGAAACATCGCCACCGACGGCGACAGCCTTGCCGCCCGCGGCGGTGATGGAATCGACAACTGTTTTCGCGCCAGACTTGCTCGACGCGTAGTTGACAACCACGGACGCGCCTTCCGCGGCCAATGACTTGGCGATGGCCGCTCCAATACCCTTGGATGCGCCCGTAACCACTGCTACCTTACCTTGAAGCTTGCTCATATGCGATTCCTCTTCGAAGACTCTCAACCACTTGCTGAGCGTAAGATGGAGGTCACCGCGTCAAGGATTCAATAGTTCGGAATATATGCACTATTGAACAAGCAGTCATGTGAATGTAAGATGAAAACCATGCGTCCCCTATTCCACCCTTCAATCGAAGACATTACCGTGGAAGGGATTCTGCACGCGCTTTCTGATCCCGTGCGCGTCGCGATATTTACCGATATCGCCAGCTCAGAGTGTTCGCAAAACTGTACCAATTTCGTAAACGTAAGCGAAAGGCCTATCCCTAAATCGACTCTCTCGCAGCACTTCAAAGCGCTGCGAGAAGCAGGCCTGATCCGTGGGGAACGCCGCGGTGTCGAAATGCAAAATACCTCACGCTGCACTGAAATCGATCAGCGCTTCCCCGGCCTGATCGCGTCCATCGTCAACGCCCATAACATTCAGTTGCGAGATAAGCTGGCGTCCGGCAATAGCCGCCGGCGCAAACCTGCCAAGCGCCGTACGAGAGCCAAATAGACGCCTAGCGTGCGCGGTTTTTGCGAACACATCGAACGCTAATTGAGCTCCCGGATCCAGATATTTCTAAAACTGATGGGCTCACTTTTGTCGCCGTGCGCCTGGAGCTTGATCGGAGCACTGGTATACGCCTTGTAGAAAGGCTTGCCGATATACAGCGTTTGGCCTTTCAACTCGAAATGGTTCTCCACCAGAACGCCGTTGAAGAAAACCGTGGCATAAGCCGGCGTTTTCACCGAGCCATCAGCGTTGAAGGTAGGTGCCGTCCACACAATGTCGTATGTCTGCCATTCTCCGGGCTTGCGTGTCGGGTTTGCCAGCGGAATTGCCTGCTTGTAAAGACTGCCTGCCATGCCGTTCACGTACGTCTTGTTCTCGTAGGAATCGAGAACCTGCAACTCATATCCGTCGTCGCCGGGCCCCGTGGAGGCCAGGAACACCCCGCTGTTGCCACGGGCCTGGCTACTGCCCGTGATGTTGGTAGGAACTTTCCATTCCACGTGCAGCTGATAGTTGGTGAAGCTGCGCTTGGTCTCAATGCTTCCGCCCGACTTGTTCACCGTCATCACGCCATCGGCCACATCCCATTTCGCCGGGGATTTGTCACGGTTCGTGACCCACTCATCCAGGTTCTTCCCCTCGAAGAGCACGATCGCATCCGAAGGTGCCGCCCCACACGTGGCGCCCGGACTCACAACCTTGGGAACCGGCTCCCAGATTTCCGTTTCCTCGGGTTTCGGTTTAGCCGGTGATTGTGCGAAAAGCGGAGCGGTCATGGCAATCAGAGCCGCGGAGGCGAGAAGGCTCGAAAATGGTAAGCGAATCATTAGAAGAAAATACACCCAACGGCGTCCCTCTGGCCAAACAGCCCCGTCGTCTCCCATGACCTACCAGGTGAACTGGCGGCCAAAGCAGCGGGGCCGGCGATTTCATAGCGCCGGGTTATAGCTCTGAAAGCCGGCGACGGCCATCCCCCGCTGTGCCTCGGGGTTTTTCATGAAGGTCTCCCACACGAATGAGGATCGCGCGTTCTCCGCCATAAGCATGGTGATGCCGGTGTCGATGCCGACAATGTCATGGTCATACCAGTTTTTCAGCGGATTGAACGCATCCACGAAACCGTACCGGCTCCAGGCCTGCGGGTAGCGTGCCCGAATGTTCTTCAGCACCCGCATGGTGGCGGCGGGCTGAAAGGGAATCGAGCCTCCAGCAGCAGCAGGAACCACCGTTCCATCAATCGGACCCATGGCCGGGGGCCCGCCCCAGATCACGTATCCTTTGTCGGAGTCAGAGGCAGTAATCCCCCAAAGATCGTCGCTGTAATCGGGAAACTCCTTGCCCAGTTCCAGGCAGAAGCGGCGGTGCACATCCGTAGCGAGCGCCGAGTTCTGGAAGTAGTCGGCATACTTGTCTCGCTTGCCCCTGAAGTCGAACCAGGCCTGCGAGTACTGATGAACAAACAGCGGCGCAAACGAGCCAATGTAGCGCTCCCCGTCATACTCGAAGGTGAGCCGTTTCCATGCCGACCACGCCGAAGGGTGCAGGGGATGAGTGGAAGAACCCATCCCCAGCAGGTAGATCATCATCAATTCGCTATAAAAGTCCCACTTGTACGGCAGAAAGCCAAACTCTGGAGTCCAGCCCTGGGGCAGCAGTGCGGTGTCTTCTGAGAGCCAGGTCCAGTCCACGCGGTCAAAAATGGCATGGGCCAGCTGGATGATATCGCGATCGTCAAAATGGCGGCGGCAGGTGAGTATTCCGCAAAGCAGGATTGCGGTATCAACCGAAGACACTTCAGAATCCCAGATTCTTTCCCCGGTATTGATGTTGGCAAAGTGATAGTAGAACCCGCGATGCGTTGGCAGCGTTCGCCATAGAAAGGTGAGCGTCGCGATCACGCGCAGCCGCGCGTCCTGGTGGGGGATAAAGCCGCGCTTTTCGGCAATGCATATCGCCGTCAGGCCAAAGCCGGTCGAAGCGATGCTCGCCACCAAGCCCGTGTCAGTCGTGCGCGCGTTGCAGCGGTCTTTGATCAAGCCCGTCTGCGGACTCGCTTGCTCCCAGAAAAAGAGGAAATTACTGCGTTCAAGGTCGTCCAGGAATTGCTCTTCCTCCGGCGAGAAGGGCGTTTGCGGAGGGGCCGCATCCTTGTGCTGCTTATCTGGCCGGTGGCTCGCGGCGGTCTGTGCCAGCCCTGCAAGGTCCATCCATGGGGCGAGCGGCAGACCCATGGAGATACCCGCCATTTGGCGCAACAGTCGACGCCGGGACCCGAGATGCTCGCGAGAGTGGGTCATTTTGCGAATATGTGCTTCGCGCCCTTCGTCGATTTCCCCTGCATCATCCACGCTCCCTCAAGCCGTCCACAACCGCTCATCGCACTGATTCCCAGCGACAATGGAATCGATTAATTGAATAATAGATGCAGGGACGACCTAGAAGTGGTTCGTGGCAGCATAACCTCTCTATGGGCGCGTCCAACTGGTAAGGCATGACGGGAAAAAAAATTGTCTGGACGATTATCGCAGTCGTCGCTGCCGTGGTCATTGGGCTGTTGCTGTTCCAGCGTGCGCACCGGTCGCGGTTGATTTCCGAGCGCCTGCAGGTACCCATTGAAGGCGCCGTGATCCAGCGCGATGTTGATTCCAAGAATGAACTGCCGATTGCCGGTGTGGTCGTCGCCGCGTCTGATGGCGTGAGGAGCGCCGCCACCCGCTCCGACGCGGCGGGCTATTTCAAGCTCGTGCTGCACAAAAGGGTATTGTCTGATCTGCCCATCAGAGTCACTTTCCGCCATCCCCGTTACCAACCGCTGGATTTGACCGTGCAAACGGGGCGCTTGGAGACGCCGAACCAGCTTTATATTGCCGCCATGGTGCCCATTGTTCCTCCGGTGGTTGTTCCCGCCGGTCCGAAGTCACCGGCGCGACCCGTCCGTCCGCCAACCCAGGTCTCAAACATCCGCGTGAGGTATACCCTCAATAGCCGCACACAGGCGAATGTCGCTTTCGCAGTCAGGACCTTCCAGGTGGTCAACCAGGGAGACGTGCCCTGCGAACACCGCTCACCGTGTTCACCGGATGGGAAATGGAAAGCAACCGCTGCGACCTTGTCACTCGATGCGGGAGCGGATAATACGTTCGGCAATATAACCGCCTCCTGCATAGCGGGTCCCTGTCCGTTCACGCGCATTGATTCCAGCGGCTTCATTCATGGCGGGCGCAACATCAGCGTGACTGCCCTGAACTGGTCAGACACCGCTACCTTCCTGATGGAGGCCGAGGTGTATCACACCGGCATCAGCTCCGACGTGCGCGAACTGTACCCGGTGATCTTTGGACAGACGCTCAACTTTACCCTGCCGCCAACCCAGGAGGGCGTGAGCCTCGAGGCTGATGTCGACGGCGCTCCCATGGTCTTCCCCTTGGGCCCGAATCTCTCCTTGAGCTGGGCCACCTGCAACGTCCGAACCGGCCCGGAACAGGAAAAAACCACGGTCTACCGCTGCGAGCTAAAGCCCGGATTTCGGTTCTAACCGGCCTGCCAGCCTCGCGATCTGGGGGGATTATGCGAGTTGCAGAAAAGGTCACTTCCGAAGATACGGAAGGTTGGTACGGGGTTTTTAGAGTGTGCACGAGAACCGCATTTCTAAGGATGTGAGTCCTGGGTCCGACGATAGATTCTATCTACGGAATGCGCGAGTTTTCGCCGCGTCACGGCTCTGCTGCTTTGTATCAGGGCACGGCTTCAGCCGTGCCGTAAAGGCCTAACAGAGATGAGGGCTTTAACCTCAGCCCGTTCCTTCAAATACAGGCTGGCCCTCTACGAGGCACAGTGGTACACCAGATGGATGCATTGGTCCCGTCGTGCGCTCGTCCTCTGTCTCGTCGGCACTATCAACGTCATGGCGCAGGACAGTCAGCCCACGACTGCGTGGAGAGCCGGCCAATTTGTCATAGATACTGCCCGCCTGGTTAGCCGCTCCGACATTGTCTTAGGCCAGCCCAACGCTGCGCCCGCCGAAGCCATGCCGATGGGGAACGGACGCCTCGGCATCGCCGTCTGGTCGGCTGAGGGGTTCACCGCGCAGCTAAACCGGGCCGACACGCTGCCCCATCGCGATTCGCCTGGCCAGGTGATCATTCCCGGCCTGGGGGCGCTCACCTCGGCGAAGGATTTCACCGGCCGTCTCGATCTCTACAACGGAACCCTCATCGAGCACGGCGGTGGAATGAGCCTCACCGCCTATGTTCAGGTATTTACCGACACCTTCGTGGTCGACATAACCGGAGCCGACCCCAACGTCAAGCAGACAGCTGAACTAAGGCTCTGGCCGCCCCGCATGCCCGAAGCCACGGCCTCCGCGAAAATCGGCATGCTCGCACAAACCTGGGTCGACCACTACGGCCCCGGAGCATCGGGGGATACCTTCGGTGCCCTGGCTGCCATCACAGCAACCGGCCGCGAGGTGTCCGCAACCGTAAGCAACTCCCGCGGAGTAACAGTAAGCTTCAAACCTTCGCTCGATGGACACTTCCGCGTGATCGTTGCCTGCCCTCACTACAACGGTGCGGCGACCAAAGAGGCCAGCATCGGCGACGCGTTGATCCACTCCAACCCCGCGGAACACGCTGCCTGGTGGCACGCTTTCTGGCAACGCGCAGGCCTCATCAAGCTCTCCTCCGCCGATGGTTCCGGGGAGTACATGGAGAACCTCCGCAACCTCTATCTCTACACCGCTGCCGCCGAGAGCGGAGGTCTCTTCCCTGGGTCACAGGCCGGCATCGCTGACCTTTTCTCCGCCGTCCAGGACGTTCACCACTGGGATCCCGCCGCCTTCTGGCACTGGAATCTTCGCATGCAGGTGGCTGCCAACCTTGACGCCGGAGTGCCTGAACTAAACGCGCCGTACTTCCGCCTCTACCGTGAAAACCTCGCCAATATTAAGGACTGGACCGTGAAACACATGGCTGGCCGTCCCGGGATCTGCGTACCCGAGACCATGCGCTTCAACGGTCCAGGAGTTGAGTACGAACCCGATTGGAACTCTTCCAAGCCACCGGTCATCGGCCTGAACTGCGATGCGAGCTTTCACCCTTATTACAACGCTCGCACTCTCTCCACGGGTGCTGAAGTCTCGCTCTGGGTCTGGCGGCAATATCTGGCGACCGGCGATCGCCAATTTCTCGCAGCGAATTACCCAGTCATGGCTGCGAGCGCCCAATTCCTGCTTGCCTACGAAACTCGAGGCGCCGACGGAAAGATGCACACGCATCCCTCCAATGCGCACGAGCAGCAATGGGACGTCACCGACCCCACCACCGACCTCTCCGCGCGGTCAACTCTATTTCCCGCAGTCATCGAAGCGGCCGGGTTGCTGCATACCGACCCCACGCTCGTTCAGCGACTCAAGACGGAACTCAGTCAGATCGCTCCACTTCCGCAGGCCGAAAAAGCAATCGCCACCGGTACAAAACAGCCCGTGGTTGCGGAGTCCTACACCCCGGGCGCTCCCGAACACAACGAAGAGAATACTGGGCTCGAGCCGGTCTGGCCCTACAACCTGATCGGTGACGACTCTCCGATGCTCGCCCTGGCCCGGCACACTTATGCCACCCGCCCCTACCCAGTTCACCAGGACTGGAGTTTTGATCCGGTGCAGGCAGCACGCCTTGGCCTCAGCGGGGAAGTTCGTTCTACCCTGATCGCCTTGACCGAGCGTTACCAGAATTTCGTGAACGGCTTTGCCAATTGGGGCGGCCCCGCCGGCGAGTTCTACGTGGAGCAGGAAGGCGTCGTAGCCCTCGCCCTGACAGAAGCGCTGGTGCAGGACTACGACGGCTTGATCCGCATCGCACCAGCGGTGCCCGAAGAATGGAATTTCGAGGGCAGGGTGTGGGTTCGCCATCGCACTCGTGTCGACGTGCAGGTCCGCGCAGGCGTGCCCATCACTGTCGCCATCGAAGCCGGAGCCACGGAGACCCTGCGTATCCGCAACCCCTGGCCAGGTCAGCACGTGGAAGTGATCGATGCGCATGGCAAGACCGTTCTCGGCAGCGGCGACTCCACTCTCCAACTACCCGTACGCAACGGCGAATCTTACTTGTTAAAGCGATCCGGCGCGGCAGCACAGACCTTCGCTGCCATCACCGGCACGCCCGCGATGCAATACAAAAAGCTTGGCCCCGTACAAATCGGAAAATAAGCTGAGCCGCATTAATCCTTCGCGCGAGGGAACTCTTCAACGTGTGACTCGCCCTTGCGGCCGAGGTAGAGCACCTTTTTTCCAGTGAGGAACGCCCAATAACCGACCACTCCCGCCGCCGTTGAACGCTTCACAAATTCCGGATAGCGAATCGCATCCGCCTGCGCCCCGCGTATCGCTGCCACCAGTCCAGAATCCGAAAACTCTCCGGCAACAGGATCCAGCTTCAGGATCATCGGCTCCGTGTATGCGCTGCCGTCCGCCATCTAATTCAAGGTGGTAATCAGCGTTTTCCCGAGTCACGGCTCTGATGCTTTGTATCAGGGCACGACTTTAGTCGGGCCGTAAACGCCAAACAAAACCGGGCTTTAGCCCCTGAGGTCCCTGAGGTACGCTTTTTCCGCCTCGCCCACCCGGATCTTTCAAAACCCCTTTATCAAAAAAAATATTTGACAAGCTCACGGTGTTGTAGTTAAGTAGAACAGTAGATCACAGCCCAAATATGAACCGCCGCCACGAAAGGATGCACAAAATGAAACCCCTTCGATTTCTGCTATCAGCCGCTCTCATAGGCCTCTCCACCTTGGCGTTCGCCCAATCCGACGCCCAAAAATCCTTCGCCCAATTGAAATCCCTGGCTGGTTCCTGGGAAGGCACCGTGGACGGAAAGCCCATACAACTCTCGCTGCGTGTCACTTCCATGGGCAATGCGCTCATACATGAAATGAAGATGGCTGGAAGACCAGACGACCCCATCACCATGCTGTACGTCGACGGAGATCGCCTGCTTCTGACCCACTATTGCGACGCAGGAAACCGCCCTCGCATGGCGGCCACCATGACGCCGGACGGAAAGACCGTGGACTTCCATTTTCTCGACGTCGCCAACTTCAACAGCAAGCAGGGCGGATATATGCAGCACGCAGTGTTCACCACCCTCGATGCCAACCACCACACCGAGGACTGGACGTTTCTAATGCAGGGAAAGCCGATCAACGCACACCTTGACCTGCAGCGAACGAAATGACTGGAGCCTGTTTGTGGCAAGGAACTTTTGGAAAACGCAATGGACCCTGAGTGGAATGACGGTCAGCCGATTTACCGCCAGCTGCACGACCGTGTGGTCGCGATGATACTCGATGGACTTCTTAAAGAAGGCGATCCGCTTCCGTCGGTGCGCAATGTCGCCGCGGAATATCGCGTCAATCCGCTCACGGTGCTCAAGGGCTATCAGCAACTGGTAGACGAGGGACTGGTCGAGACCAAACGAGGGCGGGGCATGTTCATCAACGAGGGGGCACGCAGTTTGTTGCTGCAGGGCGAACGGCAGAAGTTCCTGGGCGAAGAGTGGCCCAGGATCTACGCCACCATTCAGCGCCTCGGCTTAAAGCCAAAAGAATTGCTGGAAGCCGGAGCCGGCCTCCAGCCCTCCCCGGGCGCCAGGAATGACGCTAAGAAAGAGGAGCGCTGAACCATGGCATGCATAGAAGCTCACGGACTGCGTAAGGCTTTCGGTGCGAAAATCGCACTGGACGGCATAGATCTTCGCGTGGAAGAAGGCCGCATCCTCGGCATCATCGGCCCCAACGGTGCCGGCAAAACCACCGCACTCAACGCGATTCTGGGCCTCGCCCCGTATCAGGGCCAACTGAAAGTGTTGGGACGAGACCCCTGGACCGAACGCGACCAACTCATGTGCGATGTCAGCTTCATTGCCGACGTCGCCGTGTTGCCGCGCTGGCTGAAGGTTTCGCAGGCCCTCGATTACGTCGCCGGCGTCCATCCACGATTCGATCGTGCCAAGGCAGAAACTTTTCTTGCCAGGACCACCATCAGCCCAACCAGCAAAGTGAGGGAATTGTCCAAGGGCATGGTGGCTCAACTCCACCTGGCCCTGGTGATGGCCATCGACGCGAAACTGCTCGTCCTCGACGAACCGACTCTTGGCCTCGACATTCTCTATCGCAAACAATTTTACGACTCGCTACTCAATGATTACTTCGACCGCAGCCGCACCATCCTCCTGACCACCCATCAGGTGGAAGAAATCGAGCACGTGCTCACCGATGTCATGTTCATCCACCGCGGCCGCATCGTCTTCAATTCCAGCATGGAAGACCTGGAGTCGCGCTACCTCGAAGTCACCGTGCATCCCGGCCAGCTCGCCGCTGCACGGGCGCTCAAGCCGATGAACGAGCGCGAGGTCCTTGGTCGCAGCATCCTGCTCTTCGATCATGTCGATCGTCAGCAACTGGCCGCGCTGGGCGAGGTGCGCACGGTCGGCCTGGCCGACTTATTCGTTGCCGTGATCGGCAACCAGGCCGGCCAGAAACAACAAGGAGCGGCTCGATGAATACGCAATCCGATGCCCTACGCGAGTCTCCCCTCGAATCGCAAGCTATCGCCGTGATCTCCCCAGGCCGGCGCATCTACTGGTCGGTGCAACGCGAATTGTGGGAGAACCGTTCACTCTATCTCGCGCCCCTCGCTGTCGCGGCGCTGTTCATCGCCGGATATCTGATTAGCATCATGCGTCTCGTAAGCAAGATACACGCCGGCTTGGTGCTGAATCCATGGCAGCAGCAACAGGCTCTTGAGCAGCCATACCACTTCGCGGCGCTTTTCATCATGGGAACCACGTTTATTGTCTCGGTGTTTTACTGTCTCGATGCCCTATACGGGGAACGTCGCGATCGCAGCATCTTGTTCTGGAAGTCGCTGCCCATTTCCGATCTTACGACCGTGCTTGCGAAGGCGAGCATTCCCCTCGTGGTTCTCCCCCTGATCACTTTCGCCATCACCGTTGTCAGCCAGTGGATCACCCTGCTACTTAGCAGTCTCATATTGCTCGCCGGTGGGCAGAGTGTGGCCGCTTTATGGAGCGATCTGCCACTGTTTCGGATGTCGGTGTTGTTGCTTTACCACCTGCTGGCCTTTCATTCTCTTTGGCTCGCACCCCTGTATGCGTGGTTGTTGCTGATCTCAGCCTGGGCCCGCCGAGCGCCATTTCTTTGGGCGGTGTTACCCCCCATCGCGATCGCGGTGGTCGAGAAGATTGCCTTCAATACTTCGCATATCGCATCCCTGCTGGCGAATCGTTTCAGTGGAGGCGGCCAGAGCGACGGGTTTACACCAGGGCATATGTCCATGGTTCCGCTAACCCAACTAGGTGTGGGTACGTTTCTGGTCAGCCCGGGTTTGTGGGGCGGCCTGCTGGTTGCCGCCGCTTTCCTCGCCCTGGCAATCCGCTTGCGCCGCTCCCGGGAACCAATCTGATCGGCCATTTAATTCGAGACGCGTCGGAAGGAGAAACGAATATGAGCACTCAACTGCAAGCGGCTTTTTGGCTCGCTGGGAACGCGAACGCCGTGAAGATGCTTCAGAAACTCAGCGCTCAGTGATGTGTGCGTCGGTGGGTTTCGCTCTGGCCCGCAGCGAGGACTCGTTTACTCGAATTACGCGACACCCGAAGTAGGCACTATTCAAAAATTAAGGAGGACACATGGAACCCGCCATCGATCTGAAGTGTTCACTACCCACCGAATTCACCACGCTCTCTCCCACTGCGCTGATCTGGCAAGACGTGCTCGCTCAGGCCATGACCGGCGAACTCATGGCCGCAATGAACTACACCTCCCTATCGGAGATCTGTGACGATCCCGCCGAAGTGGCAGATGCACTGGAGCATGCAGAAGGCGAAAAGGGGCACGCTGCTGCATTCGCCGCCGAGGGCCGCAGGATCGGTGTGGCCGTCCCCAACAACGTGAACGCAAAGCACTGGAAGCGGCTCAGGGAAGCATTCCTGCGCCGTATTACGGAGCGCGACTTCATCGGCT
>Ga0182024_10012589_pt1 | contig 16704 bp, 17 predicted proteins | sample P32metaG_FD_120480 | JGI IMG/M metagenome (GOLD analysis project Ga0182024, IMG submission 120480) | Permafrost microbial communities from Stordalen Mire, Sweden - P3-2 metaG (Illumina Assembly) | ecosystem: Environmental > Terrestrial > Soil > Wetlands > Permafrost | place: Sweden: Stordalen... | reverse complement strand
GGACAATTCCGGCGCGATCATCGCCGAAGGGACTGGCGGAGTGACGATCGACAGCCCCGTGGACAACACCGGCGAGCTGATCGCCTTTTCCTCGCCCCTGATCGTCGACGGCGCGGTCACCGGTTCTGGGGTCGGCGTCATTGAGAACACGGGTATCCTGATCTTTGATTCGACGTCTAACGAAAACGTCGTTTTCATCACCGGCGCGACCGGGACCCTCGAACTGGGAAGCTCCCGGACCTATGGCGGGACGATCACCGGCCTTTCGACCAGCGGCGCCAACGCCCTGGATCTGCTGGATATCGATTTCGCCGATTCGCCCACCGCCTCCTACAGCGGGACCACCACCTCGGGGGTGCTGACGGTCAAGGACAGCCTGGGCCACACCGCCAAGATCACCCTGGAGGGAGATTACCTCGGCTCGAGCTTTACCCTCTCGGCCGGACCGGGCGGCGGAACCCAGGTCGTCGATCCGCTCGCTTCGGCAGCCGCGCGATCGAGCCTCGTGGCGTCCCCTCACGCCTTCGTCGCCGCCATGGCTAGCTTCGCGGCGCCGTCGGCCAGCGCCCAGATTCAAGGCGGCGCCCTGGAAGGCCCCCCCCGGCCGCTCCTGGCCACGCCGAGGTTCATGCAGACGGCCTGAAGGCGTCCCCCTAGAGCGAGGGAAGAACACCCCGTCGGGTCGCCAGGATCGCCCCGGGAAGGGCCGAGAAGGCCGTCGCCCAGGATCGCAGTAACGGCATGGCCATGGGAGGGTGGGCGTTCGAATCGGTCCGAGCGCCCCAATTCCTTGCCGCAGCCAGTCGGGTTGGCCGCCTTGCGCTTCACACCCCCGGCGACTAGGTTCCGCGCCCTGCCGGCCACGGCGGCGCGCGCTCGTAGCTCAGCTGGATAGAGCACCAGACTACGAATCTGGGGGTCGGGCGTTCGAATCGCTCCGAGCGCGCCAATTTCATGAAAGCCTGTGCCCGCGCCCCTATGCGGGAGGCCTGAGCCTCAACCTTCGACGTCGGTGATCGGCCGGTCGTCGCCCCGGGCGATCTCCTCGCGCCAGCGGCCGCGCTCGTCCTCCCAGACGATGCCCTTGGTCTCGCCGGGCACGCGCTGCTCGCGGGCGGCGCGCTCGGCGGCGGCGCGGGCCGCGTCGTGGCTGGGAAAGGTCTCCGAATAGACGCCGTCGGCTCGGTAAGCCCAGCCGCCGTCGTGCTCGACGATCTGGTAGGTGATCTGGCTCATCTTCTTGGCTCCCTTGCGACCGAGTTCCGCCCGCCTAGCCGTCCGCGTCCGGCCGCACGGTCAGGGTCTCGATCTTGGCCTGGCGCAGCAGCTTCATCGGCAGGTCCTTCCCGGCCGCCTCCTGGGTCAGCAGCCGGTGCAGGTCATCGACGGTGAACACCCCCTGGCCGGCGAACTCCAGAATCAGGTCGCCCTGGCGCACCCCGGCCCGCTCGGCCGCGCCGCCCTTGGCGTCCATCACCAGCACCGCCGTGTCGCCGGCGCGCTGCAGCCGCCGCGCCAGGCGGGCATCGAGCATGGTCGTCTGGCCCGCCAGACCCAGCCGCGCCCGCCTCACCCGGCCATCGCGCATCAGGGCGGCGGTGACATCGACGGCGGTGTCGATGCCGATGGCGAAGCACAGGCCCTGGGCGCGGCCGATCATCGCCGTGTTGACCCCCACCACCCGGCCGGCGCCATCCACCAACGGTCCGCCGGAGTTGCCGGGGTTGAGCGGCGCATCGGTCTGGATGACGCTCTCGATCAGCCGGCCGTTGGGCGCCCGCAGGCTGCGGCCCAGCGCGCTGACGATGCCGGCGGTGACCGTGGCCTGGAACCCCAGCGGGTTGCCGATCGCCACCACCAGCTGGCCGACCCGAAGAGCGCGGGAAGAGCCGAACACCGCGTGCGGCAACCCCGTCGCCGCCAGCCGCAGCACCGCCAGATCGGTCGCCGGGTCATCGCCGATAATCTGCGCCGCGAACCGCCGGCCATCGATGAGGCTGGCCTTCACGCGCGCCGCCCCGGCGACCACGTGGCTGTTGGTGAGCAGGTAGCCGTCCGGCGCGAAGATCACGCCCGAGCCGGTTCCCCCGCGCCCGTTCTTCCCCTCGGCGGCGATGTGGACCACCGCCGGTCCCACGGTCTCGAACACCGCCGTGACCCGGGCGGAATAGGGATCGAGCGCCTCTCGCGCCGGCTCGGCGAAATCGAACGGCATAGCGGCATCGAGATGGGCGGCGAGGCGCGGCGCCGCAAGGGCGAGCCGGCCTCCCGGCGGGTTTGCGGCGCCGTACCCGTTTTCGGTCTAATGATGGCGAGGCGGACGATGTCGAAATCTGCGACCAGCACTAATAGGGCCACCCAGTTGGCCAACCCCGCGCCTGGCGCGGTTCTGCTCGAGGATTTTCTCAAGCCTCTCGCCATGAGCCAGACGGCGCTCGCCGGTGCGATCGGTGTCCCCCCAAGGCGCATCAACGAGATCGTGCTGGGAAAGCGCGCCGTGACCGCCGACACCGATCTGCGGCTGGCTCGCTACTGGGGGCTGACGCCGGGCTTCTGGCTCCGGCTGCAGATCGACCACGATCTGATGGAGCGTCGCCGCGAGCTGGGTGGAAGTCTGGACTTCATCACGCCAAGGGGTGCGTGACAGCGACGACTAGCGAGTGTTCCGCTGCTTCGCGGGGAATAGACCTAGCGCCAGCCGAGAGGCATGGACTTCCGTCCCCTATCGCTTATAAGCGATTATAAGGGCTGATAGGAGTAACCCATGGCCGTTATCGCGAGGGTTGAGGCTCTGGCCTCCGCATTGGAAGCCGACGTCCCGACGTTCGGCCCGCAGATTTGGCTGGACCCGCTCGACGGGCTTGTGGCCGGCGTCTTTCCGTGGCCGTCGGCGAAATTCGATTTCGCCACGGAGAGGGCGATTCCTCTGTCGACGCGCGAAACACCGATTGAGTCGGAGATTCGGGCACCTCGGTCCAAGCGACAGGTCTCACTGCTTCATGAAGCAAAGCGGGTCGTTCAGCACTGTGAAATCGAGACCCAAGACGCGATCTATAGGCTGGGCTCCACGACCCAGATGTTAATCCATGGCTTGAATCTAATCGAGGACGCGTGGCCGGGGACGTTGGAAAAGCTCTCGGCGCGCAAGAAGCAGAGCAAGCGACCGGTAGCGAGGACGCGGGCAGAGCTCTACGACGTTGAGCATCCGGATTCCCATTCTGCCCAACTCAAGAACGGGTGGTACGTCGCTACCAACAATAAGGCCGCGGAAGCGCGGGGCGTTCTCCGACAAGCGGTTGAGATCGCAGGCTTGGTGTGGGGAGTCGACTTCAATATCAGACGCGTTGGTTAAGGGACGTTATGGGCCTCGAGATACGCCGCTTAACACGTTCGCGCCTCGTGTTAGCAATTTTGGAAATTTCGAACATAAGTCACAGCGCATTACCGCATGGACTTAACGAATCGGCCAGATGATGTTAAAAAGTTCGTGATTTTCGAACACGTGAGTCGTGAAGTGCTGAAGGCGACCTACAACCTGCCGATCCTACCGCCACCGGGCGAACTCGAAACGCCTGCGGTGTTGCGCGCGCTCGCAGAAGCGCACCGACATCTCGCCGAGCTAAAGGGGCGAGCGGCGAGCATCCCCAACCAGACCATCTTGATCGACTCGCTAGCGCTGCAAGAGGCCAAAGCCAGTTCCGAGGTCGAGAACATCGTCACCACCCAGGACGAGCTGTTTCGGGCGAGCCTCTTCATGGAAGGGCCAAGCTCGGCCGCCGCCAAAGAGGTCGCCAGCTACCGCGACGCATTGAAATGCGGCTTCGACAGCCTGCGCAAAAACCACGGTCTGCTCATCAACAATGCCATCATCGAAATGTTCCGAGTGTTGAAGCGCACCGACGAGGGCTTTCGCGCGGCGCCTGGAACGGCGCTCAAGAATGAAGCGACCGGCGCCCTCGTCTATGTGCCGCCCCAGAGCGGCGAAGAAATCATCGAGCACATGACTGACCTTGAGCGTTTCATCAATGATGACGACGCCAGTGATCTCGACCCGCTGGTGAAGATGGCGCTGATTCATCATCAATTCGAAAGCATCCACCCATTCTCGGACGGCAATGGGCGGATCGGTCGGATTATCAACGTCCTCTATCTGACGCGGGTCGGTCTGCTCGAAATCCCGATCCTCTATCTCAGCCGCTATGTGACCACCCACAAGGCCGACTATTATCAACTGCTCCAGGGAGCGCGCGACGACGGCGCGTGGGAGCCTTGGCTTCTCTATGTCCTGCGCGCGGTATCGATGACAGCGAGGCAGACTCTGGAGCTGATCGAAGGCATGCGCGGCCTCATGGCAGACTACAAGCGGCGCCTGCGCGAACACCCCTCAGTGCGGTACTCGCAAGATCTGCTCAACAATCTGTTCCGCCATCCCTACACTCGCATAGAGTTCGTACAGACCGATCTTGGCGTGACGAGGCAGACGGCGGCGAAATACCTCGACCAACTCGCCGAGGCGGGCTTCGTCGAGAAGCATCAGCAGGGGCGGAATAATTATTACATCAATACCCCGCTGATTGAGCTGTTCATGCGGGTGTCGGAGAGCTGAGTTCGAATTCGGGCGGCGTGGCTCGCGGTCAGGTTCGCCGGCCGCGATGCGGCCTCCGACGGGCCACGGGAGCCTTTTCGGGTGAGCCGCAATCGAAATGGTTGACTGTGCTGGCGACATGAGGTCGCCTGGCACCTCGTGGGCGGGCGAAGATGGTCAAGCTCTGGATCGCCAATACAGATAACGAGTGGTTCGACTTTCTGTCGAGCAAGCCATCGATTGACGAGGTCAACTTTTGGCAGCCAAGCGGCGACCGGACGTTTCGCGCGCTCCAACGCGGCGAGTTCTTGGTGTTTCGACTAAAGGCTCCTCGGAACGCTATTGGCGGCTTCGGCATCTTCGATCGTGCTTCCACGCTGCCGATATCAACGGCCTGGGAAGCTTTCGGTGATAAGAACGGAGCGCCGAACCTCAGTAGCCTCAGAACGCAGATATCAGGCTATAGACAGGAGCTGTTATCGCGGACCGACTACGCGATCGTTTGCCGAATTCTTCTTCAACCTATTTTCTTGCCCGAGAGCGAGTGGTTCAGACTACCTCCCTCGTGGCCTGCCACCGGGGCTCAAAGCGGCAAAACCTACAGCACCGATAACAGCGAAGGCCGTGCACTTTGGCAAAAGGTTATGGCTCTTCGGGATTGGTCGTTGCCTGATTTGATCGCAGAGTCCTCCGATGACCGTGCCACACCCCGGTACGGGGAGCCTGTGCTCATCAAGCCCCGCCTCGGCCAAGGGGCCTTTCGCGTCGCCGTGATCGACGCCTATGGACGCCAGTGCGCCGTTTCCGGAGGACGTGTGCTTCCAGCCCTTGAGGCCGCCCACATCAAACCGTTCGGGGAAGGCGGCGAACATGAAGTCGCCAATGGTCTGCTCCTTCGGCGCGACATCCATCGCGTGTTCGATGCCGGATACGTCACGATCGATCCGGATCTCAGGTTCGTCGTCAGCGAGCGCGTGAAGACGGATTTCAACAATGGCGAGGAATATCGCCGCCTGCACGGGAGAACGCTCATCGTGCCAAAAGACCACCGGCTCTGGCCCAGCGCCGCGGCGCTCGATTGGCACAACCGGAATGCCTTCCTGGACTCGATCGCTTGAGCCGCCTTCGCTAGGCCATCGCCCCGCCGGGCATCCCCTTACCCACAGCAACACCAACGGATCCCCATGCCTCGACTTCGCCAAGGTTCCCGCGCCGAGGCCACCGACGAGGTCGTGCTGAAACACTACGACGCCCTCTTCGGCGAGCGCGATCCGGTCAGCCAGCCGGGGACGGCGACCGGCACGCAGGGCGACTGGTGGACGGTGTTCGCCGCCGCGCCCGACATTTTCCGCCACGCGGTCGACGGCTTCGCGCTCTATCGTCATCCGGCCCGCAGGCTCGACCCGGTGCTGCGCGAGCTTGGCCAGACGCGGGCGGGCTGGGCCAGGGGCAGCCAGTTCGTCTTTTCCCAGCACTGCAAGTCGCTGCGCGGCCTGGGTGTTTCCGACGAGAAGATCGCCGCCGTGCCCAGCTGGACGGTGTCGGACCTGTTCTCGGAAGAGGAGCGGGCGGTGCTGGCCTACGCCGATTGCCTGGTCCTGGCCGGCGGCCGCGTCCCCGAGGCGGTGTTCGACAAGCTCAAGAGCTTTCTTCGCGACCTCGAGATCATCGAGCTGACCTACATCACCTGCCTCTACGACATGCACGCGGTGATGAGCCGCGCCCTGCGCCTCGAATTCGACGACCGACCCGATCCCATCGTCGAGGTCGCCGCGCCCGATGAGTTCAAAGGCGCGGATTTCCTCGGTTCAGGCGGGGAGCGGTAGGGCGAGATGGTGCAGGTTGAGACTCCTACTCCCCTACGCGCCACCACGGCGGCCGAGACCCTCGGCCAGGATAGTGTTCACCAGCATGTTGAGCGACACGCCCTCGCGGGCGGCCCGGCGGGCGAGGGCCGCGTGCAGCGACTTGGGGACACGCTGGCGCCACTGGCCCCCATAGGTTGGGCCCACGGTCGGCGCCGGCCGGCCCAGAGCCTCGTGCGTTTCGAGGTAGGAGGTCAGCGCATCGCGGCCTTCGATAAGGGCCTCCTCCGGAGTTTCCCCGTCGGCGATGCATCCCGGATAGTCCGGAAACTCCACGAGATAGCCGCCGCCTTCACCTTCCGAGAGCGGCCGGATTTCGAATCTGGGCAGCACGCCCGACGGCTCAGTTGTCATTCCTCTCTCCAATCGTCTCCAGGAGATCGACAAATCTCATCACGTAGATAGGCTTTATCGGCTTGTGCGCCGGCACGGTGAGCGGCGGCCTGCCCGGGTAGCTGAAGGTCACATGGCTCGTTCCAGGCTGACGCCAGTCGACTCCATATCTTTGGGCGAGGGTCTTCATTTCGGCGATCGACCAGTCGCGAGGATTATTGCGCATCCTCGCGAGAAGCTTTTCGGCCCTCGTCATCGAAATACGGTATCGTATGTGGTACCAACGTCAAGACTGTTTGCGGGCTCCGGCCGCGCCGAGGACCGGTCATGACCGCCGGCCCCCTCTGCGACATCACCGTGGTCGAGCTGGGAACGCTGATCGCCGGACCGTTCTGCGGCCAGATCCTGGCCGACTTCGGGGCGACGGTGATCAAGATCGAGGATCCCAAGGGCGGCGATCCGATGCGCGCCTGGGGCCGCAGCCTGCCCAAGGGGCAGTCGCCGTGGTGGCCGGTGATCGCCCGGGGCAAGCAGTCGGTCACCCTGAACCTGCGCGCCGCCAAGGGCCAGGCGATCGGCCGGCGGCTGATCGCCGGCGCCGACGTGCTGATCGAGAATTTCCGGTCAGGAGCGATGGAGAAGTGGGGCCTCTCCTACGAAGCCCTGGCCGCCGACAATCCCGGCCTCGTCATGGCCCGGGTGTCCGGGTTCGGCCAGACCGGCCCGTATGCGGGTCGAGCCGGCTATGGGCTCATCGGCGAGGCCATGGGCGGGCTGCGGGCGATCACCGGCGAGCCCGATCGACCGCCGGCCCGGGTCGGGCTCTCCATCGGCGACAGCCTGGCGGCGATGCACGCGGCCATGGGGGTGATGATGGCCCTGCACGCGCGCTCGCGGACCGGCGCCGGCCAGGTGGTCGATGCGGCGATCTACGAGAGCGTCCTGGCGATGACCGAGAACCTGGTCAGCGAATACGATCTCACCGGCTATGTCCGCGAGCGGTCGGGATCGGTGCTGCCGGGCATCGCCCCCTCCAACGTCTATCCCACGCGCGGCGGCGAGGGGATCCTCATCGGCGGCAATGGCGATGGCGTCTTCGCGAGGCTCTGCGAGGCCATGGGCGCGCCGTGGCTGAAGGATGATCCGCGCTACCGCGACCACGCCAGCCGAGGCGTCAATCAGTCCGAGCTGGACGCGCTGATCGGCGAGTGGACGCGCCAGCGGACCCTGGACGAGCTGCTGGCGCTGCTTGAGGCTCACGGCGTCCCCTGCGGGCGCATCTACCGCGCGCCCGACATGCTGGCCGACCCGCAGTTCGCCGCCCGCGAGGCGATCGTCGAGGTCGGCCATCCGGTGTTCGGAAAGGTTAAGATGCAGAACGTCTTCCCCAAGCTCTCGCAAACCCCCGGCGCCGTCCGCTGGCCCGGGCCCGCTCTGGGCGAACACACCGATGCCGTGCTCACGGGGAAGCTTGGATTGTCGGCGGCCGAGATTGCGGCGCTCAGGACCGAAGGCGTGGTCTAGAGAGCGCACCCTGGAGGCAAAGCTCGCCTGACCCGAGAGGAGGCCCCGACCATGGCCAACGATGTCTGCACCCACCGCGCCTTTCTGCGCCGCGTCACCCCCACCGCCAGGGGCTGCGAGGAGTGCCTGAAGATCGGCTCGCCGTGGGTTCACCTGCGCCTCTGCCGCGACTGCGGTCACGTGGGTTGCTGCGATGACTCCCCCCACCGCCACGCCACCGCCCACTTCAACGCCACTGGTCACCCGATCATCGAGGCCTACGACCCACCGGACGGCTGGGGCTGGTGTTATGTCGACGAGATCTTCCTCGATCTGGGGACCGACACCACCCCGCAGATCGGCCCGATCCCCCGGTACGTCTAAGGCCCCTCAGGAGTGAGCCCATGAAGACCCAGGACATCGAGTATCACGCCGACGGCAAGCGGTTCGTCGGTCATCTGGTGGTCGACGAGGCGAAATCCGGCAAGCGGCCAGGCATCCTCATCGCCCATGAGGGCAACGGGCTCACCGACCACGCCAAGCACTCCGCACGCCGCCTCGCCGAGGCCGGCTACATCGCCTTCGCCCTCGACTACTACGGCGATGGCAAGCCGCTGCCGGACATCTCCGCGGCCACGCCGCTGATCGGCGGCTGGATGGCCGATCCCACCGGCATCCGCGTCCGCGCCCACGCGGCCCTCGACGTGCTCACCGCAGAGCCGCGAACCGACGCGGCGCGCCTGGCGGGCATCGGCTACTGCTTTGGCGGCACGACGGTGCTGGAGATGGCCCGCGCCGGCGAGCCGCTGAAGGCGGTGGTCGGGTTCCACTCGGGCCTGGCGACCAGCCGCCCCGCCCAGGTTGGAGCGGTCAAGGCCAAGGTGCTGGTCCAGCTGGGCGCCTCCGATCCCCTCGTGCCTCCCGAGCAGCGCCTGGCCTTCGAGAAGGAGATGACGGAGGCCAAGGTCGACTGGCGGATGATCCTCTACGGCGGGGCGGTCCACTCCTTCACCAATCCGGCCGCCGACAGCCTCGGCCGCCCCGACCTTCGCTACGACAAGGCCGCCGACGAGCGATCCTGGCAGGCGATGCTGGACGCCTTCGACGAGGCGTTCGCCTGAGCTCGATGAGCAGGGAACCGGGCGCTTGTCCGATTTGGGTTATGTCAGTCGAGGCGATACCGCATGAAAGCGCCGGCGCTCCATGAGGTCACTATCGTCACGCCTCGGTCATTGGCCTTGCTGGACGAACACTTGGCAAACCCGGGCATCCCGGACGTGCACGCCAGGCGCTTCAAGGTCCAGACCGATGGCGAGGGGGTGTATCTGGCCGCTTGGCAAGATGGGGCGCCGGTGGGTTACGTGCTGCTGTACTTCAAGCATCCACCGCACCACGCTTCCTATGAGCGCTATCCGAACCACGCCTATATCGAGGCGCTCGATGTGCGCTCGAAGAGCCGCCGACAGGGTTTCGCGCTGGCGTTGATGGAGAACGCGGAGTTTCGCGCGAGGTCCAGCGGCGCTTCCCACCTCGGCTTGTCGGTCGGCCTCGGCAACGCGCCGGCGCGCGCCCTCTATCGAAAACTGGGCTACCAGCCGGCCGACATCCCGGATTACCCCGTGAGTTGGACCTATCTGGACCCGGCGACCGGTGAGCCGAAGGAGGAGGGTGAAATGTGCGGCTTCTGGGTCAAGCCACTGGTCTGATCGGTGAATCGGCGCCGCGAACCGTTTGCAGGTTTCCGCGGCTCAGCTCGTTGTGAGCCTGCTCAGGGTGAGCCACATAGTTCTCCAGGTCTGCCAGCGTGCGTCGCCAGGCCGCCTCCATGGCGCCGGTCCAGGCCGCGCCGCAGGCCTCGCGCACCACCTCGGCGACAATTGCGAAGAAGGTGGCGAACACCTCCCTGGGCACATCGTAGCCCTCGTGGGTGATCACTTCGCACTCGATCATGTGGTCGGCGTACCGGCGCTCGCCAATGAAATCGAGCAGCGCCTCGAGGACGCGCATCAGCATCTCGCCCTTGATGAGCGAACGATCGTCGTCGCGAAAGAAGTGGGCTTCCATGGCGGGCTGCCGCTGGAAAAGCAGGGCATAGACGCGCGGGGTGAGGTCTCCGGCGCGCTCGGCGGCGATTTCCAGGCTCGCTTCGATCGCCTTGGCGTCGGCCGGATCGGTGCGCATCTGAAATCCCCAAATCCCCAGACTGCCTGGGCGCCTTCGCCCCCACCCACGGCCATCACTCGGCCAAGCGTGCTGTCGTCTCCACCCGGAGTCAACGCGTTGCAATCGGCGCGACGGCCGCTAACGTTCCGGCCATGAGCGGGGGCCGGGTGACGGCGAGGTTGGCGGCGACGCTGTCGCTCGTTTTCTGGTCCAATCTGGCCCTGGGCGCCGACATCCCGGTTTATGGACCGCCGCCTTCATGGGTCGCGCCGATCCCCATCCCCACGCCACAGCCGGGCGGCGGGGCGATCCAACTTCTGCTGGAGGACAGGCAGGTCCGCTTCGGCGAGGATGAGGTGGAGTCGTACAACCACACGGCGGTGAAGATCCTCACGCCGCTGGGAGCGGCGGCGGCCGGGAACCTGGTCCAGGCATGGAACCCCGACACCGGCATCCTGACGATTCACCGTCTCTTGGTCATCCGTGACGGCAAGGTCCGGGACCTGCTGGCGGGAGGCAAGAAATTCACCGTTCTGCGCCGCGAGCAAAGTCTCGAAATGGCCATGCTCGACGGAACGCTGACGGCGACGTTCCAGCCCGAGGACCTGCGGGTCGGCGATGTGCTGGAAATGGCCAGCACGTTCCGGCGACACGATCCGGTCGTCAAAGGCCACTACGAGGCCTTTCAATCCCTGGCCCCCATGGGCGTCGCCGGCCGCGTCTACTTCAGAGACCTCTGGCCGCGCGGCAAGGTCGTTAGCTGGCGGGCCACCGAGGGCCTGGGCGAGCCAAAGACCGCGACCACCGCCGCCGGCGTCGAACTGGCGGTGGATCTGAAGGACGTCGCGGCCCCGAAACCTCCGTCGGGCGCGCCGGCGCGATTTAGTCGGATGGGTCAGCTGCAGCTCAGCGGCTTTTCCGATTGGGCGCAGGCCTCATCCGTGGTCGAGCCGCTTTACGCCAAGGCAGCGACGCTCGACCCTGCATCGCCGCTAAAGCTCGAGGCCGCGAAGATCAGAAGCGCGAGCGCCGATCCCAAGGCCCGAGCCCTGGCCGCGCTTCAACTGGTCCAGCAACAGACGCGCTATCTCTTTCTCGGCATGAATTTTGGCGGTTTCACGCCGGCCAGCGCCGATGTCACCTGGAGCCGGCGGTTCGGCGACTGCAAGGGCAAGACGGCCCTGCTGCTTGCCTTGCTGGGTCAATTGGGAATACCGGCGCAAGCCGCCCTCGTCGCCAGCGCCAACGGCGATGGAATGGACGAGCGCCTTGCGTCCCTCGACGGATTTGACCATGTCATCGTTCGCGCCGAAATCGGCGGCAAGGTCTACTGGCTCGACGGCACGCGCCCCTTCGACCACAGCCTCGACGATCTGCCCGTGCCCAACTTCGGCTGGGCTTTGCCGGTGCAGGCGGCCGGCGCGAAACTCGAGAAACTGAGCCCCCAGCCCTACGCCGAGCCCCAGGTCGATCAGACGCTGCGATTGGACGCCAGCCCCGGACTGGGTAAGCCCGCGGCGGCCCATGTGGAGATGATCGAACGGGGCGATGTGGCGATGGGCGAGCGCCAGCTTCTGCAAGCGATGACGCCCGCCGACCTCGATCGTTTCCTGCGCCAGTATTGGTCGAACCAATATCCTTGGATCGTCGCCAGCAAAGTCGGCTTCACCGACGACAAAACGGCCGGGGTGGTGACGGTCCAGCTCGATGGCGTGGCGACCATGGACTGGAACGCTGCCGGCGCGGAGCGTCAATACGATATCGGCCAGAGCGGTCTTGGCGGCGACTTCAGCTTCGCGCGCGAGCCGGGTCCGCACATCGACGCCCCCTTCGCCGTCGACTATCCAAGCTACACGCGGCAGACGGTGATCATCGTCCTGCCCGCCAAGGGCGAAGGCTTCGCTCTTGTTGGCGGCACGGATATCGACCGCACGGTTGCCGGCATCGCCTATTTCCGCCGATCGCGGATCAGCAACGGCGTCGTGACCATGCAGGCGAGCCGGCGGGCCATCGCCCCGGAGTTTCCCGCCGACCAGGCCGCCCCCGCCGCCGCCGCGTTGCGGGCCATGGCCGCCGCCGATGTCGTGGTGCGCACCGGTAATGGTTCCACGCTCGGTTCGGACGACAGCCCCGACAACTATGGCCATCCCACCGACGCCGCCGGCCTGACCGCCAGGGGCATGTCGCTGCTGGCAAGCGGCAAGTACGAGCTGGCGATCGCCGATTTCGACCAGGCCGTCCGTCTGGAGCCGAAACTCGCCAAGCGATATTACAACCGTGGCGCCGCCCACTTCGAGGCCGACCAGGACAGGCTGGCCCTGGCCGACTTCGACGAGGCCCTGCGCCTGGACCCGGCCGATCGGCTGGCTCTGGAGGCTCGGGGCGAGCTCGATCTCCTCGATGGCCGGGAAGCCGCCGGAGGGCGGGATTTCGACCAGGCGGCCAGGCTCGCGCCCGGCGATTCCACCATCCTGGCCCGGCGCGCCGACGCCTACTTCCGGGCCGGCAAATATGAGGCGGCGGTCGGCTACTACAATCGATGGATCACCGATAATCCCAGCGACCGGGAACGGCCGCGCATGTTGGCAAACCGTTGTTGGGCCTGGGCGCGCTGGGGCCGGAATCTGGACATCGGCGCCGGCCAGTGTGACGCCGCCGTCAAGGCCTCGCCGAACAATCTCGATGCCCTGGATGGGCGGGGACTCATGGCCCTGCGTCAAGGTCACCCGGATCTGGCGATCGACGAGTTCACCGCCGTCCACGAGGCCATGCCCAACGCCGCCTGGCCGCTCTACGCGCGAGGTGTGGCCGAGTCTCGCACGGGCTCCAAAGGGCGGGCCGAGGCCGACATGCTCGCCGCCCGCGCCCTCAGTCCCAAGATCGACGACGACTTCGCCGAGCTCGGCATGAAACCCTAGACCCTAGCGGGCAGGGGCCGGAGCGGGCGCCTTCGGTTCTGCGTGCGGGGGAGTCGAGGTGGACGTCTCGCACGCCACCTTGAGACAAAAGATCCTTCTCGATCCCTCTCGAAGGACGTTCCCCATCTCCACGGCGTCGGCCTGACGTTCGGAGTTCCTTTGCAGTCGCTCCGCCACCCATGCCTTGCCGGCGGGACTTTCCGCGAAGGCGACCGCCGCGGCCAGATCGGCGCTCGAAAGCTTGGTCGCCGCCGCCCTCGCTTCGCGTTCGAGGGTTACCGACAGAGCGTCTTCGTAGGCCTTCTCTATCGCGGCGATCGCGACTTGCGCCTCTGGAGTGTCGCCTCCGGCCGAGGCGTCCTGTTGGAGTCGGTCGACAAGTTGCTTGACGGCGAATTCGATCCCCATCCGCGCGCTCTGGCCGTCGCCGTCGGCGGCGATGAGCCGGTGGCCGAGCGCGAGGGCCGCGGCGCTGACTGGCGGGCCAGTTGGAGCTGACGCGGGCGGGGCATCGGTCGGCGGGAAGGCGAAGCGGATCGGAATGTTGACCTGGGCGCCGGCGACGTTGGAGCCATCGATCGCCTTTGGCCGCATGTGGAAGATTGCCGCCATCGACAGCGCCGCGGCGCCGAAACCCATTCCGGCGGGAACCTCGGAGAGGATCCGACACCCTTCCAGCGTCCCCAGCGCCGATACCGAACACGACATTTCGGCGCGGCCGCCCAGCGCCATGAACTGAGCGATCGGCGGGTAGAAGCGTGACACGTCATCGCCCGTCGGCTTGCTCACCCAGTCGGGATCGGTGATCACCCCTTCCATCGGCAGGGCCCCTCGACGGCCGTCGCCGTTCGAGGTCGCGCCGCCAGGGGTGGGTTGCGCCACGGCCGCCGTCGAGCCCGCGACCGCGGCCATCACGACGATCGCCCAGAACCACCGACGCATTGAGCCCTCCCTCAAGGGGCCACGCTATCACGCCGGACGGACGAAAAGGATCTACTCGGGGGCGACAGCGACCGCGCCGGCTCCTTCGATTTGCGGGCTGACCAAAAGAGACGTCGCGTCTTTTGCATAGCCTGGATCCTAAGTCGCGTTAGACGCCCTGCTTCTCCGTCGAGGCTTGGTAGATCTCATCGATCGCCAGGGCGAGCGCCTGGTCGAAGTGGACGTCGGTCATGGAGATGCGCAAATCCTCCAGCAGGGCGCGGGAGAAACTCGCGATCATGTGATGGTTCTGAGCCAAGCGCGCGCAGGCCTCCGTTCGTGTGTAGCCGCCGGACAGCGCCAGGACCCGGACCACGTCGTCCCGTTCCGCCAGGCCCGCATAGAGATCGGGAACACTGGGAAGCGTAAGTTTGAGCATCACCTCGCTTCCGTTCGGCAGAGCGTCGAGGCCCCGGTTGAGTTCCGCCAGCAGCAAGGCCTCGGCGCCGGCTTTGTCGGGGGCGTTGATCGAAACCTCCGTCTCGATAATCGGCACGAGGCCTTGACCCCCGATCCGCGCCGCCAGTTCGAACTGCTGCGCCGCCACCGCGGCGACGCCGTCTTGCGACGCGGCGGTGATGGTGGAACGCATCTTGGTGACGAAGACGCCGTGCGCCTTGGCTCGCTCCAGGAGGTCGTCGAGCCCGGGGATCGGCTTCATCAGGCTGACGCCGCCGCCGTCGGGCCGCAACCCCTTGTCCACTTTCAGGATGGGAGCGACGCCGTGGTTCGCCAGATAGGCGGCGGTGGGCTGGCCGCCGACGGCCCGTTCCATCGTGTCTTCGAAGAGGATCGCGGCCAGGACCTCGCCCCCCGTGAACGACGGCGCGGTCATGATGCGCTCCCGCATCTGGTGGACGAGGTCGAACATCTCCTCGTCGTCGTCGTATTGGGTTTCCGGAACGCCATAGAGCCCGAGCGCGCCCGGCGTCGATCCGCCGCTCTGGTCCAGCGCCGCGATGAAGCCGGGCTTGCTCGAGAGTTGGACCAACATCTGCGGCGGAATCATGGGGCATCTCCTGTGCGCCAGGACCGGATGATCCTCTACCCCGAGGCGAACCCTGACTACACCCAGCGGCCCAAACCGCTCGATATACCGCCGGCGATCCGCGTGGCGGCGCCGACTCGCGCCTGACCCGGCCACGACGGCGCCCGCCCGGGCCATCGCGTGCTAGAGCGTCGCGGGGGCCTGGCGGAACGGCCCGCGGCCGGCACGGAGGTCTTGGGCAATGTTCGAAGACCTGAGCTACGACGAACTGCGGCGGCGGGCGAACACCCCGCTTCCGGAGCGGTTGCTGGCGAGGATCGAGGCGCACGGCGAACGGCGCTTGGTCGCGGCGGGCGAGGTCCTGTACCGCGCCGACGACCGCCAGTACCCGTTCATCTACGCCTACTCGGCGACGCTGCGGATTTGCGACCCGACCGGCATGGTGCTCGGGGTCATGTCGCCCGGCCAGTTCACCGGTGAGTTGGCGCTGCTGCTCGGTCAGACGTCGTTCTCGGACTGCGTGGTCACCGAGCCGGGCGAGGTCCTGGTGGTCCGCCAGCCCAAGATCGTGGAGTTGGTGCAGGTCGACCCCGAGGTCGCCGACCTGGTGCTGCCGGCGTTCGCCGCCCGCCGCCTGCAACTTATCCAGCGACACCAAGGCACGCTGACGCTCGTCGGGCGCGAGGACGCCCCGGCGCTTCGGCGCGTGCTCGTGTACGCCGATCGCAACCGCATTCCGTACCGCTGGATCGATCCGTCCGATCCGGCCCAGCGTCCCGACGTTCCGGCGATCGCCGGCGACAACGGCGGCGTCAAGGTGGTGGTGCGGGGTCGCCACGTGCTGACCGATCCGTCGGTGGCCGACGTGGCGCGCGCGCTCGGACTGGACCTGGCCGTGAGCGACCGCGAGCCGGCCGACCTGATCATCGTCGGCGCCGGTCCGGCCGGTCTCTCGGCGGCGGTCTACGGCGCCTCCGAGGGCCTCGGGACCATCCTCCTCGACGACGTGGTGATCGGGGGCCAGGCGGCCTCCTCGTCGCGAATCGAGAACTTCCTCGGCTTCCCGACCGGCCTCTCGGGCGCCGACCTCGCCTTCCGGGCCGAGCTGCAAGCGGTGAAGTTCGGCGCGCGGGTGGCGACGCCGCGTCACGCTCACAAGCTCCAGGCCAGCTCGGATCCGGACTTCTACGAGATCGCCCTCGACGATGGCGCCCTGCTGCGCGGACGGGCGGTCGTGATCGCCACCGGCGCCCGTTACCGCAAGCTCGGCGTGGCCGAGGAGGATCGCTTCCAGGGCCTGGGGCTCTACTACGCCGCCACCGAGCTGGAGGCGCGCACCTGCAAGGACCAGGAGGTGGTGGTCGTCGG
>Ga0182024_10012587_pt1 | contig 16706 bp, 14 predicted proteins | sample P32metaG_FD_120480 | JGI IMG/M metagenome (GOLD analysis project Ga0182024, IMG submission 120480) | Permafrost microbial communities from Stordalen Mire, Sweden - P3-2 metaG (Illumina Assembly) | ecosystem: Environmental > Terrestrial > Soil > Wetlands > Permafrost | place: Sweden: Stordalen... | reverse complement strand
GAGTCCGCGTTCGCGACCATCCTGGTCCCCGGCGTGGTCGGCATCTCGATCATGTTCCAGGGCGTGCAGTCCATCGCCCTGAACATGGCGCAGGAGTTCGGCTTCACCCGGGAGATCGAGGACCGGGTGCAGGCCCCCTGCCCCATCTGGCTGGTGGCCATGGCCAAGGTGCTGTCGGGCGCGGCCCAGGGCGTGATCTCGGCCATCATCGTGCTGCCGATGGCGTCGGTCGTGCACGCGCCCGGGGTGCACGCGGACCTCTCGCTGCACTGGTGGATCATCCTCACGCTGGTGCCGCTGGCCTGCATCGCCATGGCCGGACTGGGCCTGGTCCTGGGCACCAGCTTCGAGCCGCGCAACATCGGCCTGATGTTCGGCTTCATCATCCTGCCGATCACGTTCCTGGGCTGCACGTACTACTCGTGGACCCGGCTGGCCCCGGTGCAGATAGGCGGCTGGCCCTGGCTGCAGACCATCGTGCTGATCAACCCGCTGGTCTACGTGAACGAGGGGATGCGGGCCGCGTTCACCCTGGCGCCGCACATGCACCTGTACGTGATCTACCCGGTGATGGCCGGGTTCGCGGCGGTGTTCCTGGCCATCGGGCTGCGTAACTTCCGGCGCCGCGTCCTGTCCTGAGGGCCGCCGGTGGCCGGGCTGCCTCCCGCGGGCTGGACCTGCCGCTGACCCTGACCATGCGCGGTTGCGTGGTCTACGCCAGTAGGCATTGTGAGGCGGGAGCGCTCGGGCCAACCTTTTGACTGACCCTTGACGGGACGTTTCCGCGCCATTAAGTTACGGTCAAATTTAAGCCTTAAATCAAGTCTTGTACTTCTCCTGCCCCCCGCCCGGGAGATGCTATGCGCTCTGCTGCCCATGCCCGCCGGCTCCGCCAGGTGTTACGCCGGGCCGCCGGCCTGACTGTCCCAACGCTGCTGCTGGGCGGGCTGCTCCTGCCCGCCGCGGCGTGCCCGCCCGCCTGCAGATCAAGGGCCCGGCCGGGCTCACCTACCGCGCTGCCGGGCTGCCGCCCGGCCTGGCGATCTCCCCTGCCGGGCTGATCACCGGGACCGTCCGGACGCCGGGCACCCGCACCGTCACGGTCAGCGGCACGTCGGCCTCGGAGCCACGGCGGCCACCACGTTCGCCTGGACCATCTCGCCACCAAGTTCGTAGCCCCGGGATTCCCGCTCCCCCCGAGGGCCCGCTTACCCCGAAGGCCCGCTTCCCCGAAAGGACAGGCATGAGGCTCCTCCCGCATACCGAGACGTGGCGGCGCTCCCGCTCCCGCGTCCTGGTCACCCTGGCCGCCGCCTTCGCCCTGACGGCGGCGCTGCTCGCCGGCACGGCCCGCAGCGCCGAAGCCGCGACCCTGCTGTCGCAGGGCAAGACCGCGACCGCATCGTCGGTGGAGAACGCGTCATTCCCCGCGTCCGCGGCCGTGGACGGCAACACCGGCACCCGCTGGTCCAGCGCGTTCAGCGACCCGCAGTGGCTGGAAGTGGATCTTGGCGCGACCGCTTCCATCAGCCAGGTGGTGCTGCAGTGGGAGACGGCCTACGCCACCGCTTTCCAGATCCAGACGTCCAGCGATGGCACGAACTGGACCACGATCTACTCCACCACCACCGGCACCGGCGGCACGCAGACCCTCAACGTGACCGGGACCGGCCGGTACGTGCGCATGTACGGGACGGCCCGCGCCACCCAGTACGGCTACTCGCTGTGGGAGTTCCAGGTCTACGGCACCGCGGGCAGCACCGGCTCGTCGTGCAGCACCACGGACGCCGCGCTGAACCAGCCCGCCACCGCGTCGTCCCTGGAGAACGCGTCGTTCCCCGCATCGGCGGCCGTGGACGGCAACACCAGCACCCGCTGGTCCAGCGCATTCTCCGACCCCCAGTGGCTGCAGGTCGACCTGGGCTCCAGCCAGACCATCTGCGAGGTGACCCTGGACTGGGAGGCGGCCTACGCGACCGCGTTCCAGATCCAGGTTTCTCCCGACGGGACGAACTGGACCACGGTCTACTCCACCACCACCGGCACGGGCGGCACGCAGACCCTGTCGGTCTCCGGCACCGGCCGGTACGTCCGGATGTACGGCACCGCCCGCGCCACCCCCTACGGGTACTCGCTGTGGGAGTTCGGCGTCTACACCACCGGCACCGGAGCCAGCCCGACCCCCACGCCCACGCCGACCTCCACCGGATCGGGCGGGGGCTCGGGCGCGCCGCCCGCCTCGTTCTGGGGGAACACCAGCGCCATCCCGGCAGCCACCCACGTGCTGGAACTGTCGATCGTGAACCAGACCAACGGGCAGTACCCCGACAGCCAGGTGTACTGGAGCTTCAACGGCCAGGAGGAATCGATCGCCCAGCAGCCGTACGTGGACATGCCGGCCAACTCCGCGGGCCGGATGTACTTCTACCTCGGCTCACCGAACAGCCAGTACTACGACTTCATCGAGTTCACGGTGGGCGCGTCGTCGATCAACGTGGACACCACCCGGGTCGACCGCTTCGGCCTGAAGCTGGCCCTGCTGCTGCACGGCCACGACGGCTCCAACCAGGAGGTCGGCGAGAACTACGCCACGTTCCAGGAGAGCCGCACGGCCACGTTCGCGCGATTCCAGAACTCGGTGCCGACGCAGTTCAAGGAGCTGGCCACTGACCAGGCCCCGTACGGCATCCCGTCGCCGGGCAACGATCCGGCGTTCCAGCCGGGCGGCGCCTACGCGAACTACTTCACCAGCTACGCGGCCGCCGAGGGGGACACCTCCGACTCCACCGCGCAGATCTTCGGCTGCGGCGGGACGCTGTCCGCCAATCCGCCGCTGTGTGCCGGGCTGAACCGGCACGTGGCGCAGCTGCCCGCGGCGCAGCAGTCGGACCCGGCCAACTTCTACCAGGCCGCCCCGGCCAACTACTACGCCCAGTTCTGGCACCAGAACGCCATCAACGGGCTGCAGTACGGCTTCCCCTACGACGACGACGCCGGGCAGTCCTCCGACATCTCGATCACCAACCCGCAGTACCTGGTGGTGGCGGTGGGCTGGTAGCCGTTCGCCCCCCTGATCGGGACGGCGGCCGCGGCGCACGGGCGCCCGCGGCCGCCGTCCACCAGGACGCGAGAGGAAACCGGGAACCGATGATGAGCTCCCGATCCAGGTCCGGGTGAGCTTTTAACCGGCCGGGCCGCCCGGGGCCAGGGCCAGGCCGAGGGCGGCGGCGTGCCGGTGCCCGGCGGAGGGCCCGGGCAGGGTGCCGCCGACGTTGCCCCGCCCGGCGGTGACGGTCCCGGGGAGCGTGCGCAGCAGCACGCCGAGCAGCTCGTCGTCCCCGGCCGGGCCGCCGACGATCAGGACCTGGCCCAGGTCGCGGCCGAGGGTGCGCAGCGCGCGGGCCAGGTTGGCCGCGAAGACGGCCTCCTTGAGGCGGAGCCGGATCGCCCGCCATTCCGCGGGGCTGTGCCCGCGGTCGAACGGCAGCCAGCCGGCCGGGCCCGCCGCGGCGAGCATGCCCGCGGCGGCCGGGTCGGCGGCGCCGTCCAGGAACCCCCGGCTCCCGTCCTCCGCCTCGAACCGCTGGCTGCCGTCAAGCCGGACGCACGGGCCCCGCTTGACCCAGTCGGCCGCGGCGCGGGACACGCCCAGGGTCTCGGCGACCGCCACGGTGAGCAGTTCCCCGGCGCCGGCCGCGACGACCTCCCCGGCCGGGGCGATGACGTCGATGGTGCCCGCGCCCACGTCAACCACGACGGCGTCGGCCCGGGCGCCCGGGGTGGTGCAGGCGCCCAGCCGGGCGGCGGCGGGCTCACTGAGCACACAGCGGACCGGGCAGCCGAGCAGGCCGGCGAGCACGGCGGCGTGATCCGCCCCGGGGGTGAGCCGGTGCAGCGAGGAGACCAGCGCGGCCCGGCCCACGCTGCCCCGCCGGGCGGTGACGCTGTCGGCCGCGGCGGCCAGGTCCACCGCGAACAGGTCGTCCAGGCGGGTCTCGCCGTCCGGGGTGCCGAGCGCGGTGACGGTGCCGACCGGCCAGCCCGCCAGCTCGGCGCAGGCGGCCCGCAAGCCGATCCGGCGGCCGTGCGCCACGACCCACGGCTCGGCCGGACCCGGGGCAGCCGGACCCGGGGCGGCCAGCCCGGGGGCGGCCGGACCCGGGCCGGGCGCGGTCCCGGAGGCCAGCCCGATCACCGCGTTGCCGTAGTCCAGCAGGGCCCGGCTCACGGTCGCCGTGTCGCCGGCCTCCGCGCCGCCGAGCCGCAGCGCGGCGGCCAGGGCGACGGGGTCGGTCAGCAGCGTCATCGGCTGGCCCGGCCGCCGTACCTCCACGGCCAGCAGGGCGCAGGCGGCGGCCGCGGCCACGTCCACCTGGTCGATAACGGGGACCGGGGCGCCGAGCCGGTTGGCGATGAGCACGCCCTCGTCACTTCCGGCCAGCACCGCCCCGAGCGGGATCCCGGCCGTGAGCAGCCCGCGGAGCTGCGCCGCGGCCGCCACGTAGCCGAGGGCGGCGGGCACCAGGGCGACCCGCGCGCCCGGCCCGGGCCCCCCGTCGTCACGCCCCTCCCTGCCCGGCCGCTCCCCGTCCAGCCAGAGGGGCGTGCCCACGCAGGTGCCGGCGCCACCGGGCGTGGCCACCCCGGCGGCGAGGACCCGCAGGCGGCCGGTGTCCGGCACGGCGGCCGGGATGGCCAGCGTCGCGGTGCCCACCGCCCGCAGCGGCGCGATGCGGGCCTCGCCGACGGCGGTGCCCAGCCGCCGCTCGATCCGCCGGACCAGCGCCGCGGCGCCGCGCAGCGAGTCCGCCGATCCCTTGCGGCCGCGGGTGGGCAGCCGGTCCGCGCCGAGCAGCCGCCCGCCGTCCAGCACGACGACCTCGGTCGTCGCGTTCCCGATATCGACCCCCGCCACGGCGCTCACGGGGGCGGCCTCCATGATCGTGGTGCGTTGTGCGCCGCCGGCGGCGCACAATGCACCACGATGCCCGCTGCCGCCGTCATGCGGTGAGGCCACGCCGGGTGTAGATCTCGGCGGCCTCGGTGAGCAGCGCGGCGCAGCGGGGCAGCCCGCGCCCGTCGAGGGAGGCGGCCAGCCCGGCCAGCTGGGCGGCGGTTGACCGGCCGGGCCGCAGCGCCTCGTAGATGGCCAGGACCTCGTCGTCGCCCAGGGCAGTCAGCTCCGCGGCCCGGCGCAGGTTCTCCGCCAGCTGCGGGTTCCCGTGCTCTTCCGCCACCCGGGCCTGGCGCTCCAGCGAGTCAGGATGGATCCGCAGGTCGGGGACGCGAATCTCGCCCCGGCGGACGGCCTCCAGGGTCAGCTCGCCGACCGGCCGGCCCGACAAGGCCCGCGCCCCGCCGGGCGGCCGCTCCCCCGCCCTGGTCACTGCAGCCCCTCCGCGGACAGCTCCTCGGCCGGTTCCCCGGGCCGCACCCAGGCCCGTTCCAGGGCCATCAGCGCGATGACCGTCGTGTGGTAGCGGGCCTCGATGGCCTCATCGTTGTAGGGGTTGCGGGCCGGGTCGGGGGTGGCGCCCTTGGCGTGCCGGGCCGCGTTGGCGCCGAGCAGCCGGTACAGCCCGCGGGTCACGGCGGGGGCCACGGAGTACAGCTCCAGGTTGGCCAGCGGCGCGAGGTCCCGGCGGTGGATCAGCGCGGTGCCCTTCCCCTGCAGGCCGATGCCGATCCCGGAGCCGGCCAGCCGGGCGGCGGCCAGGCCGATCCGGCCGAGATCCACGGTGTCATTGAACCGCACCACCCGGCCCGCGCAGCCTTCCTCCTCCAGCCCGGCCAGCAGCTCGCCCAGCACCTCGGGCACCGTCAGCCCGGACAGGGAACGCCAGACGTCCCGGCCCACCGCGGGGGACACGCCGATCACCACGTCCCGCGGGTCCTGCCCGGCCAGCGCCGGGCCGGCCGGGGCGAGCAGCAGCTCCGCGGCCGACGCCTGCTCGGCGCGCAGGTCGTCGACCCCGCGGGCCTGCCGGATGTCGTCGATCTCAGCCTGCCGGGGCGGTGAAGGCTCGTATCCGGTGCCGGGGCCCGCGTAGTCGTTCGGGTCGGTGACCAGGGACAGGACCCGGAGCTCCTCGTCGAAGATCGCGGCGGTCTGCAGGTAGTCGCCGGACAGCCGGGCCCGGGTCATCTCCATGATGGCCTCCGCTTCGGCCTCGTACCCGGTCTCGTCGAGCGCCGCGACGATGTCGACCACGGTGAGCCCGCCTTCGCGGATCGCGTGGGCCGCGCTCAGCACGGCCAGCGTGTCGGTCTCGCCGAGGTCCTTGGACCCGGCCGCGTCGACCGCGCGTTCCAGGTGGTCGTCGGTGAAGTCGGCCAGCCCGAGGTGCTGGTACACGGCCCGGCAGGCCTGGGCGGCGTAGCGGCGCAGCTCCGCGATCTCCTCGGCAGGCACGGTGCGCAGCCCGCCGTCCACCCCCCAGTCCCGCTGCATGGCCAGGAAATCGTCGATGTCCTCGGCGTTGAAGTTGCTGGGGCCGAACATGTTGTCGTATCGCTGGATGCTGCCGAAGCCGCTGAACACGAAGTCCGAGCCGGCCAGCACGATGGGCAGCGTCCGGGAGGTGCGGCGCATGTCCGACTCGCTCATCAGCGCGTCATTGCCGGAGCACGACTCCAGGTTCCGCATCATCACCATGACGTTCTCGCACATCAGCTCGCGCAGCCCGCGGGGCACCGACCCGGCCACGCTCGCCCCGTCGATGCCGCCGTTCTGCACGCCCTGGGCGCCGATCGCACGGGCCAGCGCGATGCAGCGGGCCTCCAGGTAGAGCATGGACTTGCCCTCGGCCCCGGCCATCAGCACCTCGGCCCCGGCCCCCGAGGAGACCCGCATCTTCATCCCGCGCGATGCGTACGCGGAGGTCAGGAAGGCCTTGGACCAGGGGGTGTCATCCCCGTCGGTGAACACGGGCTCAGTGCCGTAGAGCGACACCGTCTCGGCGTAGGACGTCAGCCCGCGCATGCCGAGCTCGAGTTCCAGGGCCTCCTCGACCGAGCACTGGATGAGCACGCCCTGCGCCCCGACCGCGGCGCCGATGAGGCAGGCCACCGCGTTGCTGGGCGCGTCGGCCAGGACCGGGACCGTGGTCTCGATCTCCCGGAAGCCGAACGCGGCGGCCGTGGCCGAGTCGGCGGCGAGCAGCAGCGGGTCGTCGAGCCGGTTGGTGACGTGCGCCTGGTTGCTGGGGGTCCGCCGGCCGCGCAGCTTGGTCATGGCCATCATCAGCTCGGCGGGCCGCAGCAGGGCCAGCACCCGGGCGAGCTTGGCGGGCGTGGCCCCCGCGCACAGCCGGATGACCTCAGCCCGGGGCACGTCCGGGCGGACCGCGCGGCGGGCCAGCTCGGTGTCCGGCAGCGCCATCACCTCCGCGGCGACGGCCAGGTCCAGGCCGTGCCGGGCGATGTACGCGTCGAGGGAGTCGAAGTCCTGCTCCGCGACCCCGTCCATCTGCACCACCCGCCCATCGGAGATCACCAGCCCGGGCCCGGGGTCGTGCGGGGAGCGCAGTGCGACCAGGCCGAGGTCGGGATCCTCGACGGCGAACCCGTCGAGGTTGACCCGCTGCTGGTCCATGAACCGGATCCGGCCTACCGGCTGCTGCGGCCCTGGCACCGTCATCGCGGGCTCCTTTCCCGGGTGGATCTCCTGGCGTGCTTCCTGGCGTAGTTCCTGGGCTGATCTGGTGGACGGGCCTGCTGGGGCGGATCTCCCGGGCCGGCTCAGATCGCGGTCTGCGGGCGCAGCTCGATGACCCGGCCGGGGGGCGCCTCGGTGCGGGGCGCGGCCTGGCCGGCCGCACCCGGCCCGGCGGCTCTCTCCGCGGGGGCCCGCTCGCCCGGGGTCCGGACGGTGATGCGGATCCGGTCGCCGCGGAACAGGTCGTGGGAGAACTCGAACGGCACGCCGCGGGTGTCTGTCGTGGTCCGGGTGATGGCGAGCAGCGGGGAACCCGCCGGGACGTCCAGGACCGGCGCCTCGTCACCGGACGCGGCGACCACCTCGATCCGCTCGACGGCCTCGCCCGGACGGGTGCCGAAATGCTCGTCGAGCAGCTCGTACACCGAACCGCCCAGCGGAAGCTCCAGCAGCCCCGGGAACCGGTCGGCCGGGAAGACGGCGTGCTCCACCGAGATGGGGCTGCCGTCCGCGAGCCGGATCCGGACCAGGTCGACGACGAGGTCGCCGCGCTGGATGCCGAGCGCCCGGGCGGCGGCTTCCCCCGCGCCGGACAGCCCGGCGCTGATCACCCGGGTCCCGGCCACCACGCCCTGGCTGCGCAGCAGGGCGGGTACCCCCACGACCCGGGACGTGTCCCGCTCGATCTTGTCCTGGCTCACGAAGGTGCCGCCGCCGCGGCCCGGCACCCGGCGGACCACGCCGGTCTCGGCCAGCACGGCCAGGGCCTGGCGGAGCGTGGCCCGGCTGACCCCCAGGTCGGCGGCGAGCGCCCGCTCCGCGCCGAGCCGCTGGCCGGGCCGCAGGTGCCCGGCCGAGATCCGCTCGGTCAGCACCTGCCGCACGTCCTCGGGGGTGCGCACGCTAAGCATCCATGGCGCCCAGGGATTCGGGCAGCACCTGGCCGCCGTCGACCACGATCGTCTGCCCGGTGATGTAGGCCGCCTCGTCGGTGGCCAGGAACAGCGCCGCGTAGCCGATCTCGTCGACCGTGCCGAGGCGGCGCAGCGGCACGCTCGCCGTCATCTCCTGCATGTACTCCTCACCGAGGTCCGCCAGGCCCTCGGTGATCACGTTGCCGGGCAGCACCGCGTTGACCGTGATGCCGTGCGGCGCCAGCTCGAGGGCGGCGCTGCGCATGAAGCCCAGCTGGCCGGCCTTGCTCGCGCCGTAGTGTGACCAGCCAGCGAACCCGGTGATCGGCCCGGTGATGGAGGAGGTGAGGATGACCCGGCCGTGGGCGGACTCCCTCAGGGCGGGCAGGCAGGCCTGGACGGACAGGATGCAGCCGCGCAGGTTGGTGCCGAACACGGTGTCCAGGTCCTCGTCGGTCATGTCCGCGAGCCGCCGGTCCGGGAAGATGCCCGCGTTGGCGCAGAGCACGTCGATGCCGCCCAGCCGCTGCGCCGCGGTCGCGGCGATCCGCTCGCAGTCCGCCCGGACGCTCACGTCGGCCAGCACGAAGGAGACCTCGGCGCCGCCGGTGGCCAGCTCCGCGACGGCTGCCGTGGCCGCGTCCTTGTCCCGGCCGACGATGAGGATCCGGGCCCCGCTGTTCGCGAATACCCGGGCGATGCCCTTGCCGATGCCCCGGGTGCCGCCGGTGACCACGACGGCCCGCCCTGCTAGAGATGTGAACACGTGCGATGTCCTCTCGGTGTTAGCCCACCCGGCTGAGGTAGCGCTCAGCCAGGGCGCAGCTGTCCTGGGTGTAGGCGGCGCCCAGCTCCCGGGCGATGTCGGCGCCCTGATGCGAGCCGATCCACGCGACGAGCAGCAGCCGCCGGAACATGATGAAGGTCCAGATCTCCGCCTCGTCGCCGGGCGGCAGATCGGCCACCCGCCGGTAGCCCGCGAGCCAGCTGGCCACCAGGTCCGGCACGTGGGGCTGGTGCTCGAAGAAGCTCACCGACGTGCCGACGTCGTACAGGTACCAGCTGAAGCCCGAGTCGTCGAAGTCGATGACGCTGACCCGGCCGCCGTCCACGAGCAGATTCGCCAGCCGCGTGTCCGCGTGCACCAGCCCGTACCGCTGCGGGCCGGTGCCGAACGCGGCCAGCCGGTCCCGGAGCACGCGATCCAGGCGGTCCAGGACCGCATGCTCGCCCGGCCCGACGCCGATCCCGTCCTGCCATCGCCCCCACCGGGCCCGCGCGCCGAAAGCGGCGTCGTGGTCCCAGTGGAACCGGGTGAACCAGGGCGGCCGCTGCCACTGCCGGGCGTGCCCGTGCATCCGGGCGGTGATCTCGCCCAGCTCCGCGAAGTGGGCGGCGTCGTCGTCGGCGGGCTCGGTGCCGGCGAGGTACTCGAACCGGACGCAGTGCCGCTGCTGCCCGGTCTCGTCGGCCATGGTCATCAGCCGCCCGCCGCCCGGCGCGGGCAGTACCCGGGGGGTGCGCACCCCGGCCTCGGCCCGCAGCGCGTCCATCCAGGCCAGCTCGGACTCGATCTCGGCCGCGGTGTGGTAGCCGAGCCGGTGCACCCGCAGCACCGACGGTCCCTCGTCCGGATCCTGCACCAGGTAGGTGGCGTTCTCCGACACGTTGAGCAGCCGCACGGTCGAGCCGGGACCGCACCCGCCGGCCCGCGCGGCGCGCCCGGCGAAGCGGGTGATCCGGTCCAGCACCTCGCTGCCGCCGGACAGGTCATGGCCGCCGGAGCGGTCGTGCGGGCCGGTTTCCTCGTTCATCCGCCGTCACCTGCCTTCGTGGCCCCGGCCCTCGACGCCGCCGAGGATCGCCATGATCGCATCGCGCGCGGCGGTGACCTGACCGGAGGGCCCGCTCAGGTAGAGCCGCCCGGCGACGCCGATCATGGACACGTCGACCAGCGTCACCCCCGGCGCCGCCCGCTCCGCCTCGTTGGCCGCGAGGGCCGCGAAGAGGGCCGGGGTGACCTCGCAGACCAGCAGCGTCTCCCCCGGGATGATCATGGAGCCGCCGCGGTTGCGGTTGATGATGATGGCCTGCCGGTCGGTGATGTCCTCAATGACGTCGCAGAACAGGATCCGCGGCCGCAGCTGGTCGGACGGGCTGGCGTGCAGCCCGTCCAGGATGGCCTGCCCGGCCCGCTCCACGTCGGCCAGGTCCGGCCCGTGCACCTCGAGCACGCCGAACTGGCGCTCGACGAACAGGATGCCGGGCTCCACCGACGGCACCGCGCGCAGGGCCAGGTCGGTGACCCGCTCGATGGCCAGCGCGGGCGCCACCTCGACGACCAGCGAATGCTCACCCTGCACGGGCGGGTAGCCGCGGGCCCGGGTGGGGGTGCCCAGGTACGCCGCGAACTGCCGCTGCAGGTCCCGGACCAGCAGGTGGACCCGCAGTTCGGCCAGGGGCGGCGCCCCCGGCGGGGCGCTGGGCGGCACGCTCACTCGGCGCGGATGGTGAAGTGCTTGCCGAGTTCGCCGTGCGGCCGCGGGATGACGTGCACCGAGATCAGCTCGCCCACGGTGCTGGCCGTTTCCGCGCCCGCCTCGGTGGCGGCCTTCACCGCGCCGACGTCGCCGACGATGGTGACCGACACCAGGCCGTCACCGACTTCCTGGCGGCCGACGATGGCCACGTTGGCCGCCTTGACCATGGCGTCCGCGGCCGCCAGCGCGGCCACGTACCCCTTCGTCTCGATCATCCCGATCGCGTTGTCCGCCACGAGGGCCTCCAGTTGTTGGTGCTAGACGTTCTGTGCGGGTGGATCAATGGAACCGATGATGAGCGCGTCCACCGGCGGCGGCTCGCCCGGGAACCAGGCGGCGGCGACCGAGCCCTGGACGACCAGCACCCGTTCCCCCACGCCGCTGCCCAGGACGTCGAAGGCGACGAACCGCAGGCCGGTGCCTTCCGCCTCCACCTCCAGGAACGCGCCCTTGGGAATCTCGGCCAGCCGGCGGGTGGCCCACACGTTCCCCACCACCGTCGCGGTTACCATCAGCGCTCCTTCTCGATCTCGACTCCGGCCGCGCGGGCCCGGTCGCGGGCGAGCGGCGTGAGCACGGCGCGCCGCCCCAGCACCAGCCGCGCCCCGGCCCGGGCCGCATCACGGACCGCGGCCTCGGTGACCGCGCCCTTATCGATGCGGCGGGTCGGCCGCGCGGACCCGCCCGGCCCGGCCAGCCCCGCGCCCCCCGCCGCGAGGCGGAACCGGAGCCGGCCGCTGCGCAGGTCGTCGCGCCGCCGCGGGTTCTCGAACAGGTGCAGCAGCCGGGTCACGAACGCGGCCAGTTCCTGATCGGTGCGCAGGCTCACGGTCTGCACCGCGACGACCCCGTCCCGCACCGTGTATGCCGCGCCCTCCTGCCCCGGCGCCGTGCCGCCGGGGTCCGGCGGCGCCGGCGCGGGCCTGGGCGGGGGGCCAGCCTGGCCCGGGGCCGGGGGGAGCAGGTCGGCCAGCGCCTCACGGACCAGGGCGCGCAGCATCTCGGGATCCAGGCCGGCGCTCATCCGGCGCCCCGCAGGGCATGCTCGGCCGCCCCGGCGGCCTGCCGCACGTCCGCCTCGGACCCGGACAGGTACACCCGGCCCGTCGCGCCGATCATGCGGTAGTCCACCACCTTGATCTGCGCGGCCTTCTCGGCCTCGTTGACCGCGAGGATCGCGTACGAGGCGGGTTGCATCTCCAGCACGAACAGCGACTCGCCAGCCAGCACCATGGAGCCGATCTTGTTCCGGTTGATCAGGAACGCGTGCTGGGGGTCGATCATCGTGACGATCTTCGAGGCCAGGATCTCGGGCGCGCCCGCGTCCGCCTCCGAGGCGCGCAGCGCGCCGAGCACCGCGGAGCCGGCCGCCCGCACTTCGTCGGTGCTGCCGTGCACCTCCAGGTACCCGAAGTGGCGCTCCACGACGAGGATCCCGGCCCGCACTCCCGCGTACTTCAGCGCCACGTCGGTGAGCGGCTCCACGTCCAGCCCCGGCGCGACCTCGACCACGATCGCCGCATCGTTACTCCGCGGCAGGCTCCCCCGGATCCATGACCCCAGGTAGCACATCGTCTGCGGCTGCAGCCGGTCCAGGAAGATGAACGCCCGCAGCTCACCCATCCTGACCCCCCACGATCCCCCGGAGTTCCTCGAGCACGACCCGCCTGATCTCAGCTCTCAGCGCTTCAATATCGGGATCGGTGCCGACCGGACCGCCCGACTGACGAACGGCCTCAGCGGGCGCGCCGCGGTCATTGTTCCCCGGCGTTTTGTTTGCCGGGGAAGGATGACCCGGACGCGGCCGCCCCCCGGTATCACGCAGATTGGACGCCACCGGGTACGGCGGAACCACGCCTCCCGGTGCTTCCCAGGGCACGAGTCCGGTGAAGTCGCCGAATGCCACGGCCGGGTCCTCGTTATAGGCCAGACGTGTCCACTGGACGAGATGCTTGGGCTGCAGGTTCTCACCGACGGAGGAGCGGCCGAAGAACCCGGTCCCGATCGTCATCGACGGCGCGAGCCCGGTCCCCACGCCCGCGCTGCCCAGGCTGGACCCCACGTTGACCGCGACCCGGAGCACCTCGAGCGCCGCACCGTAGTCCATGATCGCCGCCGGGTCGGCCGAGTGGATCGCGGCCGAGTGGCCGCGCCCGCCGAGCCGCAGGACGGCCCGCGCCGCTCCGATGCCGTGGCGGACGCTGCCGACCTGGGTCAGGCCCAGGACCGGGCAGAGCTTCTCGTGCGCCAGCGGCTCCTCGGGGACGACCAGCGGGAACGGGGCCAGCAGCACCCGGGTCGTGCCCGGCACCCGCAGGCCGGCCTGGGCCGCGATCCAGGTCGCGTCCTTGCCGACGAACCGGGTGTCGAAACGCCCGCCGGGAAACAGCAGGTCACGGACCTTGTCCCGGTCCTCGGGCGGGAGCAGGTACGCCCCCGCCCGCTGCAGGTGCCGCAGCAGCGCCGGCGCGGCCGACTCGGTGACGATCAGCACTGACTCGTTGGTGCACAGGATGGAGTTGTCGAAGCTCTTGCTGTCCACGATCCGGCGGGCAGCTTCCGGCAGGTCCGCATCGTCCGCAACGAAAACCGGCACGTTGCCGGGCCCCACCCCGATGGCCGGCGTGCCCGAGCTGTAGGCGGCGCGGACCACGCCGACCCCGCCGGTGGCCACGATCACGCTCGTCCGCTCGTCCGTCATCAGCGCGTTGATCAGCGGCACGGACGGCTCGTCCACGACCTGGATCACGCCGTCCGGCGCGCCCGCCGCCACCGCGGCGGCGACCAGCGTGCGGGCCGCGTCCGCGGAGCACTCCCGGGCCAGCGGGTGCGGGCTGACCACCACGGCGTTGCGGGTCATGAGGGCGAGCAGCGCCTTGACGAACACGGTGGCGACCGGGTTGGTGGACGGGGTGAGCGCGAGGACCACCCCGGCCGGGCGCGGGATCTCGACGACCCGGGTGACCGGGTCGACCCGGGGGGTCACGTAGTCGTGGCCGGCGTAGGCCTCGATCAAGCCGGTGCTGCTGGCCAGGTTCTTGATGACCTTGTGCTCGGCCACGCCGAACCCGGTCTCGCGGACGGCCCAGTCGGCGTACTCGCGGGCCCGGGCGGCGCCCGCGGCCGCGGCCGCGTGCACGATCCGGTCCACCGCGGCGCGGTCGTAGCGGGCGAACGCCGAGGCAGCCCACTGGGCCCGCTGCAGCATGGCCCGGGCCCGCGGCACCCCCGCCGGGTCGGTGAGCAGGTCGATGCTGATGGCTTCATCGGTGCCGTGCACGGCGGGCTCGGTCATCACCGCACCCGCCGTCCGCTCGTTGGCGAGGCGGGGCCCGCCGAAGGCGGGTCTCTCCGAGCCGGCGATTCGCGGGGGCCGGGGGCTCCGGGGGTAGTCCCCCGGGAAGGCAGAACGGGGGGTCGTCCCCCCGGACCAGCAGCAGCGGCGTCGTCGCGGGCGGCGGCGATGGCCACCTCGACCCGGTCGAGCAGCTCGGCGCACAGGTCCGGGGTGAGCAGCAGGCCCGGCTTGAACTGCAGGACCCGCGGATCCAGGGTGGAGAAGATGGCCCACACCCCGTGCTCGTAGAGCCGCTTCATCACGAACTTGGCGCCCTGGGGGTGGTCGAACTCCAGGCCCATGACCAGGCCGTCCTGCCGGATGCCGGTGAACCAGTCCGGGTAGGCCGACTGGATCCGGCGCAGCCCGCGGCCCAGCACGTCGGCGATGTAGAAGACCATGGAGCGCACCTCCGGGCGGCAGGTGATCTCCAGGGTCTTCAGCGCGGCGATGCAGCCGAGCTCGGCCCCGCCGAACGTGGACATGTGCGCGAACCCGTCCTCGGTCAGCCAGCCCGCCGCCGCGTCGCTGACCAGGACCGCGCTGACCGGGTACAGGCCGCCGGAGATGCCCTTGCCGGTGACCAGGATGTCCGGCGCGATGCCGTGCTTGGTGATGGCCCACAGCTCGCCGGTGCGCATCAGCCCGGTCTGCACCTCGTCGGCGATGTACAGGGCGCCGTACCGCTCGCAGAGCTGCTTGATGCCTTCCAGGTAGCCCGGGTCGGGCAGCGGGAAGCCGTAGGTCGCCGGGATCGTCTCCATGATCACGGCGGCGACGTCCCGGCCGCGCAGCGCGTCGTCCATCGCGGCCAGGTCGTTGAACGGGACGTGGCTGAACTCGTCCGGCCGGTCGGCCAGGAACAGGGTCGCGAACCGGTCGTCACCGGTCGCGACGGCCAGGCCGGTGTGCCCGTGGTAGGCCTTGGCCACGGAGACGATCCGGCGTTTCTGCGTGGCGTGCCGGGCGGTCTTCAGCGCGATGTCGATGGCCTCGCCGCCGCCGCTGCCGAACACCACCTTGGCCAGGCCGGGCGGCGCGGTGTTGATCAGTGCCTCGGCCAGGGCCGTGCGGGCCAGCGACGGGAAATGGTGGTTGCCGATGTCGAAGCGCTGCATGGCCGCGGTGACCGCCGCGGCGACCTCGGGGTTGCGGTGGCCCAGGTTGTAGGTGCCGCCGTTGAGGTGGACGTCGATCAGGCGCTTGCCCCCGACGTCGTAGATGAAGTAACCCTCCCGCCGGTCGATGACCAGCGGGACCCCGGAGTCGGCCCAGAACTGGGTCTTGTCCGGGTTCCAGAACTGCCTGGACCGGTCGAGCATCTCGGCCTTGGACGGGAAGGCGATCAGCTCCTCGGCCATGTCACCTCCGGGTCCGGCAGCAGTCCGGTCTACTTTGGTCTGACCAAATAAGTACCCTTCTGACCTTTACCTGTCAAGAGGTCAAGGTTAAGTCCATATTTCATGAACCATAACTCTTGTCATGGATTCCTACCTGCTGATACCGTCCGCGCTGTGACCTGTACCACAAGGCATTCCTCAACCGTTTGACCACGACTTGACCACCGCTGCGCAGCGCAGCGCAGCACGGCATGGCTACCTGGCGGTAACGGGCAACCCTCTGGGGAGGGCACTCATGGCACAGTCGGAGCTTCCACGGGTCGGCGGTATCGAGGGAATGGAGGAATCCCTCGACGTCTCCCAGCGGGCCGATGTCCCGAAGCTGCGCAAGGGAGCGGTCGGCCTGGGCGGCGTGCTGTTCCTGACCGTCACGGGATCCGCGCCGATCTCGGCGATGCTGTTCAACACCCCGATCATGGTCGGGTACGGCCAGGGCGTCGGCGCGCCCGCCGCGTTCATCTTCGGCGCGATCGTCCTGGTCGTGTTCTCCGTCGGCTACGTGGCCATGACCCGCAAGAAGACCAGCGCGGGCGGCTTCTACTCCTACATCAGCCACGGGCTCGGCCGCCAGCTCGGCATCGGCACCGGCTACGGCGCCGTCGTGGCGTACTCGGTGTTCGAGGCGTCGCTGGCCGGCGGGTTCGCGTACTTCGCGAACCTCAAGGTGAACGCGTTCGGGGTCAATATCGGGTGGCCCTGGCTGGCCCTCGGCATGGTGGTGCTGATCTCGCTGCTCACGTTCTTCGACGTCCGGCTGTCCTCGACGCTGCTGGCCATCGGGCTGCTGAGCGAGATCGCGATCCTGATCATCTTCGACATCTTCATGTTCAGCAAGGGTCACGCCCCCTGGGCCGCGCT
>Ga0182024_10012586_pt1 | contig 16707 bp, 11 predicted proteins | sample P32metaG_FD_120480 | JGI IMG/M metagenome (GOLD analysis project Ga0182024, IMG submission 120480) | Permafrost microbial communities from Stordalen Mire, Sweden - P3-2 metaG (Illumina Assembly) | ecosystem: Environmental > Terrestrial > Soil > Wetlands > Permafrost | place: Sweden: Stordalen... | reverse complement strand
TTCCGTCCGGTGGATTGGCGCATCCGCATCACACCCGTAGTCAGCTTGAATTATCTGGATGTGCAGGAACTGGGCGTCGTCAACGTGGACGTGACCAAGGGCACCACGCGCCTGGCTTCGCATCTCGGTTTGCAGGAAGCGTTCGCGGAAGTGAAACTGCACGATCTCGGCCCGAATTTCGATTTTGTTTCCGTACGCGCCGGCATTCAGGCCTTCAACAGCGATTTCCGCGGCTTCCTGTTTGTGGAAGAGCAACCCGGTGTGCGTTTCTTCGGCAACCTGGATTCGAATCGGTGGCAATATAACGTCGCCTACTTCAATTTTCTGGAGAAGAACACCAACAGCGGGCTGAACTCCATGGCGTTGCGGAATCAGCAGGTAATCATCGCCAACGCGTATCGCCAGGATTTTTTGTTCCAGGGTTACACCGCCCAGTTGAGCGTGCACTACAACAAGGACGATGCCTCGGTTCATTATGACGACAACGGTTTTCTGGTGCGCCCCTCGCCCATCGGCGCTGTTTTTTCGAGCGGCATGATCCGCCCGCACAGCGTTCACGCCGCTTATCTCGGCTGGACCGGCGACGGCCACATCGGGCCGCTGAATTTGACGCACGCTTTCTATCAGGCGTTCGGCAACGACAGCTTCAATGCCATCGCGGGCAAAGCCGTCACCATCAACGCGCAAATGGCCGCACTCGAGCTTTCCTACGACAAGGATTGGTTTCGCATCAAAAGTTCCGTCTTTTACGCCTCCGGCTCGGCGAATCCATCCAGCAGCCGCGCTAGAGGATTCGACTCGATTGACGATTTTCCGGAATTTGCCGGCGGCATTTTCAGCTTCTGGAATCGCGAGAGCGTTCGCTTGACCGGCTCGGGCGTCGCGCTGAATTCCGGCGATAGCCTGCTTCCCGATCTGCGCTCGAATAAAGACGAAGGCCAGGCAAATTTCGTGAATCCTGGTATTTTTCTCGCGAATGTCGGAGCCGATTTTGACCTGACGCCGAAACTGCGCGGCTTCGCCAATGTGAATTACTTGCGGTTTGAACGCACCGAGACGCTCGAACAAATTCTGTTTCAATCGCCGATTCACCACTCCATTGGAGTTGATTCCAGCATCGGCGTGCGCTACCGCCCCCCGCTCACCGAGAATTTTTCCATTGCGGTTGGCGCGGCTACTTTGATTCCGGGCCAGGGGTTGAAAGATATCTACACCGGCAGAGTGATGTTTTCGCTTTTCACCGATTTGCGGTTCCAATTTTGAGCGAGCGAAATTGTTGAGGACATTTACGCGCGGCTCGATGGAAGGCGCCAAAGCGCGAAGGGGCTACCTGCAGCCCCGGTTCCTCGTCTTTTTCGTGCTGGCATCCGCCATCGCCGCTGCTTTGCTACTCGAAGGCCGCTCGCACGCCCAGTCACCCTCGCAGCAACAGAGCCTGCTCGGCCAATCTCAATCCGATGTTGATCGCAAAAGCGCCGGATGCGTTTCCTGCCACGCCGCCACCGACGAGCCTTCCATGCATCCCACCGGCACAGTTCGCCTGGCGTGCGTGGATTGCCACGGTGGAGACGCCACGGCGGTTCTGCCACCCGGCACGCAGCCCGGCTCACCGGAATACGCACAACTCAAGAATCGCGCGCATCCGCAGCCCAACGATCACGCGCTCGCCGGCGCCTCCGCGAATCCGCCGCGCCTGTACACTAAATGGCTGCGCGAGAATTACGCCTACGTCCGCTTCGCCAATCCCGGCGATTTGCGCGTCGCTGCGGAAACCTGTGGCACGGCCGGATGCCACGCGTCGGAAGTTCTGAAAGTAAAGACCAGCATGATGACTCACGGCGGAATGTTGTGGGGCGCGGCGCTCTATAACAACGGATCCTTCCCGCTGAAGAACGCACGCTTCGGAGAAAGTTATTCCTCCGAAGGCCAGCCCCAGGCGCTTCTCACCGTGCCAACGCCCACGCCCGAAGAAACGCGCACGAAAGGCGTCGTGCCTGAACTCACGCCTCTGGAACGTTGGGAAATATCGCAGCCCGGCAACATCCTGCGCGTGTTCGAACGAGGCGGCGAAAAAAAAGGGGAAATCGGCAATCCGAATCGCGAGGAAGAATCCGGCCGCCCCGACGACAAGCTCGGCGAGCGCGGCTTCGGCACGCTGCTGCGCACCGATCCCGTATTTCTCGGCCTGCAGAAAACGCGCCTGCTCGATCCGCTGCTTTCGCTGCCCGGCACAAACGACGAACCAGGCGACTATCGCGGTAGCGGCTGCACCGCCTGTCACGTGGTTTACGCCAACGATCGCTCGCCGCAGCATTCCGGCCCATACGCTCGCTTCGGCCATCTGGGCGAAAGCGCATCCTCCGATCCCACCATCCCGAAAAATGAATCCGGCCATCCTATTCGCCACAGTTTCACGCGCGCGATTCCTTCCAGCCAATGCATGATTTGCCATGTGCATCCCGGAACGAACATGGAAACCACATACTTCGGCTACACCTGGTGGGACAACGAGGCCGATGGCGCAGCAATGTATCCGCGCCAGCAGCACAATCCGACGGACGAAGAAAAATATCAAGTCGCGCTGCGCAATCCGGAGGGCGCTGCCGCGCGCGGCCTGTGGTCCGATCCGAAATTCCTTGAAAAGCTCGGCAGCCCGGAATTCAACGCGCAGCTCGACCAGACTCAATTCGCCGATTTTCACAGCCACGGCTGGGTTTTTCGCGCGGTTTACAAACGCGATCGCCGGGGCAATCTGCTCGATGCGGAAAATAAAATTGTCGATCCCAAAGATCCCGATAAATTCAAAAAGGCCGTGCACCTAGCGGACATTCACCTCGAAAAAGGCATGCACTGCGTGGATTGCCATTTCGAGCAGGATTCCCACGGCAACGGCAAGCTCTACGCCGAACCTCGCGCCGCCGTCGAACTCGACTGCGTGGATTGCCACGGCACGATTGACGCTCGCGCAAGTCTAATTTCTTCCGGCGCTGCGTCGCCTGCGGGCGGCACGCACTTCGACGCGCTGCGCACTCCCTGGAACACGCGCCGCTTCGAATTCCGTGACGGCAAATTGTTCCAGCGCAGCATGGTTGAACAGGAAAAGGAATGGGAAGTCGTTCAGGTCCTCGATACCATCACTCCCGGCAACGAGCACTACAGCGAAAAATCACGCTGGGCCAAAACCATTCGCACGGACGGCAAATCCTGGGGCGACATCCCCGCCGATTCATCGCAGCTAGCGCACGCCAATAGCCGCATGACCTGTTACGCGTGCCACACTTCGTGGACGCCGAATTGTTTTGGCTGCCATCTTTCCATGACGGCCAATCAGCGCAAGCCCATGCTGCACAACGAGGGCCTCATCACGCGCAACTGGACCGCTTACAATTTTCAGGTTCTGCGCGACGACGGCTTTATGCTCGGCATTGACGGCACCGTCACCGGCCATCGCATCGCGCCGGTGCGCTCGTCTTGCGCGATTTTGGTCAGCTCGCAAAATCAGAATCGCGATTGGATTTACTACATGCAGCAAACCGTTTCCGCCGAAGGACTCAGCGGCACCGCGTTCAGCACGTTTGTTCCGCACACGGTCCGCGCCAAGGAAACCAAAGCTTGCGACGATTGCCACATTTCCGATCGCAAGGACAACAACGCCTGGATGGCGCAAGTGCTGCTCCAAGGCACGAATCTGCTGAACTTCATGGGACGCTATATTTACGTTGCGGATGGCGCGAAGGGATTCGATGCGGTGGCCGTCGCAGAACACGATGAGCCGCCCGCCATCATCGGCAGTTATCTGCAGCGCGTCGCATACCCGCAGGATTATCAGCAGCACGTGGCGCGCGGCCGCGAACTGCAGGAAGCCTACCACCACCTCGGCAGCGTTCTGGATCTGCAGTTGCGCGGCGAATATCTCTACGCCGCGCTCGGCAAGGGCGGTTTCCGCGTGTATGACGTGGCCAACGTTGACAACAAGAATTTCTCCGAACGCACCATCACTGCGCCGGTTTCTCCGCTGGGCCAGCGCTTTTACGTCAGGACGAAATACGCGACGGCGGTCGCCAGCCCCTCGACGCAAGCGCTCGATCCCGCGCGTTCACGCAATCCGGTGAACGAAGAGCAGGCCATCCATCCGCTCTACGCTTACTTATATGTTGCGGACAAATATGAAGGCCTCGTGGTCGTTGGCGATCCCGATCCCAAAAGCAAATCGCCCGGAGTTAGCACGCTGCTCGATGGCGATCCGCGCAATAATTTTCTGAGGCGGGCGCTGACTTTCAATCCGGATGGAATTCTCAGCGGCGCGCGGCGCATCACCATCGCGGGAACGTACGCTTACATGCTCTGCGATCGCGGCCTGGTGGTCGTGGACCTGAATGATCCGCTGAAGCCCCGCATCGCGGCGGAAATCGACGCGCCGGAGCTGCGCGAGCCGCGCGGAATCGCGATTCAATTTCACTACGCCTTCGTCGTGGATCGCGACGGGCTGAAAGTTCTGGACGTTTCTGCGCTGGACGATCCGCGCATGGTGCCGAATGCCGTCGTGCCTCTCGCGGACGCGCGCAATATCTACGTCGCGCGCACTTACGCTTACGTTGCAGGCGGAAAACAGGGCGTGGCGATTGTAGACGTTGAAAAGCCGGAGCAGCCCCGGCTCGATCAAGTGTTCACCGGCGACGGCAAGATTAACGACGCGCAGGACATCAAGATCGGAATGGTGGACGCGAGCGCGTTCGCCTTCGTTGCCGATGGCCGCAACGGGCTCCGCGTGCTGCAAATATTGTCGCCTGAGGATTCGCCCAACTCTTACGGCTTCAGTCCGCGCCCCACGCCCAAGCTCATTGCCACGTACCGCACCAGCGGTCCGGCGCTCGCGGTATCCAAAGGCATTGATCGCGATCGCGCCGTGGACGAAAGCGGCAATCAGATCGCCGTGTTCGGCCGCCGCGGCGCGCGCCCATTCAATCGCGAAGAAGCCTCGCGTCTGTTCATGCACGATGGCGCGCCGTACACCGTGCCGAACGATCCTACGGGTCCGCCAAAATCACCCGCAGCCGCGGCGCAATCAAGCGCGCAGACTTCGCCGCGCTGACGCGTCTCTACCGCAACTCAAAAACAACGGAGCGCCGCAACCGCGCCGCCCACCGCACTCTGGGTTTTTCGCTTAAATCAAATTTTCTGTAATTTTGGATTTTATTGGTGGGCCCGCTAGGATTCGAACCTAGGACCAACGGTTAACTCTAGAAATGCTATGTAGCTGATTCGTCTAGCCTCTGTCTGCGTCGAGTATGACGATATAGCTCGGTGTTTGGAGAGTTCTGTTCTCAAGTTGTTCTCAAGTCCTGAGGTGACCCCCTAAACTGTCACAAAAACTTTGGGCACACATGCAATTGCTGCCGGACCCTCCAACGACTCCGTATGCGGATCGGCTCCGCGGAGTCAAGAATGCGCTCGAAGCATCGTAATTCGACTTCCGCCAAAACGTCGCCGGCCAGCAAGAGATACTCGTCCGGTAACGCGACCCCACGGGCCGTTAGAGTGACGGCCGTCACGATTACCTGAGACGCCCGTCACCGCAACGCGGCGCACTTTGGCGCATTCTTCGACTAGAGGTGCGTCATGAGCGTGGTTGAAACCGGTTCACGGATCTCACTGAAGAATATCCTTTTTCTAACAGATTTCTCAGGGCCCTCCGAGTTAGCGCTGCCATTTGCAGCGGCGATCGCTCGGTGGTACGGTGCAACGGTTTACTCGCTATACGTTTTTACGCCTCCTTCCTACGTCTACACGACGCCTGAATTGAGAGTTGCTGCTATCGAAGCCGAGGAAGAGAACGCGAAGGCCGAGATGCGGCGGGTTGAATCCCAGTTTGCGGGGCTCTCACACGAGGTCATCGTCGCACAAGGTCTCGATGTCTGGGACGCGGTTGCACGAACGATAAAGGACCATGCCATCGATTTGATAGTGCTCGGCACACATGGTCGAACTGGCGCGGAGAAATTACTGCTCGGTTCCGTCGCTGAGGAGATCTTCCGGCGTTCACCGGTGCCTGTGCTGACTATCGGACCGGGAGTGCGTAGCGGCGCCCACAACGGCGGGCGATTCAATCGCGTGCTTTTTGCAACTGATTTCACGGCTGCCTCAGTCGCTGCGGCTCCTTACGCACTCTCGCTCGCCGTCGAAAATCGTGCGCGCCTCGTTCTGTTGCATGTCATGCGGAAGCCTGAGCCACGGAGCGGCGATAAGAACCGATTAGAACTTTCGGTCGCAGAAGCGAATCAGCAACTCTACGAGGCCATCGGATACGGTGCGGAACTCGAAGGAACTCCGGAAGTTGTCGTGGAGTACGGCGAACCGGCTGAGCGGATTGTCGCAGCAGCGCAACGGCGCAGGATCGATTTAATCGTGCTCGGCGTTCGCGATCCGGCCGGCCGTCTTGGCGCCGCCACACATCTGGGGCGTGCCACAGCCCATAGGGTAGTTGCCCACGCAGGATGCCCGGTCCTCACCGTGCGACAACAGACGGTCTGAAAAAGGATGCAGGTGGAGTTCGCTGCGAAGCAAAGTGAGCCGTCCCAGGCTCTATAAGAGATCGCGGCTATCCACGAAAGTCTGTAGCTCACTACCCCGCTTCTGATAGCTAAACCGTGAGAAGGTTTTCCAACCCTGCCCGATTCGAAATCATCAGCGTTGACCCCTTTAGAGTGACAAGGTGCTGGTTCCGGAAGCCGCTGAGAGTGCGCGTGACGGTCTCACGGGTGCTGCCGATGAATTCGGCGATTTCCTCGTGGGTCAGCGGCAATGTGATTCGAGCGCCGAGGTTCGTCTGTTCCGCCCCAGCGGACCAGTCTAGAAGAAGCTTGGCCAGCTTCTGGGGAGCGGATGCCGACAGGCCCACCGTCCGCAATTGCTCGCAAGCTCCGTGATAATTCGAGCTGAGTTGCTTGACTATACCCGCTGAAGCTTCGGGGTGCTGGGCCACAAAACGCAAGAAATCCTCGCGGCGAACGAAGGCGATCTGCGATGACCGGAGAGTCTCCGCCGACACCTCGTATGGCTTGCCGGAAAGGACTGCCATCAAGCCAAGAATTTCACCAGGCTTGGCAATCCTGAGGATCAGCGTCTTGCCTTCGCTCGAACTGATCGAAAGTTTGACTTCCCCTTCGCAGAGAATAAACACGCCGCGCGAATCCTGTTTCTCGAGGAATAGAATCGCGGACTCCGGGTAGGCGGAGCTGGATTTGATGGCGTCAAAATCTTTCGTCGCTTTGGGGGACAATTGGCAGAAAAAGCTGCTCTTCCGGAGCTTGCAGGTTTGGCAATTCTCGCTCATCTCGAAACCGTATGGTCCTTTCATGTCAGGCTTCCTCCTTTGTAGGATCCTTCTTGTCGTGACGGGCTTCCGCAGCGAAATACTTGGTCATTGGGGTATCGGCCACAAATCTCGCGCCGGTCGCTTTGTGAATGTCGGCGAGAATTCGCATTCCGTCTCGGTCCACGTGCGTAACTCCGCACAAATCAACCAGTAATTTCCTGTACCCGAGGGAGGAAATCAGAGCTGGCCATGACCGGTTCAGTTCGGCTACCCATGGCCCAACGACTCTGCCCTCCAGTCTTAAGGTCGTGCCGTCTGGTTCTTCTTGTACGGTGATCCTAAACATCATTTGGCTCATCCTGCGCCACGCATTTATTATTTGCACGCCGGGAGCCAATACTAACGAGAGCCGGTGGATGCGGTCTGATGCAGGAGGGAAAAGACTTAGTGCCGAATTAAAACTCTCGTGACGCTGAGCACTTGTTCGAGTGACGACGCGCACTGACGAAATATCGTCAGCCCTGACTACATATAGTCGCTGCGCTCGATACCTAGTTTTTTCAATTTGGAATTGAGTGTCGTTCTTTTTAGACCCAGCCGCGCGGCTGCGCCATGTGGACCCGCAATTACACCTTTCGTTTCGCGGAGGACTCGCAGTATGTGCTCCCGTTCCGTACTTTCGAGTGTCGCATCATTGGTGAACGGCGAATCCGTCGGCAGCTCGAGCTCGGCTAGTGGCGCTCGTAACGCAGATCCTTTCGTCAGGATCACCGCGCGTTCGATGAAGTTCTCCAGCTCTCGAATGTTGCCGGGCCAGTCCCATTTGGTGAGGGCTCTCATCGCGTCGGCCGGAATGGATTTGATCTGCTTATCCAAATGGCGGGCGTGCTTGGCGACAAAGTAGCGCACCAACATGGGTATGTCTTCCCTGCGTTCGCGCAGGGCGGGCATGGAGATGGGAAAGACTCTGAGGCGGTAGTAAAGATCGCTGCGAAATTCACGGTCCGCCACCATTTTTTCAAGATTGCGATTCGTAGCAGCCACGAGGCGCACATCAACGGGAATGGTGCGGGTGCCACCGAGCCTCTCGATTTCCTTTTCCTGGAGCGCTCGCAAAATCTTCGGCTGAAGTTCTGGTGGCAGGTCCCCGATTTCATCGAGAAACAGTGTGCCCTGATGGGCCAGCTCCAAGCGGCCAATTTTTTGAGAGATGGCGCCCGTGAAGGCGCCTTTTTCGTGTCCGAAGAGTTCGCTCTCCAGCAAGCCAGTGGGGATCGCGGCGCAGTTCAGTTTGACGAGCGTTCGCCCGCGCCGGGAACTGAGCTGATGAATCGCTCTGGCAACCAGGTCTTTTCCCGTGCCGGTTTCCCCCAGGATGAGCACGGTCACGTCTGTCGCTGCGACTGTTTAAACTTGCTTCAATACCCTTCGTAGGCCAGTGCTTTCCCCAATGATGTCTTCGAAGCCATGCTCGGTACTAAGCTCCTCCTCGAGGTAACTTTTCTCGCGCTCCCGGCGCTCCAATTCTTCCTGGGCGCGCACCTTTTCCGAAAGATCTCGGATTACGCTTAGGACGATTCGACCTGCATCGGTCTCGACAGTGCTGAGCATGATGTCCACTGGAAACTCGGAGCCATCCTTCCGCCGGCCGTGAAGCTCCAAACCGATTCCCATAGGGCGCATTCGGGCTTCGGCAATGTAGTCTTTTCTGTGCCCGGGATGAGCGCTGCGGAATCGCTCGGGAACCAGGAGTTCCACGGGTTGGCCTTGCAATTCAGCGCGAGTGTAGCCGAAGAACTTCTCGACTTGCGAATTTGCTTCCGTGATTCTGCCGGACTGGTCCGTCGCGATGATCGCGTCGGGTGAAAAATCGAAAAGGGCGCGAAAACGCTGCTCGCTGAGTTGGAGAGCTAAGGCGGCATTCCGGCGATCTGTAAAATCACGAGTGACTTTCGCAAATCCGCGTAATTTACCGTTTTCGTCACGAATCGCGGTGATCACCACGTTCGCCCAGAAGCGCGAGCCGTCTTTTCGGATCCGCCAGCCCTCATCCTCCAAGCGGCCCTGAGAGGCGGCGAGTTCTAATTCGCGATCAGGCTTGCCGTTCTGTACGTCTTCCTGAGAGTAGAACCGCGAGAAATGTTCGCCGACGATTTCTGCGGCAAGGTAGCCCTTGATGCGTTCCGCTCCCGAATTCCAAGTCGCGACCCGCCCGCCGGGATCCAACATAAATATGGCATAGTCGTTTACGCCTTCTACAAGCAAGCGACAACCCTCTTCGCTTTTTTGCAAATCGGCTTCTACGCGCTTGCGTTCCGTTACATCACGGACCATGGCCAAGTTGAGGGTTTCGCCATCCACAGGCAGCGGACTCAAGACAATGTCAACCGGAAATTCCGTACCGTCCTTGCGCCGGCCGTAGAGTTCTAAGCCCCTACCCATGGAGCGGGCGGCAGGTTGATCGGCATAGCGCTTTCTGTGAGTGGTGTGCGCGGATCGAAAACGTTCTGGAATGACTGTTTCTACGGGTAAACCCACTATCTCCGCGCGCGAATATCCAAACATTTTTTCCGCTTGCGGATTCACCTCGACGACCCGTCCATCGCGATCGGTCACAACAATTCCGTCTGGCGAGCATGCAACGAGTTTCTGCGCTAAAGCCTGCAGCGAAGGTACTTTCGGTGCGAACGAGTCAGGCATATTTCTTCTCGCAGATCAGGCGACACGCGTGCTCTGTTCGGGAGCATGCATCGTTCCGCTCGTAGCCACGGGTCCGTTTTCAAAGTGCGACTGCGAGTATACGCGAATAATGTTTCGGGCGAGCTACCAAGACAAGGCGGCCGGGGATCGTTCGGGGATTCGGACAATCGGGTGAGAGGTTCCGCTGAGCGGATGGTATGGATGCTTTTTTCGAGCGCGCTTTAAGCTAGCTGCTCACTATCAGCACGGGGCATTTTGCTTGCGCGACAATTTGCAACGCGCCTGAGCGCGTCAGGTGCTGCTGGACGTGTCGCTTACTACCGTTCACGCCGAGAACGATCAAGTCTGCGCGGTGGCCGGTGGCCACTTCCAAAATCTTGTCCGAAGGCGCGCCGTGTTCCACCACACAATCGGGTTCAGATCCGAGCGCGGCTCCCAGCGGGACCAAGCGACGGAGCGTGTCCGACATGGCCGCTACGTCGCCCGCGTTTTCGATCGAATGAAGCAAAATCAGTTGTGCGTGATGCTCTTGCGCGAGCGATACCGCGTAGGGGGCGGCAGCCAGCGATTCGGTACCGAAATCCGTGGCGTAAAGAATTCGGCCCAGTCCTCGATTCTGCGATGGACTGGCAGCAGCTGCGGGACCAACAACCAGCACGGGGCACGGCGCCTTGCTGATGATTTCTGCCGCTGAGGAGCCGACGAATGCTTCTTCGACACTGGGGCGATTGTTCGTGCTGAGCACAACCAGATCAATTTGCTTCTCTTCAATCAGTTCGGAAATCGTCGGCCAGATTTTTCCCGGCCGGAAGATGATTTCATGAGGACATCGTTGCAATTGCTGCTCCAGATTGGCTCTGCCGTCTTGCCGAAATGTTTCTGCTTCTCGAGCCATTTCTGGCCAGGCGCCGGGTGGAACGAGCGGATAGACATCTGGCTGAATCACGTGCAAGGCATAGACGGTGCAGCGGTATGGTTCAGCGATTTTCAAGGTGTGAGGCAATGCTTTTTCGGCCGTCAGTGAGAGGTCAGTCGTAAAGAGAATATTTTTCAGCTTGAGCCTTCCGGTAGGCTCCCACATGTTCATCTCTAACTCCTAAAACGAATATGCAGCTCGAAGATTATTCCGTGCACCGCGTCCGGACACCGTACACCCCCGCATTTTGTCGCCAGATAGAATGGTCCCTTGGTCAATAAACACAAATGACCCGGGTCACAGCAGGTTGTGACGCAGCTCACAGAGACAGGCTCAGCAGCCAGAGAGAATACGGGCAGTTTCATTTTGGGACCCGGATCACGTAATCCGGATGGAACGTGAAGCTAAGCAACATAGGAGAACTAAAATGAACGAGAAATCAGCAGCGGTACAAATGGCCCCGGAAGCAACGTCTTTGAAAGTGGTCGAGCCCAACACATTCTTTGATCGCATCCATCGAATCCGTGAAGAAATTGCTCGTCGCGCGTTCGAGATTTTCGAAAGCGGTGGAGGCATCATCGGCCATGACTTGAACGACTGGTTCAAGGCCGAGGCGGAACTGCTTCATCCATTTCATGTGAACATCGTCGAATCCGAAGAGGCGCTGAACATTCAGGCTGAGGTGCCGGGCTTCAACGCTAACGAGCTGGAAGTAAGTCTTGAACCGTTGCGTCTGACGATCAGCGGTAAGAGGGAAACCAGCAAAGAGGACAAGAAAAAGGGAAAGACGATTTATGAGGAGCAATGCTCAAGTGAACTTCTCCGAGTGATCGAGTTGCCAGTTGAGGTAGACGCCGTGAAATCAACCGCGAGACTAAAGAACGGCGTTCTTGAGCTCAGCATGCCCAAAGCTGTTCAGGCAAAGGCAAACCGCGTGGATGTGAAAGCAGCGTAGTGGATGCCCGAGGATTCGGCGACTTGAAAACATAAGCGCGGCGGTTCGTTGACGGATACGGCGCTCCGCGGAGTTCGATTGGACCGAAGTCGAATCGCCGGCTAACCACAAAGCCTTGGCCTAATTGCCAGCAACGCTTTTAGCAGAGCTCGCCTCCAACAGAAAGATGCCGGATCTGAATTTGTTCAAGCTGGCCGGCATGCTTGCCAAGTGAAATGAGTATGCGGGTCGCGTAAATCGCACGCCCGGAAATTTGGATCCTTGCGAGCAGGTGAACCAACGATGTCTAAGCCGAAATATTACCTGACAGCACCAGTTTATGGCGCCACCCTGGAATCCCAAATCAGCTCTCTATACTCGGCAATCTTGTGCGACGCGATTGCGCGCCACAAGAGGATGTGCGGATTCGACGTTGCACATTTCATGGCCGCAGAGTCTCGCGAGTTCAATCCGGACGACGGTGGAGAGCGCGCAGAAGCTGACGGAGCCGCTTCCCCTCATCAGGGTTATAAGGCCTTCGCCGAACTGCTGAATCTTGTCAACGTCCACGGCACTCATTTCCAATACACCGGCTCCTCGGAACACGTCCTTGCGGTTGAAGAGCTAATCCATCGCATCACGCGCCGCTCGCGGCTCGCGATTTACAAGAGCCCGTACCGAGGCCGTTACTGTCCGCAGGATCGAATGGACGTAAGCGATTCGACAGATCCTGTCGCCTGCCCGATCTGTGGACGCGCTGCGGAACTCATCTCGGAGGAGCGTCATTTTTTTCGGCTCTCTGCATTCCAAGGCCAGCTCATGGCGCTGTACAAATATCGTCCCGGATTCATCCACCCACATGATCGAACTGATGAATTTAGAAACACCGTGGCGACGGCTCTGAAGGATGTTCCAATCAGCCGCAAATCAAACGAGGGCGGCATTCGCTGGCCAGGCGATCCGGACTACATTGTGCATGAGCGATTCGCCAACCTCGCAAGCTACTTGAGCGGCGTGAGATTCGGTCAGACGGAAGACTTAGACGGTGAATTCAGACATTATTGGCCGCCGAATCTGCACGTAATCGGCCCGGAATCGCTCTGGTCCCATGCTATTTTTTGGCCTGCGTTGCTGATGGCCGCGGATCTTCCCCTGCCCAGGCATATTTTCGCGCACGGCACCGTCTGCGCAGAGCAAGGCGCAACAGGCGCAACGTTCTTTTTTGAACTAATCATGCGGGCTCTGGGCTGTGGCGCGGCGCGCTATTATTTTCTGCGTGAGGTCGGTTCGCACGAAGTTACCCGTGTAGATCTCAATAGGCTCGCCGAATACGAGAACGTGGATCTTGTCCAAGGCCTAGAGAGCCTCGCAAGCCGCATCCATGCGCTGCTAATCAGTCATTCTGACGGGAAAATTCCCACGCCAGCGCTCTTCTCCAAAATTGACCCGACCATTGAAATCGCTCTAGGCAACACCCGGGCGGAAGTGCGATTTCTGCTCGATAGGTTTGACTTCAGCGAAGCTTTGCGCAAAATCTGGTCGTTTATGGCAATCATTCAAAAGCTATTGGACGACAACTCCGGGTGCGAGCGCAGCAATGATCCCAGCGAGAAACAGCGATTCACAGAAGTCCTCTACGAAGCTTGCGAAGGGCTGGGTTGGATGGCTCTGCTGTTGCACCCGGTCTTGCCTCATGCGACCGACGCTATTTGGAGCAGCTTAGGGCAAACGACAAAACTTGAGCACCAATTGATCGATGAAGCGCCTTGGAGCTGCTTGATGTCGGGAACGCGTATCGGAAAACTCGAAGAATTGTTCCCGAGGGTGGTCAATCCCCAAAACGCAGGTCAGCTGAAAGCGAAAATCCGTGCGACCCACTAGCGGCGTGTCCGGCGCCGGATCAATCGAGCTGCTTCCTGAACACTACAAACAATACGCAGAATGCTTCCGAGGCGGTTATTTCGCAGGATTTGAACTTCGAGGCGTTTCGATTCGAATCTCTTTCGGCGACGGAATCTGCGTAACGTCCCAACTACCGCCCAGCGCCTTGATGAGTTGAACGCTTGCCACCATTTGTTGCATCCGGAAGTTCACCGCTGTTTGCTGATCGTTCAGCAAAATCGCTTGGGCCACGATTACGTTCAGATACGGATCAACTCCTGCCCGGTACCTTACTGTTGCTTCCCGCAAGCTCCGCGCCGCGGCATCGACCGCTGCGTCCTGCTCCGCGACGGTCTGGGACAGAATTCTTAACGATGCCAAATTGTCTTCCACCTGTTGAAAAGCAACCAGCACCGTCTCTCGATAATTCGCTACGGTCTCATCGTAATTCGCCTGGTACTGCTCGACGGTAGCCTTACGCAAACCCGCGTCGAAAATTGTCTCGGCAAGGCTCGCGCCGACCGACCAAAATCGGCTTGGCCAGGTAAACCAGTCCGCGATGGCAGAATTCCCCAGTCCGGCGGACCCGCTGAGTACGATGTTGGGGTAATAAGCAGCCGTCGCGATGCCAATCTGAGCGTTGGCTTGCGCGACACTGCGCTCCGCTGCGGCGATGTCCGGGCGTCTCTGCAGCAGATCGGACGGAACGCCAACTGGCGTCAGCGGGGGCCTTGCTGCGAGGGCCTGCGGCGGAAGAGAAAACGTGGATGCTGGTATGCCAACCAAAACTGCGATGGCGTGTTCATATTGTGCGCGCAGGACTCCCAGATCCGTATCTTGCGCCTCCGCCGCTTTCAGTTGGGCCTCGGCTTGCGCCGCTGCCTCGTCGGAAGCTAGCCCGGCTCGATACTGGCTCGTGGTAAGTTCGAAAGTTTCCTGGTACGCGACCACTGTGGAATCGAGTATCTGCTTCAGTAGGTCCTGAGCTCGCAGTTCGTAGTAATCCACCGCGAGCTCCGCTTGTTCGCTCAGGCGCACGTTTTCCACGTCGGCGGCACTAGCCTGCGCCGCGTACACGTTTGCCCTCACGGTGTTGCGAATGCGGCCCCAGAAATCGGGCTCCCACGAAGCGTCAAACGGCAGCGAATAATCCGTGAAAGATTTGACCGTAATCCCGGTGCCAGAGGAACTGCTGGTTTGTATGCCTCCGTACTGGCCCAGGGACGGGCGCGAATTCACAATGCTTGGGGTGGCAGTCACCGTCGGGAAATATTGCGAACGGGCCTGCCTCACCAGCGCGCGCGCCGCCAGGAAATTGTCCACTGCCGCGCCAATATTTTGGTTTGCGGAGTTGGCGTGCTCTTCGAGGCTGTTCAACTGAGGATCGCCGAATGCCTCCCACCATTTACCGCGAGCCGCAGCGTCCTGAGGTCGAGCAGGCTTCCAGTTGGCCGCTGTCTGGGCATCTTCGTGCGGGAGTTCCTTGTAGGCGGGCGGAGTTTGCGCGGACGGCCGGGAATATTTCGGACCGACCACACATCCGGTAAGGAGCAAGGCGTACGCGAACGACGCAGTCAGCAACACGCGCGTGGCGGTACGACTGATCCCTGCGAGCACAGCGCTCGCGTGCAATGGTTGGCTCGCTTCTATCGCCCCGGCGATGTCCGCCCGCGCGAACACCAGGGGCCGCGCCGATCCTAATTTTTCAATCACCGATGTAAACATCGACTAGCTCACCCGGGTACAAATTTAAATCCTTGGGCTTCTCAAATCTGAAAATGACTGGCAAGACCCGAACGTCCACGCGTTCCTGTCTTTGATCCGAGAGCTCGATTTTGGGGGAAACCAAAGGCTGCACTCTCACAAACTCCAGCGGAATCTTGACATTCGTTCCGCGAATTGACATCTGCGCCTTAATTTTCGAGGCAGGCGGCAGGCGAGGAACCAGGATCTCGTCAACGTAGCAGCGAACATTCAGGTTCTTCTGCGGCGTCCCCAGGACCAAAACTGGATTCATCGCCTGCGAATAGCTTTCGTATCCGCCTTGCGGAGATACGTAGTTCCCCACGATGGAATTGATGGTTAGCACGATTCCATCGGTCGGCGCTGTGAGGGTGTATTTCGAAAGTAGCGCGCTCGACGCACGATAGGATTTCTCAAGGGCGTCTGTCTGCCTTTCCTGGTTCCGTATGTCATAGCTCCAAGCGCCGGCTTTGGTCAGATCCCGTTGCCTCCGCGCAACCTCGAGATTTGCCCGCGCCAGCGCCTCGGCGTTGATGGCGCCGTCCAAGGCGTCCTTGCTGATTGACCGTGGGTCGAACTCGTACGCTGCTTTTTGCTTGTCTAGCGTATCTTGGGCGGTTTTTAGGGACGCTTCGGCCGCGACAACCTGGGCTTCCGCGATATCAATGTTTTCTTTTCTCGGTTCGGCTCTCAATTCTTCGAGCATGGCGCGAGCTGCCTGGGCCGCCGATTTCTGCTGTTCCGTTGTGGCTTTCTGAATGGATTCGTCAATCAGCAGGAGTGGCGTGCCTTTCGTGACTTCCTGACCTTCCCTCACCAGAATCTGTCTGACGGTACCTGCTACCTCGGGATAGACGTTGATATTCTCTCCGCTCGCCTGGACGCTCTCGACGATGCCTTCCGCATAAATTCCGCTGGTATAAGGATTGGAGGCTGGATCGAACACAGGCGGCAGTGGAGCCTTTTGTAGGCTGAAAAAATAGGCCGTGGATGTACCGGCCAGGATGCCGATGAGCGAAAGTGCGAAAATCAGTTTGTTTTTCATGCGGCGCTCTTTTCTATTCCGGTCAATCGTCCGTCTTCCATGTGCAGAATGCGCGTCGCGAATTCGTAAATTCTGTTGTCGTGCGTGACAACCACGATGCAGCGATTGGGATTGAGAATGTTGTTGTGCACGAAACTTACGATCGCATTTCCCGTGTCGCCGTCCAGCGAGGC
>Ga0182024_10012585_pt1 | contig 16708 bp, 12 predicted proteins | sample P32metaG_FD_120480 | JGI IMG/M metagenome (GOLD analysis project Ga0182024, IMG submission 120480) | Permafrost microbial communities from Stordalen Mire, Sweden - P3-2 metaG (Illumina Assembly) | ecosystem: Environmental > Terrestrial > Soil > Wetlands > Permafrost | place: Sweden: Stordalen... | reverse complement strand
CTACTCGCCGCCCAATTTGATCTCCAAATCGTTGACGACGCGCTTCACTCCAGAAATCCGCCTGCTGATGCGCATCGCATTCCGCAAATCCCAATCATCGAATATGATTCCGTGCAATGTCGCAACCCCATTTTGGATGGTGACCGACACGTGTTCGCTATTAAAGTAAGGATCCGCTGCAAGCGCTATCTCCACTTGTCGTTGTAGCTTCGCGTCCGCCACGGGGTCGATTTGCCTTTTCCCCCTGACGACAACTTCATCGATCCCACCATTTGCGTAAGCCGTTATCCTCTGCGCATGGGCAGATGTCCAACCGACGCAACCTGCGAGCACGGCTACGACCAGACTTACCAAATAATTCCTCATCGACTCGGTCAACCTTATTAACGCATAACCCACCAGCCGCATCGGGCGCCCCGATGCCACGCCGTCCATCGCTAGTCTACCGGCGCCGTTTCGCTACGCTGTCCTGCTCCGCTCACGGACCAGCCGACACTTCCTGTGTCGGCGTTCGCCACAGTGTAGCTCACCCATGTGCCGTCGTTAGGTCGGTTCGACGAGATTACATTTAAGTAAACTTCTTTATTGCAGCGTCCCCGACACAATTCTCCCCGACTTATCCATCCTCTTGCCACAGTGAGGACACAGCCATTGGCTCCGAAGCGTTGGGGACTCAAAGATCGAAAGCCGACGCAGAGACATCGGCGTGCGACAGCTAGCACAATGACCTGATTTTTTATTGATCCGAGGTGGCCGCCGAAGACCCGCCAGCACGACACCGAGCGCGACCAAAGCAACGATGAGAGCTAGAAACAGCCAAATGATGCCCTCCATGACTTAAGCCCCCTCCCTGTCTATTTACGGCGCATTGTAATCTTTTTCATCTGTCATGAACGAGCATCGATCAGGTTATCATCGTTCGCTGCAGCGCATCGAAGTGCGGGACGGCAGAGCGCCGCTACAGCCTGTGGAGTCAAATTAGGCGTGAGTGAGTCCTGTGACATCGGCGAATAAACAGCGGCGTTCTAAGCGCGCGCGACGCAAGTTCATACCTGCCGGCCTTTGGTCGCGCGGAATGTTCGCGACGCTAGGAGCCCAGTTTCTCTCTGCTTTTGGGGACAACGCGCTTTTATTTGCAGCGCTCGCGCTCGTCCGAAAGGAGAGCTATCCCGCTTGGAGCGGGCCGCTTCTCCAAGCTTTTTTCGTGGGCGCATACATACTGCTCGCGCCTTTTGTCGGCGTGTTCGCCGATGCGCGTCCTAAAGGGCGTGTCATGCTTTATGCCAATACGGTTAAGTTTGCCGGGGCGTTGGGTATGTGCCTGCATGTGAATCCGTTTTTAAGCTACGCGCTCGTGGGTGCCGGCGCGGCAGCCAACTCGCCCGCCAAGTACGGAATCTTGGGCGAACTGGTGACGCCGGCGAAATTGGTCAAAGCCAACAGCCTGCTGGAGGCCTCGACGATTGCGGCAATATTACTGGGCGCAATCGCGGGTGGGACACTGACGGATTGGAGCATTGAAGGCGCGCTGGCGGTGATCACCGGCTGCTATGCAGCCTCAGCGTTGAGCGCAATTCTCGTTCCACGCATTAAGAAGAGTGCGGTCCGGGCGATTGACTATTCCGTTGTTTCAAACGTTAAATTGTTTGCCTTACAGACCCGCTCACTCTTAAAGAGCTCAAACGCGCGACTGGCAGTGATCGGAACGGCCCTCTTCTGGGGCGCAGGAGCGGCGCTTCGCTTCCTCGTCATCGCCTGGGTGCCGGTAGCGCTCAAGGTAACCAATAATCGATTGCCAGGTTTTCTCACAGGCATGGTGGCCGCCGGTATTGTGGTGGGCGCCGCGCTTGCAGCTCGTTTCGTGCGACTCCAATACGTTCATCGAGCGCTTCCGGCCGGCATTCTGATCGGAGTGGGTGTGTGTCTATTGCCGCTTGTTACAACGCGGCCTCTCGCATTTGCCGTGATGGCTTTCGTAGGTTTGTGCAGCGGATTTTTCGTTGTACCGCTCGATGCTCTCTTGCAAAGAGAAGGCGAGAGCGGGGTCGGAGCGGGGTCGGCGATTGCGATTCAAAACATGTTCGAGAACTTAAGCATGCTTGCACTGGTGAGCGGCTACACAGCGGCTGTATTCCTCAGCGTACCCGTAAACGACATCGCGATCGGCGTCGGTGCCTTCATCGCGCTGTCGATGGCAACCCTGACCTTGACGCGCCGCAAATTCAAGGCCGCACGGTGATTCTCGTCGCGCTTTCTGGTCGCGCCTAATGCCGTCTCAAGTCGATACTAGAGCTCCCGCTTCATCGGAAGCACCGACAACAACCTGACCTTCATTTTCTGCCACACATTTCGTGCAGGTTCAGTGTCACGATGGACTACCACGCCCGCTTCCTGGGTCGTCCAGATGAGATGCTGCTTGCCGGTCGCGCCATCGCTTAAGGTAACGGCGTATGAGTTATCGAGTTGCGTCAGGGCATCGAACCGAATCGCTATGTCCCCGGACAATTCTGGACTCGCTATCAACAAACCGATCTCGGTGTTCAAGCGTTTGGAGCGCTGATCGAAGTTCATGGAACCGACGAATGAGGTTTTTCGATCGAAAACATATATTTTCGCATGTAAAGCGTAATTGCCATGCCGAGAAATGGCCTTACCCTGTCCGCTACCCCGCGCGCTTCCCAGCATTGCACGCACCTCGTGCAGCTCCACGCCCTCTTGCAGCAATTGCCGCCGGTAATGCATATAACCAGACTGCGCCTCTGCGCTCGGAGCTGACTCCAACGAGTTGGTCAATATTCGCACACGAGCATGGCGCTCGCGCGCACCCGCTAGCAGCGCCAATTCATCGGGGGATGGAACGAAGTAGGGCGTGACCATCAGTAGCTCGATGGAGACACTGTTTGCTTGTTCCGCTATGGCGTTGTAGATCAACCTTCCCGGCGCATCACCTTTGCCGACGTCTCTCTTGTCGGGGCTGTCGTACACCAATTTCACAGGCGCCCAATGCAAGGGCGCATGACCCGACATAATGTCCGCAAACGCTGGCTTGGGCGCAACTTGCGCGTTATCCGGCGGCACGCGATTGAGTCGTTCCCGGTATTCAGCGAGTGCCGCCAGGTAACGCGATAAGGCTGCTTCAGAGGCATCGAGCTTGTCGACCGTTTGGGCAGGAATGGCGATAGGACTGTTCCAAAACTCATCGAACACGTCCGATAGCCGCGAGACGATTGGGCCGGCGACCACAACATCATCATCGCCGAACTGTGAACCAGGATCGATCTGGAAATACTGGTTGCCAATATTACGACCACCGATGATCGCCACCACATTGTCGGCGACCAGGAGTTTATTGTGCATTCGATAATCGACCCGCGCCTTGTCAAACAAGAACTCGGCGCCGCGACGGATCTTATTATGACCGCGGTATCTGAGCGGATTGTAGATGCGCACCTCGAAGCCGGAATGCGCGGACAACGAGAGGATTTTCTCATCGCCCGCCACGGTCTCCCCATCGTCGAGGAGTAGGCGTACGCGCACGCCGCGATCCGCCGCCCGCAACAAGGCTTGGGCGACCAGGTTTCCCGACTCGTCGGCGCGGAATATGTAGTACTGGAGGTCGAGCGAACGTTGAGCGGCATCGATCATTTCGATGCGCTCCGTCAGACCTTCGATTCCAGCCGACACCATTCGAAAACCGGAATCGCTGCCGTGACTCGTTGCCATCGGCTGAAAGACTTTACCTAGCCGGCTCTCATGTGACGGAGCCAATGCTGTTGTAACGGTTTTGGATTGAGTGGCTGCGGGCGGTAATGACGCACATCCGGCCATGCCCAGTGGTACTAGCAACGCTATCGAGGAAAATAGCGGAAGGCGTTTCGGACAGTAATACAGCATCGTGAGCTTCACAAGCTAGCGCACATCGGGGCGACCTGCGGACTATCCGACCGCTCACCACGTCGTAAGCATTTGCCTACGGGTCCGTTTCTCGCCCCCGAATCTTAGTGCGCGCTCTGTGGGCGCAGAATTTCCATTCTCACCACGGAGCCGCCCTCAAATGTGCCCACGAATGCGGTTCCATCTGTGGTCGACTTCGCGACCGGCGTTGGTCCGGATTGCCGTGCGCCTTTGAGGTCGGCAGCCGAGAAAAGTCTAGCGGGGCCCGTCGGTGCAAACACCAGGGGCGGACTGTCCCTCCTATATAACGAGAAGCTGTCACCACCCTTAATGGAAATGCGTTGCATCCAAACCATATATGTTTGGCCTGCTTCGACGCGGACTTTGTTAGACAAGATCGGATACGGGCCCATGGCGCCTGCGGCGTTCCACGCGCGCATCACTTGAGCGGCGGAGCAATCTGCGGAATTGCACTTTTGCAGCACAAGATATTCATCCGCATTTAGTCGCAGCGGACGAATCCACAGCAGATCGCCCGCGCGGGTGTCGGCCGGCAGCGATATCACGGCATGTCGCTCCGGATCCACCGTAAATTGATTTAAGATTTGGTAGCCGCCATGGTGAGGTACCGCTGATGAAGTCAGCGCGGCCGAGGGTGGCGCGCTCCAAGCCGGCGCTAGCGCGATGAGTATCACTCCTGACCAAAGCAGACGATTTACATTCACGACTGCACCAATTCTATATCGAAACCGCACCGGATTTGATGCGACTCGCAACCACATCCTCCTATGAGCAGAGACATTCTCAGCGGTATCCGGGAACTCTGCAACCTATGACTTGCATGACGGTCCGCTGTACCCCGCCTCGCAAACGCAGCTGCCATTGAAGTTCACAGACCCGTGACCACTACACGTTGTGGCATTGCTGTATTGGCAGACGGCTCCGGCAAAACCCACATAGCAACTGCAAGCGCCGCTACCAGACACGCCCTGACTGCAATCGCCATTCGATGAGCAACTGTTACTCGCGCCGCCGGGGCAAGCGACGCATGCAAGGCCATAGTATCCGCGCGCACACGTCGCAGGCGTAGCGGTCATGCACCCTGCAGCGTTTGTTTGGCAAGTACTGGCGTTTGAAGGACACGGCGGTGGCGTGGGGCAGTTTGGTTTGCCGCTATTCGCAGGGAGGTGGACGGTTGCAATGGGCGCCTTGAGCACCGGCGTCGGGGCCGCTGGCGCAGCGGGAGGTTTAACAGGAACGCACGCATGCGTCTGCAAATCGATAATCTTACCCGCGGGACACTGTGGCGGCGGGGCAGCCCTCGCTACCGAGGAGACAACGCTCGCCGCGATTGCAAACGCGATTGACAGTCCCAGCGCGAGTAGCGCGGCAAAAAGCCTTGATTGAATGATGGCGTTTGAAGGCTTCATGATGAATTTCTCCTGTGTGGTTCGCTTGGGCGCGGTCAGAGTCTGGAGCCTCTGTTGCGCCGCCCAGTGGCAATTCGGCGGGCAACCTGCCGACGTGCCCGTCTGCTGCATAACGCGTAGGAACAGGAGAAAGTGGGTCAATTGGCAGCAATCCTGCCGAAGCGTGTCCCAGCAATGCGGACTCGCGGCACACCGCGGATGCCGAGATGGTAGAGGTATGCCGCGATCGCCAAAAAACTAATTTCGAACAGCTGACCTACTTTCCGCCGATTTTGCGCGTTATGCGTTAGATGTCGGATTGGATGAATGGAGGTTCTCATGGCTGTTCGAACTATCGTGCGCACGTGCGCGCTGCTCGGTGTCGTGGCGCTGATGTCTACCGTCTCTGTGACGTGCTTTGCTCAGCGCGCTCCGGCGGCCGCGTCGGCGTCAGCTCAGAAGTACAAGGGCATCTTCGAGCCGATGAATTACCCCGACGACGTGACTTTTTACAATGCCTTTTTCGTGAATGACCAGGTCGGTTGGGTCTCCGGGAGGGGCGCGGGCGGCATGCTCCTGCACACCGTCGACGGCGGACAACATTGGAACCTACAACTCGGCAATCCGAATTCAAGTGATCCTGAGATCAAGGATCTGCATTTTCTGGATGCGACGCACGGGTGGGCGCGGCAAGGGGGTAATCTGCTGCGCACGACCGATGGAACGAACTGGCAGGTGGTCGGTACTTATCCCGGCGATTTTGGGAGGTACACTTTCACGTCGCCGAATGACGGCTTCGAGTCGTTCGGCCCGTACAGTGGATCGACTATTGCGGCGACCCACGATGGCGGCCGGTCATGGAAGAACGTCTTTCAGTGCGAGACTTCGCTGCAAGTCAACGGTTTGACGCGCAACGTCGGTTGCATGATCAATGACCTGAATTTTCCGACCCCGCGGATCGGCTATGGGGTAGGCGGTTCATTCAATGACGGATTCACTCTGGTTGCGAAGTCGGAAGATGGCGGTGCGACGTGGCGTGTGATCTTTGCCTCGACCGAGCTGGCCCCGGCCACCGGGGTGGTATTCCAGGACGAAAACCATGGCGTCGTGCGTTTAAAGGGCGGCGGCGCCATCTTCTCGGCTGATGGCGGGCGTACCTGGCAGGGGGCGACAGGCAGCCTCCCCGGCAATCCACGATTCGCAGATCCGCGCGTCGGATTGAGCTGCTACTCGTACACCTGCAGCTTCACGGTGGACGGCGGATTGCACTGGGTGTCACAAAGTCTCGCGTTGCCCGCGAGTATTGAGGAGTTTAGCGCGCCGCGCCGCGACCGTGCCTATGTTGTGGGAGGCCACGGCATGATCTATCACTACCGGATAGTCCCGGCGCAGTACACAGCCAAAGGCATCGTGGATGCCCCGCTCGTGCCGGCTTATGGCGGCCCGCTTCGCGGTCACCTCGATCAAATGAGAAATCAGGTGGGCGCCCTGCAAGCGAAACTCGGCAGCGCCGGCGCCGCCTCGGGCAGTGCGGGCAACGCCAGCCCTTCAGTTGGATCGGCGAGTTCGGCGCCGGCAAGCTTCGGCAACGCGGCGAGCAGCCCAGCACCGAACCCGGCGAGCGGCCCAGCATCATCGGCGAACTCACTCTCATCCTCAAATACGTTTTCGCAGAATGCGGCCGTGGCGCCGGGCGCGGCGAATTCCGTCTCGCAGGACCCGAACGCGCAGTCCGCCAATTTCTCGCAGGACCCGAACGCGCCGGCCACCAATTTCTCGCAGGACACGAGCGCACAGGCCACCAATTTCTCGCAGGACTCCAGTGTGCCTCCGAGTGCCACGGTGCAATCCTGTTGCGCCGCTCTAGTTGCGGATCTGCAAAGTTCCGTGGGCCTGATGGGACAGCAGGTACCGAGTTTCTCCGGGGAGTTTCGAAATCTAAACCTGTTATTCGTTGGATTGAATATGTTTGGCGATCTCGCGGCCAAGGCGCAGGCCATCAATAAATCGTTTATGAGCCTGAAGCAGGCATCTGATCCGCAGGCAGCGCTGGCTGCCCTGCAGACTTTGTCGACGCAAATCAGCAGCACCGCGCAGGCGATCGACAGTGGATTTCAGAATCTCTCGGCGGGGAACGCCTCCGGCAGTTCATTCGGTAATTCAATCGGCAACGTGGCGGGTGGTGCCGCGGGCACCGCGCCGCCTAACCAGAACGGCGGCGCACCGAATAACGGGGCGCAAACTCCGCCCCCGATCCCGAATCCTGTCAGTGATGCGGCACAGAAGGCGAAGGATGCACTCAACAAGTTGATTCATTTCTAGCCTCAACGTCAAGGAATTCCCGTGAAGCGTCTCGCCGTTCTCGCCCTCGCATTGCTTGCAATCAGCCTATCTGTGCACGCCGCGAGTCCCTGTTGCACGGTGACCGCGATCGACGCGCGCAGCGGGGTGATCACCGCCAAGGAGAGTGCGACTGGGCGCTCTTTCACTTTCAGGCTTCGCGATTTGAACGCGCTGCGTATGCTGCGCGTGGGGCAGCCGGTTTTCGCCAACTTCGCAGCCTCTGAAGTGTCATTGGACGGAAAAAGCGCCGGCGGACAGATCATCGGCGTGGCGCCGGCGGGCGGCGTCGCTGATCCGGGTGCACCGGCCAGTTCCCACGCGGCGCCAGTGTCGCAAAACCTTAATCTCCCCGTGGGCATCAATCCACCGGCCGTTGTCAGAGATAAAACAGTCGATCCCTGTAAGCTCGCGAACGCCGGGTTTCTGCAGCAGGTGTTGCAAACGGGGATTCAACAGTTTCTTCCCCCGAACATCAATAATGACGGCAAGCACATCGATTTTTCGAACCCATCGATTCAGCAGGTCACCTGTCCGAACCTGACGCTCAAGCTGCAGCTCGACGTGCAATACCGCGAGACCCGCGGCTTCCCGCAATTTCAAACGAGCGGCAGCATGGTGATCGAATCGCCACTGGTTGCCGACGTGAAATACTCCAGTGCGTCGGGATCCACCACTGTCACGGCGGCCAATTTGCTTCAGGCCACCGCAATACTCTCCAATCCGCAGATCACGTCGCTGAAGATTGAGCGAGTGCCGAGTTGGCTCGAGCCCGCGTTTATCCGCGAATGTTTGAACGGCCAGCATACCGATTGGGGATGCAAGGATGTCTTCCAGGCGGTGAAATTCGACATCACCGCGTACGCGAAGCTCTACCTGGAGCAGGGATCTACTCTCTAAAGGCTAAGGGGCGTGGATGATACGAAGCATGAGTCGACAACATATGTTGGTGCCGAGTTTGAGCATGACAATGATCGCCGCGCTTTGCACGGCAAATCTCGTCGCGGCGCGGCCTGCCGAGATTCAGCCGGCGCCGGTGTCTGTTCCGGCGCCGCTCCTATCGGCCGACGAGGCATATCGTGCCGGCAAGCAGTTTGAGCAACAGCAAAACTACGCCGAGGCCATGCGCTGGTACCGTCAGGCCGCTACCCGGGGAAATGCGCTCGCACAAGTCGCCATCGGTAATCTTTACGGCATGGGCGAAGGCGTTTCACAAGACTACGGCGAGGCGCTGCGCTGGTACCGTTTGGCCGCTGCCCAGGGCAATTATGAGGCTGAGAACGACATAGGATTTTTCTATTTGTCCGGTTGGGGCGTAATGCAAGACTACACGCAGGCGCTGCTTTGGTTTCGCAAGGCCGCCGACCAGGGAAACGAAGTTGCTGAGCGAAACATCGGAATGATGTACCTGCGGGGCCTGGGCGTCGCGCAAGATCGCGCCGAGGCGATCCGATGGTTTCGCAAAGCAGCCACCCGAGGAGATCCGGATGCGAAAGAAGCGCTGCAAGCTCTGCGCGAAAAATGACCGGGCAGCTTAGGTATCCTTCCTCCATGAATTGAGCTAACTCGCAACGGGATGTGCGCGTGCTCAAAAATGAGCACCGGAAAGATCGCGGATGTCGATGGCAGAAAAATATTTATTTTCTCTGACCTAAATTCCTGCGCGTTTGCGCGTTACATGCAGATGAAACCACACGGAGTCGTTATGAAACGCATTCGTATTTTGGGATTCCTACTCCTCGGCATAAGTCTGCAAGCGCAGGCAGCCAACCCGTGCTGTACGGTGACCGCGATTGACGCGCGCACCGGGGTGGTCATGGCGAAAGACAATGCGAGCGCGCGTGCGTTTCAGTTCAAGGCGCCGAATGTGTCGCTGCTGCGCGAGCTGCGTATTGGTGCGCCCGTGTATGCGAATTTTAGCGCTAAGCAGGTGTCCTTGGATGGACGCTCGGCATGTTGCGCGATCATTGACGCCGGCGCGCCGGCGTCATTGCCTGCGCCAGCGTCAATACCTGCGCCGGCGGCGCCGATCGCGCGACCCACGCCTGCGCCGGCGGCGGCGATCGCGCGACCCACGCCAGCGCCGGCGGCGAGTGCGTCGGCTCTTGCGGCGAGTCCGCCGGCCACCCCAGTGCCCGCAGCCACATCGCCGAACCTCGCGGCATCTGCCCCCGCCAGTACCGCGCCGGTCGCGGTGCGCGCCGGCGGTGCGCTGGAAACGCCGGCGACTACTGCCGAGCGAACCGCTGCGAAAGTCCCGCAACAATCCGTGAAGAGTGCGGAATCGGCCGCGTTGGCCGGCGCTCTCGGGCTGCCGCAGGTTTCTTATGGAACTCCGCAAATGCAGGACGCCGCCACCCCGGGCGCGCCTTTGATGCGCGGTAAGTCGAAACCGACCAGCGTGAACAGTAATTTGGTTCACTTGCGCGGTATCGACGGCATCAAGCAAGCGACGAATGTGCCCGAGGAGGTCAAGGATTTTCTCGTCATGCACGCCATGAACTTGCCGCCGGATCAGATTGATCACTACATCGTCAACGTTCAATTGGCGGCCGAGTGGGTGAAGACACATCCTGAGCCCGCATCGGCCAAGGGCGCCGCGAGCAGAGGCGACGGCCACACGGGCTGCCATAGCCTCTCGATCAATTGTGCGGAACAGGCCGGTGAGCACGCCGTAGACGAAGCGTCGCGGCAGAGCGCAGCGTTGCTCAAGCAGGCCCAACAGGATTGGCAAAAAGTCAGCGCTGATGCCACCCACGCCTGGGGCCAATTGCTGAACTGCATGGCTGACAATACCCTGACCTTGCCCAATATCCCGGTCAAGTTTGCCATTAGCCCCACCATGCCTGTGCTCGCCTTCGACAAGAAGGGCAGCACCAAGAACGATAACGGCTCCGCTTCCGGCGAGGTCAGCGGCTCCGTCACCGTGGGGATTCCGGTTACGGCGGACTTCACGACGCAAGTGGACATGTTCTACATTCCTTGCTTGCCGTTCGTCATCCGGCCGAAGGACATCGGCGGGAACGGCGATCTGACCGTGGGCAGCAAACTCACGGTGTCGGTCAATGCGAAAGGCCAGTTCGACCAGTCTTTCACAGTGCCACCCGGTGGAGGCCTCAAAATTCCCGTTGAGGTGATTCCCATCGTCATCCTCGGCGTCCCGGTTGCTGAGATGGACGTCAGCGTTTACATGGACGGAACTTTGGATGTCAACGGCCAGGGCACGCTCAACGGAAACGTCACACTGCTTGCCCAGCACAAAACCGGCTTCGATTTTCAATGTGATGGGAAGGATTGCCAGTTGCACGACCACGGCATTCCGGTCCCCGACACGTCAGCTGAATCCGTGCAATTGAACGGGCGCATCCATGTAGTCCCCGCTGTGTATGCGGCGCTACAGCTCGATTTCGAAGTGGACGCATTGAGCGTTCGGGCGGGCCCTCAGCCCTATCTGACCGGCGAGATCGCCGGCTGCTACTCCGCTTCAGCCACGCAGACGACGTTGGGGCAGAACTCGGCGCAGCAGAATTTCGCGCTCACCGCCGATGTTGACTGGGGACTCGACCTTCGCGCCGACGTGTTGATCGTGGATAAAATTCAGTTTCAAAAGAAATTTCGACTGGTGAGCCAATCGCCGCCCAAGCACCTTTACTTCAAGGACCTGGCTCATTCCACGGCGCTGATTGCGGCAGTGCAAGGGAGCACTCAGCCGGCCCACGGCCAGCCGGCTGCCTACATGCTAAGCATGCCGAATTGCTATCCGTATGCAGATCCCGTGGAGTACAGCGTGGCGTGGACCGGCGGTGCGACGGCGGCCAACGGGACACCCGATGGTCCATCGCGCAAGGTGGACGCGCCGGCCATCAAGCCGGTGAAACTGTCGCTTGGGGAGACCCAATCCAACAGCGGTAAAACATCAGCCGCGGACGCGGGCGCCGCGTGCAGTCTGCAGGCGGGCCAAGCGGATTGCTGGGGCGTGCCCTCGAAAGCGACGGCACTCAATCTGACCTGGCCGAGTGCCGGCAACTACAGCCTCACCATTTCACCGGCGAGGGATAAGCACGGCCGAGTCTTCGACCAAGCGCAGGCCACCCAAGTGGGTGTCGCGGTCCAGTAGTCTCGCCGCCGGTCATCTCGGGGCGCGGCCATGCAAATGGACGCGCCCCTTCTTTATGATTGCGCTCGGTTGCGCAAGGCCGCCGGCGCCGGTTTCATGTTGGACACTCTTTATCCTGAAGCCTAAGATCGGCTTGAGGGGATGTCTGCATGATCCCTGGGTGCGCCGGCTAGAAATTTCGGCCCGAATGCTCGAACGCCGGGCCAAGGCGGGTGCTTGACATAATAATGAAACTGCCGCGCCTGAATGGCTAACGCATCCTTGCCCCCGATTCCCGAGGAGGCGGTCGAGTCGGTATACGCCGAACTGCGACGCTTGGCGGCGATTTATCTTCGGCGCGAGCGTGCCGGCCACACCTTGCAACCCACAGCCCTCGTTCACGAGGCGTACTTGCGTCTCGCTCAACAGAGGGAAGTGAAATGGGACAACAGGAATCAGTTTCTTGGTGTGGCCGCACCGCTCATGCGACGCATATTGGTCGATCATTGCCGGAGCCGGCACGCGGCCAAGCGCGGCGGCGGAGCTGACCGCGTCTCGCTCGATCATGAGATGCTTCCGATGGTTCAGCGGGCGGCAGACGTGGTCTCGCTCGACGAAGCGCTGAATGCGCTCGCGGCGCGCGATTTACAGCAGGCGCGCATAGTGGAGCTGCGCTTTTTTTCAGGCTTGAGCATCGAAGATACGGCGGGAGTTGTCGGAATCTCGCCGTCGACCGTCAAGCGCGAATGGAACATCGCCAAAGCATGGTTGGCGCGAGAGCTTCGCGGGGAAGAATGCTGAATGGCCGAGAATTGGGCTCGCACCAAGGATGTCTTTACACTCGCCCTGGAGCATGATCCCGCGGTCCGGGAGGCCTTCGTGCGGGAAACTTGCGGTGCCGACGATGAGTTGCGCACCGAGGTCGAGTCGCTGCTCGCAAGCCACGATCGGGCGGACAGCCTTTTGGAGAATGCCGGCGCGGCGCTGTGGCATCCAGCATTCGACCTCAACATGATCGGCAAGTGCGTCGGGGACTACCGCGTCCTGGCGGAGGCGGGGCGTGGCGGGACGTCGATCGTCTATCTTGCGGAACGTGCCGATCAGCAGTACCAGAAGCGCGTCGCGATCAAAATACTGCGGCTCCTCGGCGACGGTGCCGACATCCTGCAGCGCTTTCGCATGGAGCGTCAGACGCTCGCGGATCTGGACCATCCGAATATCGTAAGACTACTCGACGGTGGATCGACGGATGAGGGCATGCCCTATCTCGTCATGGACTACGTCGAAGGCGCGCCGATCGATCGCTATTGTGACGAGCACGCGCTCCCGATCACGGAGAGATTGCGCATTTTCCGCGCGCTGTGCGATGCCGTGGACTACGCGCATCGCAACGGCGTGATTCATCGCGATCTTAAGCCCAACAATATCCTGGTCACGAACGAGGGCGTGCCGCGGTTGCTGGATTTTGGGATCGCCAAGCTGCGCGATCCGCAGCGCTTCTCTCTCGCCACGCTGGTCACGCTCAGCGGCATGCGGGCCATGACGCCGGAATACGCAAGTCCCGAGCAGGTGCGCGGAGAACCGCTGACTGCCGCCACGGACATCTACTCTCTGGGCGTTCTGCTGTATGTGCTGTTGTGCGGTCGTCACCCGTATCACGTCGACAATGACTCGCTACTCGACTTGGAGAAGCTGGTTTGCAATGACGAACCGGTGCGCCCCAGCGTGGCCGCGGGTCGGAACGAAAGCAACGAATCCGGCGAATGCGCTTCGCCGGCGACGGTCGCGCCGCTGCCAAGTCCAGCGGCAGCGGCGCGCGATCGGCGACCGGCGCGACTCGCTCGAGAATTGCGCGGCGACTTGGACGCAATCGTGATGAAGGCGCTCTGTAAGGAGCCGGAACGCCGGTATCTTTCCGCGCGCGAAATGTCCGATGACATCGGCCGGTACCAGGCCGGGATGCCGGTAACCGCGCGGCGTACGGCTGTCGTCTATCGGTCGCTCAAGTTTATGCGCCGGCACCGCGAATCGTTGACGGTGGCCGTGTTCGCTCTCGCGGTGGCAGGCGTCGTTGCGGCGTGGGAATTACAGCGACTTCAAGCGATGCGCGCCCATCCCGCGTCGGTCGCAACTCCCGTGCCGACGCGGCCCGCAGTTGCTGTATTGGGCTTCAAGAACCTTTCCGGCCGCGAAGACACTGCGTGGCTGGCCACAGCCCTGTCGGAGATGCTGACCACCGAACTGGCCGCAGGCGGGAACGTGCGTATGCTACCGGGCGAGACGATCGCGCGCGCGCGCATGGAACTCGCATTGCCGGACGTTGCCACCCTATCCCCCGATACGCTCAAGGCAGTACGGCAACGTCTGGGCAGCGACTTCATCGTATCGGGCTCGTACCTTGATTTGGGCGCGGTGGGATCCGACCACATTCGTATCGATCTACGCTTACAGGACGCCTCGCGCGGCGAGACTCTCACGAGCGTTTCCGAGGAAGGCTCGGAGCGCCAACTGCTCGACCTCGTCTCCAGATCCGGGGCGCGCCTGCGCGATCGACTCGGACTGCCGACGGTGTTACCTGCAGAATCCGCCGCCGTTCAGAATTCGCTGCCGTCGAACCCCGCGGCCGCAAGACTCTATTCGGAGGGTCTGGCCAGGCTGCGTGCATTTGACGCGCTGGGGGCTCGGGACCTGCTGTCGAAGGCAGTGAACGTCGATCCCGGGTATCCCATGGCGCATGCCGCGCTGGCTCAGGCATGGCTCACACTCGGCTATGATGCCAAGGGCCGCGAGGAAGCGAAAGCTGCGTTGGACACCGCCCGCCTACTCAGCCGGGAGAATCATCTGCTCGTCGAAGGCGGCTACTACGAGGCAAGCCGGGACTGGCCGAACGCGATCGAGGCCTATCGGACCTTGTTCAACTTTTTCCCTGACAACCCCGAATACGGACTCGCTCTCGTGAATGCGCAAGCTGGTGCAGGTCACGGGAAGGATGCCATGGCCACGCTTGAAAGGCTGCGCAGACTCCCGCGCGAGGCGGACCTGGATCCTCGCGTCGACCTCGCGACTGTCAATGCGGCCTCCGTGTTGTCGGACAACGTCTTGCAGGCCGCTGCAGCGGCTTCTGCGGCGCGCAAGGGCCGGTTGACGGGCGCCAAGCTGCTGGTTGCGGTCGCGCGCACACAGCAATGCCGTGCCCTGGCAAATGTCGGCAGCTTCACGGAATCCGTCGCCGCCTGTGAGGAAGCCCGAGCGATCTATCAGACCGTGGGAGATTGGGCGGGCACGGCGCGAGTTCTGCACACTATGGCGGAAGTCCCGCTGGACCAAGGTAACTTGGAATCCGCGCAATCCCTGTATGAGCAAGCGCTGGCCATTGCGCGCCGTATCGGCGATGTCCGAGGGATTGCAAGGGAACTCGGCAATCTCGGGTTCGTGTTTCAAGAGCAAGGGCAATGGGCGAAGGCGGAGCAATTTCAGCGAGAATCTTTGGCCGCGTCTCGAGAGATAGGCGCCCGCACGATCGAGGCCGGGCGGCTGGGTATTCTGGGAGAGATTTATCGAGCGCAGGGGCGACTGCGCGAGGCCTGGGCACAAAATCAGAGTTCTATCGCCATGGCCCGGGAGATCGGTAATGCCGAACTGGAGGCGATCGATCTGTCAGACGCAGGTGACTTGGCCGCGGATCAGGGCGATCTTCGAGAAGCGCTGCGCCAATACGATCAGTCGCTGCGGATCTTTCGCGACATCGGCGAAAAGGGTTACCAAGCGGCGGCTCTCGTTGAGATTGGGCATGTAAGAGCCGAGCAGGGAGACACGTCTGCGGCCCGCGCGCTCTATGAGCAGGCACTTGCCATGCAGAAGCCGCTCGGCGTGAAGGGCGATTTGGCGCAGACCCAGCTTGCCATGGCTGAGTTGCTGTGCGAAACCAATGAAGCAACGGATGCCGTGAGCTTATTGCGCACTGCGCTCGCGGAATTTCAGACCGAGAAGAAGGCGAACGATGAGATCCGGGCGCGGGGAGTCCTCGCGCGAGCATTTCTGCTGCAAGGCCAAATCGCCCCTGCGCGCGCGGCGATCGACGCGGCGGCGGCGCTCATCGATCGCGCCAGCATGATGAATCGGCTCGAATGGCAGCTGGACGGTGCACGCGTGCGGGCGGCGGAAAAAGACCTCTCGGATGCCGAACGTAGAGCGGGGGAAGTTCTCGCCGAAGCTGATCAGCATGGTCTCGTGAGCTTGCAGCTGCAGGCATCACTGGCGCTGGCCGAAATCCATGCCGCGGGTACCAATACCGCCGGCGTTCGGATGGAATTACAACGATTGCAGAAAGCAGCTCAATCCAAAGGTTTTGGATTGATCATGCGCAAGGCAGCGGCGCTCGCTGCGCGGCAGGTTACGGCATCGATCCAAACCGATGAGTCGACGAAACGCCGGCGCACGCCAAACCTGATGCATTAAGATGTGGCTTAGTCGCGGCCGAAGTCATACTCTTTCTTATAATGGCGATACCACTCTTGCGCCTGCTGATCCTTTGGCAAGTGCTCCGACAGAAACTTTAGCTCTGCCAGCATTTTGTGGACCTGCGACGCGTTCAGGTAAAGATCCATGAGTCGCCACCGATACGCCAAGTCGTCCGGACTTAAAGCTGACGCCGCCTCATAGGACGCAATCGCCCTCGATAGCCAGTTCGACTCGAACAGGTAGAGGTCGCCAAGCGCGGCATGGTTTGCGGCTTCCTTCGGGGCTTCGCGAATCCTGTCTTCCTGCATTTTGATAGCTGCAGCAAGAGAATAGGGGTATGCGCGCAAGGCCGGCGTGCCAACGTGTTCGCCGTAGATTGCGTAGCCCATATTGGGTGTCTTCAATTCGCGCAATGCCCCAAGGAAGGGATTGTCGGAGTACTTCACGAAAAAATTGACGTTGTCCTCGAAGCGGTGAAAGTACGTCCAAGCCTTCGCTTCGTCCACAT
>Ga0182024_10012584_pt1 | contig 16708 bp, 18 predicted proteins | sample P32metaG_FD_120480 | JGI IMG/M metagenome (GOLD analysis project Ga0182024, IMG submission 120480) | Permafrost microbial communities from Stordalen Mire, Sweden - P3-2 metaG (Illumina Assembly) | ecosystem: Environmental > Terrestrial > Soil > Wetlands > Permafrost | place: Sweden: Stordalen... | reverse complement strand
TCTTGGTCTCGATCGTGAAGATGCCTGCCGGCCCAATGAGAACGTGGTCGACGTTCCCGCGTTCGGCCGTCACGTCATGGAGCGCCAACCAGCCGTGCTCGCGTAGCCCGTCCAGTACGTGGCTGACCTGTTCTTCCCCTGCGGCGCCTTGTCCCCAGCGATCGACTAGCGGCGAGGCCCAGGAATCGATGGCTAGCATCGCCGCGATCATCCCTACCTCGACGCCGGCGGTGAGCCAGCCGAAGCCGAGCAGGGCGATGGCAAGCGCGATCGTTACGAGCGTGGCGAAGATTGCGATGACGGCGCGATGGGCGTAGCGATGTTGCGTTGTCCGAGCGTGCTGACCGGCGACGCGCAGGCTCGCGGGCGCGATGGCGGTCGATGCGCTGATCGGCTGCTCGCTCACCCAGTCGCCTTCGGTCCGAGACCGGCAACGCTTGAACTCTTTCGACGAACATCCGAAGCGAACCCCGTAAGCCGGGCGCCGCTGCGGCGGCACGGACGACGCAGCGCTTCCCTTGGAGAGGGGCCGGTCGCGCACCGCGCCTCAATGACCGCCGCCGCTCCCTGATCCTCGCCCGGGCCTTGAGACTCGCGGCCGTGGACACGATCGTCCACTCAGGCCGGGAGCCCTCCGGTTCGCCGAAACCAGGGCGTGCGCGATGACGTGCAGAATTGGCTCGGTGCCTACGTATCCCGGTTCGGCGCGTGCCCGCTCGTCGGTGCCCGAACGCCGTCGGCACTAGGCGGGGGGTGCGCTCGAGGTCTGGTAGGTCTCTCGCGATCGCGTCCGTGGCAAAGCACTCGCCCGGTCGCGGCGGCCGTGACGACTCCTGCTGGGCGAATGCGATCGTCAGTCGCGGCCCCGATCCCGGGCGACCCGGGCGATCCCCACGGCGACATTGCGTTCGTGCGATCCGGCCCGATGTAACAGTGGCGAGCTGCAGGAATCGCCCAGAGGACGGAGTCCGGTTGTGAGGCCGCGCAACGGCTGGTGCGCGCCACAAGGCACGAGTGACCAAGCTCCAAGGGCGCCCGTTTTCGACGGGTCCTACGACGCGGGCGGCTGCTGGAGGTGCCGATAGATTGTCGGACGACTGACCCCGAACTCGGCAGCGATCTGCGCGACGGGGTTGCTTCCGCTTCCCGTCCGGACCAGTCTCGTCGTACATCTCGGGTGCGAGCGTCACCTGCCGCGGTCCGAGCTTCGGCATTTGGTTCTCTACGTGTTTGTTGAGGGTTCGTCGGCGAGGGTCCGCTGGGCGATTGCGAAGGCGGCGTTGGCGGCGGGTACTCCGGCGTAGACGGCGGTGTGGAGGAGGACCTCGCCGATCTCTTCGGGGGTGAGGCCGTTGGTGCGGGCGCCACGTATGTGCATCGCGAGCTCGTGTTCGCGGCCGAGGGCGGTGAGGATGGCGAGCGTGATCGCGCTTCGGGTGCGGCGGTCGAGGCCGCCGCGGGTCCAGACCGAGCCCCAGGCGTAGCGGGTGATGAACTCCTGGAAGGGCCTGTTCAGATCAGTGGTGTCGGCGATGGCGCGGTCGACGTGCTCGTCGCCGAGCACCTCGCGGCGAACCTGCATACCGGCCTGGTGCGGGTCTTCGGTCATGTCAGGTGCTCCTCGATCAGCTGGTTGATTCGGATGGGTTGCTCGATCGCGGCGATGTGGGCGGCCGGGCGACGATCTCATGCCTGGCGCCGGGGATCCCGGCCGCGATGAGCTTCTGCATGTCGACCGGGGTGGCCCGGTCCTGCTCGCCGGAGATGACGAGCGTCCGTGCGGCAATCCGCGGCAGATCTCCTCGCTGGTCCATCCGCTCGATCGCCCCGCAGCAGGCGGCGTAGCCGTCGGGCGGCGAGGCGGTCAGCATCCCGAGCAGCTCGGCGCGGATCTCCGGGTGCGCAGCCGCGTACGCTGGGGTGAGCCAGCGCCCGACGACCGTCTCGGCGATCGGCTCGGTCGAGGCGGCCGCGAGCACGGTCGCGGCCCGCTCGCGCCACGCCGAGGACGGGGGCATGTGGGCGGCGGTGCAGATCAGAACGAGCCAGTCGATCCGTTCGGGGGCGTTGGCGGCGAGCCAGATCCCGACCATGCCTCCGATCGAGAGGCCGCAGTAGGACACGCGGTCGACCCCGAGCGTGTCAAGCAGCTCGAGCACGTCGCCGGCGAGGTCGGCGATCTCATACGTCCCCGGGGGAGCGGCCGTGGCCGCGGTGATCGAAGCGCACGAGGCGGAATCGGTCGGCCAGCGCCAGCTGACGATCCCACATCTCGAGCGTGGTGCCGAGCGAGCCGCCCAGCAGCAGCACCGGCGCACCCTCCGGCCCGCTCACGTCGTGGTGCAGGGTCATGCGCGGTGCGCCTGCAGAGCGCGGTCGATCAGCACATGGGATGCGCCGAGGTCCGGGTCCTCGCTGTCGCCGTCCTGGAGGCCGGCGACATCGACCTCCAGGTGCTCCAGCAGGTCCCGCGCCCACGCCGCCGCTGAACCGGTCAGCCGCAGCAGCTCGGTGATCGTGCCCCACTCCGCCTGCCACGCCCCCGCGGCGCGCTCGCGCTCCTGCTCCATGCACGCGAGCATCGTCGCGACCAGCCCCGGCGTGCGGCGCGTGCAGGCCAGTACCGAGACCGAGGCGACCGGGTTGCGCTTGTGCGCCATCGCCGAGGACCCACCCCGGGGGGGTGGGCGGGGTCCGGGTCCCCCTCACGCACGTGCGTCGACAGGGTCACGTCGCGCGCCACTTTTGCCAGCGCACCCGACAGCAACCCGAGCGCACATGCCAACCGCGCCGGACGGACCCGATCGGTGTGCCACGGCAGCACCGGCTCCGCCAACCCCAGGCGGCGCACGACGTCAGCCGCGACCGCCGGGTCCCGGTGCCCGACCGGCCCGCCCATCTGCACCGCCAGCGGCAGCGCCCGCAGTTCCGCGCATGCTTCGTCGATCCCGGTCATCCACCCAGCCACGACGAGCCCGAACGAGGTCGGGACCGCGTCCTGCAAGAGCGTGCGGCCCATCAGGCGTGTGTCCCGGTGCAGCTCAGCCAGCCCCGCCGCCGCGTCGGCAGCCGCGCACGCATCGGCGAGCAGTGGCGCCAGCGCACGCCGCGCCACCAGCATCATCGCGGTGTCGATGATGTCCTGCGAGGTCGCGCCCGCGTGCGTCTGCGCGAACCGCCGGGCGAGCGGCACGACCGGGGAGGCGTGCTCGGCCGCCTCAGCCCCGAGCTCGGGAATGTCGATCTCTGACGCGCTCAGCGGCTCGCCGCCGAGGGCCGCCTCGACGTCGAGCATCGCCTGCACCCACGCCTCGTCGCTGACCGCGGTGGCCACCGCTCCCCGCGCGTACAGACCGCCGAACAGCTCAGACGTCGAAGAAGACCGTCTCGCGCCCGGGTGGGTGGGCCTGAATCCGGATGTCGAATCGGTATCCATCATCGCTCTGGTCAGCCAGCAGGGTGTCACGCCGCTCGGCCGGCACGCCCGCCAGCACCGGATCGTCCGGCGCGGGGTCGAGGTAGATCCGGGTGGTCAGATGCCGCAACAGCCCGCGCGCGAACACGTGAACCGTCACGAACGGCGCCCGCGGCACGACAACGTGCCAGTGGCCCTCATCATCGGTCGGGGAGCGCGCGAACGCGGCCGGGTCCAGCTGCCAGGTCTCGACCAGCGCGTCGGGGATCGGCTCGCCCGCCCCGTCCAGCACCCGACCCGAGATCCGTACCCCGTCAGGGTCCGCGACCGGGCCATCCGCCCACGGCAACCCCAACGCCAGGTACGGCCCGACCGTCTGCGACGGCGTCTCACCCGGCATCAGTGCGCCTTCTCGATCGGGGTCGCCACCCGCCCGCCGAGCACGATGTCGAACTCGTAGGCCAGCGCCCAGTTGTCTTGGCTTGCGTCGAGGCTGAACCGGCTGACCATGCGCTCCCGCGCGGCGGGATCGCGCACCGAGTTGAAGATCGGGTCGTACGGGAGCAGCGGGTCGCCCGGGAAGTACATCTGCGTCACCAACCGCTGCTCGAACGACCGGCCGAGCAGCGAGAAATGGATGTGCGCCGGGCGCCAGGCGTTGTAGTGGTTGCCCCACGGATACGGCCCGGGCTTGATCGTCACGAACTCGTAGCGGCCATCGGAATCGGTGACGGTCCGCCCGCCGCCGGAGAAGTTCGGATCCAGCGCCGCCGGCCAGCGATCCCACCGGTGCGCGTAGCGGCCGGCCGCGTTGGCTTGCCAGATCTCCACCAGCGAGTCGGCGATCGGGCGCCCGTCGGAGTCGAGCAGCCAGCCGGACACGGTGATCCGCTCCCCCACCGGCTCGCCCTCGTGCTGGCGGGTCAGATCGTTCTCGACCACGCCCGGACGCAGATGCCCGAGCGCCGGCCCGGTCATCTCCGTCAGCTGCTCGGGCAGGTAGACGAGAGGCTGCTTCGGGTGCCTGAGTGCCGTCGATTTGTAGTCCGGGTAGTCGAGTGCCGGTTCACGCATGCAGCACCACCGCCAGCCCCTGTCCGACACCGATGCAGATCGCCGCGACCCCGTAGCCACCGCCGCGGCGTCTCAGCTCGTAGGCGAGCCCGGCGAGGATCCGCACGCCCGATGCGCCGAGCGGATGGCCGATCGCGATCGCCCCGCCGTTCACGTTGACCCGTTCGGGGTCGAGTTCCGCCCACTCCCCGAGACAGGCGAGCGTCTGGGCGGCGAACGCCTCGTTCAGCTCCACCGCCTCCACGTCGTCCCAGCCGATCCCGGCGCGCGCGAGCGCCCGGTTGGCCGCCTCGACGGGCGCGATCCCGAACACGTCGGGGTCGACCGCGAATGCACCACGGCTCACGATCCGCGCCAGTGGCTCGCCCGGCAGCGACGCATCGCCGATCAGCGCCGCCCCGGCCCCGTCATTCAGCGATGAGGCGTTTCCGGCCGTCACTGTCCCGCCGGCGACGAACACGGGCTTCAGCCTGGAGAGCTTCTCGATCGAGGTGTCGCGCCGCAAACCCTCGTCTGCCGCCAGCCCGATGCCGGGCACGGGCAGCACCCAGTCGTCGTAGAATCCCTCGTCCCACGCCCGCGCAGTCAGTGCATGGCTGCGCACAGCGAACTCGTCCTGCGCCTCACGGCCGACCCCGTACAGGCCGGCGAGCTTCTCGGTCGAGGCGCCCAGCGAGATCGTCCACTGCTCCGGCATCAGCGGGTTCACCATCCGCCACCCCAAGGTCGTCGAGTGCAGCGTCTGATCCCCGGTCAGATACGCCTTCTCCGGCTTCAACAGCATCCCCGGCGCGCGTGACATCGACTCGACCCCACCCACCACCACGCAGCGGGCATCGCCGGTCTCGATCATCCGGCTCGCCTGCATCGCCGCGTCGAGCGAGGAGCCGCACAACCGGTTCACGGTCGACCCCGGAACGCTCGTCGGCAGGCCCGCCAGCAGCACCGCCATCCGCCCCACGTTGCGGTTGTCCTCCCCCGCCTGGTTCGCGTCGCCGAAGATCACCTCGTCAACTTCAGTCGGATCGAGATCGGGGTGGCGGGCGAGCAGTTCGCGCACCACGTGCGCGGCCAGATCGTCCGGACGCAGCCCGGCCAGCGCGCCGCCGTACCGGCCGAACGGGGTGCGGACCCCGTCGTAGAGGTACGCGTCAACCACGCGCCACCAGCTCCCGCAGCGCACGCAGTTCCGGGTCGGTCGGCTCCGGTGTGACGGCGAGCTCGTCGGCCACCCCCAGCGGCCAGCCCGTCTGTTCCCGTGCCCGCTCAGCGCTCACGCCCGGGTGGACCGCGGTCAGCGTCAGCTCACCGTCACGTGGCTCGAGCACGCCCAGGTCGGTGATCACGTGCGTCGTCCGCGCCCCGGTCGTCGTCAGGAAGTCCAGCCGCTCGACGAACGTGCGGCGCGAGTGCGGCGCGATCACCACCACCTCCTCGCAGCCGGTGGCGATCTCCGGCGCGCCGCCGGCGCCGGGCAGCCGCGTCCGCGGAGCGTCGTAGTCGCCGATCACCGTGCTGTTCAGGTTCGCGTGGCGATCGATCTGCGCGGCGCCCAGGAACGCGACCTGGATCCGGCCGGCCCCGATCCAGTAGTTGAACATCTCCGGGACCGAGACCACCGTGTCGGCGGTCTCGGCCAGCTCGCCGTCACCGATCGAGAGCGGCACCTGGAACGGCTTGGCGCCGATCGTGCCCGACTCGTAGACGAGCACGAGCTCGGGGTTGTGGACCATGCGGGCGAGGATCGCGGCCGTGCTCGGCCGCCCCACCCCGATGAACACCGACCGCGCCTCGCGCAGCCGCCGGGCGGCCACGACGATCTGGACCTCGTCTGCAGTCGCCGGCGCATCGGTCGTGACGCTCATCGCGCCGCCGCCCCGGCCAGCACGTTCGCGTCCATCCAGGCGAGAAACGCATCCCGATCGCGGGAGACCGTGTCCCAGAACCGGTAGAAGTCGTTGTCGCGCTCCGTGATCCCGAGGCTGTAGGAGGGCTGAGAGCCGCCGGGGGCCTCCGCCACGCAGTCGATCACCCACCCGGGGATCACCACACCCCCCGGCCGCGGCTCGAGCGCCTCGACGATCCGCTCGACCGTCACCAGCGAACGCGAAGCGGCCAGCACCGCCTCCTTCTGCACCCCCGGGATCCCCCACAGCTGGACGTTGCCGTGCCGGTCGGCCTCCTGCGCATGGACGATCGCGACGTCGGGGCGCAGCGCCGGGACCGCCACCAGCTCCTCGCCGCTGAACGGACACGTGATCGGCGCGACCCGGGTGCGCTCCATCAGATCGGTCCCGCGGTAGCCGCGCATCACCGCGAACGGCAGGTGCGCCGCTCCGGCGGCGTAGCGGTTGGCCATCCCCGCGTGGGAGTGCTCCTCCAGCTCGAGCGGGCGCGGCCAGCCGTTCTCGATCGCATCGCGCAGCCGGTGCAACGATCCCACCCCGGGGTTGCCCGCGTAGGAGAAGACGAGCTTGCGCGCCGCGCCCACGCCGATCATCTGGTCATAGAGGATGTCCGGCGTCATCCGGATCAACTCCAGCTCCCGCCGCTCCTGGCGCAACAGCTCGTGGCCGGCGGCGAACGGGATCAGGTGCGTGAACCCCTCCAGCGCAACGCTGTCACCGTCGTGCACGAGCGCCGCGACCGCCTCCGCGAGGGTCGTGATCTCAGCCATGGGCGACCGGGGCGCGCTCGAACGGGAGGCCCACATAGTTCTCCGCCAGCGAGGTCGCGGCCGCGACCGAGCTGCAGACGTAGCGCAGCTGCGAGCGGACGAGCTCGCCGCCGTAGGCGTCGTCATCGGGGTTGACATGGAGCATCGAGGTCATCCACCACGAGAAATGCTGGGCGCGCCACACCCGCCGCAGGCAGCGCCCAGAGTACTCGTCAAGGCCGGTCGAGGACCCGGTGGCGAAGTGGTCGGCGAGCGCTTCGGCCAGCACCGCGACATCGGCCACCGCCAGGTTCAGACCCTTGGCGCCGGTCGGGGGCACGATGTGGGCTGCGTCCCCGGCCAGGAACAGCCGGCCGTGGCGCATCGGCGCCGCCACGAAGCTCCGCATCGGCGTGATCGACTTCTCGATCACCGGCCCGTGCTCCAACGTCCAGCCGTCGGTCGCCAGGCGCGTGTCGAGCTCCTCCCAGATCCGCTCGTCGGACCAGTCGGCTATGTCCGCGTCCGGCGCGGCCTGCACGTACAGGCGGCTGACCGACGGCGAGCGCATACTGTGCAGCGCGAACCCGCGCTCGTGGCGCGCGTAGATCAGCTCGTCCGTCGAGGGGGCCACATCGGCCAGGATCCCCAGCCACGCGAACGGGTACACCCGCTCCCACACCTTCAGAACATCGGGCGGCATCGCCTGGCGGCAGACACCGTGAAAGCCGTCGCAGCCCGCGATCACCTCGGCGTGCAGCTCGCGCGCCAAGCCGTGGTGCGTGTAGCGGACCGCAGGATCGCCGGCCAGCAGGCCGGCGATCTGCACGTCGGCACAGTCGAACGAGAGCGGTGTGCCACTCGCCAAGCGCGCCGCGATCAGGTCCTTGACCACCTCGGTCTGCCCGTAGATGGTCACGCACCGCCCCCCGGTCAGCTCGTCCATCGGGATGTGGTAGCTCTCGCCGTCGAACCGCAGATGGATACCGCCGTGCACCAGGCCCTCGCGCTGCATCCGCTCCCCGACGCCGGCCTCGATCAGCAGCTCACGGGTGCCCTGCTCCAGCACCCCGGCCCGGATCCGAGCCTCGCAGTACTCGCGGCTGCGCGCCTCGACGATCACGTTGTCCAGTCCGTGACGGTCGAGCAGCCGTCCGAGCAGCAGCCCGGCGGGCCCGGCTCCGATGATCGCGACCTGGGTACGGTTGACCTGCATCCGACCGCCTTCCCGAGCGCTCAGCGGAGCCCGAGGAGCTTGAGCGCGTTCTCCTTGAGCACGAGCGGCCGGACCTCGTCCTTGATCGGGAGCTTCTCGAAGTCCGCCAACCAGCGGTCCGGCGTGATCAACGGGTAATCGGAGCCGAACAGCATCTTGTGCTTGAGCTGGCTGTTGGTGTACCGGATCAGGTTCTCGGGGAAGTACTTGGGCGACCAGCCGGAGAGGTCGATGTAGACGTTCGGCTTGTGCACGGCGATCGCCAGCGCCTCGTCCTGCCAGGGGAACGATGGATGAGCGAGGATGATCTTCAGCTCGGGGAAGTCGGCAGCGACGTCATCGACGCACATCGGGTTGGAGTACTTCAGGCGCACGCCCCCACCGCCGGGCATCCCGGCTCCGATTCCGGTCGTGCCGGAGTGGAACAGCGCGATCAGCCCGGCCTCCGCGATCACCGCGTAGAGCGGATAGAACGTGTGGTCGTTGGGCCAGAACGCCTGGGTGTTGGGGTGGAACTTGAAGCCGCGCGCACCGGCCTCGATCAGCTCGCGCGCCTCACGGACGCCGAGCTTGCCCTTGTGCGGATCGACGCTGGCAAACGGGATCAGCACGTCGGAGTTCTCCCGTGCCGCGCGCAGCACCTCGTCATTGCCCAGACGCCGGCGCCCCATCCCCGCCTCGTCGTCGACGTTGAAGACGACGGCGAGCATGTTCCGCTCCCGGTAGTAGTCAGCCACCTCCTGCGCCGTCGGCTGCGGCGGATGACCACCGAAGTACCTGGCGGCGGCGGCGAGCACCTCGCCCGTGACCGGGTCCTGCGGCCCGTGCTCGTTGCGCTCGGCGTGCACGTGCACGTCGATCGCGGCCAGCTTGTCGACATCCGGGTTCATGCCGTCGATGATGCCGACAGGTCCAGGTCAGGGAGTTCGATCCCGTAGCTCTGCAGCGCGTCAGCGAAGGTTGCGGACCACTCGCGGGCGATCTCATCGACGTCCCAGCCACCGTCCTGGTAGGCCGCAGCTAGCTCAGCCGCGTGCGAGTAGAGGGTCAGCTTGTCGCCGCCGATCCCGATCGCCTGCCCGGTAACCGCGGCACCGGCCTCGGACGCGAGGAACACGACCAAGGGTGCACAGTCGTCGGGCAGCCCGATCGCGTGATCGCGCCGAACCTCCATCGGAAGCTGCTCGCCGGCCTCGACACGAGGGACGAGCGGCGCGTAGATCGGGATGCTTGCCGTCATCTGGGTCCAAGCCGTCGGGATGATCGCGTTGACCGTGACATTGCTGCGCGCGAGCTCGAGGGCCCACGTCTTCGCAAACGCGACGATGCCCGCCTTGGCCGCAGCGTAGTTGGTCTGGCCGAAGTTCCCGAACTGGCCCGCGGGAGAGCCGACGACGATGATCCGGCCGCCATCACCCTGCTCACGCATCCGCACGGCGGCGGCGCGGGCGCAGGTGAAGGTGCCGCGCAGGTGGGTCTGGATGACGAGGTCGAAGTCCTCGTCGGTCATCTTCCACAGAACCCGGTCGCGGAGCACGCCGGCATTGGTCACCATGATGTCGAGTCGGCCGAACTTCTCGACGGCACGCGCGACGAGGGCATCGGCTGCCTCCGTCTCGCCGACCGGGACGACCTCGGCGACGGACCGACCGCCGGCCTGGGCGATCGCCTCGACCGTCTCGTCCGCCGGCTCGGGCTCGACGTCGTTGACAACGACAGCCGCGCCGGCGGCCGCCAGCGCGAGCGCGTAGGCACGACCGAGGCCACGCCCGCTGCCGGTGACGACGGCGACCTTCCCGTCCAACCTCACGCCGCTCATCGGTAGAACCGAATCAGGAAGTCCGCGACAACGGCTGGCTTGGAAGCGCCATCGACTTCGATCGTTGCCCGCATCTTCGCCTGCACCCCGCCTCCGACCTCTTCGGCCTCGAGCACCTCTGCCGCGGCGCGCCAGCGATCGCCCACCCGCAACGGAGCCGGGAAGCGGAGCTTGTCGAGGCCGTAGTTGATCGACGTCGCCGAATCGCTCACCTGCAGCCGCTGGGTGACCGGGGCTAGGAGCGCCAGGCTGAACAGCCCGTGCGCGATCGTCCCGCCGAACGGCGTCTGCGCCGCCCGCTCCGGATCGACGTGGATGAAGTTGCGATCGCCTGTCAGCGCCGCAAAGGTGTTCACCTGCTCCTGCGTCATCTCGGTCCAATCGGTGTACCCGAGATGCTTTGCGGGGTTGGCGACAAGGCCCGCGATGTCGGTCACGATTTCAAGTGTCAGCGTCTCCATCTTGCTCCTTCTCAGGCGTCGTCGGCACACTCATTTGATTATCAGGCTTCCGAAGATTACCATCTCCTCGACGGAGTTGCGAGAGTGCGGCGAACGAGGCTGGAGAGATGAGCGTGATGAGAACTGGAGAGCTGCTGTTGCAGGCTGATGGCGACCTGGGTTGGCCGCTGCGCCGAGCCGCGCAATTGCGCGGCGACGCGGTCGCGGTCGTGGCGGACGGCCGGCTGCTGACGTATCGCCAGCTCGCCGAGCGGGTCGGTGCTCTTGGTGGCGCGCTCGACGAGCTCAGGCTCGCCATCGGCGCGCGCGTCGGGTTCCTCGGCGTCAATTCGCTCGCCCACGTCGAGTGCTGGCTTGGGGTGCCGGCCTTCGACCGGGTCCTCGTTGACCTCAACTTCCGCCTCGCCGAGGACGAGCTCGCGTTCATGGTTGACGACTGCGAGCTCGAGGTCCTGTTCGTCGACCGCGCCCAGCTCGAGGTGGCGCGCGCGCTGGGTGAGCGCTGCCCGAGCCTGCTGGAGCTCGTGCTCGACACCGCCGAGTCGGTGCCCGAGGGCTGCATCGCCTACGACGACCTCCTCGCCGCACAATCCCCGGCCGAACCGCACCCCGCCGATCCCGATCGCCTGGCGGCGATCTCCTACACCGGCGGCACGACCGGGACGCCCAAGGGCGTGATGCTCAGCCACGGGAACCTGCTCGCCAACGCCCGCCACAACCTGATCGCAACCGGCCACCGGCCGACCGACAACTGGCTGCAGGTCTGCCCGATGTTCCACGTCGCCGGCACGGCAAACGTCTTCGCCTGCACATGGGTCGGCAGCCGCCAGACAGTGCTGCCACGGTTCGACGCCGCCGCCGTCGCGGACACGATCGAGCGCGAGCAGGTCACCCACACCGTTCTCGTCCCGACGATGCTGGCGATGCTGCTCGACCACCTCGACCACCTCGACCAGCACCCCAGCCGCCGGCTCGAATCACTCCAGCACGTCCAGTACGCCGCCTCGCCGATCACCCCGGAGCTCCAGCGCCGGGCGCTCGAGCGCTTCCCCTGCGAGATCGTGCAGTTCTACGGCATGACGGAGGCCGCGCCGACCGTCACCAGTGCGACCGCTGAGGACCACCGACGCGGGATCGCCGGCGAGGCGCCATACGCCCGCCGGCTGGCGTCGATCGGCGCGCCGGTCGTCGGCGTCGAGGCCGAGGTGCGTGGCGAGGGCGGCCGCCGCCTGCCGCCGGGTGAGGTGGGCGAGATCTGGGTCCGCGGGCCGAATGTCATGCTCGGCTACTGGAACCGGCCCGACGTCACCGCCTCCGCCCTGGCCGGCGGCTGGTACCACACCGGCGACGCCGCTTATGCCGACGAGGACGGCTACCTGTGCATCGTCGACCGCTTCAAGGACATGATCATCACCGGCGGCGAGAACGTCTACTCGATCGAGGTCGAACGCACCCTCACCGACCATTCGGCGGTCGCCGAGGCCGCAGTGTTCGGAATCCCGCATCCCCGCTGGGGCGAGGCGGTCCATGCCGTGGTCACGCTCACGGCCGGCAGCCCAGTCACCGATGAGGAGCTGATCGCGCACTGCCGGAAGCGGATCGCGGCGTACAAGGCGCCGCGCACGATCGAGCTCCGCAGCGAACCGCTGCCGAAGTCCGGGGCCGGCAAGCTGCTCAAGCACGTCCTCCGCGAGCCGTACTGGGCCGGACAGCCCCGCCACGTCTAGCAACGGTATGCGCGCGCACGAGCGGTCTGTCGACCCACATAGGCAGGCGAACGGTAATGTCACCAGGCAGATGACGACGGCGCGGCGAGCGACATCGGATGGCGAGGTCACGCTCGTCTACCTCGTCGGGCGCGTCAACCATGGCATCCGCCGCGAGATGCGGTCGCGCCTCGCTCGCTGGGAGCTGAGCGTCCCGGAGTTCACGGCGATGTCGATCCTCAAACGGCGCTCGCGCCTGTCGAACGCCCAACTCGCGCGCCGATCGCTCGTGACCCCCCAGACGATGATCGAGATCCTCGCCGGCCTCGAGCGGCGTGGGCTCGTCCTGCGCGAGGTGGATCCGGCTCACGGCCGCATCCTCCGGGCGGAGCTGACCGACGACGGGACGGACTTGATCTCGGCGGCGGAGCTGGACATCGAGGACATCCAGACCGAGGTGCTGAGCGGGGTGTCCGAGGAGCACCGCCGGATCGTGCTCGACGTCATGTTCTCGATGATGCAGCGCCTGCGCTCCGGTCTCGACTGATCCCCTGGCGAGTCGGGCCGGCATCAGCCGGCACCGCCCCGACCGCGCTGCCTTATCGCGCTCGTCGGCGTTGACACTAAGTGGTCGTCCCTGTAAGTACTCGGCGGATTTTTGAAGGGGTTGGGCGGTTCGTGGCGAATTCTGTTGGTGATGGCGGGCAAGAGCCCTCACAAGGTGATCCTGACTGAGGAGCAGTGTGCGGAGCTTGAGCGGCGCGCAGCGGCGTACTCAGGCCCGTTCCGTGATGTGGTTCGCGCGAAGGCAATCTTGTACGCGGCCGAGGGCGCGAGCAATCAGGAGATCGCCGAGCGGCTGGATGTCTCACGTCAGGCGGTCTCGGATTGGCGAAGACGGTTCTGCCAGGAGGGCCTGCAGGGCCTTGAGGAGAAACCGCGGTCAGGCCGCCCGCGGCGTTTTCCCCCCGGCGCAGATCGCCGAGGTCAAGGCGCTGGCGTGCGAGCTGCCGGCGGAACAGGGCGTTCCGCTCTCGCGCTGGTCGAGCGCTGAGCTCGCCAGGGAGGCCGTCGCGCGCGGGATCGTCGCCGAGGTCTCCGGCACGACGGTGTGGCGGTGGTTGGCCGAGGACGCGATCCGCCCGTGGAACTACCGCTCGTGGATCTTCCCGCGCGATCCCAAGTTCGCCGAGAAGGCCGGCCGCGTGCTGGATCTCTACGAGGGCCGGTGGGACGGCGAGCTGCTTCACCCCGGCGATTACGTAGTCTGCTGCGACGAGAAGCCCTCGATCCAAGCCCGCGCGCGCAAGCACGCCAGCGAGCCCGCCACGCCTGGCGGGGACGGGCAGTTGGTCGAGCATGAGTACGAGCGCAAGGGAGCGCTCTGCTACCTCGCCGCGTGGGACGTCCGCCGCGCCAAGATCTTCGACCGCTGCGCGCCGAAGGACGGAATCGTTGCGTTCGATGCCCTGGTGGAGCAGTTCATGAGCGTCGAGCCGTACAGCAAAGCGCAGCGCGTGTTCGTGATCGTCGACAACGGCAGCGCGCACCGCGGGCAGCGGTCGATCGACCGCCTCCAAGGAGCCTGGCCCAACCTCAGGCTCGTGCACACGCCCGTCCACGCGAGCTGGCTGAACCAGGCCGAGATCTACTTCTCCGTCGTCCAGCGCAAGGTGCTCATCCCGAACAACTTCGCCGAGCTCGACGACGTTGAGCAGCGGCTCCGCGCGTTCGTCCGTCACTACGAGCAGATCGCCCAACCGTTCAAATGGAAGTTCACCCGAGACGACCTTCACAAGCTCCTCGCTCGCGCTGATAACGATCGACCGGCGCAAGCCGCCGCATGATTCGTCAACTCAACTCCGAAACGGACCACTAAGCGTCCCGCTGCCAGACGCCGCTGACGTGCGGCGCAGCTACGGCCACTCAGAAGGTCTCGCGAAGTCGGTGCATTACCACTTGCGTTGAGTATCTGGTTTCCTTGTACTGAGACTCAGCGAGAGACCCTGACGGGACGTCCTCAACGGCGAGCGTCGGTACGAGAGGCACGGGAGGGAGACCCCATGACGGACGGCAGTGGTATGCAGGCAACGCGTTCCAGCGCGGCGACCGGACCTTTTCGACTCGACGCGGGCACGATGGTGGCCGCGGCACTGGCGGTGATGGTGGCCCAGGTCGCCTTGGCGATCCCCGCGGTGCTCAACGGTACGTTTCAGCTGGACCTTGGGACGAGCGCGTCGCAGCTTACGTGGATCTCGGACGCGTTCCTCGTGCCGGTGACGCTGCTCGAGCTGACCTTCGGCGTGCTCGGCGACCTGTTCGGTCGCAAGCGCCTGCTGGTGATCGGCGCTGGCACGATGGTCGTCGGCGAGCTCATCTCGGTCCTCACTCCTGGTGTGGGATCTTCTACCGATACGCGGGTGCTCGTCCTGTGGATCGGGCAGATCGTCTCCGGCATCGGCGCGGCCGCGCTGTTCCCGACGACGCTGGCGATGATCGCGGCCGGCACGCACACCGCCCACGACCGTGGGAGGGCGATCGCGTTCTGGGCGGCCGCGCTGTCGAGCGGCGGCTTCGTGTCCCCGGTCCTCGGCGGGCTGCTCGCCAAGGTCAAGTTCGGCTCCGATCCCCACGCCAGCTGGCACTGGGCGTTCCTCGCCGTGCTCGTCCTGTCGCTGATCAGCCTGATCGTCTCCGCGCTCGTCGCCCGCGACTCCTCCGCGCCGAAGGGACGCTCGCTCGACTGGCCCGGACAGATCACGATCGCGATCAGCCTGTTCGCGCTCCTGTTCGCGATCATCCAGGCGCCGACGAGCGGCTGGGGCAGCACCGAGGTCGTCCTCGGCTTCATCGTCGCCGCCATCGGTCTGGTCGCCTTCGTCTACGTCGAGGGGCGCCACCACAACCCGCTACTGCGGCTCGGCCTGTTCGCGAACCGACCGTTCGCGGTCGCCTCGATCGTGACCGTCACCGGAATGTTCGCTTTCCTCGGGACCGCATACGCCACGAGCGTGCGCCTCTCGGCGATCCAGGGCTTCTCACCGCTAAAGACCTCGATCGCCTTCGTGTTGCTCAACGGGTGCGCGCTCGCCCAGGTCCCGCTGATGGCGCGACTGCTGCCGAAGGTCAACCCGCGGTGGATGCTTTCGGGCGGGTTGTTGCTGATTGCCATCGGTGATTTCTGGATGTCATCGCTGACCGCCGCCAACCTGTCGATCGCCCCGATAATCGCTCCGCTTGCGTTCGTCGGCATTGGCTTCGCGTTCGCCATCTCGTCGGTCACGGAGGTGGTCGTCAACACGGTCGAGGGGGGTCTCGAGGGCATGGCAGCCGCGACGACGAGCCTGCTGCGCGACTTCGGGTTCACACTCGGCCCGGCGATCATCGGCGCGGTCGCGCTCAGCCGCGCCGCATCAAGCATCGCCGCGAAGGTCGCGGCCTCCCCCGCGCTCCAGAAGGGGTTGGGGGCGTTTTACGCCGCCCCGGCCCACGTGCCGGCCGCGCAGCGCGCATCCGTGGCTGCCGCGGTCGGCGCCGTCAAGTCCGGGCCGTTGGGACAGAACGCCGTTCCCGCTGCCGTCCCTGGCCCGGGCGGACATCTGATCCCGTTCAACCCGCTCCAGCACGTCGCGTTCCACGCGCTCGACCACGCCTACAACATCGGCTACGGCGTCTGCGCGATCGCGGCACTCGCGTCGTTCGCGCTCGCCATCACCTTCCTCGGCAATCGAAAGGAAGAGCTGACGGCGCCGCACGAAACGCTCGAAGCCCGCGGACCCGAACCGGCACTCCCGTGAGCGCGCGGTTCCCTGCAACAACAATCGCTCGGCAAGGGGTCGAGCATCGGACGATGACCATGACCAATCGGAAGCGCGACCCTCGGCTGCAGCCTTCGGAGGGCCGCCGTGGTTGCGGTCGCGACGGCGGTGCTCGGGCTCGCCCCGTCGGCGGCGCAAGCGAGCACGTATGGAGTGCTCCCCGACGGCGGCCAGTGGGTCGCCGATGTCCCCTCGGACAACCTCGGACCCCCGGCCGTCCCGCGACAGCGTGGCCGCTCTCAGCTCGACGGAGTCGTACGGCTCGGAAACGCGCGGCGCTCGGAATCGCCGGCCTGGTGTGTGCGGCCGCCACGGCCGGCGCGATCTTTGACCTCGAGCGGCGGCGCACGGCGCGCCATCGCAATGGCGACGAAGCGCGCGCCCGGGTCGCCCGGGATCGGGGCCGCGACTGACGATCGCATTCGCCCAGCAGGAGTCGTCACGGCCGCCGCGACCGGGCGAGTGCTTTGCCACGAACGCGATCGCTCGCTTCAGCCAGACGTCGTCGATAGCGAACAGGAGTCGAGGCCCCGGCTGTCGCCG
>Ga0182024_10012583_pt1 | contig 16710 bp, 12 predicted proteins | sample P32metaG_FD_120480 | JGI IMG/M metagenome (GOLD analysis project Ga0182024, IMG submission 120480) | Permafrost microbial communities from Stordalen Mire, Sweden - P3-2 metaG (Illumina Assembly) | ecosystem: Environmental > Terrestrial > Soil > Wetlands > Permafrost | place: Sweden: Stordalen... | reverse complement strand
GTCGGTCTCTATCTTCGAGAAAACCGAGATTTCATGCGCCTTCGACCAGGATCGGCTTCAGTACGATCAACCCATATCCGATAACCAAATGAACCTATTCGACTTCTAACCGGACACTACTGAGGGCGGATATCAAAGCAAAAACCCAAGCAACGAAGAATCTTCTAAATGCCTGCATGACGTTATGTTAGAAGATTCTAATGCCGAGTCAGTATCAGCAGTGGAATTCTGCTATTTCCGCCGGGCAGGTTCGCGCTGGAGTTTGCGGTAGGGCTCGGACTTGGATTGGCCGAGTTCGCGGGCGAGGCGCTTGAGGGCCTCTTTTTCGTCGATGCCGGCCTTGGATTGGAGGCGGGGCGACACGATCCGACAGCCTCTGCCGGACCTCGGAATCGAGACCTGCGAATCGTCAGGCGGCGTGCGGGAACTTCTCGATCTTTGGCCGTTTGCGTTTGGCCGCGTGCCACAGGTCGTACTGCTGCTGCAAATCAAGCCACATGCCCGGCTCGTGCCAAATGCATCGGAGAGCCTCAGCGCCATCGCTGCGGTAAACGCAGCGCGGCCATTCAGCAGCCGTGAAAGTGTGGACCGCGCCACGCGCAGACGCTTGGCTGCCTCGCTCACCTTCACAGTTCCAATGTATTCGCGAAGAATTTCGCCGGGATGAGCCGGGTTATACATCGTCAGAATCACTTTCGCCGTGCACGTTCGCGCTGCAATTCGCGATACACCTCGCTCTTCGATTGGCCGAGTTCGCGGGCGAGGCGCTTGAGCGCTTCTTTTTCATCGATGCCGGCTTCGGATTGAAGGCGCGCGACGCGATCAGAAACTCTTTCCGAAACGGCCAAGGGCTGGACGGTGGATCGAGCAGGCGCCGCTACGAGAAGAACGAATTCGCCACGAATGCGATCGCGCGCGGCAAGATCGCGCCGCACATCCGCGACTGTGCCACGCAGGAATTCTTCATGCATTTTGGTTAGTTCACGCCCTGCAACAACCTTGAGCGCCGGTCCCCAGACAGATTCGAGGTCCGCGAGCGCACCGAGGACGCGATGGGGCGCTTCGTAGAAGATGAGTGTTTGCGCGGCTTCGCGCGGCTCGGCGGCTAATTGTTCAAGGCGTGTGCGGCGCACGCCGGCCTTCTCCGGCAGGAATCCGATGAAATGAAATTCAGTGGCAGGCAGGCCGGAAGCAACGAGAGCGCTGAGCGCTGCATTCGCACCGGGAATCGGGATCACCGCGACGCCTGCCGCAATGGCTTCGGCTGCAAGCCATGCGCCGGGGTCGCTGATGCCGGGCATGCCTGCATCCGAAACAACGGCGACGCGCCCGCCGGCCTTGATCGCCTCAATCAATTCAGCCGCACGGTGGCGCTCATTGTGTTCGTGGCAACTGATGGTCGGCGTCTGAATCTCGAAGTGGTTGAGTAGCTTTTGCGTCTGGCGCGTGTCTTCGCAGGCAATGCGATCCGCGCGACGGAGGACGTCGAGAGCGCGCAAAGTAATGTCGCCGAGATTGCCGATGGGCGTGGCTACGAGATAGAGGCCGGGAGCGAGCGGAGTGTCATCGGCAGACATGGGTCTTCACAGTTCGTAGTTCAGAGTTCTTAGTTCACAGTCGAGAATCCGCATTTAGTAGGCCAGAGGTTCCTGCACATATCGCAGGCGAGATTCTTTGCGAGCCACAAACTCTGAACTTAGAACTCTGAACTAAGAACTGTTTTTTCGCTACTGTTCCGCTTCTTCGCGTTCGATGCGGCGTTGCTCGGCGAGAAGCGACATGGAACTCATCAGATTCTGCACGCTGACAATGCCGACCACGCGCCCGCTTTCGGTCACAGGAATCAGCGAAAGGCCTCGGCCCGCGGTAAGGCGCCGGATGGTAGCGCCGAGCGTGTCTTCAGGCCGCGCAACCTGGAAAGCTCGCGACATGACAGATTGCACGTAGCCGTTGCCGTCATTGCGCAATGCGTCGACGATGCGCTGGCGCGACACAATGCCAACCAGCTCAGGACCACGCACGACGGGAAAATCCTCCTGCAGCGAATGAACACAGCGGCCAAGCGCGTCGGCCAGGGTGTCCGACGGGGAGAGGGTCGCAAAATCGGTGAGCATGACTTCGCGCATGCGCACGGTGTCGACGACCGACTGGAAGAAGACGCCCTGGTCCTCAATTTGTGCGCCGATCATGATGAAGAATCCGGCGATGATGAGCCAGGGACTGTGCAGTAGCATGCCGCCGAGCATGGCTGCGAGTGCCAGCAGTTGGCCGAGACCCGTAGCGGCTCGGCCTGCGGGAGCAATGCCGTGCTCGCGGGCGAAACTACCGCGGAGAAGGCGTCCAGCGTCGAGCGGATAGGCCGGCAGCAAGTGCAGCAGACCAAGACCCGCCTGCATCCAGACCATACTACGGAGAAGATAGGCGGGCGAGATCCACGGCTGATCGAAAAGCCGGATGTCTCCGCCGGCCCCGAGCAAAGTGATGCCCAATGCCGCGGCGGTGGCGCAACTGGCTAGCGGTCCGGCAAAAGCAATGGCGAACTGGCCCACGCCCTGATTCGCGTTTTCCTGGCTTTCGGGATTGGCGTAGGCGAAAAGCCCGCCGATAGGAAGTACGAGAATAGCGCGCAGACGCAAGCCCAGCCACGCGGCCACAAGGAGGCGGGCGATTTCGCGGATGACCACTGCGATGACGAGGACGAAGAAAAGGCCGATGCCGCGCATCCAGCCTTCAGAGGTGCTGAGGCCAAGGCACACGACCGCCAGGAGCAGGAAAAACGTGTGGACGCGCAACTCGACGCCCATCCAGCGCCCCAGCGGAATTGACCAGCCTCGCATACAAGAATTGTAGTGTGTCACCACCCCAACGACGAAGCCCTGTCGTTGGGGACCCCGAGCTTACACCCCACGGACGAAGACCTGTCCCTTCCCCCCCGAACGAAGACCTGTTCGTGGGGGCCCTGTCCGTGGGGACCCGGGGGTCACCACCCCATCGACGAAGACCTATCGATCGACCCTACGCAGCAAAAGCCGCTTATCGGTAACACGGGCGGATGGGAACCTCGGATGAGGTCAAATTCCAGCTCAGATATTCTTAGGTGTGGATGCGCATCATTGCCGGAAAATATCGCTCCCGCCCGATCGAGGCGCCGGCGGGGCTGGCGACTCGCCCAACGAGCGATCGTTTGCGCGAGACGCTCTTCAATGTGCTGGCTCCGCGCATGGAAGGCGCAATTTTCCTGGATCTGTTCGCAGGTTCGGGAGCTGTGGGCATCGAGGCGCTGAGCCGCGGCGCGGACCATGTGATGTTTGTGGAGCGGGCACCCGTTGCGCTGAAGGTTTTGCAGGCGAACCTCGCACGACTCGGATTGACAGCAGGATTCAGCATGCATACCGGCAGTGTAGGTGCGTATGTACGACGTGCGCGGACAGAGTCTAAGCAATTCGATCTGGTTTTTCTCGACCCACCCTACGATGCGGCACACGAATATGCGACGACGCTTGGCTTACTAGGCGGCGCGGCGGCAAACCTTCTTTCGACAGGTGCGGTCGCGATTGCCGAGCATCGCCGCAAGGAGCGTCTGGAGGACCGCTATGGTTCGCTTGCTCGCACACGGCTGCTCGAACAAGGGGATGCGGCGCTGAGCTTCTACAGCATTCTGGAGCCTGCTGCGGCGGGATAAGATGAATCCCGTTGATCGCGCGCTTGGACCAGCGACGCGAGACCGGGAAAAAGACAAATGAAGAATAGATTGTTTGGGATTTCAGGGGCATGGCTGTTGTGCATTTCCATGCTCCACGCGCAGAATGCGCAGCCTTGGCTGATTGGGCCATTTACGCGGCCGGCGACCGGCAACCCAGCGATCGCGCCGCTGCCTGTGTCAACATTCACCGATCCCATCTTGAAGGCCGAGGTGCATTGGGAAGCTCTGCACACGTTCAATCCCGCAGCGATTGTGCGCAAGGACACGGTCTACGTGCTCTACCGCGCGGAGGACGACTCGGGCGCAATGGAAATTGGGGGGCACACGTCGCGGCTTGGATTGGCCGAGAGCAGCGATGGAATCCATTTCACGCGCATGAGCGAGCCGGTATTTTATCCCGCGGAAGATGACCAGAAAGCGCGCGAATGGCCGGGTGGCGTAGAAGATCCGCGCGTTGTAGAGCGCGAAGACGGCACGTTTGTGCTGACCTATACACAGTGGAATCGGGAAACCTATTCGGTGGGTATCGCGACTTCGCGCGACCTGATGCACTGGACAAAATATGGCCCGGCGTTTCTCACGGCTGCAGGCGGAAAGTATGCGCAGCTGAAGTACAAGTCGGCAGGCATTGTGACGCGCGTGGTAAAAGACCGCCTGATTGCCGCAAAAATCAGCGGGATGTACTGGATGTACTGGGGCGAAGGCGCGATCCATATCGCCACTTCGCCGGACCTGATTCATTGGACGCCGGTGGAGGATCAGCGCGGCGAGCCGGTGGAGTTGCTAGGACCGCGGCCGGGGCATTTCGACAGCACATTTCCCGAGACTGGCCCTCCACCGGTTCTTACCAGTGCGGGAATCGTGGTGCTCTACAACGGCAAGAATGCGGTGAGCGGTGGCGATCCCCAATTGGGTCCGAATGCTTATGCAGCCGGTGAAGCGCTGTTCGATCCGATCAATCCGATGCACCTGCTAACGCAGACGGATGCACCGGTGCTTGAGCCGGAACTGCCCTACGAGAAAACTGGGCAATACGCTGCTGGGACCACTTTCGCTGAAGGGCTGGTTTATTTCCGCAAGCAGTGGTTCTTGTATTACGGTTGCGCCGACTCGCTGGTATCGGCGGCGACCGCTCCCGCAGCGCCTACCGTCGAACTGAATGAATACGACGCAGCTGGAGCGCGACCCACGGCCGAGGCACAAGCTCCGCCTCTGCAGCCGACAATTGGGGCATCGCCAACATCCGGCTTCTATCTCAGAAACGGCGACACGGTTGTGTTCTACGGCGACAGCATCACGGAGCAGAATTTCTATAACCAATATGTGGAACTCTACGCGGCGACGCGCTTTCCTGCGATGCGCGTACGGTTCTTTGGCGCGGGTGTGGGCGGCGATCGCGTAACGGGCGGCAGCGGTGGACCCATCGATCGGCGCCTGGAGCGCGATGTATTTGCCGAGAACCCGACCGTTGTCACGGTCATGCTGGGGATGAACGACGGCAGCTATCGCGCGACTACGCCTGACATCGAGTCGACGTACACGACAGGCTACGAACATCTGCTGCAGTCCGTCCGCGAGCACGCACCGGGAACGCGCATCACACTGTTGGGACCTTCACCTTACGATGATGTGACTCGTCCGCCCCACTTTCCGGGAGGCTACAACGCAGTGATGCAGCATTTTGCGGATCTCGATCGAGGATTGGCACAGAAATACAACGGCACATTTGTGGATCTCAATCCGTTGGTCGTGGCGGCATTGCAGAAGGCCGAAGCGCTCGATCCGCGGGTTGCGTTGCTGTTGCTGCCGGACCGAGTGCATCCCGATCCGCTGGCGCATTGGGTGATGGCGGAGGCGCTTCTGAAGGGTTGGAATGCGCCGGCACTCGTGTCGTCGGTGACGATCGACGGTCACGCGGGAACTTTGACGGCAGCACAGAACGCGACTGTTGATCATCTGGAACGCAATGCGGCCTCACTGCGCTGGACCGAGTTGGACAATGCACTACCTCTTCCGTTGTCGCGCAGCAACGCGCCGCAGGCGCTGCTTTTTGACTTGACGGATATTGAGCAGCAACTCGACCAAGAGCCGCTGGGGATCACAGGTCTCGACGCTGGGACCTACACATTGAGAATCGATGATGCGCTCATCGGGACGTTCTCTTCGGATCAATTGGCCAGCGGGATCAATCTAGCGGATTTTGAGACGCCGATGTTTCACCAGGCGCAGCGCGTCAGTTGGCTGGTGCGCGATCGCGATGAAGCGCACTATATTCATCTGCGCATGCGCGTCCGCAAAGCGAATACGGGGTTGCAGACGGGTGGCCCCGATGTGATGCAGGGGTTCGAGGACTCGCTTGAGGATTCGATCTACGCGGAGGCTGCGCCCAAGCCTCATGTCTTCACGCTCAGTCTGGTGGGTGCGCAGCCTTAGGAATTAGCGCCCGTTACGGACTAGGAACTTTCGGTTTGCACAGCTCGAATGTGCAGAGAGCGCCGACGCCGAGGCACGCGGCAATCGCAGCGAGCCCTGCAATGTAGCTGTGTGTGGTTTGGCGAAGCCGCCCCATGACCACAGGTCCGAAAAAGCCGCCAAGGTTGCCGATGGAATTAATGACCGCGATGTGCGCTGCGACCAGTGGGCCGGCAAGTTCGATGGTTGAAGTGCTCCAAAAAACAGGCATGGCTGAAAGAATGCCGATAGCAGCGAGGCCGAACCCGAGGATTGCGACCGGTGCGTTGGGCGCGAACGCCGCGACCAGAAAACCTGCAGCGGCGGCGAGGTAGGCAACGCTCAGATGAGCGCGGCGCTCCCGGCGGCGGTCTGAGCTGCGGCTCCAGAGCACCATGCCGACAATGGCGGCGAGATAGGGAAGAGCGGCGGCCCATCCCAGGTGCGTCATTGCAATTCCGCGAGAAGCCAGCACAGTAGGAATCCAGAACCCCAGGCCATAAAGGCCGAGCATGAGACAGAAGTAGGCAAGGCTCCAGACATAGACCACGGGCTGCGCCGTGAAGGCGTCGAGGAGCGAATGGCCCTTCGAGTGGGCTGGCACTGCGACATGCAGGTCGCGAGCCAGAGTCTGTTTTTCTTCCGCCGAAAGCCAGTGAACAAACTCGGGTCGATCTGGCAAAAGAAAGAAGACGAGCAGACCGAGAAGGATGGCGGGAGAGCCTTCCAGCACGAAGAGCCACTGCCAGCCGTTGAGACCGGCGAAATGATTCAGCAGCAGGATCTGTGCCGAGAGAGGCGAGCCAACGATGTTGGAAAGCGGAATCGCGGTAACGAACATCGCCATTACACTGGAGCGCACCGAAGGCGGAAGCCAGAACGTGAGATAGAGAATGACCCCGGGATAAAAGCCTGCTTCCGCCGAACCAAGCAGGAATCGAAGCGCGATGTAAAGCGTTGGGCCAGGCACGAAAGCGGTGGCGACGGAGACAATGCCCCAGGCAATCATCAGCGCCATGATCCAGCGGCGCGCGCCAACGCGGAGCAGCATCAGATTGCTCGGGACTTCAAAGAAAAAGTAGCCGAGGAAGAAGACGCCTGCCGCCACACCGAAGAGACTCTCGTCGATGTGCAGGTCTCGATTCATAGTGAGCGCGGCAAAGCTGATGTTGACACGATCGAGAAACGCGACGAGATAAAGCAGGATGAGGAACGGAACCAGGCGAAACGAGATTTTGCGGTAAAGAGGCTGCATCGGTTGTCGGCGAATGGATTGCGTCGAGTTGAGACAAGCGGAGTATCGCATGCGCGCGGCGAGCCCGCCAAGGCGGCGCAGACCAATCGGCGGACGGCGCTTCTATACTGACGAAGTTGAATGAGGGCGCAAACATCGTCGAGATTACAGCTGAATCCGTTCTTGAATCCCCTGCCGCGACACTGAAGGGCGCGCTGACTCACGCTGCGGGGCCGGCCGGTGCGTTGCCTCTTTCGGCGGAGATGCTGCTGACAGAGCCTTCCGGAAATCTATTCGGCCTTAGCCAGAATGCGGGCATGGGCTGGGAGGCCTCTCGCCTTCTTGACCCTGAATTCCTGATTCTCAGTACACATGGCGGATTGCGCGCGGAAGATGGGAGACCTATCGCGCTCGGCTTTCATACAGGACATTGGGAAGTGGGATTGCTCGTCGCGGAAGCGGCGCGGGAGTTGAAGACACTCCACGCAATTCCGTTTGCCGGCGCGTGCACGGATCCCTGCGACGGGCGAACGCAAGGCACCACGGGCATGATGGACTCCCTGCCGTTTCGCAACGACGCCGCGATGGTGCTGCGTCGGCTGATGCGGTCTCTTCCGACGGGTAAAGGTGTGCTGGGCATCGCGACCTGCGACAAAGGTCTGCCCGCGATGATGATGGCGCTGGCTTCTGCGGGATCGATGCCGGCAGTGCTTGTGCCCGGCGGTGTGACCTTGCTGCCAGAAGCAGGTGAGGACGCAGGCAAGGTGCAGACCATCGGCGCCCGATTTGCTCAGCAACAGATCACGTTGGAATATGCAGCGGAGATGGGCTGCCGCGCGTGTGCGAGTCCGGGAGGCGGTTGCCAGTTTCTCGGAACAGCGGCAACGTCGCAGGTGGTCGGCGAGGCACTTGGATTGGCATTGCCTCATACGGCGCTGGCTCCCTCGGGGCAGCCGATCTGGCTCGATGCAGCGAAGCGTTCGGCGAGGGCATTGCTGCGTATGCATCAGATGAAGATGGGCGTGAGAGACGTGCTGACTGCGGCGGCGCTCAGAAATGCGATGGTGGTCTACGCGGCCTTTGGCGGATCGACGAATTTGTTGTTGCATCTGCCGGCTATTGCGTTCTCGGCTGGATTGAAGCGGCCAACAGTGGACGAATGGGCCGAGGTGAATCGCGAAGTGCCTCGGCTTGTGGATGCGCTGCCGAATGGGCCGCGCGGTTTTGCGACCGTGCAGGTGTTTCTCGCCGGCGGCGTGCCGGAGGTGATGCTTTCGCTGCGTTCGGCAGGTCTGTTGGATACGAGCACGAAGACGGTCAGTGGTGAAACGCTGGATACATGTCTCGATTGGTGGCGTGAAAGTGAGCGGCGGCGGGAACTGCGGCGCACTCTGAAACAACTTGACGGGATCGATCCGGACGATGTGATCATGACGCCGGATCGTGCGCGGTCGCGGGGCCTAGGTTCTACGGTCTGCTTTCCCATCGGAAACCTCGCACCCGAAGGGTCCGTCATCAAGTGCACGGCGATCGATGCCTCGCTCATCGACGAGAACAATGTTTATCGCCACCGTGGGCCTGCGCGAATCTTCATCACCGAGGGAGACGCGATCAAAGCGATCAAGGCTGGCAGAATCGGACACGGCGACGTGATTGTGCTGATATGCAGCGGCCCTAAGGGCGCGGGGATGCAGGAGATTTACCAGGTGACATCGGCGCTGAAGGCATTGCCGCACTGCAAGCATGTCGCGGTGCTCACCGATGCGCGGTTCAGCGGAGTTTCAACCGGCGCATGTGTGGGCCACATCTCGCCTGAAGCGCTGGCTGGCGGACCGATTGGAAAAATTCTGGAAGGCGATCAGATTGAGATTGTCGTTGACCGCGAGAATCTGACCGGCTCGGTCCATCTGGTTGGCGTTGGCGAAGATCAATTCAGCGCAGAGGAAGGCGCGCGGCGCCTCGCGCAACGCAAGCCGCGTCCGGACCTGCGGCCGCATCCGGCATTGCCCGATGACACGCGGCTTTGGGCGGCATTGGTGCAGGCCAGCGGTGGCGTGTGGGGTGGTTGCGTGTATGACGCGGACGCGATTGTGGCGCAGCTTGAGAAGAATCCCGGCTAGGTAAGCTGGAAATGGAGACTGCAAAGATTCGTGCTTTCCCACCCTTGCTGCGCAAGGATGGGGCACCCAGGGTTGTCTCAAGTGGAGTCCGATGGCGTCGAGATTAGGCACGATGGACGTGCCCATGTTCACGTCTTCCTCTACATCGCTGCCATTCACACGGAAGCCGTTGGAGGCTTCGCGTTGTCCGCTGATCGACAAGTTCCGGGGTTGGCATCGCCGGAGGGCGGTGTGGAGGCAACTCCTGTCATGACGACAGCCCCTGGTTGGGCGGTGTTCTGGGGAACGATCCCCGGTTGCACGGCCATCAGGTCGGTAAAGCTGCGGCCGTTGAGAGGCACGCTCTCGATCTTTTTGGTATCGAGACTCTCGCCGAGTTGGGTGCTGGTGGTTTCGGCAGCGAGCGCGTCGGCGGTGACTTCGACCGTTTGCGTATTGCCATCGATTGCGAGAGCAATGGACAGGGTCGGGCTGGGTTCGCCGGCGCTGATTGAGATCTGTTGCGTGTAGGCCTTAAAACCGGTGGAGCAGACCTCGAGCCTGTACTCGCCAATGGAGTTGGCGGGGATGCGGAAGATCCCCTCGGCATCGCTCGTCGCCGAAAGAACGGTGGCACTATGGGGCTGGCGCAAAGTGACCTGCGCCCCCGGAATGACTGCACCGGACCCATCCTGTACAACGCCGCTGACAAGAAAGGAATTCTGGGCACGAGACTGCAACGTAAACAATAGGAAAAGAAAAAGATAAGAGCAGATTGCGTTCCGGCTACTCACGACGGCTTCCTTTTGCCGGGCGGGGAATTTTCGGCTTGAATATAAACAGCTGTTCCGATACTCGCCTCGAACTACGACCAAATCGGTCTTCATTAATATAAGACAAATTAAGTCCGAGTTCTTCGCAGTGATAACTGTCACACCACTTGGTGGGAGTTGGCGCTTCCTCGGAGCCAATGAATCGTCGTGTGTCAGATCTTGGCATCGATCCGCTGGAAGGGGGTGGAGCGCTACTATGGCTGGCATGAAAAATGTGCCTCAATTCTTCGCTTCAGCACTCGTCTTTCTCATGGGTGGATTGATGTTTCAAGGAACCGAGCGGTCGTGTCGAGCGCAGGATGGCCAGACCGGACAAGGCTCTGCACAGCCGCAACTGGTCCTCATCGACACGGACATTGGGGACGATATCGACGACGCGTTCGCGCTGGCCCTGGCGTTGCGCAGCCCGGAACTGAAGATTTTGGGCGTAACCACCACGTTCGGTGACACGGAGATGCGTGCGCGGCTGCTCGATCGCTACTTGAAAGCAGTTGGGCGGAGCGATATTCCGGTGGCCGCCGGTCCGCCCTCGAAAACAGACAATGTGCTGACGCAGAGGGCTTATGCGCTGCAGGCGCCGGCGGTTGTGCATGCGGACGGGGCTGCATTTCTGCTCGATCAGATCCGGAAGCATCCGGAAGAGATCACCTTGATCGCCATTGGGCCGCTCTTCACGGTGCAGGCAGCGCTATCGCGCGATCCGGACACATTTCGCAAGCTCAAACGGGTAGTCATGATGGGCGGCAGCATCGAACGCGGCTACGACGGGAAAGATGGCCAACGCAGACCGCCCGACGCGGAATGGAATATAAACCGCAATCCGGCAGGCGCGCAGGCGTTGCTGGCGGCGGGCGTACCGATTTTCATGATGCCGCTCGATTCGACGCAGATCCACCTGCAGGCACCGGAACGCAAGGCGATCTTTTCCCACGGTTCTCCACTGACGGATCAGTTGACGCTGCTCTACCACCAGTGGATGGCGGGGACCGAAAGCCATTCTCCGGCGCCGACGCTGTTTGACCCGGTTGCGGTGACGTATACCTTTCGCCCCGACCTGTGTCCGACTAAGCCGCTGCGGATTGAAGTAGACGACAAGGGTTTTACCCGGCCCGTGGCGGGCGAACCCAATGTGCAGGTCTGCATGCAGTCGGACGAGCAGGGATTTCTGAAGCTCTTGTTGGACCGGATTGCGGAGAAATAAGGCTGAATCCTTCGAACCAGCGAGCGCGAAGAGCCAATTCCCACAGCTAAATCCTTTGAGTGTGCGTGTCGTCACCGTCAACTCCATTGACAGCAACGGAAAGTAGGAGAAAAATGGCGGGTCGAAGAAGTTCGAGACCTATCGAACAGTCTACGGAGGGGAATGTGAGCAACGGATTGCAATGGAAAGTCTTGGGCGCGGTTGCGCTGTTGGGTGCCGGCTTGACGTTTACAGGGTGCAAATCCGCACCGGATTTGACCGAGACGCAGGCGCTGGCTTTGGTCCAGGCGGACTATGATCATGCGCCGCCGCAGGGAGCTTCGATCCTGGTCAACGACAACGGCATGGTGCAAGGCGCCTTGGCGAAGTATTGGAACCGGACGACAATTTACCCGAATAAATACTGGGCCGACTTCAAGTTAACGGATGAGGGGAAGAAGGTGGTCAAGCTGCCTGCAGGTGGCGATACGATCCAGTGGCGGCCGGATAGCCAGGACGACAAAACCTACATGGTCAGGATGATCACGGTGCAGGCCAATCATCTAAGGGCGCACGACATGGGGGACGTCGCAGATGAGATGATTGCCGCCGTCGATACGGCGAAAGGCGCAGGTTATATCGAAGGAGTGGACCTGACCGGGGTGCCGGACGCGTTGCAGCAGATCGCGCATAATCCCGGCAACAAGCTGAGTGCCAAGCGCCATGCGGATTTTGCGTTGGTGAACGGTGCATGGACGGTGCACGCTATTCAATAGCGCTCGAAAAAATCGAAAGGGTGGGGTTGAGTGCGTTGACCCTGCCTTCCTTGTTGCTCGCGTGAGATGGGATTCGCCCGGTGAGACTCTATAACCGTCGCCTGATCGGTGTGGGTCGAGGCTGGCGCCCGAGCTGTTGTGACTTTGAACCACTGAATGGCGTCCAACTCGCTGATAGCAACATTGGTTTGACCAAAGGCAGATTCAGGAAGGTGTTCGCTATGTCCTTCGTGCGTTTGCGCACCCTCTTTTGCTCTTGGTGGGCATTGCCGGATGTGGAGGCAGTCCCAGCGGTAACGGCGGCTCAAATGGGGGCGGTGGAGGCAGCAGCTCAACGGCGGTCACGGTCACGTTTCAAGGCACAACGCCAACAGCGGTTGCGGCGAAGATCGGCTCCGGGTCATTTACCGCGCAGACGCTCAATTCGGGCGTTGTGACTCTTTCCCTTCCCAGCGGGACGACTAACTTTACGGTGGCGTTCGTTTGTCCTCCTGTGGCTGTCACCTCCGGTGGCACGCAGATCGGCCAGACTGGGCGGGAATCCGTGATCGAAGCGAGTACGCTCGACGCTACGTCGTTGACCGAATCCTGTGCGGTTTCTCCGCAGTCATTTCAGACGGGAATGCTGACGGGAAGCGTGGATGCGAGCGCGATTCCGGCGGCGTCATTTCTCAGTGTCAATGCGCAGAGCGGCACATCCGGAGCGTCCTTTTCCTCCGGCACCCCTGTCACCAACTTTACCTTGAACGCCCCTGCGGGAAGCGATCGTGTGGAGGTGCTCGCCTTCAACGGTGCTTCTCAAGGCGCGGTGGAGACATTCAGCCTGGTCGCGGCGAAAAACTTCAGCAGCCAAGCGGCTCCGGGAGCGCTGAACGGCGGCAACACGGTGGTGTTGGGTTCAGCAGATGAAACGACCGAGGCTCCGATCACCTATAACAGCGTCCCGTCGGGATTTCCTCCTCTTTCGACAATCGTCATTTACCAGACGGCAGGGGATGGCGCTTTCCTGATCGCCAATGCGGCGACGAATCAGTATCCGGTCCTTCCTTCAGGGGCGATCCAGAATGGCGATTCGTACGCTTTTGAGGCGACGGCCCGCGACAATTTCCAGGCCGTGTCGTCGTTTATTTCCGCCAGTGCGGGTGGTCCTGTCTCTTTCACATTTCCTGCGCCGTGGTCCTACGCGGGCCCGACTCCCGCCACGCTGCCAACCCTCGATTTCAACTACACGGGCTTTGCGGGCGAAAGCGGCGTCACCGAGGCTGCCAGCCTTGGATGGTCGGTTGGGACTTATTCAGAGAACTTCATCACGTTGATTGCCTCCACAAACTATCAGAAATGGAGCAACGACGCTCGCCATCCCCGATCTCTCTGGCATAGCGGGATTTTTGGCAAATCCGCAGTCAGGAGCTCAGGCCGTTTGGTCAGCCGAGATTTCGCAGAACAGTGGGGGAGCGCTTCAGGCCGCGTCGGGCTCGGCAACGTCGAACATCGTGCAAAACGGCGGGACGTATACCGTGCCCTGATGTGCCCATCAGGATCGGCTCTTCAGCTTCGCCAATCAGGGCCTCTGTGAGGCTGTTTTAGGTCTACCCACCTCTCAATTGCAACGAGAGCGCGATTACTGCAACAGAAGAGCGCGATTGCATTGACCCTGCCCCCGTTTCTTGTTATTGTAAATAGGTTCCGCAAGAACGCGTCCCTTGGTGTTTTTTATGAGGGAAGCGCAAGGGTAACTGGCCAAAGCATCGAGCCGGTGAAACCCAAAGGCCGCGTGAAGTTCAGCCGGCCACTATCCCTGGATTAGCTCTTATCTTGCGAAGGGCAAGGGATCATCGCATCGGTGTCCGCGCGTTTCTCCACCTTGGAGGGCTATGCGGGCCGGAATCAGCGAAACGGAGTCGGCTCCGGACCAAGACAGGTTTCTTGGGCGGACGCGCGACCACCGTCCTGGTTCTCGTCTGGAAGTGGAACGAAGGCAGACGCGAAGCAGCAACCTGGGCTTTTGCGATCTTGCGCGGCGTAATGCCGTCCGAGAGCAAAACCGCCCGATGGGCCTGCGCGCGGCTGATGAATGTGTGGTTTCAGTGTTTTGGGGTAAGGAGTTTCAGTTTGCCTACGTTTAATCAATTGGTCCGCAAGGGGCGCACGGCCCCCCGATACAAGACGGCGTCGCCAGCACTGCAGGCCTCACCGCAGCGGCGCGGTGTGTGCACTCGCGTGTACACGCAGACGCCCAAAAAGCCGAACTCGGCCCTGCGCAAAGTGGCTCGTGTGCGGCTGACCAACGGCATCGAGGTTACAACCTACATCCCCGGCATCGGCCACAACCTGCAGGAGCACTCGATTGTGCTCATCCGCGGCGGCCGTGTGAAGGATCTTCCAGGAGTCCGCTATCACGTAGTGCGCGGCACACTGGACTCGGTGGGTGTGGCCAATCGCAAGCAAAGCCGATCGAAGTATGGAGCCAAGCGCGCCAAGGGCGGCGCGGCGCCGGCGAAGAAGTAATTGAGTTCATAGTTCTAAGTTCATAGTTCGCAGTTGCCGGGCAGGCGATAGTGAACGGTGGATTCAGAACTTCGAACTAAGAACTGTGAACTACGAACTGATTTTTTGAGGATTTATGCCGAGAAAAGGGCACATTTCGAAGCGGGAAGTAGCGCCGGATCCAGTGTATGGGTCTGACCTGGTTACCAAGTTTGTGAACTGCATGATGTGGGGCGGCAAGAAGTCGACCGCGCAGGGCATCTTCTACCAGGCGATGAAGAACCTGGAAGAAAAGGGCGGCGGCGATGACGCACTCAAGCTGTTCAAGAAGGCTGTCGAGAACTGCAAGCCGCTGCTCGAAGTAAAGACCCGCCGCGTAGGCGGCGCCAACTATCAGGTGCCGATCGAAGTGCTTCCCGACCGGCGCACCTCGCTGGCGATTCGCTGGTTGATCAGCTATGGCCGCAGCCGTGGCGAGAAGGGCATGATCGACAAGCTGAGCAACGAATTGCTGGACGCAGCCAATGGGCGCGGCGCCGCGATGAAAAAGAAGGAAGATGTGCACCGCATGGCCGAGGCGAACAGGGCCTTTGCGCATTATCGCTGGTAAGTGGTGTATGGAAAGATTTGGAACCCGAACGCAAGTTCCTCGGGAGTTTTGAAGCAATACGCATAACCGCGGGCAAAGCGCCCGCAAGGAAGATATCACCGTGGCTCGCACCGTACCTCTGAACCGTTGCCGGAACATCGGAATCATGGCGCACATCGACGCCGGAAAGACGACAGCGACAGAGCGCATTCTGTTTTACACGGGCATCACGCACCGCATCGGCGAAGTGCATGAAGGCACCGCGACCATGGACTACATGGAGCAGGAGCAGGAGCGCGGCATCACGATCACGTCGGCAGCGACGACCTGCATGTGGAAAGATGTCCGCATCAATATCATTGACACGCCCGGCCACGTCGACTTTACCGCTGAGGTGGAGCGGTCTCTTCGTGTTCTGGACGGCGCGGTTGCAGTGTTCGATTCTGTCTCGGGCGTTCAGCCCCAGACCGAGACGGTCTGGCGGCAGGGCGACAAGTACAAGGTTCCGCGCATTTGTTTCGTCAACAAAATGGACAAGAACGGCGCGGACTTCGAGCATGTTCTGGAGTCGATTCGCAAGCGTCTGGGCGCGCGGCCCGTGGCTTTGCAGATTCCCGTCGGAGCCGAATCGCATTTCAAAGGTGTCGTCGATCTCATCGAGATGAAGGCCGTTCTGTGGCACGACGAGACCATGGGCGCCGAGTTTTCGATCGAGCCGATTCCCGCCGACCTGGTCAAGAAAGCCGAAGCCTTCCGGCTACAGTTGATCGAGATCATCGCAGAGACCGACGATGTGCTTCTCGAAAAGTTTTTGGAGGGCGAAACGCCCACCATCGCCGAACTGAAATCCGGCATTCGCCAGGCTACCATCGATCTGAAAGTCTTCCCGGTCATCTGCGGAAGCGCATTCAAGAACAAGGGCGTTCAGACCCTGCTCGACGCTGTAGTCGATTACCTGCCCAGCCCTCTCGACAAGCCTCCGGTCGAGGGCATCAATCTCTCGCATGCAGGCGTGATCGAAATTCGCAAGCCCGACGATAGCGAGCCGCTTTCGGCTCTGGCCTTCAAGATCATCAACGATCCCTTCGGCAAGCTGTGCTTCGTGCGCGTCTATTCGGGCTCGCTCAAAACTGGCGATACGATTCTCAATCCCCGCACCGGGAAGACCGACCGCGTCGGGCGCCTGGTGAAGATGCATGCCAACAAGCGCGAGGACGTGTCCGAGATTCTGGCCGGCGACATCTGCGCCTGCGTGGGCATGAAGGATCTGAAGACCGGCGATACGTTATGCGCGCCGCATCATCCCATCGCGCTTGGCGCCATCACCTTTCCGGACACCGTGATCTCGGTGGCCATCG
>Ga0182024_10012582_pt1 | contig 16711 bp, 15 predicted proteins | sample P32metaG_FD_120480 | JGI IMG/M metagenome (GOLD analysis project Ga0182024, IMG submission 120480) | Permafrost microbial communities from Stordalen Mire, Sweden - P3-2 metaG (Illumina Assembly) | ecosystem: Environmental > Terrestrial > Soil > Wetlands > Permafrost | place: Sweden: Stordalen... | reverse complement strand
GGACTTTTTGTGTAGAACCACCAGGCCACAAGCAATCCCACGAGCGCGATGAGCACGGGCCATCCGGTGAGCGCGTGCAGCAGAATCATTCCAGGAGCTTCCAAGGCTTCCGCGGAGCCCTCGGCGCCAGCGACGGCTGCCGGCGCGTAGGTGGCAAATACTGGATGCAGGAATTTCTCGAAGTAGTCCGTGCCGCCGATGAGATGCGGCGCGGCGACCCATCCCCCGACCGTCGAGAGGATCGCGAGGAGAATCAGCGGCACCGTCATACTGCGCGGCGATTCGTGGACGTGCACTTCATGCTCGTCGTAGCGCGGCTTGCCGAAGAACGTAAGGAAAATCAGGCGGAACATGTAGAACGAAGTGAGGCCCGCGCCGATCAGGCCGAGAATCCAGAGAAAGGGATTGGCGGAGCGCGCGGCATCGAGGATTTCATCCTTGCTGAAAAATCCGGCGAAGCCGGGGATTCCGGCGATGGCGAGCGTGGCGATGAACATGGTCCAGAAGGTGATGGGAATTTTGTTGCGCAGGCCGCCCATGTGCGGCATTTCCTGGTCGCCGCCCATGGCATGAATCACGCTGCCGGCCGCGAGGAAAAGGAGGCCTTTGAAGAACGCGTGCGTCATCAAATGGAACACGCCGGAAGCGTAGGCGCCGACGCCGAGGCCGAGGAACATGTAGCCGAGCTGCGAGACGGTGGAGTAGGCGAGAACTTTTTTGATGTCCGTCTGCACCAGGCCGATGGTGGCGGCAAAGAACGCGGTGAGCGCGCCGACCAGTGCGACGACGAACATCGCGAAGGGCGCGCGCGAGAAAAGCGGATTCATGCGCGCGACCATGTACACGCCGGCGGTGACCATGGTGGCGGCGTGAATCAGGGCGCTGACGGGCGTGGGGCCTTCCATCGCGTCCGGCAGCCAGACATATAGAGGTAGCTGCGCCGATTTGCCGATCGCTCCGGTGAAGAGCAGCAGGCAGATGGTCGTTAATACGCTTGTGGAGACGACGGCCTCCGGTTGCGCGCTGACGAGCTGCTTGAAAATGGTGCCGAAGTCCACGGATTTGAAGGTCCAAAAAAGCAGCAGGATGCCGACGGTGAAGCCGAAGTCGCCGATGCGCGTGGTGATGAACGCTTTTTTGCCCGCGCTGATCGCGGACTGCTTCAGGAACCAGAATCCGATGAGCAAGTAGCTGCAGAGGCCCACGCCTTCCCAGCCGACGAACATCAGGACGACGTTGGCGGCGAGGACCAGAGTGAGCATGAAGAAGACGAACAGATTCAGGTAGGAGAAGAAGCGGTAGTAGCCCTCTTCGTGCGCCATGTAGCCGGTGGAATAAATGTGCACGAGCAGGCTGACGAAGGTGACGACGAAGAGCATCACGACAGTGAGCTGGTCAACTTGCAGGGAGAAATCCACTTTGAACTGGCCCGCGGTGATCCATGTGAAGTAGCTCTTCGGTTCGAGGATCTGACCAGCAGGAAGCTGCGCGAATTCGCGGACCAATTCCACGAAGGCAAGAAATGCGAGAGCGATTGCGCCGATGCCGACAGAATTCACGATGGTCTTGGAAAAATTCTTGCCGAATAGGCCGTTGATGGCCGCGCCAAGGAGCGGTAGCGCGAGGATGATCCAGAGATGGTCGAGTATGAACATTAGAATTTGAGTAGGTTTATCCGTTCGATGTTCAGAGTTTGGCGATTCTGATAGACGGTGATGACGATGGCGAGGCCCACCGCAGCTTCGGCGGCCGCCACGACGATGACGAAAAAGACGAACACCAGGCCATCCAGTTGGTTGTGCGCGCGAGCGAAGGCCACGAATGCCAGATTCACGGCGTTGAGCATCAGTTCGATGGCCATGAAGATGGTGATGATGTTGCGTTTGAATACGAACGCGACGATGCCCAGGCCGAAAAGGATGGCGCTCAACACCAGGTAATACGAAATGGGAACTATGCTCATTCGTCCTTCTTCGCCAGAACCAGCGCGCCGAGAATGGCGATCAAAATTAGGATTGAGGTAGCTTCAAACGGGAACAGATACTTCTGAAATAGCTGCGCGGAAAGTTCGCGTGTGGAAACCGATGCGTTGGTGCCGCCCACACCGTTGGCGATCTGCTGGCCGATGAGGGAATGCGCCATCCAATGCGCGAGCGCAAGGAGCAGGAACATGCCGAGCGGCAGACCGGCATATTTCGCGAGCTTGCTGTAGTCCGTGCGTTCTTCGACGCCTGCGTTCAGCAGCATGATCACGAAGACGAACAACACCATGATCGCGCCGGCATAGACGATGACCTGCACCGCGGCAATGAATTCCGCGCCGAGCAGCAGGTAGAGCACGGCGAGGGAGACCATGACGAGAATGAGCGAGAGCGCACTGTGAATCGGCTCGCGCGCCAGGATCAGCGTGAGCGCGCCGACTACGGCGAGGAACGCGCAAACGAAGAACACGATGAAGGGCAGGGTCATCCGTGGTTCACCAACAGCGGCCAGACTTTTACGAGCGCCGTGATCACCAGGTTTGCAAGTGAAACGGGCAGCAGGAATTTCCAGCCGAAGGACATCAGCTGGTCATAGCGCAGGCGCGGCAACGTAGCGCGCGTCCAGACATAGAAAAACATGATTAAGCCGACTTTCAGCAAAAACCAAAACGGCCCTTGGATGATGGAGAGCGCGACGGGATGCAGGCAGGCGAGGCCGATTACCAAAGCGCCCGTGGTGACGACGATGAGTTGGATGCGCGCGATGCCGCGCACGAGCACGACTGCGTCATACGCGAGATAAACTGCGAGCGCCAGCAGGCCCGCGGGCGGAAGGTAACGCATGAACGTCCAGGATTCGGGGAAGGGCGAGAGCCAGCCGCCGAAAAAGAGAATGGTCGCGAGGCACGATACGGTGATCATGTTCGCGTATTCGGCCATGAAGAACATGGCGAACTTGAAGCTGGAATATTCCGTGTGGAAACCGCCGACGAGCTCGGTTTCGCCTTCGGGCAGATCGAAGGGTGCGCGATTGGTTTCGGCCACGGCGGACATGAAATAGCAGAGGAAGCCGACGATCTGTGGAACGACGTTCCAGCGTGGGATAAAATGGTAGTAATACCCTCGCTGCGTTTCAATCATCTCGTTGAAGTTTAACGTTCCGCTTAGCAGCACGACGCCGACGACCGCAAGCGTGAGCGAAACTTCGTAGCTGATCATTTGCGCGGAGCTGCGCAGGCCTCCGAGCAGCGGATATTTGCTGTTGGAAGACCAGCCGGCGAGCGCCACACCGTACACGCCCATCGAAGTGATGGCGAAGACGAACATCAGGCCAATACTGCTATTGGCTACGATGAGAGTGGATTCCCCGAGCCATTGCACGCTGGGCGGGCCGAAGGGAATCAGCGCGAGAGTGGTCAACGCCAGCGAAAGCGCCAGCACCGGCGCGAGAATGTACACGAAGCGATCCGCGCCCGGAGGCGTGAGATCTTCCTTGAATAGAAATTTCACGCCGTCGGCGAGCGGCTGGAGCAATCCGTGCGCGCCGACGTAGTACGGGCCCCAGCGCGATTGAATGTGCGCGATGACCTTGCGTTCAAACCAGGACAGGTACGCCAGCGTCGTCATCAACAAAAACATCAGACCGACGATTTTAGCTAGCGATACCACCAGGACTGGATGCTGGGTGATGAAATCCACGGCGTATCTTTGGCCTCTTTGGTAGAAGTGAGCTTGGAACAGTAACGGCCCAGGGAGCCGCTGGTAAAGAGAAAATCGTTCGCCGAAAAAATATTTCCCACGGGCACGTCGTAAGAAAGCTCCGACGCTTTGCACGTGGCGGCGGAATGCGGCGCGCCACCACCGAGCAGACTGGAAACCGGCAAGTCGTAGCCCGTGACATTCTGGCGAATTTCGTCGAAAGCAGCTTCGGGCGTGCGCAGGCGGATGGGCGCGCCGAGTCCCAACATACCGAGCTGATGCGAAAGAATGCGGATCAGGTCGAAATCGCTGCGCGGGCCTTGCGGGTCAATCGAGCGATGCGTCATCTGCACTTCGCCGGCGGTGTTGGTTAGCGTGCCGTCTTTTTCGTAGGAGGATGCTGCCGGGAGGACGACATCGGCGCGCTGCGCGGTCTCGGTCAAGAACATCTCGTGAACAACGAGCAGCTCCAGTCTGCCGAGCTTGTCGGGTTCGGCCACGCGGAAAGTTTTCACGGGGTTGGCACCGACTACGTACAGAGCTTTCAGTTTTCCGGCGACGGCTGCGTTCATCATGGCGCGCGCGGTCATGCCCGGCGCGGACGGGATCTCGGCGCCCCAAATTTTGCCGAACCGGACGCGTTCGCCGGAATCGTGGAGCGATGCATAACCGGGCAAGCGATCGGGGAGCAGGCCCATGTCTGCGGCACCACGGGAATTTGAGTAGTCGCCCAGCGCCACGATTTTGGTCTGGCCGCCGATACGCGCCGCGAACGAAACCAGATCACGAAGAGCCGGACCTTGAATTTCCGCGCCGAAGAGAATTACGACGTCTTGTTCGGCTTCGAGCGCGGCTTTCAGTTGCACGAGCGCTTCCGTGGTGGGCGCGTCGAATGTACCTTCACTATGCGCCAGCCAGCGTACTGCGGCGCGCTCGCCGCCCTTCGCGGTTTTCACCAGATGCGCAGCCTGGCGGTGAATTTTGCTTTCGACGCCGTTGATGACGTAGAGGCGCGTTTTGTGGTGGCGCACGCCGGAGCGAATCTGCCAGGCGACCAGCGGATTCTGCTGTGTCAGGTCGTTTGCGATCAGCAGAACTGCCGGCGCGGTGTAAACGTCGGACATGGTGGCGAGGGCGCTTTTGGCGTCCGGGCCGAGCGCTGCGGCGAGCCCGGCGTAGTCCGCGGTGCGGTGGTGGTCAATATTGTTGGTGCCCAGGGTCGCGCGCGTGAAACGATTGAGCAGGTAATTTTCTTCGTTGGTGGTGTGGTTCGAGCCGATCACGCCGATGGCGTTGGCGCCATGCTTGTCGCGAACCTGCTTGAGGCGCCGCGCCACTTCTTCGAGCGCGTCTTCCCAGCTTGCGGGCTCAAGCTTGCCGTTGCGGCGAACCAGCGGCTGGCGCACGCGCTCGGCGTGGCTGGTGAAGTCGAAACCGAAGCGGCCCTTGCCGCAGAGGAATTCTCCATTCACGCCGGACGAATCGCGATTATTGGCGCGCAGGATTTCGTTGTTGCGCACGCTGAGCGTGGTCTTGCAGCCGTTTGAGCAGTGCGTGCACGGATTGGGAACGTATTGCATTTCCCATGGACGCGTCTGATAGCGATACGTGCCGCTGGTAAGCGCGCCCACCGGGCAAATATCAATGCACATGCCGCATTCTTCGCAGGCGAGCTGGCCCGGCTCGTTGGGAATGATCACGGAATGGACGCCGCGCGCGCCGACGCCCAGCGCTTTCACGTCCATGCCTTCATCGCACATGCGCACGCAACGGAAGCACATGATGCAGCGCGGAGCATCGTAATAAACCAGGGGCGACCATTTTTCTTCGGGATAGTGCAGCTTTTCTTCGGTGAAGCGGCTGTGGTCCAGGCCGTAACGGAAAGTCATGTCCTGCAGTTCGCACTCGCCGCCCTTATCGCAGACTGGGCAATCGAGCGGATGATTGGAAAGCAGGAACTCGATCATGTCCTTGCGCGCTTTGTGAACTTGCTCGGTGTCGGACTTCACGACCATGCCTTCAGTGGCGACGAGTGTGCACGCGGTTTGCAACTTCGGCATTTTTTCCACTTCCACGAGACACATACGGCAAGCGGCCACGGACGCGGGCGTGACTCCCGGGTAATAACAGAACGAAGGGACCTCGACGCCCTGTTTCTTGGCCGCTTCAATCACCAGCGTGCCGGCCGGCGTGACGATCTGCTGGCCGTTGAGACTGAAAGTGACTTGCTTTTGTTCCGCCATGCGTTTCCTAGTGAGCTCCCAGAATCATCTCGGCGGGTTTGTGCGCGCATTTCCCGTGGAGGTGGTCTTCAAATTCGTTGCGCCATTTCTTGACGATGCTGATGGTCGGCAGAGCCGCGGCATCGCCAAGTGGGCAGAAAGTGCGCCCGAGCATATTTTTCGCGAGTTCGTCAATCAATGGAATATCTTCCGCGCGTCCGCCGCCATTGTGGAAACGGTCCAGCATTTTGCGCAGCCAGGTGGTGCCTTCGCGGCAAGGGATGCACCAGCCGCAGGATTCGTGCGCGTAAAAATGCATGATGCGACGCGCAAGGTCTACCATGCAGGTGTCCTCGTCAATGATGACCGTTCCGCCTGAACCGAGCATGGAGCCAATCTTGGCGACGGAGTCGTAGTCCATGTTGACGTCAATTTCGCTGGCGCTGAGCAGCGGGCAGGAACTGCCACCGGGGATCACCGCTTTCAATTTTTTGCCGCCGCGCACACCGCCGGCTACGTCTTCAATCAACTGGCGGAGATTGAATCCCAGTGGAAGCTCGTAGATGCCGGGCTTGTTGACGTGACCGGAAATCGAATACAGCCGGGTGCCGCCATTTTTCGGCGTGCCCAGGCTCGCGTACCAATCGCCGCCGCCGCGAATGATCGCGGGCACGGTGCTGAGCGTTTCCACGTTGTTGATCACAGTGGGGCAGCCGTACAGCCCGACCACAGCGGGGAAGGGCGGCTTGATGCGCGGATAGCCGCGCTTGCCCTCGAGCGATTCCATCAGCGCGGATTCTTCGCCGCATTCATAGGCGCCCGCGCCGGTGTGCGCGGCGAGGTCAAAATCAAATCCGCTGCCGAGAATATTCTTGCCGAGAAAGCCCTTGGCGTAGGCTTCGGCGATGGCGATTTCCAGGATGTCAATGATGTAACGATATTCTCCGCGGATGTAGGCATAACCCTGATTCGAACCGATGGCGCGGCCGGCGATTACCATTCCTTCGATCAACTGGTGCGGGTCCATTTCCAGCAGCGGACGATCTTTGGAAGTGCCGGGTTCGCTCTCGTCGCCATTGGCCAGGATGTATTTCGGCTTGGGAATATCCTTGGGAACGAAGCTCCACTTCATCCCGGCGGGAAATCCCGCGCCGCCGCGACCGCGCAGATTCGACTTTTTCATTTCGTCGATGATCTGGTCGGGGGTCATCTGTTTCAGCGCTTTTTCCAGGGCCTTGTAGCCGTCGCGCTGCATGTAGGTGTCGATGGAGCGCGAATTAGGGATGCCGAAATTCTTGCTGATCACTACGACTTCGTTGGGATTGCGCTCGTGCAGCGCGCCGGAAATTACCGGCACGGGCTTGGGCCGCTTGCCGTCCTGCAGCTGCTCGAAAATTACATCCACTTTTTCGGGGTCGAGATTTTCGTAGAAATCGAAATTCACCTGCATGGCCGGAGCGCCGGTGCAGGCGCCGATACATTCGACTTCTTCCAGGGAAAAAGTGCCGCTCGGCGAGACTTCTTTATTGCCGATGCCTAGGCGCTTCTGCACGTGGGCGTATAGTTCGTTTGCGCCGCGCAACATGCAGGAAATGTTGGTGCAGACCTGGATGTGATAGCGGCCGACCGGTTTGCGGCGCAGCATGGAGTAATACGCCAGGGTTTCGGTGACCTCAGTCATGTTCAGGTCCAGGCGCTGGGCGATGTCGGCGAGCAGTTCGTCGCTGAGCGAGCCGAAATAATCCTGCGCGAACATCATCATGGGGATCAGCGCCGAACGCTTCACGGGGTAGCGTCCGAGCAGAGTTGTAAATTTCTCTTCCAGTGCCGCTGGCAATTGCATAAATCCCTTTTTCCGCTGGAGTCTAGCGGTCCACTTCTCCCAGGACGATGTCCGTGGTGCCGATGCAGGCGACGACGTCGGCGATCAGGCGGCCTTCCGCGAGCTTCGGCAGCGACTGCAAGTTCACGAACGACGGCGCGCGAAACTTCACGCGATAAGGCTTGGCCGACCCGTCGCTGGCCACGAATACGCCCAGCTCGCCGCGCGGCGATTCGATGGCCTGATAAACTTCGCCCGGCGGCGGCGCAAATCCTTCGGTGAATATTTTGAAGTGATAGATCAGGCCCTCGATGGACGTCTTCATTTCCTCGCGCGAGGGAGGAATAATGCCCGGCACTTCGGCGCGGAACAGCCCTTCGCTGGGAATTTTCTCCATGGCCTGCTTCACGATCTTGATGCTCTCGCGGATTTCGGCGACGCGCACCTGATAGCGCGCGTAACAATCGCCCGCGGTCTGCGTCTGCACGTTGAAGTCGAATTCATCGTAGCTCGAGTACGGGAACGCCTTGCGCACGTCGTAAGCAACGCCGCTGCCGCGCAGCATCGGCCCGGAGCAGCCCATGGCAATGGCATCGGAGGCGCTGATGATCCCAACGCCCTGGGTGCGGCCCAGCCAAATTTTATTCTTGGTGAGCAGATCCTCGTATTCGTCAATGTGGCCGGGCAGGGAATCGACCACGCGGCGAACTTTGTCGAGCCAGCCGGGAGGCGGCTCCAGAGCCAGGCCGCCAATGCGGAAATAACTGGTCATCATCCGCTGGCCGGAGAGATATTCGAAAATCTTCAGAATTTCCTCGCGCTCGCGGAAGCTGTAGAGGAAGACGGTCATTGCGCCGAGGTCAATGGCGTGCGTGCCGACCCAGACCAGGTGCGAAGCGCAACGCGTCAATTCAGTGAGCAGCACGCGGATGTACTGCGCGCGCTTGGGGACTTCGATTCCGAGAATTTTTTCCACCGCGAGGCAATAGCCCAGGTTATTCGATAGCGGCGCAAGATAATCAATGCGGTCGGTCAGGGTGATCACCTGCGAATATGTTTTCGCTTCGCAGGATTTTTCGATCCCGGTGTGCAGGTAACCGATGATCGGCTCGGCTTTCACCACCATTTCACCATTGAGCTCGAGGACCACGCGCAGCACTCCGTGCGTGGACGGGTGCTGCGGCCCCATGTTCAGGACCATGGTCTGCGCGGCGCCGGTGGCAGTTTCGATCGTGGTGGTCATCGGTAGCCCTCGGTCGGATAATCCTTGCGAAGCGGGTGACCTTCCCAATCATCGGGCATCAGGATGCGTCGCAGATCCGGATGGCCTTCAAAGCGAATGCCAAAGAGATCGTAACTTTCGCGCTCGTGCCAGTTGGCGGTGGGCCAGACCCCGGTGACGGAATGGACCATGGGATCGCTGCCGGTCAGTTTCACTTTCAGGCGCAGCCTTTCGCGGCGATCCAGCGAAACCAGGTGATAATTCACTTCAAACCGCGGCTCGATGGGGAAGCGGTCCACAGGCGTGATGTCCGAAAGGAACGAAAAGCGCAGGGATGGCTCTGTCGCAAGATATTCGGCGACGCGCAACAGCTGCTCGCGTGGCACCACCACGGTAAATTCGCCGCGAAACTCCAGCACTTCGGCGATCGCTGTGGCGCTCCACTCCCTGAGTTTATGGACTACCGGATGTTTGTCGATGTCCTGGGGTTCCACTATGAGTTCGGTTCCCGAGGGGCGGCAGCTCAGTGACTCCAGTCGAGCGCGCCCTTCTTCCAGAGGAATATGTAACCGGCCAGCAGAATTATAATGTAAAGCAGCATCTCCACAAAGCCGAAGACCTTTAAGTCGCCGTAGATCAGCGCCCACGGGTAAAGAAAAATTGCTTCGATGTCGAACAAAATAAAGAGCAAGCCCACCATGTAGAATTGCACGGAAATGGGCTGGCGGGCGTCGCCGGTGGGGCGCATTCCGCATTCGTACGGCTCGTCTTTTTCGCGTGAGCGCTTGTGTTTGCCCACGATGGCAGACGCCACCACCAGCACTCCGGCCAATCCGGAGGAGAGTATAAACATCAGCAACAGCGGGCCATAGTAGTCGAGGTAGTTGCTGTTCATTTTAGTGGCGCTGTTATAATAACGACCCGAGAGCAGCCGGTCAAATGAACTCTCAAATACTTCGATTTTCGTTTGTTCCGTTTGAGTGGATGAGAAGCGCGGGGAAGCAAGATCAATGAGCTCTGGCTTCAATACGGACGTCAAAGTGGGAGAACATGTCTTCCACGTGCAGACCGAAGATCGCGGCCCGAATCATCCCATCATTGATACGGTGGTGTACCAAAACGGGCGGATTCTGCACCGGCGCGCCTCGAACTACGAACAGGACGCCGGCGCCGCGCCGTACACGGCGGAAGAGCTGCGCCGTCGCGTGGAAGAACAGCATCGCGCGGTGATTGAAGCGCTCCGGTCGGGTGCTTTGGATACGGAGATTGCTTCGGCGGAAGCCGCGACGCAGGCCGGCCGCCCCGGCGGTATCCAGGTGCAGCTGCTGAATCCCGGGGCGTGGCTTTCGGCGGGGGAAGTCTCGCTGGAGCTGGAAGTTTCGCGGAAAGCGGATCGCCAGCCGCAACCCGGTGCTGCAGTGAAAGCAGTGATCGAAGGAGCGCTTGATAACGGGAGCCATTCCGGCACGAGCGACGACCATGGACGCGTGCGCATCCATTTTCCGCTGCCGCCGCTCGGCAAGGGCGACCTGGCGCTGGTGATACAGGCGCAGGCGGATGTGTGGAAGGATGAGATTCGCTTCGCGATGAGAACGCGCGCGAAGAATCCCACGGCCGGCGCGGCGCAATGACGGTGACGATCAATGGCGAGCACCGCGAGGTGCCCGACGGCATCGCGGTCTCGGCGTTGCTCGAACATCTGGGAATATCGCGGGAGCGAGCGGCGGTTGAGCGCAATCTGAATATTTTGCCGCGGGCGGATTGGAACCAGACGCAAGTGCAGCCGAACGACAGCTTCGAGATTGTGCATTTTGTGGGCGGTGGTTAGCGGCTCGGGTTCGCGGGCGCCTTCGCCGCCATGATTTTTCGCGCGGGATCATTGTCGCAATAGACGCGCCATTCGGCGACGCGTCCGTTTTTCACCACGGCTTTCCACGCGGCTGGAATTTCCCAGAAATTTTCTCTCGCCAATTTGCCGTTGACGGCAAAAGTTCCGCGCGCCTTTCCGAACATCGCGAACAGCTCGCCGCGATCGAATTCGTCCGTCACTTCGATAGCGTAGTCGGGAAACCAGCCGAAGTAGGCCTTCCATCCCTGGCGCATTTGTTCGGCGCCGCGAAATGAGTTGTCCAGAGCGTCCACGAAGAGGTGGTCGGGCGTCATCAGCGCCACCAAGCCGTCCACATCATGCGCGTTGATCTTGGCGCCGAACGCCATGGCCACATCCGCTGGGCTTCCCTGATTCATCGCTTTACGTCCTCCGTTCTGGAAAGTGCCGAGGGCGCAAGGATATTCAATCCGGGGGACGAAACGCCAGTGATTTGCGATTTTTCGCCGGGGGCTAGCTCTGTACTGCTTCCGCGAGTTTCTCGAGGCATCCAGTCCAGCCGCGCTGGTAATCACCGTGCTCTTTCACTCCCGCTGCGCCGAGATCATGAGTCAACACCACCTCGGTGGATTTTCCGCGTTCCAACAACTCTACGGTAACGATGGTTTCTTCGGCATGATCCATTACTTTCCGGCCGGCAGGGTCGGCGTGCTCGGTGGTCCAGGTAAAGACGACCTTTTCCGGGCGCTTAATTTCAACGTAGGTGCAGCGCTGAATGTAGGTGTGGCCGTCCGGCGTGCGTATCTCCAGGGTAAAACCGCCGCCTTTGCGGAAGTCGAATCTCAAATACTTCATGATGTGACTGGAGGCATCGCGGCACATCCAGCGATCCATCTGCTCCTGCTGGGCGAATGCTTCGAAGACTCGTTCGCGCGACGCGGCGATCGTACGGCGCACTTCGAGCTTGCCAGTTGGACCTGGAGTTGCTGTTGTCATCGTGTTTCCTCCTCGTGTCTGGCGTCTGGCGGGGTTCCCGTAACGCTTTGGCATTTAGGCCTGCCGTTGCCGCAATTGTAGCTACGATCTAGGTATCTTCATTTCGTCTCATAGACGCAGACTTTTTCGCGCGCCGCTTGGAACCAGCTTTCGACTTCGACCGCTTTAGCTTGGCCGAGTGTTTGCGTTGCGTGATCCCGAGGTCTTCAGTTGCGGAATCTTCCAAATAGCGGGCCAGGGAATCGAGCTGCGCTTCCCAGAACTGACGGTAGTGCTCGATCCACGCCGCCGCGTCTCTCATCGGCTCGGCCCGCAGGCGGCAACGATGCACCCGGCCGTCTTTCTGCCGGGAGACCAGGCCGGCTGCCTCCAGCACGCGCAGGTGTTTCGATACGGCGGGGAGCGACATCTTGTAGGGCGCGGCCAGGTCGCCGACCGAAGTTTCACCTTGGCGTGCAAGGCGCGCGAGAATTCCGCGGCGCGTGGCATCGGAGAGAGCGGCAAAGGTCGAATCGAGCAGCGCGCCTGAATAGTTAACCATATGGTTTAGTATTGCCGCCGGGCTGAGTCTTGTCAAGGAAAAGTTTGCGGCGAGAGCGAGCTTCTATAGGAAGTGCAGAGTCCGAGTGACAACTGCAAGATCGGTACTTCAGCGGCTGAACAGTTTGCGGAAAAACGCACAAATTGTCATTCCGAGGGCGAATTTTGCCCGAGGAATCCGCTTTTTGCTTTGCGTTATCGTGGAAAGCGGATCCCTCACCCGCTGTCGCGGGTTCGGGATGACACCCACTGCACTTTTTCCGCAAACTCAAAAGCCACGACCTACAAAGACGCTCGCGTTCTTACGCCGTCTCTATAAGCCGGCGAGCAGGTGCCCGAGCTTGTCTTTCTTGGTGCGCAGGTACGAAGCCGAATGGTGGCTGGTGCGGGGGCGGCAGGGAACGCGCTCGACGACGCGGATGCCTGCGCTTTCGAGTTGCGTGACTTTGTCCGGATTATTGGAGAGCAGGCGCACATCGCGAATGCCGAGCGCCTTCAGCGCTTCGGCGGCAAATTCGTAGTCGCGCGCGTCGTCGGCAAACCCGAGCTGGCGATTCGCTTCGACGGTGTCGAGGCCGGCGTCCTGAAGTTCGTAAGCTTTCAATTTATTGATTAAGCCGATGCCGCGGCCTTCCTGTGGCAGGTACAGCAGCACGCCGGATGGCTCCTTGGCGATTTTGCGGAGAGAAAATTCCAGTTGGGCGCGGCAATCGCAGCGCTCAGAGGTGAAGACGTCGCCGGTGAGACATTGCGAGTGCACGCGCACCAGCGGCGCCTTGCGCGATTTTGCAGCGGCGCGCGAGGAGCCGTTCATCTCCCCGTGCTGAATAGCTACCGCTTCTTCTCCAGGCTTACGTCCTTCGATGCCGAAAATGCGGAAGGAACCAAAGCCCGTGGGCAATTGCGCGGTAGCGACGACGCGAGCTTTGCTGGACTTCCCGGATTGTTTTTTGCGTTGCATGGGAAACTTCGATTATAGCAGGGTTCGCAGAATCGGCCTGAGCGCGCGACTTCGACGGAATTCGTTCCCATCGGCAGTGTAGATGATGCGCTATCATGCGGGTTCGATTATAAAATCAGGGGCTAGTGATGAGTGGTTAGTGGCTAGAAAACAGCGTTTCAGGCGATCGCGGATGCAGCACGGCGCGACAGCGCCGGACACTCGCGTCCCTTTACATCCCTGGCTGCTTTGGCTAACTTAGTTTGTGCGCTGCGAAGGCAGTCCTCCGCGAGCAAAATGAATACAATTTTTGGTACACAAGAGTTGGTATTCGCGCTGGTGCTGAAAGTCGGCTTCGCGGCATCGCTCGCGGCGCTGCTGGTGCGTTTCCGTTCGTTTCGCAACCTGCTCTTCACCGAAATCCGTGATTCCGACCAAAAAGTGATGCTGCTACTGTTCCTGACGCCGCCGCTGGCAATCGGCGTGTTTCTGCGTCTGTTGGGTGGCTACCGGTTCTTCGATCTGACGCTGGAAGGTTCGTTCCTGATGGGTCTGATCGGCGGCCGGATCGTGGGGCTGCTGGGCGGTTCGCTGATCAGCCTGCCCGCATTTGGCAATCACGAATGGCTCTCCAGCCCCATGGCGGCGCTGGTGGGATTAATTGCGGGCATGGTTCGCGAAGCGATGCCCGAAAAAGAAGACATCTGGCATTTCGGGCCGTTTCTTTTTCTCAGCGTGCCGGAATGGATCTGGAAGTTGATTCGCTACGGCAAGGGCAATTGGGCCATGTTTCCGCTGTTCACATGCGTCGCGGTGACGGTGGGGCAGATCGAACTCGCGGACATCGGCCATGTGCCGGAGAAGTGGCTCTTTTCCTTCCGTCCCAGCAATTGGGGCTACGCGCTGCTGGTGGTGATGTCCTCGATGATGTGCGTGGCGATGGCCATCAAGATCTGGAATAACACGCGCATCGAAATGAACCTCGAACAGAATCAGCAGCTGCTGCTGAAAGCGCGCATGGACGCGCTGACCAGCCAGATCAATCCGCATTTTTTGTTCAACACGCTGAACACGGTGTCTTCGCTGATTCGCTTCGATCCGGACATGGCGCGCGGCGTGGTTTTGAAGCTTTCCAATATTTTGCGGCGGCTGTTGCGCAAGCACGAGACGTTCGTCCCACTGCGCGAGGAGCTTGAATTCATTGACGATTATCTGGACATCGAAGTGATTCGCTTCGGCCGCGACAAGCTGCAGATCTTCAAGGAAATTGACGAGGAAACATTGGAGACTTTCGTGCCCAGCATGCTGCTGCAGCCCATGGTGGAAAATTCGATCAAGCACGGATTGGCCCCGCGCCTGGAAGGCGGGCAAATTCACCTGCGCACCCGCCAGTCGAACGGCCGCCTGCTGATCGAAATCGAAGACAACGGGATGGGAATTTCGCCGGAACGCCTGGCCGCAGTGTACGGCGGAGGAATCGGCATCAGCAATGTGCACGAGCGCCTGCGCTTGCTCTATGGCGACCAATTTAAAATGGACATACGCAGCCAGGAAGGGCAAGGCACGCAGATCCACATCGAGATTCCGGAGTTAGCCACGGCTGAGCCCTTTGCGGAGTTGTAATTTCACATTGTCTTGAGTTGCTATGCGGCAGCGGGGCGCGACGGCGAAACCGATTTTGCGCCGCGCCAAGCCGGAGCAAAGCCGACACAACCGCAAAGAGGCCGAGCGACATCGTATCCGGAAGCGAAATGCGCCCGATTGTCCCGGCCGCGCAGGCACCGCCAAATTTTGCGGGGTGCCGCAGGGATAGCGTAGAATGGCGAGGCCAAAATCCCTTTAAGCGAACAGGTGGAATGATCGACGACCAGGAAAAAAGCAGTGCGCGGCCCGCAATTATATTGCTGATGGTGGTGTTCGTGGTTGCCGGCTTCAGCGTGAGATATGGATTGCAGACGATGACCTGGGTCGAAGGGAAGCTGTGGAGTTCCGATAATCCCTGGCTCGCGAATGTTCCGCAGCCTCTTTCGCAGCCGCTAGCGCCGCTACCGCCGCTTCCTGGCGCTGCCAAGCCCGCCCAAGTGAAGGCGTACAACTACGAGTTCAATTCGCCCTGGCCCGGCAACCCCACAGTGAAGGGATCGCTCACCTACACGGAGTTCCGCTACGATTCCGGCCCGGTAGTTGTTTTCTTCGATCCGGATTCACAAGTGGACACCATGCACACGCTAAAGACGTCCAACCCCGCCGAATATCGGAAATTCGTAACCGTGTTTGGTGATAAACCGCTCAATACGAATTTCGAAATGTATCAGGCGGTTTACCAGACGACGCCCGCACAGCTCTCGCCGGTGATGAACCCGCCCGACGCGATGAGAATGAACGTGTTGTTGCTATGGAAGCTGTCCTTCGGCCTCGATCTTCCCTGCGACGGCGGGTTTTATTCCTTCGATTGGAGCAGCGCGAAAGGATTTCAGTTCGGCGATCCTGAAAAGAAGGTTCCGGTGGCGGTCCGTGCGTTCGATGACCGCGACCACCAGTTCCGATTTATCTTCACTGCCACGGAAGCAGCCGCCGGCAAAATCACGCAGAACGACATCAACACAATCATGCAGACTTTACGAGTCGAGCCGTTCAGCGAGCGTTGACGGCACTGGCGGCGGGTTCTACCGCCTGTAGTACCTTCCGGTAGTAGGCCTCGTACATTGGAATCACGTCGTTCGCGCAATACTTCGCTTTGGCGTGTATGCGCGCCCTCTTGCCCATGCTTCGTCCGCGATCCGGCCGGGTAAGTATTTCCAGGGCGCGTTCCGCGCCGGCCTCGATGTCATGCGGCGCGATCAGGTAGCCGTCCACTCCATCGGTCACCACTTCCGGCACGCCGCCTACGTTCGTCGCGATTACCGGGACTTCGCACGCCATCGCTTCCAGCGCCGCCAGTCCAAATGATTCCTCTTCGCTGGGCAGCAGGAATAAGTCGGCAAGCCCGAGTTTTTCCTGGACGTCGTCCTGCTTGCCCATGAAAAACACGTCCTTCGAGAGATTTTTTTTCCGCACGATGTATTCCGCCGCGCCGCGGTCGGGCCCATCGCCCATCATCACCAGTTTTGCCGGGATCTTTTCGCGCACCAGCGCGAAGATTTCCACCACGTCGGTGATGCGTTTTACAGGCCGGAAATTCGAAAGGTGCATCAGGATGGGCTCATTGTTCTTGGCCCACTGTTTGCGCGCAGACTGGTCCGCGCAGCGCATGTACTGATCGCAATTCACGAAATTAGGAATCACTTCGATCGAACGCTTGATCTCGAATTCGCGAATGGTGCGCTCGCGCAGGTAGTTCGAAATGGAGGTGACGCCATCGCTCTGCTCGATTGAAAATCGCGTGATGGGCAAATAGCTGCGATCGCTGCCCACCAGCGTGATATCCGTGCCATGCAGAGTGGTGATGAACGGCAGCTTCT
>Ga0182024_10012581_pt1 | contig 16711 bp, 10 predicted proteins | sample P32metaG_FD_120480 | JGI IMG/M metagenome (GOLD analysis project Ga0182024, IMG submission 120480) | Permafrost microbial communities from Stordalen Mire, Sweden - P3-2 metaG (Illumina Assembly) | ecosystem: Environmental > Terrestrial > Soil > Wetlands > Permafrost | place: Sweden: Stordalen... | reverse complement strand
TGAGGAGACCGGCTCGGCCAGCGTGCTGTTGACCACCACGGCCAAGCCAATCTTCTCATAACCGGCAGCGGCATCCGCCGCGTTGGCGGCTGACGAACTCAAGCCGTTGCCATTCCATTGCCCGTCCGGGTTGCCCACGGCTCCGCTGGCGGGATTGCGGCCCAAGGCAGCCAGACTTTCCACGGTCGCATTCTCGCTGGCTCCATTGGAATCGGAGCTGCCGGTGTGGACGATCAGATCGTTGTCATTCAAGTCCAGTTTACTGGCTGAATCGACCGAGAAGGTCGGATCGCTGGACGAGCCGAGCGTCCCAATCACCAGCCCGTTGTGATTGCTGTGGGTGCGTGCCGAGCCGAGGGATAGCACCGTCGCTTGTGCTCCGCCGCTGAGAATAATGCCGGCAAGGTGCTCGTTGGTATTGAAGATCACCTTGGATGCACTTCCGGAAGCGGCGAGGTTGATCAGCGGAGCGGCGGTGTTGTCGGCTGTGAAAGTGAGCGTGCCATTGGTGAGGCTCAGGGCGCCGGTTGAGGAGTTGTAGCTGTATGCTGCGCCGCTGGATGCGTTGATGTAAACCGGCAGACTCGCCTTGACTGTCTGGGTGATGCCGGCCGAGGTGCTTGCGGAAAAATTCGGGTCGCCGCTGTACACCGCTTCAACGGTGTGGCTGCCAGCGGAGAGGCCGGAGGTAGGCGCGCTCGTTGCCGAGCCCCCTGAGATAGCGACAGGCGATCCGAAGTTTGCGCCGTCGATCTGAAATTGCACCGACCCGCCGGGCGTCCCGGCCCCCGGCGCGATCACCGAGAGTGTCGCCGTGAACATGACGGCCTGGCCCGTACTGGACGTCGATGATGAAGACGCGACGACCAGGCTCGTCGAGGCCTTGTTCACGGTTTCACTTAGCGCGGTAGATGCGCTTGCCAGATCCTTCGCATCGCCGGAATAACCGGCGGTGACCGAGTGCGAGCCGACTGCGAGACCGGGATCCATAAAAGTCGCGGCGCCTGATGCGTTCAGCGACACGGTCCCAAGCGTCGCCGCTCCGTCCATGAATTTGACGGTGCCCGTCGCGGTGCCGGTGCCGCTCACCGTCGCGGAGAATGTGACCGTTTGCCCGAAGGCGGCGGGGTTCGCGCTGGCGGACAGGGACGTGGTTGTCGCCGTCTGCGGGATGGGCGCCGCAAGCTGGCCGGCCGAGTTGGTATCCAGATCGGATGCGGTGGCGCTGCTTCCCAGGTGGCTCAGGCCGTACATGTCCTCGATCGTGCGCAGAATCGTGTAGGGCGTGACGTTGGTACTGTCGGTGCCGGGCACGACCAGGCGCGGATCGCCATTAATGATCGTGGTCACGTTGTTGGTGGCCAGGCTCGTGAAGCCGTGGGCGCGGTCGCCCTCATCCTCCGTGACGATCAACAGGCTGTTGTTCTGCTTCGCCCATTGCAGATAGCCGTTCAGATTGTTTTTGAGCCAGGTATCCGCGTTTTGTCGCAGAAGATTGTAAGCCGATGGGTCCGTCGCATACGGATTGGTGTCGTTCGATCCGTGGGTGTTGTCGCGAGTGTCGGGAATGACAAACGAAACCGTCGGAAGAGCGGCATATCCCGCGGCCGTCGTCGGGAAGCTGGCGAAAGTCTTGTTGACGTTCGTATTGGTCTTGCCCGTGCCCACGTTTGAGAACTGGGCCATCGGGTTGTAGGAGCGGGTATAGAGGTCGTCATACGCCGGATCGCTCGGATCGCCGGCGAGTTGATCGGTGGTGTCGCCATCATGCGGCATCGCCTCGGCATAGCCGATGAAGCTCTTGCCGGCATTGTTCAGCGACTGCGCAAGATTGGCGCCGGTAAACGGCCCATGATAACTATCGTCCGTCACGCCCTGGGTCGAACCGGAATAGAGGGCGAGATAGTTCATCTCCCCTTCCTGGCTCGGCGTGTTCAGCCCGTGCGAATTGCTATAGACCAGCCCCGTGCTGGCGAGCTGATTGAAATACGGCATGTTGGTCGTATCGCCGATGGCGTTGGCCGCGCGATCCTCTTCCACCACAACCACGATGTGTGCCGGCGTCACGAGCGACAGCAATTGGCGGCTTTCCAAAGTCTCGACAAACACCCCGCAGGTCAAGGCAGTCGCATGTGCCCCCCCGGCCCGGGCGCGGCGTCGATTCTGCTCATCGCCAACGATTAAACGTCTCAGGCGCAACCGCAAAAACACATTCCACCCCACTTCGCACATTTCAACATTAGGCTTGGCCTGAAGGCAGGCAGCGGTTTGTCACCACGAGGTCAAGAAGCGACAAAATTTTAACGTCCCACACAACCCAAAACAATCAGCGAAGCGCATGAGAAAGGCCGACTCCCGTCCCCGGCTCGTCCAAGTTGCCAACGTATTATCTTTCACCTGCTCAGCTCGCCTGTCCACCGGCGCATAAAAAAAGCCGTCCCGGGCAAGGACGGCTTCGAATGGGGCTGGTGAAAGGTTCCTCGGGTTGTGGGAGGAAAGAACCTTTCACATCGGGGGGAAGAATGGATTTAGTTGTCGTCCAACCCGCTACGCTTTCACACGCATACGCGATGGACGCATGACGCACAACAACTTCAGTGCCAGAGGGGCACCGATGGTGCCATCCATTTGTCCACACGTTTATTTCCACTTATCCACAAAAGATTTACAGGTTTTACACAGAAATTCGAGTTGTTCACATGGACCGCTGCACAGAGAGACAGTGCGTCAGCTTGGCGTTCTTTGTCGTACCTACGTTAAGGAATTGACGTATTCCATCTGGGATACCCGCCGGGCGGATGCGAGCGTCTAGACTTTATAGCTATCGCGATAACGTAAGGGGGAATTGAGCGGTAGCTAAAGTGAATCATGGTGTCATTCAACTGTCGCGCTCCTTTCTTATTGATTCTGCTCGGCGGGATCGCGCTGGCGGCGAGGGCTCGGGGCGACGACGGGAAGACCTGCGCCGGCCCGGCATGCACCGCGCCGGTGGATGATTTTTTTGTCAATGAAGTATGGGCCAAGGTCGGCGCGCAGAACTGCCTCGAGTGTCACAAGGCCGGCGGCGATGCGGAAGACAGCCGATTCGTTCTGGTTGATCCAGCACGCCATGACCGGTCCACCGAAGACCAGGCGCGGCGGCACAATCGTGACGCCTTCGCCGAGATGGCCCGGCTGAAGGCGGGAGATCAATCCCGCCTGCTGCTGAAGGTCGTCGGAAAACTCAAGCACGGTGGCAAGGACGTGCTCAAGCCGGATTCGGCGGGATATCGCGTGCTGGCGGATTTCGTTCGCCGCACCAGCGAGTCCTCGGCACCGGCAATCGCGCGAGCAACAGAAGCGGATCGGAACGCGCGCCCGTTTTTTGATGGCGTCGCGATGCTCGATGATCGCAAGCTGCTGCGGCGCGTCACACTTTCACTGGCGGGCCGTCTTCCGACTAGCGCCGAGCTGGCCGCCATCGAAGCCCAGCACGACGCCGCGATGCCCGCGATCCTCGACGGGTTGATGACCGAGGACGCCTTCTACACCCGTCTCCGCGAAGGCTTCGAGGACATCTTCCTCACCACCGGCTACGACGACGTCGCTGAAACCGCGCTGTCGTACGAGCATTTCAGCAAGACGCGCGAGTGGATTCAGAACTACGATCTCAATTCGATTGCCGATCCGCAGAAGCGGCAAAAAGCTCGCTACAAGCTCGCCGACGACTATCGCAAAGCCATGCTCGGCGAGCCGATGAAGCTCATCGAGCACATCGTCCGCAACGATCATCCGTTCACCGAGATCGTGACCGCCGACTACATCATGGTCACGCCCTACACGGCGCGCGGGTACGGCATCTTTGATGAGCTGAAACCGAAGTTCAAAAATTCCGAAGACCCCTTCGAATATATTCCGGTGAAGCTCAAGGCGCTGGTCGCGCGAACGCATGACGACGATCAGGAATCTGCGACCGGCTTCTACCCCCATGCCGGTCTTCTGAGCACGTTCCAATATCTTCGCCGCTATCCCACGACCGAGACCAATCGCAATCGCGCACGGGCACGGGTGTATTACCTGCAATTTCTCGGCGTCGATGTATTGGAACTGGCCGCCCGCGTATCCGATGCCGCCGCGGTGACGGCCAAGTTCAAGGTGCCGACCATGGAGGCCGCCGAGTGCGTGGTGTGCCATAAGACGGTGGATCCGGTCGCGGGGTTGTTCCAGGACTACTGGAAGTTCGAGGGCGTCTACGGCCTTCGTAAGGGCGGCTGGTTCACCGATATGTTCCCCGCCGGCTTCGAGGGCGAAAACCTGCCCCCTGACCAACGCTGGCGCGCCCTGCAATGGCTCGGCGAGCGCACCGCAAAGGACCCGCGGTTTGCCGTGGCGATGGTCGAGCACGTCTATTACATCCTGACCGGCCGCAAGGTGCTCAAGCCGCCCAAGGATTTGGACGACCCGCTCTTTGCCGCCCGGCGCCGCGCGTATCAGGAGCAACGCAAGCAGGTCGAAGCGATCGCAACGCGGTTCGCCCAGACCGGCTTCAATCTCAAGAGCGTCTTCAAGGCGTGGATCATCTCCGATTTCTACCGCGCCGACGGCCTGGCGACTGCCGCCGCCGATCCGCAACGGCGCGCCGAGCTCGACGACGTCGGGCTCGTGCGCATGCTCGCCCCAGAGCAGGTCGAACGCAAAGTCGCCGCCATCTTCGGCCAGCCTTGGGGCCATCTTGATGACCAACTGGCGATGCTCTACGGCGGCATCGATTCCAAGGAAGTCACCGAGCGCGCCGCCGACCCAAGCGGCGCAATGGGCGCGATCCAGCGCATCCTGGCCAATGACGTGGCGTGCAAGCAGACCGCCCTCGACTTCAGCCGCGAGCCGGCGGATCGCCTGCTGTTTCCCGAGATCGAGCCGGACGTGCTCCCCGGCACGTCACCCGAGGCCGACGCGAAAATCCGGCGGGCCATCGTGCATCTGCACGAGCGGGTGCTTGGCCGGTATGACGCGCCCGACTCGCCCGAGGTAGATCGCACGTACCAGCTCTTTGCCGGCGTGATCGCCGACGCCGAGGGGCGCAAGGGCATTGAGCCGGCAGAAAATTGGTCCTGCCGCCAGGGGCTCCTTCATCCCGTCCCGGACCCCAGCTACACGGTGCGCGCCTGGCGGGCAGTGATCACATATCTGCTTCGCCGGCCCGAGTTCCTTTACGAGTAAACATGAGACGCGATTTCCTGAAACTCTGCGGGTTGGTTGGCCTGGGCCTGGCATGCCCCGGCGGCATGACTTCGTTGCTCCGCGCCGCCTCGAAGGAAGATGCGCCTTACGCGGGGCCTTACTACGTGGTCTTCAACGCCGCCGGCGGCTGGGATACGACCTATCTGATGGACCCCAAGGGAGTCGGCGGCATCAACCGCCTTTACCAAGAGGGCGACATCCTTACCGAAGGGCAGCACAAGTACGCGCCAACGGCAAAACAGATCAAGAGCGGGATGAGCAACGAAGAGTTCTTTCGCGAGTTCGGAAAGGAGTTGCTCGTTCTCAACGGCCTGGATTATTCGGTCAACAACCATTCCCCCGGCGCCCGTTACATGGCAACTGGGAAGCTCGACAGCATGGCCTACCCCACGTTTGCCGCCCTGGTGGCCGCCTGCAAGGGGCCGACTTGCCCGCTGTCGTTTCTCACCTTCGGCAACTACTCGGCCACCGGCAACGTCGTGGCGATGTCGCGCGTGCCGTATCTCCCATCCCTTCAGAAGATCGCCAATGCCGACGCCATCGACGGCAACGCCCGCTCGCCCTACCACGATGACTTTGCCCTCTCGCGGATCGAGCAGGCGCTGCAAGAGGGAAACGAATCACGCGCTGCGCAGCCGCGCCTGCCGCGGCAGGAGCGCGGCGAGGGCATGCTTTACGCGGCCCAGGTGAATTCCAAATCGCTTGAGCGAATCACGCCCTACATTCCCCGCCAGATCCCCAAGGAACGCCTCTCTCAGCAGGCCGAGATCGCCCTGGCATCATTCAAGGCCGGCGTCTGCGTGTCGGGCAACCTCTCCATCGGCCAGTTCGACAGCCACGCCAACAATGATGCCGACCAAATGAAGCTCATCCCCGAATTCCTCGCCGGCATCGCGTACCTGATGCGCCGGGCCGAGGAATTGAACATCCGCCAGAAGATAGTGGTGGTCGTCCAGAGCGAAATGGGCCGAACCCCGACCTACAACGCCGGCAACGGAAAGGACCACTGGTCGATCGGCTCGGCCATGTTCTTCGGCGCCGGCATCCGCGGCAACCGCATCGTCGGCGCCACCGACGAGAAACAATTCCCCATCCCGCTCAATCCGAAGACCCTCGGCGACGATAAGTCCGCCGGCATCCGCATGCGCCCCGAGCACGTCCACCTGGCCCTTCGGCAATTCGCCGGTATCGCAGACCACCCAATCAGCAAAACATTCCCACTCGGCGTCCGCGCGAATGAAGAACTCCAGCAACTCTGGACATGAACGCAAACCGCGAAACCCCGACCTACTCGATCTCATTCCGGCTTCAACGCACGACGACGGAATCGGCATTTGTAAGCGTGCCGATCACCGGAGATCTAATGCTTGTTCAGCCTGATGGCACGGCCAGGATCGCGTCGCGGCCCTGGAAGAACTCGTCGCGGTTTCGCCAGACCGAGTCCGGCGTATACGCCAGCGAGACGCGCTGCGGGTCGCGCGTGTTCCACGCGGCTTCGGCCATCTTCACCTTCAGGTGGGCCGTCTCGAGTGTGAACGGGGGGCGAATATCAGTTGGCGACATGTGAATCTCCGATTCGGGAAACTGTTGCTGATCGGTCCTTTCATGGGATGGCCTCCCTCTCGAGGGATTATTGCGGAGATTGCGGGAATCAGGGTAGCGGCGCGCCGCAGGACGGGCCAGAGTTTACATGGCTCAGGTTTGCGCGCTCGGACCGCCGCTTGCGGCTTCGCGAACGATGAAGCTCGAAATCGCCGGGCACTGGTATCCTGTCACGGCACGTCCCTTTGTTCGCGAAGCCGCAAGCGGCGGACAGAAGGTTCGGGATTGATCGCGATTGCAGTTGGTGGAGGGACTTCCCGAACGTACAATACCCATCGACCCTTCCTCGGGAGGCAACATGAGCCGCTTGGATCAACATGTCAGTGCGGTGCGGACACGGATGATGCTCAGCACTTGGGCTGCGGCGCTGGCATGGGCAGGGATTGTCTACGCAATCGTCGTCGGGGCGGCCATTCTCATCGATAAGCTGGTGCAACTGAGCTTGCCGCATGATGAGGTATGGTTCTGGGCCGGGCTCGGCGCGATGGTGGTCGTATCGATCGCTTATACGATCTGGCAACGGCCCACCCGCCAGCAGGCGGCGGTGGCGATCGACGAGCGACTGTCGCTGAAGGAGAAATTCAGCACGGCGCTCTTCGCCCGGTCGAGCAATGATCCCTTTGCCGTCGCGGCGGTGCGCGACGCTGAGCGAACCGCCGACGGCGTAAATCTGCAGCGCAAGTTCCCCGTCCGCGTGCCGCGCGTGGCGGCGGGGACGATTCTGGCCGGCGTCATCGTCTTCCTCATCGCATGGCTCTTCCCCACCTTTGATCTCTTTGGCGTCAAGGCGTCGCAGCTCGCCAAGTCACAGGCTGTGGAACAGAGCCAGCAGCAGGCGCGGGACACCATCCACCGCGCCATCCTTGCCATCGACGCGGCTCCAAAATCGGTCGCGGAAAAGCCCGACATCCAAATGGCCAAAAAGGAACTGCTGGCCATGCACGGGGCGAAGACCGTCGATCCCGAGCGCGCCCAGAGCACCGGGCAGAAAGCCATCGAGCAGGTCCAGCAGGCGATCAAGCAGAAGATCCAGGACAACAAGGATTTTGCCATCAGCCAGGAGGAGATGAAGGACTTTAAGAACATGGCCCCGCCGGCGGACGAGCCGGGACCGATCGCCGATGCGCATCGCAACCTGGCGCAAGGCAAGTTCGACCAGGCGGTGCAGGATTTGTCCAAGGCGGTGGACAACTTCAACAAGATGGATTCCAAGGACCAGGAGAAGGCCGCCAAGCAAATGGACACACTGGCCAAGGCCATCAAGCAGATGGCCAACGATCCGAAGGTTCAGCAGAACGTCAAGCAGCAACTGCAAAACATGGGAGCCAATCAGCAGCAACAGCAGAAGATGCAAAACCTGATGCAGCAGGCCGCCGCGGGAAATCAGCAGGCCAATCAGCAACTCCAGCAGATGGCCAAGCAGATCGCCCAACAGGCGAACCAAAATGGGAAGACCACCCCGCAGCAGCGGCAGGCTGCCCAACAGATTCAAAAGCAAATCCAGCAGATGCAACAACAGCTCAACGCCCAGGTGAATGCGCAGCAGCTAGCCGGCTCGGCGCAGGCGTTGGCGGCGGTTATGAAGCAGTCGGCCCAGGGCGGAAACCCCGGCCAGCCCAAGCAAGGGGGAAATGCCCAGATGGCCAACGCCCAAAAGCAGCAACAGCCGCCGGGCGGCAAGCAGCCCGGGCAGAATGGCCAGCAACAACAGCAGCAGCAGATGGCCCAGGCCGCCAAGCAAATGCAGCAGCAGATGCAGCAGATGCAGGCGGTGGCCAACGACGCCCAGCAGGTCGCCGCCGGCCAGCAAAACCAAGGCGGGCAAGACGGCCAGGGCGAGGGCCAGAACGGCAAAAATGGCCAGAACGGCCAGCAGGCCGACCAAAACGGAAACGGCCAGCAAGCCAACGGCCAGCAACCTTGGGGCGGCCAAAATCAAAACCCCGGGGGCAACGGCCCCAACGCCGGTGGCGTCGGCGCGGGCAACAATCGCCCCAACCCCACCATCGCGCCTTTCGCCACCAAGGACGAGACCGACATTCAGCAGAAGGACGACAAGGGCAAGGTGCTGGCCAGCAACTTCGTCAAGGCCGGCTCCCTCAAGGGCGACGCCAAGATGCAACTTCACGACGTCCTTCCCCCCACCGACAAGGACGCCGCCGAGGAAGTCGGCGAGCAACGTATTCCGAGACAGGATCAGGACGTGGTCCGGGGATATTTCGGGAATCTGGAAAAAGATTCGCAGAAATAATGAAGTGACGGAATCGCTGCGCTGCCGCGGAGAACGCTCGTGAAGCCGTTCGCTTTGCCGGTATTTCTCCTGATTGTCGGCGTGGTTTTGATGGTGGTCCACTCCGGCTTCCCCTCACCCCAGCCCTTGAAAGAAAAGGCTGGCTCATAACGACTTATTACCTGGATGCGGCACTTTGCCGCTGCAACGTCTGACCCGCTCTCGGGTAGACTACAGGCAACAGGAGACTTGAACATGCGACTTTCAACATGGTTGTCGGCGGCCGCCCTCTCGGCCGGACTCTGCACCGCGTCTTTTGCACAAATCAGCGGTAAGGTGATGCTCGACGGCACCCCGCCCGACATGCCTCCCGTCAAGGGCATCGCCAGCGTCCCGCAATGCGCGGCCCTTCATAAGGACCCGGTCTACGACGACAGCGTCGTTGTCGGCGACAAGGGCGAATTTGCCAATGTCATCGTCTTTATCAAGGTGGCCGAGGGGCAAACCCTGGCCGGCCCGCAGAAGACCACGGTGGCCGTGCTCGACCAAAAGGGATGCATGTATTCGCCGCACGTGCTGGCGATTGAGACCAACCAGCCGCTGGATATCAAGAATAGCGACCCCTTCCTGCACAATTGCCACTCGATGGCCATCGACAATCCGACGTTCAACTTCGCCCAGGTGAGCATCAACGACAAGACCCTGAGCGACCCGTTCAAGGCGGTCGAGACGTTCCAGATCAAGTGCGACGTCCATCCGTGGATGAAGGCCGTCGTCCGGGTGTTCGACAATCCCTACTTCGCGGTCACCAACGAAGACGGCAAATACACCATCGACACCAAGGAGCTGAAAGACGGGACCTACACCGTGCAAGCCTGGCAGGAAGTCTATAAGGATTCCGAGCCACAGACGGTCGAAGTCAAGGGCGGCAAGGCTTCAAAGGAAGTCGATTTCAAGTTCAAGGCGCAGAAGGCCGACGCTAAGCCGATGAAGGAGATCCATCTGGCTTCCCTCATCGAAAAGCCCGACTGCTGCTCCGATGAAACCAAGACCGCAAAGACCGTCGCATCCGCCAAGTAAGTGACATGCCTCACGGCGCGGGCAGAGCTTTAGCGCCGCCACGGATCCTCCTCATCACCGAGGGAATCCGGGGCGGCGCTAAAGCTCTGCCCCGGCGTGAGGGTGCGACAAAATACCACTCCTTGCATTCATTTGAATCCGACTAGAATACGCTGCTTTCCCAGCGGCGGAATTCGTGAGCGACCCGATCTCCCTCCAACAACCTCTTCCTTATGCCACCCCGGCGGCCAACCGCGTCCGGCCGCGATTCCCGGGCGGCGGCGGCGCGCTACATGTCCTGGCCGTGCTCACCGCGTGTGCGACGTTCCCGCTGATCTTTATGGGCGGCCTGGTCACCAGCCATCAAGCAGGGATGTCGGTGCCCGACTGGCCCAACAGCTACGGGTACAACATGTTCCTCTTCCCGCCGAGGTTCTGGATCGGCGGCATCTTCTACGAGCACACCCATCGCCTCATGGGCACAGTGGTCGGCGTGCTTGCAATCGCACTGGTAGTCGCTTCGTTTCTCCAGCCGCGAGTGGGTTGGCGGCAGCGATGGCTCGCACTGGCCGTCCTCGGGGCGGTCCTCTTCCAAGGCATCCTCGGCGGGCTCCGCGTCGTCCTCGTCAAACTCGATCTGGCCATCGTCCACGCCTGTGTCGCGCAGGCCTTTTTCTGTCTGGCAGCCTTCGCCGCCCTGTCGACCTCCAAGTGGTGGAACGCGCCGCGACCTCTGCAAAGCCCCTCCGGCCGCGGCCGCGGACTTGTCATGCTCGGAATCGCAACGGTCGCGACGATTTACCTTCAATTGATCGTCGGCGCAACGATGCGGCACTACCAGGCCGGACTGGCCATTCCCGACCTGCCGCTCGCATACGGTAAAGTTCTTCCGCCGGTGTCCCCCGACGGGCTCGACGCCGTCAACGTTGTCCGCGCCCGGCGATGGAACCTCGACCCCGTGACCCTCGGCCAGGTCTGGCTGCATTTTGGCCACCGGCTCGGCGCGGTTTTCGTCAGCATCATGGTGCTGGCACTGGCAGCGCTCGTCCTTCGCCGCTACCGTACCCAGCCCAAGCTGCTGGTCCCGGCGGTGCTGTTGATTGCTCTGCTATTGGTGCAATTAACGCTCGGCGTGCTGACCGTCCTGCTTCGCAAACCCGCCGACGTGGCCAGCGCCCATGTGGCGGTGGGCGCGTTGGTGCTGGTGACGAGTTTCGTGCTGACCGCGCGGGCCGTCCGTCTGTATGGAATCCGGCGCGCCCCGGTCGTGCAGGAGATGTCGGAGATTCCGCTCTCCGGTGCCTTGGCAGTAAGCTGACGCGTCGAAGAGCGCCTGGAGTGCATCGATTGCGCCCCCCACCGCTTGCGTTTGGCGGGACGCCGCGGCACCCCGCCAAGCGCAAGCGACGGGCGAACTGATGGATCTTTTGAGCACGACCTCTACGTACGTGCATGCTGTAAACCTGACGGAGAACGAAAGCGCCGCAATGGAACCCCTCCCCTCAATCCCCGAAGTCGGAATCAGCCCGGGGATATCGCTCTCCTCGCCCCTGCCCACCGCGGTGCGCGCCCGGCTGGTTGACTTTTACGAGCTGACCAAACCGCGGATGAACTTCCTCGTGGTGGCCACCACGATGGTCGGCTATTACATGGCCGCCCACGGTCCGGCCGATTGGCTGCGCGTCCTCTATACCCTGGCCGGCACCGCACTCACCGCCGCCGGGTCCAGCGTTTTCAACCAATACATCGAGCGATCGCTCGACCTGCGGATGCGCCGCACCGCCAACCGCCCGCTGCCCGGCCGGCGCATCAAGCCCGCCGACGCCTGCTCTTCGGCTTTACCCTCTCTTTGCTCGGCGTCGCGATCCTCGCGCTCTTTGTCAATGTGCTGACCGCCCTCCTGGGCGCGCTCACCCTGCTCCTCTACGTCTTCGTCTACACCCCCGCCAAACGCAGCACGTCGCTCTGCACGATCATCGGCGCCGTGCCCGGCGCCATTCCGCCAGTGATGGGCTTCACCGCCGTTCAGGGCACGATCTCGCCGCAGGCGCTGTCGCTGTTTGCGATCCTCTTCTTCTGGCAGATGCCGCACTTCCTGGCCATCGCCATCCTCTACCGCGACGACTACGCCCGCGGCGGGTTCAAGATGCTCCCCGTCGTCGATCACGGCATGGCCATGACCGGCCGCCAGATCATTCTCTACTCCCTCTCGCTGGTGACCATCAGCCTGATGCCCGCCCTGCTCAACATGGCCGGCGTCGTCTATTTCGCCGCCGCCCTGCTGCTGGGCATCGCCTTCAGCGGCTTCGCCTTCGTCTGCGCCCGCTCCAAAACCCGCCCCGACGCCCGCCAGCTCTTCCTGGCCTCCATCGTCTACCTGCCTGCCTTGCTCGCCGCCCTGATGCTCGACAAGCTCTAACTCGCCAGCCTGTCGCTCGGATTTTCCAGCCGATGTTCGTATCATGCGCTCATTCCAGGAGACCCATGCGCGCTCGGCGACTGCCAACACGTTCCATCATCCCCTTGGTCGCACTCACCTTGCTCGCAATCTGCGCGGTCGCACGCGCGGAGGCACTCACGTATGTCGATCTCGTGAAGCGCATCACCGATCTTCAGCATCTTTCCGTGCTCCCCGCCGACGGTGAAAAGTGCGGCCAATGGTCGAGCTACGACCGGGCCAGCAAGTACGACGTAGCTAGTGGAAAATACATCCACTGGGATGCCAACGGCGACGGGGACGGCTACATCCGCGACGAAGGCGATCAACAGGTGCTGGCCGAGATGCAAGGCCCGGGCGTGATTTGGCGGATCTGGTCGGCCGACCCGCGGCAGGGCCATGTCCGGATTTATCTCGATGGCGCGGAACAACCGGCGGTCGATCTGCCGTTCATGGGATATTTCGATCACAAAAATGCGCCGTTCACGCGGCCGCAACTGGTGCATGAAGTGTCGCGGGGATGGAACTGTTTCGTCCCGATTCCCTATCAAAAGTCGTGCAAGATCACCGCGGACAAGAATTGGGGCCGATATTTCCATTTCACTTACGGCACATTTCCGCCCGACACAGTCATACCGACGTTCAAGCGGGAACTGACCAATGAAGACGATGCCGCCCTCGATTTGGCGGATCGGACGCTGGGTGATCTGGGAGTCGATCCGGCGGGTCAGCGCGAGGGCGAGAAAACCGAGCACAAGACCGTCAGCGTCGAGCCGGGATCGACGCAGCAGGTGATTCACATTGACGGGCCGCGGGCGATTACCGCAATTCGGGTGAAGCTGGATTTGCCGCCCTCCCCCGCCGATCGGGATCTGCTGCGGCAGCTTGCACTCAAGATCACTTGGGACAACCAATCCGAGCCGGCGGTGTGGGCGCCGCTTGGCGATTTCTTCGGCACCGCGGCCGGAGCCAACAAATACAAATCCCTGCCGCTCGGCCTGGCCGAGGATGGGAAATGGTACTGCTTCTGGTACATGCCATTTTCCAAATCGGCGACGATCGAACTGACCAACGATTCGCCCGAGAAGCACGCCGTCGAATTCCAGGTGACGCACGCGCCACTGGACAAACCGATCGATCAGCTCGCGTACTTCCACGCGAAATGGCACCGCGACGCCTTCCTGCCGAGCGATCCGGATCGCAAGATTGACTGGACAGTTTTGACGACGCAGGGCCGCGGGCGATTCGTCGGCATGATGCTCCACATCTGGAATCCGAAGGGCGGCTGGTGGGGCGAAGGGGATGAGAAATTCTTCGTCGATGGCGAGAAGTTCCCCTCCACCTTCGGCACCGGTTCCGAGGACTATTTCGGCTACGCCTGGAGCAATCCGGCCCTGTTCCAGCACGCCCTGCACAACCAGACCATCTCCGAACACAATCGCGGTCACATTTCGGTGAACCGCTGGGAGATCTGTGAGAACGTGCCATTCCACACGTCATTCGAGGGCGACATCGAGAAGTATTTTCCGAACACGCGGCCCACGCTCTATGCCGCGATGGCGTATTGGTATCTCTCGCCGGATGGGAAAGACCCGTACCCCGTCGTTCCCGTGGATCAACGGATCGGCTATTGGACTGCCCCGCCGCCCAATACCGTAGCCGGCGCGATCGAGGCCGAACACATGCACATCCTTAACACCAGCGGCGGCACGGCGCGCGAGCAGGAGATGGACGGGTACGAAGGGCACTGGAGCAACGACAGCCAGTTGTGGTGGACCGGGGCAAAGCCGGGCGACACGCTCGAATTGGCGCTCCCGGTGAAGACCGGCGGCACGTACAAGCTCACCGTGCAAATGACCAAGGCCCGCGACTACGGCATCGTGCAGATCCTGCTCGACGGCAAACCGCTCGGCGAACCAATCGATCTGTACGATCCGAAGGTAACCCTTGCGTCGCCGTTCCTAAGCGATGCAATTGCTCTCTCGGCGGGCGATCACAAGCTGACATTTCAGATCACCGGAGCCAACGAGCGAGCGGTGAAATCGCACATGGTGGGCATCGACTACGTGAAGCTGGACGCGGCCGGGCAATGAGTCAGGCCGCGGACTTGGCGATCGTCGGAGGCGGGGCCGCGGGATTGGCCGCCGCCATCTTCGCGGCCCAAGCCGGCGGCGGGAAGCGGCGCATCATCGTGCTCGACGGCGCTCGCACGCTCGGAGCCAAAATCCTTGTATCCGGCGGCGGGCGGTGCAACGTCACGCACGATCTCGTCACGCCGGACGATTTCAATGGCTCGCGCAATATTGTGCGCAACATTCTCGCCGCGTTCGACGCGGCGGCTACCGTCCGCTGGTTCGCATCTCTCGGCGTCGAGCTGAAACTGGAAGAAACGGGCAAACTATTTCCCGTTTCCAATTCCGCCCGCACTGTCCTGGGCGCGCTGCTCGGCCGTTGCGGGGAACTGGGCGTGGCAATCCTGACCGGCGCCCGGGTCAATTCGATTACAACCAGCGGCGAGTCCTTCACGATTCATTTCGCCGGCGGCGCGCTCGATAGCCCGCGCGTGATTCTTTCCACCGGTGGCCGCTCGCTCCCTCGTAGCGGAAGCGACGGGTTGGGCTGGGAGATCGTCAAGTCGCTCGGCCACTCCGTGACCGACACGTATCCCGCCCTGGTGCCTCTCGTGCTTGACCCGTCGATGTTTCATGCTTCAGTCAGTGGCATCGCGCACGAAGTCGAGCTCTCAACCTGGGCGGACGGCAAACGAATCGACCGGCGGACGGGAAGCCTGCTTTGGACGCACTTCGGCATCAGCGGCCCGGTGGTGATGGACGCGAGCCGGCATTGGATCATCGCCCGCGAGACAGGGCATCGGACCGAGCTGCGATGCAACCTGCTGCCGCCCGACGGATTCGAGCAAGTCGAGCGATGGCTGGTTGCGCAGGCCGCGAGTCGTCCCCGAACTTCGCTGGCGTCCATCCTCTCGCAACGCCTTCCCGAGCGAGTTGCAATCGCGATCCTCGCGCATGCGAAGATCGACTCCGCGACAGTGCTCGCCCAACTGTCGCGCGATGCACGCCGCGCGCTGGTTCACGCCCTAACCGCCCTGGCGCTCCCGGTTGCCGGCCCTCGCGGATGGAACTACGCCGAGGTCACCGCGGGAGGGGTGCCACTGACGGAGATCGATTATCGCACCATGCAGTCGCGCAAGGCCCCCGGCCTCTATCTGGCCGGCGAGATCCTGGATTGCGACGGACGGATTGGGGGCTTCAATTTTCAGTGGGCATGGGCCACGGGCTACCTGGCCGGCGCAGCCGTCGCGCGCTCACTCTAAGGCACCCGCACCACCGAACCCCGACACGCGCCAAACAGCCCCCCACGCCGGGGCAGAGCGGCACCGCAAGAGAAACCGAATCGAAAACCATTCGCCGCGCCGCCCCGGATCGGGTGCGCTCCGGTTCTGGTCGAGAAACCCTGCGACCCGAGAAGCCGGGACGGCGCGGCGGAATTGACTCCCAGAGACGACCGCGCTTTTGCGCCGCTCTGTCCCGGCGTGGGGGGTGTCTTGTTCCGCATCAGTTGTAGTCGGTATCACCCAATGCGTTGCGCCGGATATCATGCGCCGGCGATGCAACAAATGACCCGTCATGTTCCGGTGTTGATGACGCAAGTGCTCGAGGCGCTTCGCCCACGGCCGGGACAGGTCGTCGTCGATTGCACGACCGGTCTCGGCGGTCACGCGGGCGAGCTGCTCGAACGCATCACCCCCGGTGGCCGCTTGATCGGGATCGACTTCGATCCGTCCAACCTGGATCTGGCGCGGGCGCGGCTCGAGTCCGTGCGAGGCGGATCTTTCGAGTTGTTCCACAACAATTTCGCCGCCCTTCCGACGGTGCTGGCGCAAGCTGGGATCGACCGTGTGGACGGAATCCTTGCGGATCTCGGCGTGGCCAGCCCGCAAATTGATGATCCGGCACGCGGGTTTTCATACCGGCAAGCCGGACCGCTGGACATGCGGATGGACCCGGGCCGCGGGCAACCCGCGTCCGCCGTGATTGGTCGTATTGGGGAACGAGAACTTGCCGAGGCGCTGCTGGAATTGGGCGATGAGACCGACGCCCCGCAAATCGCGAGGCTGATCGTTCAGCGCCGCGCCGTTCGCC
>Ga0182024_10012579_pt1 | contig 16712 bp, 16 predicted proteins | sample P32metaG_FD_120480 | JGI IMG/M metagenome (GOLD analysis project Ga0182024, IMG submission 120480) | Permafrost microbial communities from Stordalen Mire, Sweden - P3-2 metaG (Illumina Assembly) | ecosystem: Environmental > Terrestrial > Soil > Wetlands > Permafrost | place: Sweden: Stordalen... | reverse complement strand
GTGCATCGAAGCATGGAATATGCGGTCATGTTGAAGTGACCGCGGGCCCCATGTGAGAGACAGTCCAATCCACTAGCGGCCGGTTTAACCGTCGGCCGCGCACGATTTTTCGTACCGCCGTAGTGTTTTCCTCCTACGACGTATACTGTGAAGAATCATGCACCGCCGCCACCTCGCCGCTTGGGCACAACAAGCCGCCAAGCCCGATTGGAAACCATCCTTCCTCGACGACCTTTTCCTTCACAATGGCGATCCGGCGCCGCGCGAGAGCTTCATGGTGGGCCTCAACTGGCTCGAGGGCCACTCGATTCAGCAGCACAGCCATCCTTTCGTTCCTCTCACAACCGCGCAGCAGACCGGTCTTCTTCAGTCGCTCGATGCGGCCACCGGCCCCAGCCACGATTTCTTCCAGTGCGCGAAACTCGGGACCGCGGGCATTTACTACAACACCCAAATCGGCTATCAGGAGTTAAATAAAGGCGGACGCGTCCCGGCAACATTCGGCTGCACGCATGAGTCGCATGCCTGACGAGCCGCACCTCCGGCGAGAACTCGGCGTTCGCGACCTGACATTGTTTTTAATCGCATTAATGGTCGGCCCACGCTGGATCTCGGTCGCCGCTCATGGAGGTCCGGGAACCATCATCCTCTGGATCCTCGCAGCACTTCTGTTTGCCGTACCTCTGGCCATTGCCGTCGCCACTCTCTCCGCCAAGTATCCCGGAGCTGGCGGTCTCTATATTTGGGCCCGAAACGATTTCGGACCCTGGCCGGGATTCCTGAATTTCTGGGTTTACTGGCTCGGTATCGCCTTCCTCATTCCCGGCGCCGCGCTATTCGCACTCGGAATCGGTGTCTATGCCCTCGGACCTGCTTACGCTTATCTCGCCGAAAATCATTTCTACATGATCGGAGGCTCTCTTCTTCTGTTGTGGATCGCGCTCGGCACCAATCTGATCGGTCTCAACATTGGAAAATGGACCGAAAACCTCGGCGGCGCAATGCCCTGGGCTCTCGGCCTCCTCCTCTGCGTGGCCGCGACGATCATCGGACTGCGCCACGGCTCCGCGACCCCGATCAATCTAAAATCCGCGTGGCCCGTCTGGAACTGGGACATCATGAATTCCTCTGCCGCCATCGCCTTCGCCATGACCGGAATGGAAGCAGCCGGCATGATGGCCGCCGAGATTCGCGATCCCCTCCGCACCATTCCCCGCGCCGCCTGGATCAGCTCTACCTTCGTCGCGATGTTTTACATTGTCTCGACACTCGCCCTGCTCGTGCTCATGGCTCCGCAGAATATCAGCGAGATGAACGGACTCGCGCAAGTCAGCGCCGCCGCCGGCGCCGAAATCGGCATGCCATGGCTCGGTTCCGTCGTCGTCCTCTTAGTTGTAGTGAACGTAGTCGGCGCTTTCGGAGGATTAGGAACCTCCGTTTCGCGCATGCCCTTCGCTGCCGGTGTCGATCACCTGCTCCCCGCGGCCTTCGGAAAAATTCACCCGCGCTGGCACACCCCTCACGTGGCGATTCTTTCGCTCGGCATCGTCGCAACTGTCCTGCTCATCGCCTGCCAAGCGGGCGACACCGTCCGCACCGCCTACCGCACCATCGTCGATCTGACCGTTATCGTAGGATTTCTGCCGTATCTCTACGTCTTCGCCAGCGCCTGGAAAGCTCGAAAATGGCTGAGCGCTCTTGCGGGCTCCGGCGTGACGCTATTAGCAATCGCCTGCTCCATAATTCCCCCACCCGAGGTGAAAAAAGTGGCCTTGTTCGAAGGGAAACTCGCGCTAGGAACCGCCGCCGCCATCCTATCCGGCTGGCTCCTTTACCGTAGAAACAACTCCAACCGAACCCCGACCGTGAGGGAGGGGACGATCGACAGATGATGACCTACCCCGACTCCGTGCGTTTCCTCTACGCACTGGGCAACGAAATCAAAACCGCGAAGCTCGGGCTCGATCGAATCCGCGCCGTTCTAGCCGCACTGGACGATCCGCAAAAAAGTTTCCGATCCATCCACGTCGCCGGCACCAACGGTAAAGGCTCCACGTGTGCAATGATCGACGCCGGACTCCGTACCGCGGGAATCCGCACGGGCCTCTTCACCTCGCCCCACTTAATAGAGCCCACCGAGCGCATCGTCATCGACGGCATGCCCGTCACTCACCGCCAATTCGAGCGCGCGTTCGACGCCGTCCACAAAATTGCAGGTGAAATCAACCTCGACTTCCACCCGACCTATTTCGAAACCGTCACCGCCATGGGCTTCTGGCTATTTCGTGAGATGCGCGTCGAAACCGCGGTAGTCGAAACCGGCCTCGGAGGACGCCTCGACGCGACCAATGTCCTCGATCCCGTTCTAACCGTGATCACTCCGATCGATTTCGATCACGAGTCTTACCTCGGCGGCACCATCGAATTGATCGCGACAGAAAAGGCGGGCATCCTCAAACCTGGCGTCCAAGCGATCTTTGCGCATCAGCGTCCCGAAGCCCAATCCGTCCTCGACCAACGCGCGGCAGAACTAAAAGTCCCCGTAAAACGCACCGCCCAATTCACAGTCCGCGATCTGCACGTCACCGCGAGAGGCTCCGAATTCTCCGGTATCAAATGTCCCCTCGCAGGCGAGCACCAGGTAGAGAACGCCATAGCAGCCGTCCTCGCACTCGAGTCCCTCGGCGTCTCTCCTAAGGGAATTGAGAACGCCGTCTGGCCCGGCCGCCTCGAACAGATCTCTCCGAACCCCGACATCATCCTCGATGGCGCACACAACCCCGCCGGCGCACTCGCGCTGGCTCGATATCTCAAACGCTTCTACGCAAATCGCAAAATCTGGATGATCTACGGCGCGATGCGTGACAAAGCGGTGGACGAAATCGCGGGTATTCTTTTCCCGCTAGCTTCAGAGCTGATTCTCACCGCACCGGATAACGCCCGCGCCCTCCGTCCCGAAGCTATCCAAGAAATCGCGGGCGAAATCGCCGGCCGAGGACACATTGCGGCAAACATCTCCGCCGCCCTGGACCGCGTCCGTGCTTCAGCGTCCGAAGACGACGTCATCATCATCACCGGTTCTCTCTTCTTAGTCGGCGAAGCACGGGCGCTTTCGTACAATAAACACTCATGGCCCTTTTCTGGAGCCTGGTCTTCGTAGACCCGCTCATTATTCTTTCCACCTTCATCTGCGGCGTGATCAGCCTGATCGCCTCGCCCTTCGACCCGACCGGCGAATTCATGATGAAAATCGCCCGCGTCTGGGCCCGCTCGCTCCTCCTGATCGTCGGCGTGAAGGTGAAAGTGGAAGGGCTGGAAAAGCTCGCGCCCGGTGCCAGCTACGTCTTCGCGTCAAATCACCTCAGCTATATGGATACGCCCGTCATCCTCACCCACATCCCCGCTGACTTCCGATTCATGGCCAAATCCGGCCTCTTCAAAATCCCTCTGTTGGGCACCCACCTCGGCCAAGCCGGCCATATTCCCGTCCCGCGCGAGGATCCTCGCGCAGCCGTCAAGACCATGACGCTGGCCGCGGACATTATCAGGTCGCGCAACATCTCAATCCTGATTTTTCCCGAAGGAGGGCGTGCCCACGACGGCATCCTGCAGCCTTTCAAGGACGGGGCGTCCTTCATCGCGATCAAGGCCGGAGTCCCGGTGGTTCCCCTCGCGATCTCCGGCACTCGTGAAATCCTGGCGATGCACTCGGCTACCTTTCATCGTGGACAGGTAACGCTGCGCATCGGCGATCCCATTTGTACCACTGGCCTCACTCTGCATGATCGGAAATCCGTTACCGAGATCGTGCGCACTAGTGTATCTGCCCTTCTGCAATCTCAATAGCATTGCTCCATAAGTATGTGGGGCCACTGCGGCAGATAAATTCTTGTGGGTTGTTTATCGATTTGATTCGGGGGGAGTTATGTACGGGATTCGGAGGGGAATTGTATAAAAACAGGTTGGCCGCTGATGAACGCTGATGAACGCGGATCGCAAAACAAAGATGGCCGAATTCCACCGCCGAGTCGGTGCACTCCAGCCATTTATAAACGTTCATCTTGCTTAGTTTCAGTAAATTATACGTTGGCACACCACTTGCATTCTTCTTTGGCGTAAGGAGGACAAGAAAATGAAAACGAAATTGATGGCAATGTTACTAATGGCGGGCAGCACGATGTTTGCTGGTGTCCGTTTTGGAGTCGGCGTAGGATTCGGCACCCCGGTCGTGGTGGCACCTGTAATTCCCGCATGCCCCGGCCCCGGCTATGTATGGAGCGGCGGGATTTGGGTCGCGCCCCGAGCTTTTTATGGAGGCCCGCGGTACTACGGTGGGCGCTATTATGCACGCCCTGTCGTCCGCGGCTATGAGCACGGATACGCGCGCGGTTACCGCCGCTAGTGTCAGTGTTGACGAGCTCAATGGTGGGGCGGTCGCCTGGACTGCGGCCGACGCCCGCGTCGGACTATGTTTTCAGTGCGCAGGCAAAGCCGGACCAGGGGGTCCGGAGCGGACGAGGGCGTCCGCCCCACTCCGTTGCTATACGAACTTCAGAAATAATCTGGAAGGCAGCGCCTGGTGGGGCGGCGCCCTTGCGCTGCAATCTATTTATCTCGCCCCAATCTTCTCAATCGTAGTCTCGGCCGCCCTCGACAGACTGATCGCCGGAATCAGTCCAAACCCACGACCCGCCGCCGATACCAGCCCCGTCTCGCTCTCCTGGATCTGGCGCAGCTTGGGAACATCCGTCCGATCCCCCATCGCCCCGATTACACGCATCGCGGCTAGTTTGTCTGAGACATCTTTGCTCCCGAGCAAAACGCGCGCCGTTTCCAGCACCCTTGCGTCTTGAAACGTGGCTGCGCGGTCCAGGGCTGCTGTTCCTACCAGGCCTCCGTCTTTGGCCAGGTTCAGCAGATATGGGAGGACGATAGGGTCGCGATAATCTGCCAGCGCTTCGATTGCGTTGATGCCTACCAGCATCTGCGGGTCGCGCGCCGCTGCGGCGAGCATGGGGAGGAGTTCGGGCTTTTCGAAGCCGCCCAGCTCCCGGGCTGCCAGCGCACGAATCTCGAAGTTGGGATCCGCCAGAGCATCCTTCAACTCCGCAATCGCTCCAGCTTTCCGCAGGTTCGTGCCCGCGCAGGCGCGAACTGTAGTGTCGTTCAGCGCCTTGCGCATCGTCGCGATCACTTCCGGATCGTCCGAGCCTCTGAGCTCGAAGCAAGCGTTATTTCGCTGCGCGACGTTCAAGCTCGGGTCCATCATGCGAGCTAAGAGTGATAGAGACAAAACGATTTGCATAATGTTTCCTATATTCCTCGGCTTCTTTGGTTTTTCCGTTGGCTATCGCAATCTGCTCGGCGTGATAATAAAACGCCGGTTCCGGCGTGCCCATCTTTAACGCCTTCGCCATAGCCTGATCCGCTTCGGCGAATTTCTCGTTCTTAAAGAGCGCCCAGGCTAGCGCGTCGTAGCTATAGATATCCTTGCGGACATCCAGTTCCGCCGTAGCAAGTTCCAGCGCCCGATCGACGCGATAGTTGTGATCGGCAAAAATCAGCGCCACGTTGCGATTCGTCACTTCGCCGTTGTTCTTGTTGATCTGGTCGATCACATCGATCATTTCGAGCTGTTTTTTCGCGCTCTTCGTGTCTTTCTGAATGGTGTATAAATCGTAAAGCGCCGCCGCGTAATCCGGCAAAGGAGTCGAAGCCTGCGCCTTTTCATAACTGGAAATCGCAGCCTTAAACTCGCCCTTCGCGGCCTGCGCTTTACCCATCCCCGCATAGCCGGGATGATAACCGGGGAACACGCGAACCGCCGCCGCGTAAGCCTGTTCCGCTTCGTCGGCCTGCCCATTCTTCAAATACAAATGCCCCAGTTCGACCAGACACCACGCGGTATTTTCAGACGACGGACTCCCGGCAGCGATCGCCTTTTTCATGATGTCGATCGCGCTCGCCATGTCACCGGATAAGAATCTGAACCACGCCGCGCGGTTGTAGCTGGCCAGGTCCGGGCGCAGCACCACCATTTTCTGATAAGCCTCCGCGGCGGCATCGTAATCGCCCATTTCGACCAGCGCGTCGCCCAGAGTGCCCCAGTTCCAGGGATCGTCCGGCGAAGTAGTCATCAACTGCCGCGAGTATTCGGCTACCTGTTTGAAGTGATGGCGTTCCAATTCGATCTCGCTCCGCAGCCTCAGCGCTTCGTAGTTCTGCGAATCGGAGGAAATCACGTTGCCGACAATCTGCGCGGCTCGATCCAGATAACTGAAGTCGGTCGTCTCCCGCATCTTCTGGATATACGATCCCGCCAGCAGATTCTGGTAATGCAGATTCTCCGGCTTGCTCTGAATCATGGTGCCGTACATCGCAATGCGGTCGTCCGTCTTCAAACGAGCCGCCTGCTCCGTAAAAACGCGCTCGGCAATCGCGGACGTGGAGGGGTCCGTAACACCGCCGGTCTGCCCGAAGGCAGACCAAGCGGCGGCGAACACGAGTGACAGACTATTCGTGGTTCGCATATCGTCTATTGACCTGTCACAGTCCCGCGTCCATTCGTTCCGTTCTGCTGGCTATGCAGATAGCCCGCGTGCGGTGGCGCATGGAACGGAAAAATCGCCAGCGTTGGGACGTCGTTCGAATTCACGCCATCCCCCAGCGGCGGAGCGTTGGTAAAGCCGGGAACCAGAATCCCGGACAGAGCGCGGAAGCCGATATCGACCACGTCGTCGTTGGGACGGCGTCCGCCGAAGGGCCAGCCTGCGTTATCACCGCCCAGTGGTCCCAGGCGGCTTTGGCTGGCAAGCGGGGTCGGCGCGATGGTGAGATCGATGCGTGTGATGTCCGGGACATACACGCCCAACAGGTCCGCGCGAGGCGCGGGTGGTACCGGAACGTTGTAGACGCCGTTCAGAATCCCCGACGCGAAAAACGGGTTTCCGATGAACTGCGCAAACTGCTGGTCGAAGGCGGGAAGGCTGCGATTCCAATAATCCTTCATGGGAAGAGGAATCAAAGCTTCCACGGTGAGCGGATTGCCCACGCGATCCACCTGCACGTAATCGCCGTAATACTGCGGATCGTTCGGGCTCGGCCGGACCGTTACGATCTGCCGGAGCGTGGCAGCCCAGCCGCCGATGTGGGCGTTGGGATCGCTCGTGGCCGTCGGCAAAGTGCCATTCGCCGTCGCCATGGTGATCGGCATCTCGACGGCAATCAGGCTGATGTTATAACCTGCGAAACCGTCGACCGCCGTCGGATACACCGCACCCGCTCCCGTATCCGCCGAGCCGCTCAGAACCGGAGCCGGTGTGCGGAAGTTGAGGTAGTCGAAGGTAGCGCCCGAGTCGAAGTAAAACGCGTCATCCCGAGGACCGGCAAATACCCGCATGCCGTTCGACAAAGTGAACACGCTGGGCTGGCCAAGCGTCGCCTCGTACTTCGGCGTAGACTTGGGGCCCTGATTCGGAGGAGCGACCGACAAAGCGTGACCATTAGCGTCCGTGTAGAAGAAGCTGGTCGCGCCCGTATCGAGGTTCCTCACGATGACCGTGTAGGTCTGATAGAGGAGAATTCCCGCACTATCGATGGACGTGATCGGTCCAAGATAGCTGAGGAATGTGGCGTTTGAGCGAAGCTGGGTCTGGAAGACGAAATCGATTTCGATATCCGGACTTCCATCGAGGCCCCGCTGGTTGTTGATGTTAAAGCGATACAAAACGCTGTCCGAGAATTTGTAATAGCTCGGCCCGTTATCGGGATTCTGGAAGCCCTGAACGCTCATGCTCATCACAAGATTGTTCTGTTTGCCCGTCTCATAACTTCGGAAAATATAGAAGTCGTTGAGGTTGGCCGTTTGGTCTTCCAGCAACAGCGGGCCGTTGCGGTGGCTGGCCGCGAATGCCGGATTACCCGGGCAAACCGCCAGACAGGCCGCAACAGCTATGGCTTGTTGCAAACTGCGAAACTTCATTTAGTCCTCCTTAAAGGGGATTGTGTTCGAAGTTTGATACGTGTAAGGAGGGTCGAACGGATTTGAGGGAGCTATCCTATGTTTATGACACCGCCCGATCAGCTCGAGTACAGCGAAGACGGAATCGATCTGACGCTAATCCGGTGGATGCTGTCGCTGACTCCGGCTGAGAGACTCGAATTTCACGAAAGACAGAGCAAATTGATTCTCAACAGTCCCGGAATAAAATGCGGAGCTGACGGATTCTTGTGGGGCGGCCAATCCTGGCTGCAGCCGCCTTTCAAGGCGGCTCTCTGAGGCCGGCGCACGACCGAGAATGGCACTCAACACGGAACTTCGTACACTTTGTGAGGCAGATCCGCCTGTAATTTCGGCCGCTTTCGCAGCCATCGGATGGGTCAAGCCTGTTGCCATCTATCAACGCTACTTGGCAGAACAGTCGATCGGTAGCCGCCTTTGCAAACTCGCTTATGCGGGAGGACAATTTGCGGCATACGTGACCATCAACTGGACTCCCACATATCCCGGATTCATCGACCCGCCGATACCCGAGATCCAGGATTTGAATGTCCTTCCGAACTTCCGTCGGCGAGGCATCGCAAGTCTTCTGCTCGACTGGGCGGAGACAGAAGTCGCGCTCCGCTCAAGCGAAGCCGGCATTGGCGTCGGACTTCACCCCGGATACAACGCCGCGCAACAACTCTACGTCAAACGCGGCTACACACCGGATGGTCGTGGAATCACCTATCGCGACCGCTTCGTCAAGGAAGGCGAGACCATAATTCTAGACGACGATCTGGTCACGCATCTTGCAAAGCGACTCCGTTGAGCAGTTGATGTGCATCATGACAGCAAATAGCTTGATGCTATGATAGCAAGTATGAGGACCACCGTCACTCTAGACCCCGACGTCGAACGGTTAATCCGAAACGCCATGCGGGAGCGCTCCATTTCTTTCAAGGACGCGCTGAACCAAGCTGCCCGGGACGGGCTCCGAAGTAAGGAGCAAAAGCGTCCTCGAGAATTCGTTCAAAAAACATTCCGGCTGGGAGCGGAACAAGCATTCAGATGGGATAAGGCCCTCTCCGTCGCCGACGCATTAGAGGACGATGAACTCGGCCGCAAGCTCTCCCTGCGTAAATGATCCTTCTCGACGCGAACCTCCTCATTTACGCCGTCAACGAGGATGCCCCTCTGAACCGGAAAGCGAAGCCTTGGCTGGAATCTTCGTTGGGCGGTTCGGAAACCGTAGGCTTTTCCTGGAATGTTCTTCTTGCGTTCCTCCGTATCACCACTCGTGCGGGATTATTCAGGAATCCGTTGCCGGTAGATACTGCCTTTGACCTGGTATCTTCGTGGCTCGATCAATCGACCGCGACGATCGTGCATCCAGGCCCGAATCATTTGCGGATTTTTCGCGATGCGATTCTGCCTCTGGGTACCGGCGGCAATCTAACGTCCGATGCCCACCTGGCTGCACTTGCAATCGAGTATGGAGCGGAACTCTGCTCCTCCGATGCGGACTTCGCCAGGTTTTCCGGCTTGAAGTGGCGCAACCCCTTACAATAGCGACCGACGCAACACGGTATGCTGTTCTAATGCGACTGGCAGCCGTTCTCGTGGTATCATTTTTTCCGCTCGCCGCCCAGTCCAACTTCTCGGGCAACTGGAAACTCAACTCGTCTCTCAGCGAGATGCGAGGCTTACCCGCCCCAACCGACCCGTTTCTCAAAGTGGAGCAGACTCCCACTACTCTCTCCGTATCCGCGAGCTCACAGCAGAGCGGTCCTTTCACCACCACCACCACCACCTACCCATTGGACGGCACCGCGGACAAGCGAAAACTCGGAGGGTCCAGTTTCGATACCAGAACCAAGTGGGAAGGCGCGGCGCTACTGGCGAATATCCTCGTGAGCGGACCCCAGGATTACGCCGTGATGGAGCGATGGACGCGCTCCCGCGATGGCAACACGCTGACAATTCGCAGAACCATCGTCCGCCAGGGAAATGAGCGCGAATCGACGCTGGTGTATCAGAGCCCGGCGTCAATTGTGACCGAGTCGCCCCCGCCAATTCTGGAGCGCAGACCGGATGCAGCCCCACCCTCAGAATACATAGTCGAAACAGGGAGCAGACTCCTGCTCCGCCTGACCAACTCCGTAAACACCAGGCACACTGCGGCAGGCGATCGCATTTATCTGGAAACCGTAGTCCCATTCTTCGTCGATGGACATCTGATCATTCCTCGCGGCAGCATCGTGATTGGAACCGTGACCGAATCGCAGAAGGCCGGCCGGGTGAAAGGCAGATCGTCGCTGAGTTTGCGATTCGAGTCGCTCACGCTGCCGAACGGTGTCGCCCGCGACTTTCGTGCCCTGCCCGACCAGGTCGATGGACACGGCAGCGTGGACACATCCGAAGGTAAGATTCAAGGCGACGGTAATAAAGGTGGGGACGCGCGTACGGTCGGCACGACCACGGGAGCGGGAGCGGGCATCGGCGGAGTAGCCGGCGCAGCGTCAGGCCACGTCGGCATGGGACTAGGAATCGGAGCTGCCGCCGGTGCCGCAGCAGGGCTCGCCGGGGTGCTTGGTTCGCGCGGTCCCGAGGTGGTGCTGCCTCCAGGGACGACCATGGAACTTCTGCTGGATCGGGATTTGCTATATACGCGGGAGGAACTCCAGCGCCGTATTCAGTAGTTATCCGCTCCCTGACGGTCGCGGCTCAGCCGGAACGGCCATGCGTAAGCATGCGGGCGAACGTAACTACCGCCGCGATTCTAGAAACAACTTCAACCTCGCCATAGCTTCTTCGAGAATCGACTTCTCCGACGCATAGCAAATCCGCACGCTGCCTTCTCCCCCCGCTCCGAACGCGACCCCCGGCGCGAGGCCGACCTTCGTTTCCATCAGTAGCGTCTTGCAAAACTCGAACGAATCCGTTACTCCCGCGATCTTCGGGAAAAGATAAAAGGCCCCATCCGCCGCAGGCGTCGTGACCCCCGGCATCTTCTTCAGCGCCGCCATGCAAAAATCGCGATTTTCTCGCAGCCGCGCGACCATCTGCTTGACCACATCCTCGCCCCACAGTAAGGCCGTCTCGCCGGCCCTCTGCGAAAAACTCGGCGCGTGCGAAATATAAAATTCGTTGAGCTGCGAAGCCCGCATGCTCAAATCCTTCCGAGCCACCAGCCATCCCACGCGCCAGCCCGTCATGCAATACGCCTTGGAGAACGATTGGATCACCACCACCGCATCCCCGCGCGTGCACTTTTTCAAAATCGACGGCACCGTCTTCTTCGGCGGATCGGAATAAACCAGCCGCTCATAAACTTCATCCGCCATCAGCCACAACCCGTGACGCCCCGTGAACTCGAGCAGCTTCTCCTGATCCTGTTCCGTCGCGACCCACCCCAGCGGATTCGATGGCGAAGTATAAAGCAGCAACCGCGTACGAGGCGTAACGGCTTTGTCTAAGGTGTCGAAGTCGATCGCATACCGGTCGCCAATCAGCGGCTGCGGGACTTCCTTCACCACTCCATGCGACATCTGGATAATCGACGGACCGTTAGGCCACGAAGGCGTCAACACTAGCGCCTCATCGCCCGGATCGACCATGCAGCGCAATCCGACGCTCAGCGCCTGCACGCCCGAAGCCGTCACTGTGATCTCTGAGGAAGGATCGATCTCGACTCCGTGCAGCTCTGAGTAATATCGCGCAATCGATTTACGCAGCGATGGCAGCCCCGCGTTCTCCGTATAGTAAGTGAACCCGTCCGCCATCGCCTTCTGCGCGGCACGCTTGATAAACTCCGGCGTCGGAATATTCGATTCGCCGAAATAAAGCTTTAAAACGCCGTCCATCCCCATGGCGATTTCAGCCAGTTCACGAATCCGGGAATAAGGGACAGCTAGAGCAGACGACGCGACAGTGGCGGGCATGGGATGGAATACTTATTTTACTGTCTTCGCGTGGCCGGCGTACTCCAGTTCGCGCATCGCCACAGCCGCCGCCCTGCGCTTTCGCAATTGATAGACGCAGATCATCGCCACAATCGAACCCAGCCCCGCCATCAGCATGTCTTCCTGCGAGTCCCAAATATCGCCCTGCATCCCGACGAACTCTTCCCCGCGCTGGGGACTCAAAATGGACGCCATCCCCGCCTCCATCATTTCGTAGACCGCGCTGCAGGCGAGGATCGCCTCAATCGGCAGATAGTAACGCCATATGCCGCCCACCCGGGCAGCTCGGATAAACATTTCCTGGATCGGATAACTGCACATCAGTCCGTAAGCGAAATGAGCCACGCGGTCGTAATCGTTGCGCTGGGTGTGCAGCCATGGTTTCATCCACTCGCCCAAAGGAACGTCGGAATACTTATAGTGCGCTCCCCACTCGTGGAGCGACAGGTACAGAAAAATGCACAAATACGAAAGATCCGACAACGGCAGCTTGTTGTAAAACACGATCAGCGCCAGGATGAAACAGCACACCAGCGCATTCTCCAGCGCCCAATCGAACACCGTGTCCGGACGATAGGCCGCGATCAGAAATGCGACCGCCATCCCCGCGCAAATCCAGTGCAGGAACCGGTTTTCGCGGAAGGGCAGGCACGACGCGGTGGATGCAGTAGTCAAAAGGGCATTAGACAACGGATTAGGGTCGGCGCGCAACTGGCCTCCTGGCGTAGGATGATCTTGTGACCCTCCGCGAGCAGTTCGAACAACGTAGTCTGCAATGGCGGTCCTTCAACGAATGGGAGGCCGCGCAACCACCCGTCGCACGAGAACCCTCGGCCGTTCTAGCGAACTTGGGTACGCTTCTAAGCTGGCTTCCATTGGAGGTTCGCAGCCACGACCCCGATCCCGACAAGAACGGCATTGAAAAGATGCGGGCAGCTCTCGCCCTTCTCCGGCAGGAATGACTGGACTGGAGAGTGGGCTAGGAGAAATCGTTACGGTCGTTGTCCCCTTCCTCACGGTCGGGGCTCGGTAGGAAATGCTGAGGACGGCCATGACACATACCGAACCCCGGCTGACCGCTCCCGAAGCCGCGACCTGCGGGAGCGGTTCGCACCGAACTTGGGAGCAAGGACTAATCTATCCCCTTCGGTCCTTAGCCCCGATCAACTCCTCGATATGCACAAGATCCGTCGGATAATTCCCCGTGTAACACGCATAGCAGAAGTCGTGTTTGGTATCCGCAACCGCCTCCCGCAAAGCTCTCAGGGACAGGTATGACAGCGAATCGGCTTCGACGAACCGGCGAATCTCTTCCACGGTATTGTTCGCCGCGATCAACTCCGCCAGGTTCGGCGTATCCACCCCGTAGAAACAAGGTGAAACCGTCGGTGGACACGAAATCCTCAAATGCACTTCGCGAGCCCCAGCACCCCGCACCATCCGGACAATTTTCCGGCTGGTAGTCCCGCGCACCAGCGAATCGTCGACTAAAATGACGCGCTTTCCCTCCAGCAAATGGCGCACTGGATTCAGCTTCAGCTTCACCCCGAAATCGCGAATCGCTTGCGAAGGCTCAATAAAGGTGCGCCCCACATAGTGATTGCGGATTAGAGCCTGCCGGAACGGAATATTCGCCTCTGCCGCATAACCTATTGCAGCAGCTACGCCGGAATCCGGCACAGGCACCACCACATCCGCATCGACGGGACTCTCAATCGCGAGCAGCCTGCCGAGCATCTCCCGCGAATGCTGTACCGGACGCCCGAACACAATCGAATCCGGCCGCGAAAAATACACATGCTCGAATACGCAATGCGCATGATCGCGCACCGGAGCATACCGTTCGCGCGTCATCCCCTCCGGCCCGACGATTACCATCTCACCCGGTTCGACGTCGCCCAAATAAACCGCGTCAATCAAATCGAAGGCGCAGGTTTCTGAAGCAAAAACATAACAAGTCCGCCCGCCGGAAAGCTCCATCTGTCCGAACGCCAACGGCCGAAATCCGTGTGGATCCCGAGCGATCAACACCCGGTCCCCCGCCAGAAACACCAACGAAAATGCACCTTCAAGCTGCAATAGAGCCTCGCGCAGAGCGCCCGAAAGCGTCCTCTCACGCGACCGCGCGACAAGATGCAGAATCACTTCCGTATCGCTCGACGCCTGAAAAATCGACCCTTCCCGCTCAAGTTCGCGCCGCAATTCCCCGGCATTCGTAATGTTGCCGTTATGCGCGACGGCCACATTACCTTTATTACAAGCCACTGAAAACGGCTGCGCATTCAGCAGAACGGTATCGCCCGCGGTCGAGTAGCGGGTATGCCCGATCGCCGCTTCCCCGGGCAGGCCTCCCAGAACCTCCGGCGTGAAAATCTCGGCCACATGACCCATGCTCTTGTGGCAATGAATCTCCCGCCCGTCACTAGATGCAATCCCCGCACTCTCCTGCCCGCGATGCTGCAATGCATAGAGGCCCAGATACGCGAGATTCGCCGCTTCGGGATGCCCATAAATGGCAAACACTCCGCACTCATCATTAAATTTGTCAAACATCGAATTTGTCAAACATGGGATTTGGTGTTTTCTGAGCGGCCAGTTAACTGATCTTCGAGCGCATTCTCCCGCGCCTCACGAAGCCTGCCGATCGCACAATCGACCACCGTCACGCCTTTGTGATCGATTCGCAACTTCTCTTTCATTGTAACGCCGATCCAAATCGCCTCGACGTCATGATCCCGAGCAATCTTCTCGACAACCTCCGGGCACCCCGTCGACACCAAAATCCGCGAAGGCCCCTCATGAAACAAAGCCAACTCCGCCCGCAGGTCGCTCGCTACCGTAATCTCCGCCCCCACCCCTCCCTCACAGGACTCCGCCAGCGCCACCGCCAACCCTCCATCCGACAAATCGTGAGCCGACTCCACATGTCCGCCCACCACAATCTCGCGAATCGCCGATTGAACCTGCTTCTCGTACGGCATATCGAGCGCCGGCGGCAGACCCCACATCTCCTTCAGGACCACCTTGACATACTGCGTCCCACCAAACCTCGTCAAATCGCACGACCCCAGCCCGCCCACCAGCATTACCACCCGGCCTTCGTTCTTAAACGGGATCGTCATCGGCAGGCCCGTCTTCATCAAGCCCACCATCCCCATCACCGGCGAAGGCCAAATCGCCTCGCCCAACGTCTCGTTGTACAAGCTGACATTCCCGCCGGTAATCGGCGTGTCGAAGAACGAGCAAGCCTCACCGATCCCTTCGATCGACTCGACCAGTTGCGCCATAATCTCCGGCCGCTCCGGATTCCCAAAATTCAAATTGTTAGTGGCCGCCACCGGCAGCGCCCCGACAGTAGACAAATTTCGGCAGCACTCCGCGACAATCAACCGCGCCCCCTCGCGAGGCGACAGCGCGCAATACCGGGCGTTGCCATCCAGCGACATCGCGATACTGGTGTCTGTCTCCTTAATCCGCACAATCGCCGCATCGCCGCCAGGTCCTTCGATAGTGTTAGTGCGGACAGTATAGTCATACTGCTGCCAAATCCACCGCTTAGAACAAACATCTCCCGACCCCAAGATCGCCAACAAATCCTTTTCTGGATCGGTAGAAGAAAACGCCGGAGGCGTCATAGGAGCCGGCCGATACGGAGCAACTCCATGCGGTCGATCGTACAAAGGAGCCTCATCCGCCAGTTCCCGATTCGGAATCTCCGCGACAATTTCCCCGTGATTCCGAACCCGCAGCATCCCATCGTCAGTGACCTGACCAATGGTCACCGCATCCAAACCCCACTTCTTAAAGACCGCAAAAACTTCGCCCTCTCGACCCTTATCCGCGACAATCAGCATCCGCTCCTGCGACTCGGACAGCATAATCTCGTAAGGGGTCATGCCCGTCGCGCGCTGCGGCACTAGAGCCAGATCGATCTCCACACCTGTCCCCGCCCGGCTCCCCATCTCGCAAGTCGAACAAGTCAGCCCCGCCGCGCCCATGTCCTGAATCCCGACAATCGCCCCGGTCTTCATCGCTTCAAGACAAGCCTCGAGCAGCAGCTTTTCCATGAACGGATCGCCAACCTGCACGTTGGGCCGCTTCCCCGCCGACTCCTCGTCGAATTCCGAGGAAGCCATGGAAGCCCCATGAATCCCGTCGCGCCCCGTCTTGGCCCCGACATAAATTACCGGATTGCCAATCCCGGTAGCACGCCCAAAGAAAATCTCGTCATGCCTGAACGATCCCAGAGCAAAAACATTGACCAGCGGATTCCCGTTGTAGCAGGACTCAAACAGTGTTTCGCCCCCCACGGTAGGCACGCCAAAGCAATTCCCGTAATGTGAAATCCCGCTGACGACACCCGCCAAAATTCTCCGATTCCGTGCGTCATCCAAAGGCCCAAACCGCAGCGAATCCATCACCGCAATCGGCCGCGCTCCCATGGTAAAGATGTCGCGCAAAATCCCGCCGACCCCGGTAGCAGCCCCCTGAAACGGCTCAATGAAACTAGGATGATTGTGCGATTCAATCTTAAACGCGATGGCCCATCCATCACCGATGTCGATAATCCCCGCGTTCTCCCCCGGCCCAACAAGCACGCGCTTACTCTTCGTAGGCAGCTTCCGAAGATGTATCCGCGAGCTCTTATAGGAGCAGTGCTCGCTCCACATCACCGTGAAGATCGCGACCTCAGTCTCATTAGGCTCGCGCTTAAGAATGGAGCGAACCTTATCCAGCTCGCTCGCGGTGAGATCACTCATGAGTGTTAT
>Ga0182024_10012578_pt1 | contig 16712 bp, 20 predicted proteins | sample P32metaG_FD_120480 | JGI IMG/M metagenome (GOLD analysis project Ga0182024, IMG submission 120480) | Permafrost microbial communities from Stordalen Mire, Sweden - P3-2 metaG (Illumina Assembly) | ecosystem: Environmental > Terrestrial > Soil > Wetlands > Permafrost | place: Sweden: Stordalen... | reverse complement strand
TGCGTCCGGACGCCTTCGTCGTCGCAGGCCAGCAGAATATCTTCGAGCTCGATCAGGCGGCGGCTGTCCACGGCGAAGATGATCTCGTCGATCACGTGGCTTTTGAGGAGTTCCGGCAGGCTGTCGAGCGAATGGACCGGATAACGGCTTTCGAGTTCGACCTCATTGGCGTGCGGCGCACCGGGTCGGTCCGCGAGGAACCCCGTGAGGCGGATTCCGAAGCGCGAAGCCTCCTCCAACTGGCGCCCCAAAACGCGAGCGGGCTCGCCGAGGCCAACTACCATGACGAAATGGCGCGAGCCAAACTCGCGCCGCATGAGTCCTAAAAAGCGTCCTGCGTTCAGCCGGAACAAACACATGAGGACCCATGCGAAGGCCGCGAAGATCGCTACGAAAAAGCGGCTCAAATCGAGGCGCAAAAGGTATTGGAACAGCACCATGAGACCGGCGCCGAGCAGGCACTGGCGGAATGCATCGCGCAGAATGACGCGCGGGTGGGCGGAATCTATGCGGTCGTAAATCTCCCACCAATAACCCGAGCCGATCCAGACCAGCATGGACCACACCAGCAACAGGGCGACTTCGGATGGGAGAATATAAAACTCGAAGTGCAATGCCATGCGTTCACGGATCCAGTAGGCGACCCGAAAGGCGATACACAGAAGGATGGCATCGGAGGCGCCGAAAAGAAGCCGGATCTGTCGATGATGTCCGCGAAACACTTATGTTTCAGGATACAGAATGCGAGTGGGTCGTGACGGCGGGATGAATGAGCCCCCTCCGGCCGGACGGTCATTACAGAACGTTACTTCCATCAAGAATGGACGTAGAATGTTATTATGGCAGGTTTCCAAGTCGAAGCTTTTGGTGTCCCTGTCGAGAGTATTTCCAGGAGAAAATGAATGCGTAGTGTAATCGTCGCTAGCCTACTTCTTCTTCCAACAATCGTCTTGGGTAAGACAGTTGCCTTATCTCTCGGATCCGGTTGGGCGAAACCCGGATGGACCGTTGACCTCCCGCTCGCGTTGTCGGGCGGGGCGCAGCCAGCCGCACTGCAGTGGTCATTCAGTTACTCCAAGGACATAACCAGCGTGACGGTCGCCGCCGCGAATTCGATTAAGGCGGCAGGGAAAACAATTACCTGCTCGGGCAACACGTGCCTTGTTTTCGGGGTAAACAACGCGACATTGCCGGATGGAGTGGTTGCCGTGGCAACGTTCCAGATCGCGGCGAAACCGAGTTCCGGCACGATCGAAATTGTTGTGAATGGCGCTGTTGCGGCGGAGGCAAATGGCAGTCCGATTCCCGCTTCGGGCGGGACCGCGAAAATCACGCTCCCGAGTCCTCCCTCCCAGCCTGGACTTCCGGAACTACGAGCGGGAAAAATACCGTTAAAGTTTTACCCGGAGAAAGTCGATTTGTCATACATGGAACGAAGACTCTATCCGCGCGCTCAGGTTCTTTACGAAGCAAAAGTGACCAATCTCAGGACTCGAGAGTCAGGATTGGGCCAAACCTGCGATATTTCGGAATCCGGCATTAGCGTGATGCAGCCTATTCAGATGGTTGCAGGCGACCCCGTTCAACTGGAAATGGCCGATAGTATATTGACCGGCCGGGCGGCATACTCGAACCCGGAAGGCACTGCCTACCGACTGGGAATCGAGGTACAGCGTGTTCAACTGGGTCATTCCAGCCTGTCGAGCCTTCTGCAGAGAACGCTGGTGGAAACGATGCCCACTCTTCCCGGCGTGGAATACGCCGAGTCGCAATTTAGTTGATCGGGCGGACGGCCGCCGCTATTTTTCGCCGGTCAATGCATAATCGGCCCTAGCCATGCTGGCAGGAATGGGGTCCAGTACGCCCCAAAGTAGCATGACGATGCATTCAGCGCTATAGCGGCTCGACGCAGCGAATTCCGCAACTAGGCGGCGTTCGTGGAATTGCCATCCTGGTGGTAATGTTCCACAATTACTCTCTTTATTCCCCTCCCTCTATTTGCAATCTCTATTGGGTTACGGGTGAATGGGAGTCGATCTTTTCTTCGTTCTGTCCGGTTTTTTGATCACCGGAATTCTTTTCGGCACGAAGCGCTCGCCTTGCTACTTCAGAAACTTCTATGCAAGACGCTGCCTCCGGATTTGGCCTTTGTATTACTCGATTATCTTTTTGATGTTTGTGGTTATCCCGTTCCTGCTCCCTGCGGTTGGGGCCATCGTGTTTGCGCGATCGTCAGCCTGGTGGGCACATCCGCTCTTTCTTCAGAACTTCTTCGTTCACCACCGAGCGGTGCGGCAGGACCTCTTGGCGTTACCTGGTCGGTCGCCATTGAGGAGCAGTTTTATGTGGTATGGGCCGTCGTTGTCAGATACTGCTCTAACGTTCAACTTCAGTGCATTGCCGTGGCCGTGGTTTGCCTTTCTCCGGACCTGCGGCTTTACCTATCGCTCCACCAGGTTGAAATCTATACCAACGTCTTCTGCCGGATGGATGGGCTGATGGCGGGAGGACTGATCGCGCTTTGGGTTCGTTCAGACAGATTTATAGCATCGAGGTTTCTCTGGTTAGCCTGGCTAACTTTGGTTGTATCTCTTCACCTCGCATTCTTGGCGGAAGCGTTTGAGCGAGATGGATCACCTTCTCACTGAGCGCTCTTGCCTCGACGGCTTTCGTTTATCTCGCGCTGTTTGCGACTCCGTATTGGTTTCGAGTTGCGTTAGCAAGGCGTTGGCTGATTTATATCGGGACGATCAGCTATGGCCTCTATTTGCTGCATAAGATCGCGCTCGATGTGGCGCTCTTGGTTCATTTCAACCGCCGTCCTTTTCTAACGCTGCTGATGGGTTTCGCCGCCAGCTTCGCCCTGGCGATGCTTTCCTGGAATCTGCTCGAGACGCCATTTCTCAGATTCAAGCGACTCTTCGGATCGAGCCCTCTTGCGCAACAGCAGTCCTGAAACACCGGCGACGCCGGCTGCCGCACAGAACGGAATCTCGGAGGAACGGATCAGGAACGCTCGAGTGAGGAAGCGGACATGCCCCTCGGGTGTGTGAATCGGGCGCCAGGGGAAGTATAGCCGGGTGCGCGCGAATGGTATCAGGAGCATAACGCCTCGTCCACCGTCGGTTAAAGCATCGAGTAATGGATGCGTCACCATGCATCCCGCCCACAGGAGCCAGAGGTAGGCGAATGTTTGCCGTGATGAGCGGTGCGCAATGATGAGCGCAAACACGGCTGCGAAGAGGATGAGAAGAAAAGGAGAGTGGGATAGGCCGCGGTGCGAGAAGAAGCTCGGAGCCCGGATGCCGAAGAGGCGACGACCTGCGAGATCGAGATCGGGAATCATCGCGAGGAGTCCGGAACTGACCGGTAGCGCCCATCCAGGCAGGAGTGCGGTCAGTCGGCGCGATTTGATTGCGGGCAGAGCCAGCGCCGCGCCGACGATAAAATGTGCGGACGCGGAGGCCATTTATGGCTGGACTCGTTTGGCGACGGAAGTCGATAGATTAAATGGAATCTCGATAACCACTTCGACGTCCACGGGAACTCCATCGCGCGTTGCAGGCTTGAATTCCCATGACGCAAGGTCTTGCATCACCGCTTGTTCGGTCATCGTGGCGGGCCTCATAAGAATAACAAGGTTGCCGAGCCGGCCGTCCTTTTCCAAAATTGCCGCGATCTGAACACGCGCCTGCCCGGCATTGCCGGGCGGCGGCTGATCGAGGGGCTCCATCTTGCGAAACGGAAGCGGCGCTCGCATGAGGGGAGTGCTTCCGGGAACGGGCTGCTTTTCCGCAAACCAGATAATCCAATCGCCGAGGTAGGCAGGAAGATTTTCGATGGGCACCACCATGGTGTACACATTGCGGCCCTGGAATCGAGCGTCGACCGACCTGGGGATCGTGCGGGAGGAAGGACGCAAAGGCACGGAGAGCGTTGCGAACGGAATGCTCCTCACCCTCTCGGTATAGAGCACCGGCTTTGTTCGCGTAGGATCAGGGAGGAGTTTAACGGGTTTGGCCTCCCGAACGGTCAGATCCGGAACGGTGACGGCTCCCGATTTGCCGACCTCACCACTCGCGGGTGCACCGGTTTCAGGGGCCTTGGAGAAGCGGCCCGGACGTGCGCCGTCGGGTACAGAATCATGGACGTTTTCCGATGGGTGGAGGCTGGCGACTGCGATGTCGGCTTTTGCATTACCGGCGTTTGGTATGGGTGCCACGGGTGCGATCGACGTCGGCAGAGCATAACCCGGGAGGGTGGAAGACATTCCCGCGCCTGGGGGTAACGGGTTTGCCAACGCCGGAGATCCGATCGACGGCGCCACCGGCAATTCGGAAACTTGAACGGGCGTGGGCAGTTTTGGTTGTCGGGAGGCTGGCGGGGGGACAAAAGTGCGCACCAGCTTCGGGGGTTGGGTCGCTACGTCTGGAGCCACGGGAGCGTGATTTGTGTCACCCTTCCGGTCCAACGGCGAGGCATTCGGTTGGACCGCCTTTGCAGCCTCCACCACGGGCTGAGGTTTTTCCTTGGGGAGCGTCGGCAATGAGGAAGGCGCCGTTTTCATTCTGGCAATCAGATTCGGTAATCGCACGTCTTGCTGAATCTGAATTTTTGGCGCCGGAAGCCAGATCATCTGCTGGGTCGATTTTGGATTTGGAGAGGTCGCGATGACGGCTTGTTTCGAAATCTCCGCACCTCTGGGCCGGGGAAACTCGCCTGACTTTTTGAGCGGTTGGACGTCGGGTGGCTTTTTTCGGAAATCATACATGATGATTTTATGGAGATTCGGTTGGATTAGACCGTCCATGATGGGCCTTCTGGATACGGCGTGATTGGGCGAAGCAGCCAGGAGACACGCGATGACGACGCAATGTATGCCAACGGAAGCAACCAACGAGGTTGGACGGATTGGATACGACGCTAGGGACGAGTTTTTTCCCACGCTATTCCATCGGACCCGGATCCTAATAAACATAGGCTGACAGCCAGACCATTACCTCGTGTGCGCCGCACGGTCTTCCTAACGAAGGATACCAGAGGACAATAGTGCGGCAACCCGCTACTGTGCGTTGACTTGGATTGAGTTTGAAGTGCCGACTCCGTTTGCCACAGTAACCGCCACAAAAGCGATACTACTGAGCACCGTCTGGCCGACCGGGACCGTTCCTTGGAATGTAAAGGGAATGTTCAAGGTAAACTGGCCGCCGAATGCCCGCGAAGCAGTGCTCCCAAACCATATCGTGGAGACGGGCTGCACATTGACGGTGAATTGGGTGACAGGCATCTTAAAGCCCGGGGCGGTTGTGAACTGCACGTTCCAGGAGGTGAGGGCGCGGGTCGTCGTGAAACCTGTAACCGAAATCGTTACGCTGTTGGTTGTCGCGCCAGTCAATTGAATGGCGACCAGGGTGGGTGCTGCGGGCGCTATTGTCAGCGGCAAGCTTGTGGGTGAAGCTGGCGTCACGTCGACACCGCCGGCTTGAGTCGCAAACGATGCCGTAAGCGTAATTGTATCGGCGACGGTTCCCGTTTGCAGACCGATCTGCGTTCCTTGACTCCCGAAAACTGCACTCGTCGTGTTTGCGGGGATCGTAAATGGAACCGTAAGTGCGCCGTTGGCAAAGAGAACCGCGGGATCAGCGGGCAGACTGCCGGAAACGGCTGCCGTGAGGACGCCCGAGAGGGCCAATGGGTAGGTATTTGCCAGGGTCAACGTGATGTTGGGCTGGGTGCCGGCAGCAACCGTCCCGCTGGCACCGCCGATGGTGTAGGAAGGAAGAGCGGGGGGCGTGGTACCGGAGCCGACTAAAGTGATGGTGGTGGTATCCAACAGGAGGGTGCCGTTCGAGAATCCGACGGCCGTAGGAGTAAACGTAATGGTGAAACTGAAATCCGCGTTGGGCGCAAGCGTGACGGGAAGAGCGGGAACTCCCTTAAGTGCGTAGGGGCTGCCGGTCTGTCCGATGCCGATGTTCGCAATGGTCGCCGCGAGGGTCCCTGTGTTTTTCACATCGAAACTTACCTGCGACGATTGACTTATCGTCACGGGACTGAAGATGACGGAGGGATTGGTTGCGCTGACTGCAATCGTGGTCCCGGCTGACGTGTAGGAAAACGTCAACAGCGGCCCTAGTCCCACGCCGGCCAAAACCAAAGTATCAGAGTTTATGAACAGGCTGCCCTGAGAAGTTCCAGGCTGCGTAGGCGCGAAATTCAAGGTAAACGTTATACTGCCGTTGGGCGCAACAGTTTGCGGAGGCACCGGCTGATTGGTCAGGCTGTATCCCTGTCCAGTGAGATTGATCGACGATACGGTTCCGGACGAATTCCCAGTGTTTAGAATCCGGATCACCAGACTGCTGGTTTGGCCAACATTTGTGCTCGGCAACGGGACGGTGCCGCCCGGAGCGATGGTTGTTGCCGACCCGTTTTGCAGAACCTGATAGGTCAGACTGGGCGAACTGCCGCTGCCCTGTAGATTGATCGTCACCGGTGAGCCCGTCGCGAAGGTTACCTGGATCTGGCCGGTATCGGATGCAACCGCCGTCGGCTTGTAGAGGACCTGCAATGGCAGGGTCAGCCCTGCCGCCACCAATTGTGGAAATAAAGGGAGGCCAGTCAGACTGAAGGCACCTGGGGTGATGGAAATTGCCGTAATACTGCCCGTCCCACTCCCGGTGTTGGTAAGATCGAATGCCGCTTGTGCTGTGGTACCGACCGGGGTCGCAGGAAATACGATGGTTCCGCCGGGCTGCAACGAGACGGTGTTTTGATTCGTCTGCAGGATGTAGCTCAAGACGAAAGAAGGAGCCGTGCCCTGTAGCGATAGGTTAATCGCACTGGTTGTGGTTGTCGGCGAACCGCCCGCGACCGTCGCTGCCAACGTCTCGACGAAAAGGACACTCATTTGCGCGGTGCTCAGTGCGGCCGTTGTCGGAAGGTATTGAATGGTTATTAAGATGCTTCCGCCGGGCATCAGGGTAACGGGCGGCGAACCCGCGAAGGTAGCTGTGAACGCGGTGGACCCGATAACGAGGGGTTGCTGCGGAATAAGGACCTGACCGGTCCCGCTATAGGTGGCCTTGACCTGAATTGTCTGAGATTGTCCAACGGTCGAGTTCAGGGTTAGAGTTGAAGCGTTCTGAATGATTGCGGCATTATTTCCCTGGGTCGCCAGCAGTTGAAATTGGAACGTTTGAGCAGAAGCGAGCGTCGCGAGCGCCGCGGAGAGAAAGACGAATCTGCCAATCAGGATCGAACTCATTTACGAGTACTCTCCCGCGACTGGAGCGGCGGGGCAGGCACAAAATATACAGTCGGCTGAGGCGTGTTTCGAAAGGACCAGAGTATATCGTCGGGGCTTGTGCGCGGCGCGAGCAGAAAAGTGCTCATTCCCAGCGGCTGAATCACGTTGGGCTGGAAACTGAGTGGTACGCTCGCAAGAACCTGGTGGGTCGAGGAGTCATAGGCCACGAGCAAATGATCGCTACCCCCCGCTACGTATACCACGGAGCGATTTTGGGCGTCGTGCGCGGGTCTTATGGCAACCGGATTCACCAAACCATTCAAGGGCCAGGATTGGGATGTTAAATTCGCCATGGCTAACGCGAAGACTTGGTTCGTGGCGGCGTCTACGCCGTAAAGGGTTCCGTCATCTTCGCTGAAACCAAGCGTTATGGGCTTGGCAAAGGATAAAAGGGGAACGAGATTTGTTCCATTAGCGATCTGATAAATCCCAGCGTTTTCTGCTACAATGCCGATTACGATCTGCGCTCCGCGTGAATCGATAGCAACCGCGGACAGAGTACCTCCAAGCAGAGCACCGCTCACGGAAGGTCCCTGGTGTATGGCAGAAGGAAGCCCCGATAGGATTTGAATCCAACTGCCCGTTCGCGAGAAGAGGACCGCCGTCGAACCATCGCTCGACCAAACCACGCCTTCCGGCAGAGGGAACATTCCGGGAACCCTGACTGTCGAGGTCTGGGGAGAGCCCAAGCCCAAAATAAGGGAGCAGTGCTCATTCTCGAAAGTGAGCGCATAGTTCTGCTGGGGCGCCGCGGATGCGTAAGAAATCCCGCGAAGAATGGGGTTTCCGAGAGAGGCTGAGCCCAGGGAGCCTATGACGGGCCGCAGGCTCAGCGTTGGAAGATCAAAAGTAATTCCTTCCACCGGGCCACTGATCGGGGTCTGCTGCGCCGAAAGCATTCCGGCCGCGAGAAAAATAAGTGCAGAACGCATGACCCTATTGAGGGCCTCCAATGGTTGGAGAACCTGGTGAGGCCGTCACGGTCGAGGTGCTCGATCCACCGCCGCGAGTTAGTAAAACGATAGCGACCGTCACCCCGGCCGCGCCTGCGATGACCGCAACCTTGGCCCATTTGTTGGACCACCAGGTCCTATGCTTTTCTTTTCCGTCGGCCACAAATCGCGTGACATTCGTCATAGAGATCGTCGCCTCGCCGAGTTCATTTCCCCGAGAGACGGCAATGTGGACTTGAAAACTTCCCGTTTCGCGCGCCATCCAACCAACCGCAGCAGCCTGACCATCTGCATTGCTCCGGACGGTCTGAGCGGGTTGTCGATTGGGAAATTCCGCGCCTGGGCCCTTTAACGGAAACCGGAACACGACTTGCGCACCTTCGACCGGCCGGGAGTTCTGATCGAGAACCTGGACGACAAGGGGAGCCATAACCCGCCGTTCCAAATCGTTCATCCCGTGATTGCCCGAGAGCGGAATCACCTTTAGACTTTCGACGGCTGGAAGAGGCTCAGCAAGTGGCGTCGGCGGCTGGATCGGGGGTTGTTGGGCGGGGAGATTTGGGAGCAACGCCATTAGTACTGCTAGGAACAGCGACAGCGATTTCATGTCAGTTTACAGTTTGCCGGCGAGGAGAGTGATAACCAAAAGTGGGATCGACGCAAGAAACGTAGTTCCCGTCGGCACCATCACAGCTCTTGTTCCTGACCGTGGCACGTAGAGAACGTCATTCGGCAACAAAGGAAAATCGATATCTTTCCCTTCGTATACTCGCTTCATGTCGATGTCAATCTCCGCGCGCCGGGTGGTACCCAGAATTGGCCGAAGAACGCGAACATGATCGCGAATCGCGAATTGAGTGAAACCTCCTGCCTCGGTGAGCGCTTGCGTAATAGAAATTGAGTCCCGTTCCGCCAACTCGATCGCGGAAACCTTCCCGACTTCTCCACTCACATAAACTCGCTCCGCGCGCTCAGCATGGACGATATCATAGGGCTTCAGAACGATATCTTCTTCCGGGTTCACGTTTTGCGTAAGACTTTCGATACTGACTTCCACTGTGCTGGTTTTTCCGTCAGCGCTCTGGAGGGCATTGGGAAGAGGGATGGGTCCATATTCGGCTTTTCGCGTGATCCTGATCCGCCGACTCGCATTCGGCTCGAGCCCTCCGACGCTCGACAACATCTCTACCAGAGTCCGACGGCCTCCGAGGGTATAGATTCCAGGAACGTGAAAGGCTCCCAGAAAGAAAACAGGTTCGCTTCGAAACTGAACCATGGAGATGATTACTTGAGGCTCCCGAATGAACTCCTTGAGGCGCGCTACCAGACCGGCTTCGAGAGACTGGACGGTTAGTCCGGCTGCCTTGATTCTCCCGACAAGCGGCAAGTTGATGAAACCGTCCGAGTCGATCCGAAACGGCCGTTCATTGATTTCGTCAGCCTGGGGAGCACGAATGATGAACTGATCGTTCGGCCCAAGAACGTAGTCAGGCCTGATTGATGGAATGGGCTGCGCCTGGGGACCGTTGGCAGCGTTTTGTCCGGGTCCGGCCGGCTGAGCCGTGGCAACCATTGTGCCCACGGCCAGGAGAGTGCAAAAAATTAGACTACGAACACTTATCATTTGATTGACATCGCCGAGTTTCGCATATGCTGGCCACGAAGACGATTAGCGGTGGGAGCGGGAATTTGGCTTGCGTGCGGGGGCTTCAGGGGTCTCACCCACGCTCGGTCAATTTCGCTTGAGACTGACCGCTGGAGCAAGCTAATGGAAACGACAATCCGACATTTTCCCTTCACCTCTTGGAGGATTCCCTCAATTCCAGCCAATGGTCCCCGCTCGATCAGCACTGTCTCTCCCACTTTCAGGAATGGCCAAGGCATGACCACCAGACCAGAGTTCAACATCGCTCGAACACGCGCAACCTCTTCCTCAGGTATGCTCATCGGCCCGTCGGCGAAACCAACAATGCCGACTACCCCCGGCACCGTCAGAACCGGCAAACGATCATGAGCGTTCAGGCGGCAAAACACATAACCAGGAAACAAAGACTGATCAGCAGTCTTCTTGCGGTCCGACCACTGGCGCTCCACTTTATAAGACGGTGAGAACTCCTCGTAGCCCCGGCTGCGAAGGTGAAGAGACGCAACTTGCTCATGATTCGAGCGGACCTGAAGTGCAAACCACGGAAGGATCTCAATCGCAATTTGTTCAAAATCCTGGGAAATCATTAACGGTCCTCAAAGTACCTACGTCGCTCCGAAAGATCTCGGAACATTCAGCATGACCAATCGGTCCAGGTTTGTCAATGGTCCTGGAGGGGGATGGTAGCGTTCCACAACTTGCCTCGTTTGCATTATGTTACCTCCAACGATACGTGAATTCCAGCTCCACGCCCATTCGCCGAAGCGCCAAACTAGCGAGCCGAGGCCCCTTAGTTGGTGAGTCTATCAGAACTTACTTAGGCTCAGTGACAACCCTTAGAACTCTCCAAAGCTTTGAATACAAGTACTACAACTATCTTATTTTAAATAGTTTACAGCGATAATTATGCTACTAAGGTCTGGAAGTACCTGGTCTGAGCAACCCCCACGGTGGTATTAAACCCCCCCTTATGCTTGCGGTAGAATTTCTGCAAAATCTGTATCTAAGCCTAATTTTCTGGGAAAAGTCCAAAGCCCCCCAAAGGAACCGGAACCGGGTTGCAGCGGTATTCGGAGGAGGGGCTTGAGGCATGAAACTGCGGAGAAGGTGGTCGGGGGAAATGCACGTCTGTTTAGTATCTAGTGACCAGAAACTGCGGCACTTTGTGTCGGAGATCGTTGGCAACGGGTTCTTTAGTCTCGCCCCAAGTGAGCCGCTCGCCGAAGCCGACTTCTACGTCATCGATTTCCAGCCATCCTCAATCTTGCCGCGTTTTGGCGGGCCGAATTTCGGGAATCAGCTATTCCTGGTCGACCCGAAGGATCTCACTGCTTTCGGGCAACAGATCTGCGGCGCGCCCGGTTGCGTCCTGCTCAAACCCTTTGCGAGGCGTGCGTTCGAGGCCTTCCTCGATAGCTTCCGGCAAACCTGGGAAGCAAGGTACAATCGCCAGCAGGCCGAGCGGTTCCGGTCTGAACGCGATGAACTGCTCCAGCACCTGTTGCAAGCCAATTTAAGCCTGCAGGAATACGACCAGGAGAGGACTCGGTTCCTGGCTCGAGCTCTCCATGACTTTCGCACTCCGCTGATGTCGCTCAGAGGAATTTGCGGACTCCTGCTCGAAGGAGAGGTGGGGCCGCTCAACCAGCAACAAAGAGAACTCCTTCAGCGCGTCGAAAATAGTAGCGCGCGGTTGGCGCGGTTGAGCGCCGGCATGTTTGAACTCAGTATTGAAGGTCGCGTCCAGCGTTCGTTGCGTTTCGAACCAGGCGACGTCGAAAGCTGTATCCGGAACGCCTTGCACGAAGTCAGTACCTTTGTCCACGAAAAACAATTACTCGTCGACTCCCATGCTTCTCCCCCACCGAAGACCATGTTCATGGAGTCGCAGCGGATCGAGCAAATGCTGATTAATCTCCTCGAGAACGCATGCAGGTTCACGCCGCGCGGTGGGAAAATCGACGTGCGTGGTTATTCGGTTTGCTGGGATTTTCACCATATAGCCCCCAGAGGCTCCGCTGGGTTTCCCAACGGCTACCGGATTGACATTCGCGATTCAGGCCCGGGCATCGAGCCAAACATGCTTGGTGCAATTTTCGAGCAATTCACACCCGCCGTGGGCCCGGCCGATCGTTCAGGCGGTGGCCTCGGCCTGGCAATCTGCAGGCTGGCCGCGGACGCCCATAAAGGTCGCGTCTGGGCGACTTCTTCCGAGGAAGGCGCCGTCTTTTCTCTTGTCTTGCCATTTGATCCGAGACCCGCTGAAGGGCGCGTCACCCACCTGAGCGCCGAAGCCAGACCGCGCTCAGCGCGGGCAGTTTAGGGGCGGCCAGATTTGGACACCCGACACATGAACACTATTCTCGTCGCTGATGACGAGTCGGAAATTCGGAGCTACCTCGGAGCGGCTCTCGGATCCCAAGGGTTTCGCGTGGAGTATGCTGACAACGGCGCGGATGTATTGGAACGGGTCCGCCCAAACAACGATCCCGAAGAGGCTGAGGTGGCTCTGATTCTGCTGGATATCCTGATGCCGGACAAAGATGGCTTACAAACCTTGGAGGAGTTGCGGCGAATCCGCCCTGAAGTTCCAGTGATCATGCTGTCGGGGGCTTCCTCGCCGGGGAACATCGTAACAGCGATGAAAGGCGGAGCGATCGACTTCCTGGCGAAGCCCGTGAGTTATCACGATCTCGCCGCAGCCATTCAAAGGGTTCTTCCGTCTGACAAGAATGCGCTGCCTCATGAGGGTATTTCCTCGGCCGAGGGACCGATCCCTCCCGTTATCGGCGCGTGGAGCCGTAAACTTGACCTGCTGCTCCAACGGATCGGCACCTCTGATGTACCCGTACTCTTACAAGGCGAAACCGGCGTAGGCAAGGAAGTACTGGCGCGCAAACTGCATGCTAAATCGCTGCGATCCGGTCATCCCTTCTTAAAACTGAACTGCGCAGCTTTGCCCTCGGAACTCGTCGAGAGCGAGTTGTTCGGGTATGATCGAGGGGCGTTCACGGGAGCATTCAAGAACACACCTGGCAAGTTTGAGATGGCGAATCATGGAACCATCCTGCTCGATGAGATTGGCGACATGGACTTCAAGCTTCAGGCCAAACTTCTGCAGGTCGTCCAAGACCATGAATTTTTGCGCCTTGGGGCCAAAGAAACAGTCAAGGTAGACGTTCGGGTAATGGCCGCGACGCACTGCAATCTGGAACAAGCAATTGTCGAGGGTCGCTTTCGAGAGGATCTCTACTACCGGCTAAACATAATTGACATTCAGATTCCCCCCCTGCGCGAGCGACGGGATGAGATTCTTCCGCTGGCCGATTTCTTTCTTCGCACCCACGCGACGCTCGATAAGCCCGTCCTTGGGCTAACGGCTAGACTTCGAGACGCATTGCTTGAACACGACTGGTCCGGGAATATCCGAGAGCTCGAAAACGTGATGCGCAAGTATTTGGTCTTGCGCAACGCGGAGGGGGTCGCGGAAGACCTGGTTCGGCGGGCTCGCAAGCGAAGTTCGGCGTTTAAACATGCGCCCTCGAAAGCGCAATCGCCAGTCGGTGCCGAACCTAGCATCTTCCATGACGCACAACCGAAGGATGTGTCCTCCTCACAGCCATCGGATTCATCTGTCTTGAACGGTGTGAACAACGCCCATCGTGCCGCAGAGGCGGAAGTGATTATCGCAGCATTAAATTCGGCCCTTTGGAACCGCAAACAGGCCGCAGCGTTGCTCAAAATCGACTATAAGGCCTTGCTCTACAAGATGAAAAAGCTCGGAATCGGCGACAAGAAAGGCATTGCTTGATTTCTCAGTTTTAGCCAGCGAGGGATCTCTGACTTCTGGCCTCTTCTCGCGTCAGCCCCAGGCATCAGCGTCATCCGTCTAGTCGCGTTTCGAATCGAACCGCCGACGCCCTTAGTAAGGTCCAGTACAACAACTCCGGGTGAGCCTCTGCCCGTGAGGGGATCGTGGGTCTATTTGCAACTGCCTCAGGCAGACGAATTCCGTGGCCGAGATTGCCGACACGGTCCTCCAGTTCCGCCGTTTTCACGATCGCGGTCCAAATTGGGGGCGTTGCCGCAGAGGTTCTTTATGTGGATATCGCTCCCGGATAAAGCACCGGTGTTCTTCAAGTGAGCTGCCGTGTGCCGTCGAACGTCACTCCCTGCTACTGGGTTTCGATTATCTTGATCGTTGGAAAGGTCTGCCGCGCGCAGAACGTTACACCAGGCTATCGGCCACCGTCGGTTCCGACTGTACCAGCGCCCACGAGGGGAGAGCATCGTTAGTGAGGACGCGGTATTCGGAGATGCGGCATCCAACGCCAAAACCGTTGCCGTTGTCTACCACGATCCTGACAACATCCACCTCCGCTTGCAGGTAAAGTCGGTCCTTACACTCAGACGTGACGGACGATCGTATCGGCACGCCGATCAAACATGTTAGCTGCTCTCCCGGCGCAAAAGGCTGCGTCGTGATAAAATAAAAACCATTATTGCTTATGTCTAGAGTCTCAATCTGTAAGGGACTGGCGGTTTCTGGCCGATGGAAGAGGACAGTGAGCCGAAGACGAAGCCTCGTCCGTTTTCGTTGTTCTTCTTTTGTCACGGTAAACTCAATCTGTGTAAGAAGTACTAAAAGTTAGGTACTTCAGTCACGACTATGGGATTTTCCCCCAATCCTTGTTCTATAGCGGCCAATTACTACCCTCAAAACATCGTGGGAGCACGTTATGGGCCATACGTTCTTCAACTACTAAAGCCCCGTGGGAACTAGTGTTATGCCGGATGTGGAAAGCACGGAAAGAAGACTCAGAGCAGTCATTTGCCTGGAGGGCTCAGGCAAACTCTGGAAACTGGTGAATAGCGCTCTTTCGGAGCCCGATGGATCCTCGGAATTCATTTTCGCCCGGTCCGGGGAAGCCCCCTTGGACGTCCTCACCCTCTGCCAGCGCTTATCACCTGCGCTTGTGGTGATCGAAGATAACCGCATTCGAGCTGTTCCATTCAAACAGCTTCGCGATTTGATCGGCATGAGGGACATCCAAATCCTGGTGTTTTCCGACCAATTGAACGAAGCCTCATATACGGATTTTTTTTTCATGGGATGCACCGGTGTTGTACCCTATGACGTGACGGTTCAGATGTTGCGGAAGGCCATTGTCGCAATCTGCGATGGAGAGTTGTGGCTCCCCAGGAGGGTTCTCTCGAAGCTTGCTCACGACGCCTTTCTGAAAAGCATCGTTCGGAAGGTAACCCAAAGGGAATCAGAGATTTTCAAACTTGTGTGCCTGGGTTTCACCAATCAGCAAATCGCCGAACATCTGTTCATCAGCCGGGAAACGGTTCGCTGGCACTTGCGGGGCCTTTATTCAAAAATTGGCGTCGAGACCCGGGCGGGGGCGATTCGATATGCCAAGCACGGGGACCGCGAATCGGAGCCAGTCTCAAATCCGCTTTCTCCTGGTTCCTCAATGTAATACCCCATACTCCTCAGGAAGGCAACATCCACCTATTTCACTTTGTGTAACGATTAGTGCTTTCTGGCTATCATCAAGGAGACGGCTTTGCGGGCAGCAGTAACTTATGAGCTAAAGAACGGCAGAGCAACGGCCGATATATCCTTCGTATCGGGCGGGGCTTTTTGATTCGCGTCCCGTGGCTCTGAAACTTGGTTTGGCAGCGCTGAGTGCTGCCTGGCAGATGAGGGAAAGGAGTCTATCTACGTGAAATACATTTGTTCGTGGCGCAAATTGACGATGGTTCTACTGCTTCGAAGACTCGCACTGATTGGTCTGACGGTCGGTTTGTTTTACCATCCTCTCTCCGCCTGGGCTCAGTTTAGCCCCTGCGATCTGAACCAGGATGGAGTTGTGAACGTTACAGATGTCACGTTGGCCACGAATATGGCGCTAGGGCTTTCCTCGTGCACCGCCACTATAAAAGGGACGGGGGGGTGTAGTGTGGTTACGGTGCAGCGAGTGGTTGACGCCGCGTTGCCGGGTGGATCATGCCATCCCACGATATTGAACTGGGTGGCGAGTACGTCCCCAAATGTGGCGGGCTACAATGTCTACCGGTCGACTACCTCCGGTGGAACCTACACGAAGTTGAACGCGTCACTACTCACCTTGACCACCTTCACGGACGGCACATCTCAACCTGGACAGACGTATTACTATGCGGTTACTGCGGTGGATACGAGCGGCAATGAGAGTGCTCACTCGAGTCCGCCGGTACCGGCCCTTATCCCGACTCCCTAGTAACAGGCTGCTGAAAAAGATACTCGGCGAAGGCACTTCGCCCTCACCGACGAGTTTGTTGCGGGCATTTTTGTGGAGCTTGTATGCCCGAATCGCCGATTTCCCGGCTTTCGGGCACACTTCTCCCTGAACTTATGCGGAGGGAACCACCGCGAGGTTCCTCATCCGGACCAGATTGTAGGCCGCCGCCGCGAAGGTGAACACCCAGCCCACTTTGAAGATGCCGCGATGTCGGGTCTTGCCTCGATGCGCTGCAAGCACCCCTTCAAAAAATCGATCTCCAGGGCCTGCTGGCCGATCTTGCGCTCCAGTTCGGCGATCCGGCCCTCGGCCCAACGCTGCTTTCCGTGACCAGGAAACACGTTGCCCGGCCCCTGCCGAATCTCACGCCGCCAGCGGTGCAGAACGTTCGGGTTCACTTCCAGCGCCCGTGCCACTTCGCCTATCGAACTCCCGCGTTCCAGCCGCTGCACCGCAGCCAGCTTGAACTCCTTCGTGAACATCCTTCTCGACAACCCCATGACTCAATTCTCCTT
>Ga0182024_10012577_pt1 | contig 16713 bp, 14 predicted proteins | sample P32metaG_FD_120480 | JGI IMG/M metagenome (GOLD analysis project Ga0182024, IMG submission 120480) | Permafrost microbial communities from Stordalen Mire, Sweden - P3-2 metaG (Illumina Assembly) | ecosystem: Environmental > Terrestrial > Soil > Wetlands > Permafrost | place: Sweden: Stordalen... | reverse complement strand
CTGAGTATTTGCCCTCCGTGGACTTCTCGGTGCCGGCGCCGACGCATGAGAGGATCATTCCGACGTAAGGCACCGAAAGCGGCCAGAATCGACCCGGGCCGAGCATGACACGTAGCGCTGAGTGCGACGGTACCAGAACGGGTCGCCCGATGAGCGTTGTTCGATAAAAAACAAACAGCCGTGGATGGCGCCGGCGGGCCCGGTTAAGCGCCGCCGCCCAACCCAATGCGACCATATTTGACCAGCTCGCGACCCAGGGCAAGGGCATCGGCGGAGGCGTCCACGGATAACTCCCGGCAGACCAGTGATGAACCGGCCAGTCGTATTGCACGGGGTCTACCCAACGAGTGAGACAGGCAGCCTGCCGCAGAAACGGTGCGGGCGCCGCGTCGATCAGGACTGTCGATACTCCGCGGATCGCCGACCGTATCGCGGCCGTCGCGCCGGCAGCGCCAGCCCCAATGACCAGCAGCGGCCGTCCGGAGTGAATGAGCCTCTCTTCGATCGCCCGGTCCACCGCGAGCCGCGCCCGGATCATTTGGTCCCGGATACTGATGGGAGCAAGCTTCCCCCCAATGTCGAAAAACAGCGGGTGCACCAAGTATGAAAGCAGGAAGGGATCGGCCACCTGTCAGTCCCCTGTCGCCCGCGGGTCCGGTTCATGCCCGCGCCGGAGCAGCGCATCGAAATCTGTCTCCGATAATCTGTATGCCGGATCCACGTAGATCGACAGGTCATCAGGCGGAGTGCCGGCAGGTGGTTTGGCAATCGCGCCGGTATCCCAGGCTTCCTCCGCCGGCGTGCCGGTGCCAGTGGCGTCGGCAACCAGGAACTGATTCTCATACGTCAAAGCGCCGGCGAAGGCTTGCGCGATCTCCTGCTCGAAGTGCTCATGGGTGTTGCCTTGCTCCAATGCCGAAGGCTTAATGTAGAGGACCGCGCCTACGGCGGCGGCCTCCTCGGTCACCTGCGCAGCATCCTTCGGCAGCCTGTCCGCGAACGCTAGAATCACCACCGTAGCAGCGAAAAGGACGGCCCTTTCTGGTGTGTCAGGCCTCCCTTGGTCATACGCGCGCCTCACCTCGACCGCGAGCGATTTCTCGTGGTATTCGCGCGCCCAACTGATGGCTTCTTCCAGTCCGACCAGATCGGCGTCCAAAGCGAGAACGTCCGCTTCCTGCCCTTCAACAGGCATGCTGGGATCCACCCATTTCACCGAAACATTAAAGACTTCTGGCGTCATTGTCGCTCCGGGCTAACTTCACTAAAGAAGAGGACAAATGAAGTCACAAATTGTAATATCCTCGGGTGGTCTGCGTCCACCTCAACAGCCCGCGAATCAAAAGTCCATCGGGATGTTGGAGCGACTTACTTCTTCCCCACGCAGATCAGATGCGACATCGTTCGCAAGTACATCTTGCCACCCGCGACTGCGGGTGACGCCTGCGTTCCTTCGCCCAGATCGAGCTTGCTGACCAGGTTGTATTTGTCCGAGGCGCTGATGCCGATCAGCTCGCCGTCGTGGGAGATGCACCAGAGCGTGTCGCCGGCGCAGACGGGGGAGCTGAAAAACGAGTCGGCGGGTTTTTCGCTCCAGAGTTTTTTCCCAGTGTCGGCTTTCACGCAGGTGACCGTCCCGGTGTCGCAAAACATGAACAGCAGGCCGTCCTTGAAAATGGGCGTTGAGCAGTAGCCCGGGACCTTGGTCAGCTTGTAAACGAGCTCCGGCGTGTCCGAGGGGCTGTGGCCGGGTTTGACGGCGAAGAGCCGGCGGTCGCTGCCGCCGTCCCCGGTGGTGCCGATCACCAGGTCGTCGGCGACGATCGGCGAGCCGATGGTCCGCATCTTGAAAAGGTCAGTCATCTCCCACAGTTTCTGTCCGGTCTCCGGATCGACGGCGCTCATGCCGTTGCCCTTGCTGGTGAGGATTAGCTGCGGCACGCCGTCCCTGGGGGTGAACAGGCACGGGCTTGATGACGCGGTTTTGTCGGTGCTCTTGCGCTGCACGATCCAGCGCTGCTTGCCGGTCTTGTGGTCGAACGCTACGACGGAGCTTTCCGGGCCTTCCTGATCGTTGGTCAGGACCACCATGTCGTTGACCACTACCGGCGAGGTGCCGCTGCCCCATTGGCTGGTGAACTCGCCGAGGTCTTGCCGCCACAGTTCCTTGCCGTCGTGACTCAAGGCCAGCAGGGTGTATTCCTTGGGGGTGGTCCAACTGATGTAGACGCCGACCTCGTCAACGGCCGGCGTGGAGGTGGCGTAGCTGTTCTGCTTGTGTAGTTGAGTGTAGGTGTAGGAGTTGTATTCGTGCTTCCAGACGATCGATCCGTCGGCACTGTTCAAGCACAGCACGATCCGCTTGGCGGTCTCCTGTTCGGCGCAGGTGACGAAGACCTTGTCGCCCCACACCACCGGGGAAGAGTGGCCGATGCCCGGCAATTCGATCTTCCAGGCGATGTCGTCCTCGCCGATGGGCTTGTCGAATGCATCGGGGCTGATCCCCGACCCATTGGGCCCGCGGAAGCGCGTCCAGTTGGCGTCGCTGGCGGCCGCGGCCGTCGGCGCTGCTTGCAGGAAGGCCGCCAGGATCGCGAGCATGGAGAAGGCCCCAGTCGGGTGAACGATTCGATTTTTCATGTTTTTTTGCCCGATTCTATTGACCCTCGAGTGGGCCGGCATGGGCCGACGGATCTCTTGGGCTCGCCTGCGATCGCGTTCCCGATAAGCCATACCTCGGATTTGTGGCGGCGATGGCGCCGCAGGCCAGTGGCTGACAAATTCCCCCCAGATCAGCCTCGTTGCTGATTGTGCCAACCACCCGGTCTTTTCCGGTAGACAGGGATTGAACCTCATATAGCACGATTGGGCAAGACCCGGCATCGCTCGCGACCGGGGAAACGGGCGAAATCGCGAAAGATCCTCTTTGCTTCACGTTTCCCATCTTCACGTCATCACGTCTTCAGATTTTTGTTCCCTTTCCTTGTCGGGTCGCTATATTGATGTGCGCGAGGTAACAAATCTATCAGTAAGTGGGTGCGTTCGAACGGATTCTTTCAGGGCGTCCTGGCGCACGATCAAATCGGAGCAGATCTCGCATCCGGCATGGGAAGGCCATGAATCCCCGTTGCAAGGCGCGTCGTCGTGCCTGGGTGTGCGCGGTACTTGTCAGTTGCGCGGCTTGGCTGGCAGCCGCAGCCAGGGCGGGCACAACCAGCGCCATCGGTGCCCCCTACTCGGGGAATACTTACGAAGTGCCCTGGTCCTTGAAGAACCAGCCGGACGTGTTCGCCCACTATGCGACGCTTCAGCCGGACAACTGCAGCCGCAACGAGGCCTTTGGCTCGATTCTCTTGGATGGGCCGTCGGCATCCTCGCGGGCGCGCAATGCACCCGGGAATGATCTGCCATTGGACGTTGACAAGGGCGTGCCTGACGTTACGAGCGGCTCGGATGCCGGTTATATCGTGGAATTTGCCGGCAACCACAGGGGCGCCGTCCCCGTCCACGCCAAGTCCGCGGCGGTCGCCGCACCGTCGGCGTCAACGGGGACCGGAACGGTCACCGTACCGCTGCCGTCTGCCGCACTGCTCTTCCCGGCGGGCCTGGGGGTTGCGGTTTACGCGTTGCGCCGGATGGCACGCCGTGCTTGAAAGCCGTCGTCCCTGAAGGAATCTGCTCGAGCTACGCGCAGCGGGACTAAAAATCGGTCGACTAGGGAGGTTGCGCCGATTGTAGGGCCGGCCGAAGTTCGTATAATCCCCGTCCGAAGCCGATGGCCCCATTTCTTTTAGCTCATTTCCGCCTTCCACCGGTCCTATTGGCGCCGGCGAGGAGGATTTGACAGAATTGGAAAGCTCGGCAGGTTGGCCAGACCGGCCAGATGGGGACGGGAGTCCGTGCAGGAGGCATTAATGGCAGATAACGCAGGTAATCAGGAGTTTTCGACGATTCTCGGCCCAGACGCCAGCTTCAAGGGCGAGCTCACCTTTGAGAAGGGAATGCGCCTGATCGGGAAGTTCGAGGGCAAGGTGAGCACGCCCGGGCGGGTCCACGTCGCCAAGGAAGCCAAGATGAACGCCGACGTTGAGGCCGGCGGGATCGTCGTGGAAGGCGAAGTCCATGGGAACCTGTCCGCCCAGGACCGGATCGAATTAAAAAACAGCGCCCGCTACGAGGGCGACCTCCGTGCCAGCAAGCTGGTGGTTGATGAAGGCGCGATCTTCAGCGGCCATGTGAGCGTCGGGCCGGAATCGGTGAAAAACGCCCCGCCGCCCCGCAAGGACGAAAAGCGCCCCGGGCCGCCGGTAGTCCAGGGCCAGCCGGTGAAATAGCCGATCCGCTGTCGGCGGTTATTCCACAACTTGTAGCCGGGGGCGTGTCGGCCCGAAATGCTCCCGGCGGCGGCCTTGAAACGTCTATAGTTATCCCGGCTGCGACGCTCCTGGCCGCCTCAAGCGGGAGACGCCCCGGGTAGACGTTAAGCGTTGTATGCCATGCGCCCATGCAGCCCAATGACAGCACAGCCCAGCCTTCGGACGACCGCATGCTGGTCGTCTGCCTGCATTGCAATAAATCGCAGGAAGTCGCCCGGCGGGCCATGTCCGTCACCTGCAAGCATTGCTACAAGCCGCTGAACCTGTCGGACGTGGTCTTCAGCCGGTACGAAGCGCGACGAGCCATCGAGACCACCGGGGTGGTGACGGTCGAGAAAAAAGGCAACGTCATCGCCGACCGAATCCATTGCGGCGGGCTGATCGTGCGCGGCAAGGTGAGAGGCGCCGTCACCAGCCGCGGTCCGGTCTTGGTCGGCCCCGAGGCCGACCTGATCGGCGACGTCACCGCCCCGACCATGGCCGTCGGAGCGGGAGCGGTGCTGGAAGGGCACTACCAGATCGGGGCGAAAAGCAATGGGCGGGAGGATGGGTAGTTCCGTCGTTCGCCGGACCGTTGGGGTCTGAGGAACGCCCCGGCGTGGAGGTCGCCCGCGATGTCGTGAATGGCTCGGCGCGAGAAACTGCGCCGACGAACCCGCCTGAAAATATACGCCCTATCTCAAAACGCCCGTTTCCCTTCATGGTACATTCATCAGGCTACAGTGCGTAGACTGAATTGCTCCGGAACGTCGTTACCGCAAGATGTAGTCCCCGTCCCCATTCGATTGTCCGAGGAGAAGCGCCATGAACTTTGATGATCAAACCAGGATTTCCCGCCGCGAGTTGGGCAAACGTGTCGGCCAGTTCGCCGCGGTCTCCGCCCTGGCGAGCATTGCCATCCCGACCGTCTATGCGGCAGGGGAGTCGACCATCCAGATCGCCCTGGTCGGCTGCGGCGGCCGGGGGAGCGGCGCGGCTGGTGACGCACTCCACGTCAAGGGCGTCAACGCCAAGCTGGTCGCCATGGCCGACGCTTACCAGGACCGCCTGGACAACTCCTTCGCGGGACTCAGCAGCCACAAGGACCTGGCCGGCAAGATCGACGTTACTCCCGACCGCAAGTTCGTCGGCTTCGACGCGTACCGGCACGCCATCGACTGCCTCAAGCCCGGCGACGTGGTGATCTTTGCCACGCCGCTGGCGTTCCGGTGGGTCCATTTCACGTATGCCATTGAAAAGGGCGTCAACGTGTTCATGGAAAAGCCGCTCAGCTCCGACGGCTTCGCCAGCCGAAAGCTGCTGGCGCTGGCCGAGCAGGCCGCGGCTAGAAATCTGAAGGTGGGCGTAGGGCTGATGTCGCGGCACGCCAAGCCGCTTCAGGAACTGCACGACCGCATCGCCGGCGGCGAGATCGGCGACATCGTCCTGATGCGCGGCTATCGCATGGATGGCCCGGTCGGGACCTTCGCCTCGCCGCCCAAACCCGCCAACATCAGCGACCTGGAATACCAGGTCCGCCGCTTCCACAGCTTCCTCTGGGCCGGCGGCGGCTGCTTCAGCGACTTCAACATCCACATCATCGACCATCTCTCCTGGATGAAAAACGCCTGGCCCGTCAAGGCACAAGGCGTCGGCGGCCGCCACTACAAGTACACCGACGACGGCAGGCCCTTCGTCGACCAGAACTTCGACTCCTACGGCATCGAATACACCTTCGGCGACGGCGCCAAGCTCCTGTTCGACGGCCGCTGCATCTCCGGCGCCGCCAAGATCTACCACAGCTTCATCCACGGCACCAAAGGCGTCGCCATCGCCTCCAAGGGCGGCGACTGCGGACATCCCTCCAGCACCTACAAGGGACTTTCCGACCTGCCCGAAAACAAGCTCTGGGAATCCACCGATTCAAGCAGTCCTTATCAAAACGAATGGGACGACTTGATGGACGCGATTGTCAATAACAAGCCCTACAACGAGGTCAAGCGCGGCGTCGAGGCCAGCTTGGTCACCAGCATGGGCCGAATGGCGGCCCACACCGGCCAGGAGATCACGTTCGAGCAGATGCTCAACTCAGACCACGAGTTCGCCCCCGGCATCGACAAGCTGACCGCCGATTCACCTGCCCCCTTGCAGCCGGACGCCAAAGGGATGTACCCGCAGCCGGAGCCGGGCCGGAAGACGCGGGAGTATTGATCGCGAGGCCAGAGGGAGTATTGCCGCCGGTCTCTATTTGCGTGTCTTTTGTGCCTTTTCGCGGCAGTCACAATTGCGAAAGTGGCAAGACCTATATGGGCATGCACGATTTTTGTAGGGTCCGCATTGCGGACCATTTCTTCGACACCGCGAATAGCGGTCCGCAGTGCGGACCCTACAAAAAATCGCCATCGCGCTGGACCTGGCAGCCTGCGATGCAAGGGAAGATGAGCAGGCTTTTCTCCATGCCCTCAAGGCGGCAACACTATTTTGCTGGTTCGATGCGAGCCCACAGCGCCTTCTGCTCATCCGCTGCCTGCTGCTTCGCCACCGGCGTCCACGACACGCCGGACAAACCCGCTTTCTGCAGTTCGGCGTCCAACTGATCGGCGAAGCCGGTGATCTTGCCCGGGAAAGAATTGTTGAAGTAGATCGACTTCTCCGACGGCGACTGCTGGATCCACAAGACCCATTGGGTCCCATCCTCGACATTCGGATCGGAGTAGCTACGCCCCATGGCGGTCAAATGACTTGAGTTGACCAGGTCGACCAGCTCCTTCACCTGGCTGCCTGATAATTGGAGCGAGGCCCCTTCGACACTGCCATCGCTTGCGATCCGGCGCAGCTCCACGGCGCCCGTCTGGTTGACTGTCACGATGTCCAGGCCGTGCCAACCGCTCCCACGGCCCAGCTCGATCACAAACGGCTTCGATGCGTCCAGAGTGAAGGCGGGTCGGGTATCCGATTCGACCTTGGAGCAGCCGGAGAGTGCGATGGCGAGCATGAGCAGTGTTCGACGCATTGAAGTCGATCGTACTCCACTCACTTCGTGCCGGCAAAAAGTTGCGTTACAACATTTTGTTATGCCTTCGACGCCCCCCCCGGGCTTGCGCCTGGAGTACGGCCCACCCGGGTTCGACCTCTGCCCAGCCGACTGATTTTCGGCCCATTTTGCGGCCTGCAATACTCTTGTGCGGCCTCTGCGGGCGAGCGTCCTGCGATCTCAATTAAGCGCTCCTATTTGGCCACGAGATGGTTATTTGCCTTTGCGTCGTGGCTTGGCAAGCTCTGAGCCAAGACCCGCTTTGCCAGGCGCTTTCCTGTCTCGACTGCGTTGAACGGATCGCCCATCTGGCTTTGCGTGTAGATACCGGCCATAAGCACCAGCAACTCACGGGAAAGGCCCTCCGGATCTTCCGCGCCGGCATAGCCGGCCAACTCTCGAAGCGCCGTGCCAAAGTCACGAACGAAGTCCTGCACGATGACGTGGATCGGGTCGTGCGGCAGCGGGAATTCCGCCGACGCCCGGATGAACAGGCAGCCGTGGTAGCTGTCCGTCTCCCAGATCTCGTCATGCACGTCGAAAACCACCATGAGCTGGTCGCGGGGGCGGTCGCCAGCATGTTTGCGCAACGTGGCGCGCAAGTTGGCCGGCCAGGATGCATCGCGCCATTCCAATACCGCGGCGATCAACGCCTCCTTTGACTCAAAGTGGTTGTAGAAGGTGCCCTTGGTGACGCCGGCTTTCTGGATGATCTGACTGAGGCCCACTGCGTGAAAGCCATAACTGTAGAATAGCTCATACGCATTGCGGATGAGCTTGTCACGCGTCGATTCACGCACAATCGGGTACATATTCGTCCCTTTCCCGGCGGCCCTGCATTTGAAATGTATCGGGCGCCGGATGCATGTGATTTCACAGAATCGTGCTGGACTACAAGTCCAGCACTTCTGTACTGAAAGTCCACTGGATGGCCGGGAGAAACACCCCTTAGATTCCCGCGTCATCAAGGATCAGCTATTCCAGGTAAAGCAACGGGCGTGCCGGAGCGGAAACATTGGCTTCGTCGCAGCGCGCCAGATTGTTTCGCGTGTGCCCTGCAAGTGACACAACCCTCCAATGCCAAACACTTTCCATTCCGTCGACAATGACCGATCCTTTTCCAGCCCTCGAGCCTGGCGCAAAGCCAAGCTGGCCTTCGGCTGGAAGCCGAAACGTGATCGAACAGACTTGTCCTGTCTGATTCGTGCGTTGCTGGACTTAGAGGACCATGCCCGCAGCAGCGGCGGATGCGTGAGATTGATGCTCGAAGTGGCGATCCGCAACTACCTGAAGCTGACGCGCGAACAGAAACTGCAGGCCGGTCTTTCCATGTTCGTCGAATACGACCGGAAAATGGAAGCCGCGCGGATCGACAGGGACTTCCGTGCAGCGATGGAGAAGTGTGGCTTTCCGGATGAGCCCGCCGGCGCAGACGGACAATGAAACGTCCACATTTAACTACAGGTCGTTGGCGACTCTTGCGGCGTTGTTTCCCCCGCCCCCTTGCGAATCTGCGCTTCGGCGGCATGCAGGACGGCCTCCACGCCCAGCCATTTCAGGCAGCTCTGATGCGAACAGGTGCGCGAATAACACGGGCTGCACGGCAGGTCGAGGCGGATGACGCTGTCATAGTGGCCCCAGGGGCCTGTGGCGGCGGGACTGGTGGGGCCATAGGGTGCCACCAGCGGGCGATTCAACGCGGCGGCGATGTGCATCGGGCCGCTGTCGTTGGCGACGACCAACTCCGCTCGCTCCAGCAGGGCCACCAATTGCCGAAGGTTGGTCCGGCCGATAAGGTCCACGACGCCGGCTTGGGTGGCAATCTGTTTACCCAGGGCCGTGTCGCCTGGGCCGCCGGCGATTACCGTCTCCAGGCCGAAGCGTTCGCGCAGGGGTTTAACCAAGGCCGCGAAATGTTCGACGGGCCAGCGCTTGGTGGCCCAGTTGGTGCCCGGCGACAGGACCGCGTAGCGCGCGGGCGCGAGGCTGGCGACGTATTGCCGGTCGGCGTCGTCGGTGGCAAAGACGAACCGCACCGGCTCGCTGCCGCAGCCGAGCGTCTCGGCGACCATCCGGTAGCGGTCGACCGCATGGCGTTCGAGCCGGCGCACGGGCACTTTGTGGGTATAGCTTAACACTGCACCTTCGCGGGCGTCGGCAAAGCCGATGCGAACCGGCGCGCGCGTGGCCCAGGTGAGCCAGCCGCTACGGAACAGCCCTTGCAGGTCGACCACCAGGTCGAAGCGGCGTTGCTGAAGATCGCGGGCCAGTCCGAACACGTCGGCCAGCGTGGCGGGGTTGTGCCAGAAGCTCGCCAGCTTCCCCCGTTCGAAGCGGATCAGCTCATCGATCTGCGGATGGCCCTGGAGGATGCCCACGCAGGCCGGGGCGATAAGCCAGCAGATGCGGGCCTGCGGCCAGCGGCGGCGCAGCAAGTTCAACGCCGGCAGGGCATGCACGACGTCGCCGATGGCGCTGGGCTTGATGATGAGGATGCGCCTTGGGGGGGCGGGGAATTCGATGGGGGTTATTGGCATGCGGGCAAGTCGGTGACTTCCGGTCTAAACATGGTCCGCTTTCGACGCCTCTGTTTCCTCCGGCGTTCCGTCAAGCTGTACTCCGCACTTGGGGCACGTCGCCGTGGCATCGTCGCCCAGATCGACGCCGCAGTTCGGGCAGGGGGCCTCGCGCTGCACGCGGGTGAACGGCGCATAGCCCAGGCATAATGCCAGAGAGTCTTCCGGCGTGTACTGCGCCTTGTCGCGCATGCTGCGAAGGAGCCGGCGGATGCCCAGGGCGATCCACTGCCGGCGGCGTACGCCGTCCACGTCGATCAGCACCGGCGACGCGCCCAGGGCCGCATCCGGCCGGACAATCCAGTTGCTGGCTTTGGCGTCGAAGTGCGAAAAGCCGAAGCGCTCGAGCTGACGCAGGATGTGGCCGGTGCGGCGGAAGAGCCGGTCGCGGTCTTCCGGCGCCAGGGCGTCCAGGTCGATGGTCCAGAGCGTCGGTCCCGGCACGCGCTCAAAGATGATCAGCGTGTCGACGACGTAGCCGAGCCGGCGTTTTTCGAAAAACGCCAGCGGCCAGGCGGTGGGGAGGTCGCGGACGATCAGGTCCCAGGCTTTGAACCAGGCTCGCCGGGCCCGGGCGCCGCGGCCGATTTCGTTGAGGTAGCGGTACCAGTAGCGCCGGATGGGGCGTTTGATGACCACGTCGATCGTCGTTCTGCCCAGCGGAAGGGCGGTGCCCAGGACGTCGGCACTGCGGCTGCGCTTGAGGACGGGCATGGTGTCGGCTTCGATCTGGGCGATCAGCTCGGGCCAGCCCTGCTGCCAGTCGGCTTCGCTGATGTTGAGCCGGCTGGCGGCCGACCAGCGGCGCGGGTGCTTGGTGTGGCGGAAGAAGATGCCGCGCCAGTTGTCGAACTCCAGCCGGCCAAAATACCGGTTGTCACCCCCGGTCCGCGACAGCAGGTCGCGCCACAGCTTGAGCCCCACGGGGTTTTCCTCAGGCGGGCGGTCGCCGGCACCCAGGGCGCGCCAGCCGCGGACCAGGTCGGTCCGGGTGGCGAAGCGGCTGACGCTGGCGCCAAGCTGCATCACGTCCGCCATCCGCAAGCCGCCCTTGCGGACGGCATAGGCGTCGATCAGAAAGACCTTCCCATCGTGCAGCAGGAAATTCCCCAGATGCAGGTCGTCATGCCCGAGCTTGGCCTTGCCCAGGCTGTGGACGAGGGCGATGACCTGGCTGGCCAGGTCGCGGTGCTCAGGGACAGGCAGGCCTTCAACCGCCCGGTCGCTGAGGAACTGCTCCAGCGGGACCGACGGCTCGATCGCCTCCAGGATGACGGCGTCGCCGTCGATTGCGCCCACGCCGGCGGTGGGCGTATTCATCTTGAAGCCCATCAGGTAGGCGACGGCCCGCGGGGCGTTGATGCCGGCCTTCTGCAGCCACTGGAGGCGTTGGAATTCGCGAGCGGCGGGGCTGCCCCGGAAAAGCCGCCGCCAGAAATCGCGCAGGCCGCTGCGGCGGTAGAACTTGAGGTAGTATGCCTTGCCCTCATGCTCGAAACGCCAGACCTGCCGGTAGCCGCGGTCCTTGACCAGCGTCCCGGTGCGGGCGAGGTCGCGCAATGAGAGTTCCAATGACGATCGCGGCACGGGTGAAGTTTATAGGCGCAATGGCGGCGTTTGTCTTGCTTTACACTTTTCTGGCCGCTCATCTCCGCATTCGGCAATTCACCTCTTTAGCAAGGCAACACAACGCCAAGTGGAGCCGGGCAAAGACCTGACCGCGGAAGAATGGCGATCGTTCGCCGCCCGAAGGCCAGGATGGTAACGCAAAAGCCCAAAAGGAGGCTTTTATGGAACGGACAACTGATCAAACGACGGCCAAGACAACCAGGAACCCAATCAATGGCATTCGCAACAAAGCGCGCAAAGTCCTGCTCGGCCTGGGCGCCCTGGCAATCGCCGGCACCCTCATGAGCGCTGCCCCGGCCATGGCCAACGACCGGTTCGATCGCCCCGATGACCGCCGCCCCCCAGAACTGCGGCACGATCGGTTCTGGGTCCCCGACCGCTACGAGTTCCGCACGCACTTCGACGGCGGCCGAACCATCAGGGACCGCGTGCTGGTCGAGGCCGGCCACTGGGTGGACCGGTGATCTGGGTCGACAGCAACAGTTCAGTCGTGGAAAATGATCTCATGCGCCCGTTTGCGAGTTCGCAAACGGGCGCGAGCCGCATAGGGCCGCTCGCGGTTTCGCGATTCCAGTGCGATTGCTTATGTCGGCGGAATCGCTATTACTTCCCCTCCCCGGTACTCCGGGGAGGGGAACGGAAACCATGGGCAAAATACTCATCCTCTACTACACCCGCACTGGCAACACCGAAAAGATGGCGCGCGCCGTGGCCGAGGGGGCACAACGCGTCGCAGGGACTGAGTTGCGCATCCGCTCTACACATGAAGCCGTCGCCGACGACTTGCTCTGGTGCGACGGCGTGGCGGTCGGGTCGCCGACCAACTTCGGGTCCATCGCCTGGGAGATGAAAAAGTGGTGGGACGAGGTCCCGTTCGACCTTTGGCTAAAGCTCGACGGCAAGATCGGCTGCGCCTTCACCTCCTCCGGCGGGTGGGGCGGCGGGGCCGAACTCAACTGCATGACCATCCTCACCATCCTCATGAACTACGGCATGCTGGTCTTCGGCGTCACCGACTACGTCGGGCCCAAGTTCACCGCCCACTACGGCGCCATCGTCGCCGGCGAGCCGCGCGAGGATCGCGAGATTGAATCCTGCCGCCGGCTCGGCCAGCGCCTCGCCGAGTTCGTCGCTGTCTATTTCGACGGTCGCGACGACGCCCACCCGCTGCGGCAAACCTACCCGCGCGAGCCGCAGTAGATGGCGCGCGGGGCTGTTTCAGAACCAATCTGGGTGCCATGGGCCAGCGTACTCGCTTGCCCATGGCACCCAAAGAGTCGTAGGGCTCGCTCTAAACTCAATGTGCCGTCGCGAGTTGCGCCGCTCGTGCGGCCTGTTGTTGTTTTACTCCACCTCCGCGGTGAACCCTGTATCCCATCTCCGCAGACAAATCCTGCGATTTAGGCTACAATCCATCGCAAGAAACAGGAGTGGAGCATCAAATGGGCAGCGGTCGTCGTACGCAATCCCTTCATTCAATTGAGTCCCTCGAAGCCCGCACGCTCCTGTCGGCGTATTACGTCTCGGCCTCCAGCGGCCTGGACAGTGGGCCGGGTACGCTCGGCCAGCCGTTCCGCACCATCCAGGAGGCGGCCAATGTCGCCCAGCCGGGCAACACCGTTTTCATCATGGCGGGGGTCTATCACGAGACCGTCACCCCCGCCAATTCCGGAACCGCCGGGGCGCCCATCACCTATGAAGCCTATAACGGCGCATCCGTCACGATCGATGGGGCCGACCCGATCGCCGGCTGGACGCCGGTCCCCGGGTTTACCAGCCCGATCTACGAGGCGAACCAGCCGTGGGACCTGGGAATGGGAGAGAACGAACTCTTCTTCGACGGCGTGATGATGACCGAGGCGCGCTGGCCCAACACCGTCGTGGGCGACGTCTCGCACCCCACGCTGGCGGTCACCACCGGCGGCAGCAGCTCAACCGATTCGGGACAGGCCACCGGCACCATCGACGACCCCAAGCTCACGCAACCCGCCGGCTACTGGGTCGGCGCCACCATCCACATCGCCCCCGGCCAGGGCTGGTTCGCCCAGACCGGAACGGTCACCTCCTCGGCCCCCGGCACGCTGAGCTTCAGCTACTATGCCGACAGTTCCTATCAATTGCCCACCGCCGGGAACAAGTATTACCTGACCGGCCAGCTCCAGGACCTGGACTCGCCCGGCGAATGGTATCGCGATCCCTCCACCGGAACGCTCTATTTCTGGGCGCCGGGCGGCATCAACCCTGGCACGCCGGGCAATACCGTCGAGGCCAAGCACCGCGACTATGCCTTCGACCTGAGCGGCTTGTCGCATATCAACATCACCGGCATCAACGTATTCGGTGCGGCGATCACCTCCGACTCGACGTCGGGCAACCTGAGTCTGAGCCACCTCAACATCCAGTACGCGGCTCAGTTCAGGGAACTCACCGAAGGCACCGAGGAAATGGAGAGCCAGTCAGCGGTGCTGCTGCAAGGCAATGACGACCAGTTCCTCGACAACACCATCGCCTACACCGCCGGGCACGGGCTGTTCCTGCAGGGCTCGGGCGACCTGGTTTCCGGCAACACCATCCACGACATCGACTACGACGGCGGCAACGGCGCGCCGATCAACATCCAGGGCAGCGATCAGACCGTCACCTACAACACGATCTACAACACCGCTCGCAACGGCATCCGTGTCAGCCGTACCACCGCGTCGTTCGTGATGCACAACCTCGTCTATGACATCGGCCTGCAGACCACCGACGTCGGCGCCATCTACGCCTACGAAACCAACGGTGGGGGCACCGAGATCGCTTACAACATCGTCCACGACGCCGAGACCGGCGGGTACGGCGGGGTGGGCCTGTTCCTGGACAACGGCGACTCGAACTACATCCTGGACCACAACATTTCCTACAACTGCAACTACGCCAGCAAATTCAACTTTCCCAGCGACGACAACACCATCCTGAACAACACGCTGGTCGCGCCAGTGGCCGTCTCCAGCAACGGCACCCACGAGATGGTCGGCACGGTGTTCGAGAACAACATCTTCGTCGGCTCGACAGTCTTCGGCCCGCAGGCGACCGTGGCCCACAACCTGAGCACCAGCGAGGGTTCGGCTGGTTTTGTCGCGCCGTATGCCACGCCTGGCAACTTCCAGTTGGCCGCGGGATCTCCCGCGATCAACGCAGGCGCCGTCATTCCACCCTACACCAACGGCTACGCAGGGAGCGCTCCCGACGACGGCGCCTACGAGAGCGGCGTCGCCGTCTGGACCGCCGGGTCATCGGGCGGTTCCCCCACGCCGACGCCGACCGTCCCAACGCCAACGCCCACTACACCGACGCCAACGCCCACTACACCGACACCGACACCCACTGCGCCAACGCCGACACCTACTGCGCCGACGCCGACGCCTACAGCGCCAACTCCGACCCCTACCACGCCGACTCCAACGCCGGTTGGTACACCCAATCCGACGCCCGTGCCGTTGCCGACCGGCACTTTGGGAGCATCGATCGCCGGTGCGCTTCCCGCGGCGGTGGTAGGGGGCGCCAAGGTCAAGGCGACTGCTTCGGTAACGGTCAGCGTGCCGGCATCCAAGGCCTTGACCGCTCCGGCGACCGTCACGCTATACATCTCGCCGGCGCCGTCCTTCACCGGCTCGACGCAGGTGGGGTTGCCGATATCGGTGAAGATAAAGGCGGGGCGCAGCAAGACATTCAGGGTCCGGCTGAGCGCGTTCCCGGCCGTACCCGACGGCACGTATTACCTCCTGGCCGCCGTGAAAGACCCCGACGGATCGGTGACCGGCGTAGCCGGGCCGACGCTCAAGATCGCGGCGCCGTTCGTGACGACCGCCGTCGCCGCGGTGCGACCGCTGCCTGCAACCGGTATCCCGGGCAAGCGCGCCGGCCTGGCCATGACGCTCACTGACACTGGAAACGTCCCGGCTTCCGGCACGGTCACGCTCACGGTCCTCGGCAATGTAACCGGCGGCGCTACGCAGACACTGGCGGCGCTGCCGTTGCGGGTAAAGCTCAAGCCGGACGTTCCGCATGCCTACCGGGTGAAGTTCACCCTGCCCGCCGGTCTGCCGGCAGGCACATATGACCTCACGGCATCGCTGGGCGTCAGCGCATTAGGGGACAACACCGCCGACGGCACGGCGGCATCCACTATCCCGCTGGTCCTGGTGTGAAATCAGGACGGGTCGAATTCCACCTTCAATTGGCTCGCATCGCCTTGGAGAAGCTGTGCCGTGGCCGGCGTGAGCGACCAGCGGCCTTCGCGTTGAACCGGAGTGGTGCCAAGGCCCAGCGGGAATGATTCGAAAACCGTGAGCGTCTCGATCTCCTTTCCGGAGGCATCGCTGATCCGAAGCTGTCCGACCAGCCGCGGAACTGACATGCCGGTGGCAAGGCATTTGTAGGCGAAGGTAATGTCGTATTTCCGCGTGTCGCGGTCCGCGGGCGCTGCGGTTGCAGGTGCCGGACGGATACCGATGAATTGCACCCCGATATTGGCCTGGGCAATGCGGGCGGCCCTGGCACGGTCCGCCAATTCCTGGGCGGTGGGAGGGGCGGCAGCTTCGTCTCGATGGTTATGAAATCCGATGTAAATGGCAAAGCTGATGGCAGCCAGGCAAACGAGCGTTCCGATCGCCGGCAGAAGGAGGCCCGAGCGTTTGCGTTTCAGGGAAAAGTAGATGCCCGCGATCGCCAGGAGCAGGCCGGCGCTGCCCAGCGGGATGGCCGCGACCCGAGCCGGAGAGATGAGGGCGGCCACGGCGCCCAGCACTCCGGCGGCAATGGCCGCCATGCCCCAAATGCTCTTCAGCTTGGAAGGATGCGATGAACGTTCCTGCGGTGAGCTTGCCGAATCCGTCGCGCGCGCCGATTTCGGTGACTTAGCCGCGGGCGCTTGCGGCGCTTCTTCGGGGGCCGGCGTCAGCCCCGCCGATTCTTGCTTGGCCGCTTCTTCAGGCGGGAACTCATCGTGCGCCGACGCCTCGGGCTCGGCCCGGGCGGAACGGCCGGTCTCGACTGGCGACTCGTCGTCTGTCGGCTCCGGCTCCGGCTCGGGGGCCTCGGCCAAAGGGACCGCCCGCCCTGAGCTTGTCGAATGGGT
>Ga0182024_10012576_pt1 | contig 16715 bp, 15 predicted proteins | sample P32metaG_FD_120480 | JGI IMG/M metagenome (GOLD analysis project Ga0182024, IMG submission 120480) | Permafrost microbial communities from Stordalen Mire, Sweden - P3-2 metaG (Illumina Assembly) | ecosystem: Environmental > Terrestrial > Soil > Wetlands > Permafrost | place: Sweden: Stordalen... | reverse complement strand
GAGCCGGTCCAACAGCGAGTTCGCCGAATCGATGCTGCGTGCGGTCGCCGTCACGGAGCGCGGAGAATTGGATTTTTCGGCCGTGTCGGTGAGGTTCATCGAAATGCCGCATCCGATTAGCGAGGATCGTCGGCAGCGCAGCGCCGCGCAAGCAGTCGGCCGATTTCGTACAGGATGCGGCGGACGCTCCCCTTGTGCAGCCCGGTCTGAGTTGCGATGTCGTCCAGCGACGCTCCCTGGCGCCGAAGATAGAGAACCTCATATCGCGACGGCGGGCAGAGGTCGAGAATCTGATTCCACAATTCGTCGGCATCGAGCTTCTCGCCGACGGGCGTCGCGTCGGTTGCCGCCATCATCTCGATCGCGTCGGGCGACATCGCCACCTCATGCTTAAGCGAGCTACGGTGCTGCCGCGCACGATCGACGAAACGGTTGCAGGTCATCCGCACCAGAAATGCGCGCAACTGAGCGACGTTTTGAAAGGTCCATCTCGACCGGCGCAAGCCGTTTACGACATCGGCCCACACCGATTGGACGATGTCGGTGGAATCGAACTTCGAGCGCAATCCATGCGAAAGCTTTCGCCGGATCACCATGCGAAGCAGTGGCTCGAAATCCTGAAACACTTGCCCGGCCGCGTCGGCGTCGCCGTCGTTCAGCCTGGCAAGCAAATCATCCGCGGCATTGCAGTTCATGCTTGTTCCGAGGAGTTATGCCACTGCGTCAGAAACCAGCTCGATCCGTCGTCCACGCTGTTTCCGGTCCCCTTGGCGGCCCGCTGCTGTAGACAATAGTAGCTGCCGGCCGCGAGGAGGCCAGCGAAAACCACGATACGCCAGTCGGACGCGCGCAACTCGTCGACCCAGCCCACGACGTCGTTGCCCATAGCTTCAATTCCATTTCGAACCGCTCCGAAAGCGCGATCGATCGCGGCGAAATTGACGGGAACTCCGAGCATCAAAGCGTCGTGCGCCGCTGCTGCAAATGCCAAAGAGTTCGCAGCCACGCTGATTGGAATTGGCGAAACTCCGCGCTCGTCGGCGAATTCCTGGTGATTGCTCGGCGCGGAAGCAAGCGGGGGCATCGGCGCCAATTCCGTGCCTGAAGAAATCTGAACGGGCATGGGCGACGCTGCTTCGATACCACGGATGACTGCATCCACGGAATGCACAAACTGGACGCTTGCAAGTGGCACGGTCCCGTTCGAACCTTCTGTCGGAGCCGCGGCTATCGAAATCGCCGGCGGGTTGACATGCGGCGTGTTCGGCTCGCTTGCGGAAAGAGCGACGACAGCAAGAGCCTCGCCGAGACTGTTATTCGGCGCACTGATATTTGGCGCACTGACGGGAGGATTCTCCACTGTCACGATGGTCGTTGCCGGGACATTTTCGATCAATATTACCGTGATACTTTCCACCGACGTCACCGAACCGCTCGGCACCGTGATCGGCGTGTCATGTCCGCCTTGAATGGATGGCGGCGATGCGTTGACGATCGGAGGCGGGCCGTCGTTTTCGAATGGCGGCGGTACATAGGCTTGGCTAGCGACGGCAGCTTGGCTTTCGACCGGCGGCGGGACATCGCCTTGACTAATGATTGGTGGCGACGGCGGCAACTGATAGTCTCCCGCCCGAAGTCGCCCGGCCGATCCGGCAAAACCATCATCGTCATGCGACCGAACATCGTGGCTCGAAACATCCGCCGGCGGCGTGTTGAAAGCCGCGGCAATTGGATTGGGAGTGTCTCTCTCCGCCGCGCCCCGAAAATCTCCCAACGGCGCATGACTCAATGCGAGCCGTGGCTCAAGCCACTCCACTCTCAATACGCGCCCCGCGGCTCGCCTCGACAACGGCTTCGCTGTGCGTTCTCTCGACACCCATTTCGAAAGCATGAGGAGAGGTTCCTTAAGAAATGCAATCCACGGCAAGAAATGCTAGTAGCGGCAGAGAAGTGCAAACCGCGCTCGATCGTGGAGACGCCATTCTATGCAAATCACGCTTGGCGTGTCAAACAATTCGGAAACACGGTCGTCGTGCAGTGAGCGGGTACTGTGGCGCAGGCGAGATGCTTGCATCACAAATTAGTCGCCAACCAGAACCGCAACCGACAGCACTTTTCAATTTTGCGGCAATCCGCCGGGCACTAGCAATCGCATCATTGCCAAACCCCCTCAACGGGCTGAATGCGCTAGCAACTTTGAGAATTGCCGAGACTGGCGCATTTTTTGCGCGCGCTTTCCAAACCCAAATACGTTTAATACATCGGGCCGCCAACGGGCTGACGATTGACGAACGTGTCGTGGCCGTGCGGTCCTCTCCTCGCGTTTCTCATCGGAATTCATTTCATCGGTTTTTCCCTCGGAACCTGCGGTAGCGCTGCGCATGAAAGGGTAGGCGCCGGAGCCAAGAAACATTCGCACCAAGTCGTCGTCGGGCCGCGGTCAGTTAGTTGGGGGCGCAAGAAGAAGCGAAACCAACAATGTTCTCGGACAATATCGCGGGCAGCGTCGCAGCCAGCACCACGACCGTCAATCGCAACCATTCTCAAACCTCCCAGTCGCCGCTAGCCGGCGCGACGGTTGAATTGATCCAATCCGGGGCCGTTGTCGCTACGACCACGACGGATAGCCGAGGGAACTACCAATTCACGGAAACCGGCGCGGGCCAGTTCACCGTGAAAGTAATTCCGCTTGCTCGGTTCTCCATGGTCGCTCGATCGGTATCGATTTGCGTCGGCGCTAATTGTCTCGGCAAATTCGCCGACATTCGTTTCATGGTTCAAAGAAGAAGGAGCCCGCAATGTTTAATCGCAGTCGCAGACACACCTATTTCAAATTTGGGCGTTGTGAACAACTCGAAGATCGGAACATGCTCGCGGCACATTCGTTTGCAGAGTTCCCCGTCGCGGCCCATTTCATCCCGTCGCCCGTTGCCGCGATTCAGGGAGGCCATCAAGCGGGCGCGCCGGCGGGACATGCCGAGAATGGCGGCGGTAATTATTCGGCTTCACAGCAAATCACATTCACCGCGACGCTTGCCGATCCCAACAGCGCCACCGCCGCCGGAACGGTCACGTATACGACCAGCACGATGTGCGGCACGACGACTTCATCGTTGTCGATCAGCGTGACCGGGGCCACTGTCAGCACGTCGCTAAGCGTGACCGTCGGCACCACCGTGGTCGGCACATTGACGACCGACGCCAACGGCGATGGAATGTTGGTCGTTTCCAGCGGCCTGCCCGCGGTTGCCGCCGGAACCGCCGTCAGTGTCGGATCGTTGGCCGGAAACTTTGCCGCATCCACCCCCAACGGCGGCTGCGGGAACACGGCAAGCAGCACGTTCACCGCCAGCCTCGCCGATCCGAACAGCGCTTCGGCGGCCGGCACCGCGACGTACACGTCGAGCACCTATCACGGTACGACGAACGCTTCCTTGGCGATCAGCGTAACCGGCGCGGCCGCCGGTGCTTCGCTAACCGTGACGGTGGGCACAACCGTGGTCGGCACGCTGATGACCGACGACAGTGGCGATGGCACATTGACCGTGTCGAGCGGCTTGCCCACGGTTGCGTCGGGCACGACGGTGACCGTTGGCACTCTTACCGGCACTTTCGCCGCGCCGACAACCACCATTTCCATCTCGGCGAGGCACTCGGTCCATCGAAGGTAAAGCGGGAGTCGCTTCTGGCCGCGGCCTATGCGTTGCCTACCGGCGCGCATAGGCCGGCGACCGGAAAAGGCCTGCGGCACGATGCAAGCCCAGTGTTGAAGAGGTTTTATGCTGTGTGGGGCCCAGGACAGTGCGAAGGGCACAAATGCTTGCCACCATCGCCAGAGTGTGTGGTAGAATGCCGACTCACACCGGGATCAATTCCAAAGCGAGAATTGCGAGCCGAGGTCCACGAACTGCGAGAATAATTGACCAAGCGATAAAAGGATTTGTTACCATGCGCGCCGCAATTTGGTTTTTGAGCTTCGTCGCATCGGTTTTCATCATCGGCGCCTCCGCACCGATGACCGCGACCGCGGCGCAGCCGTACAAAGTCGTCAAGTCCGTGTCGGTGGGCGGCACGGGTGGCTTTGACTATCTCTTCGCCGATGCCGACGGCCGCAAGCTGTACATCCCGCGCGGCAACCGTGTCGACGCATACGACCTGGATACGCTCAAATCCATAGGATCGATTACGCCGACCAACCGAGTGCATGGCGCCGCGGTCGACACGATCAGCAAACATGGTTTCTGTAGCAGCAACCCGGTCGTCATGTGGGACACCGACAAGCTCGCGACCCTCAAGACCATTCCCGTACAGGGCCGGCCCGACGGCATCCTCTTCGACCCCGCCACGCAGCATGTCCTGATTCTTAGCCACTCGGCCCCAAACGCCACCGTGATCGACACCAAGGATGGCTCGATCGTCGGCACGATCGACCTCGGCGGCGCACCGGAACAAGGCGCCAGCGACGGCGATGGGCATCTCTACATCACCCTCGAAGACAAGAGCAAGGTCGCTGTCGTCGATTCCAAAACGAATAAAGTAACAGGGCAGTACGATCTCGATTCCAAAGGAGGCACTCCCGCAGGGCTCGCAATGGACGTGAAGAATCGCATCCTTTTTGTCTGCGGCCGCAATCCGGCGACGGTGGTGATCATGAACGCGGACGATGGCAAGATCATTACCACGCTGCCGATCGGCAAAAGGGTCGACGCGGCGGTGTTTAATCCGAACACGATGGAAGCCTTCGTCTCAACGGGCGACGGCAAGCTGACGATCATCAAGGAAACGGACCCCAAGACGTTCGAGGTTGAGCAAACGGTCGATACAATGGCGGGTGCCAAGACCTGCACGCTCGATACCAAGACGAACCGAATCTTCTTGATCACCTCGGATCGAACGACGGCCCCGGCCGCCGACCCGACCGCTCCGCGGGCGGAGCCGCCCGGCGGACGCAGCGGACGTGACGGCGGCACTTTCACCATCATCGTCGTCGGCAAGGAAGCCGAGTAAAGTCCAATCGCTTGCGGCCACTTGCTCCGTGTTGCACATGCTCCGCGGCTTTGGGCTATGCACCCAACGTCATCGCGATCATTCGTTTGCGAATCAACATGGCGACGCCCTCGGCCATCGCCTCTCGCTGGCCGCGACGATCCCTGGCTCCTATATTGATGTCTATTTTCCCGGCGCCGTCCGCTGCGTTGTCAGCGGGAAATCGTCGCTGCGGAACGGCGAGGCCGGAAGACCGTCCTTGTTCCAAAGATCGACGACCGGATAGTTCGCCCAACCGAATCGCACCGCCGTGGGATTCGCGATCCAATTGGTGACGATCACCGTATCGCCCTCAATGCGAGCGTCGGCGTTGTGAAAAACCTGATCCCCACCGGCGATCGTGAAGCCCGTGAGCTTGTCGCCGTGCAGTTCTAGTCCACGGCCGACATGGCTGAAATGGACGATCGCGCGGTTTCCTTCAATCGTAAGACGTTCGAAAATCGGCCCGGAGTATTCGATCTTTTCCCCGTAGGTTAGGGCGAGGGCAGCAGTGGCCAGTCGTTCGCCGACAGGCTGTTTGCGCTTGGGATGAATGTCTTGTTCATCGCCCACGTCGGTAATGACCGCCATCGCCGTCTTCGGCACGGTGAGCATCGTGTGCAATTGAGCATCGCGAAGCTCGGCCCATTGGCTATTCGTCGGGCCCTTTTCTTTTTGCATGAACGGAGCCAGTTGCACGAACAGAAACGGGAAATCTCCCTGCTGAAAGTCGGCCCGCCAGTTCTGGATCAAGTCGGGAAACAGCGTGCGATAGTCCCAGGCCAGATCGGCGTTCGATTCGCCCTGATACCAAATCGCGCCGCGAATTGCGAAGTGAACGAGCGGGTGGACCATTCCATTGTAGAGATCGTTCGCGCCTTGCGTTCGCGGCATGGCTTTCAAATCGGTCGCCGCTTCGAGGGCCTCTTTGCTCATCCAGCGTTCGGCCGTGGTGCCGCCGACGCTCGCGCTGATCAGCCCGATTGGCACATGCAGCTTCTTTTGCAAGTCGCGGCCGAAGAAATAGGCGACCGCGGAGAAATGAGGGATGGTGCTCGGTCCGCATTCGGTCCACGAGCCGGCGCCGATCTCGGATTCCGGCTTTGGGCTGCCCCGATGGTCGAACCACAGGAGCCGAATTTTTGAATTGGCGGAGTCGGCGATCGTGGCCGGGGCGTTGACGCAGTTTTCGACGCTCATGTCCATGTTCGACTGGCCGCCGGCAATCCAAACGTCGCCGACCAGGACATTGTTCAATTGGATTTTGTTCTCCGGTCCGGCAATCGTGAGCTTGAAAGGTCCGCCCGCTTCGAGCGGCTTGAGCGCGACGTGCCATTTGCCGTCTTTGGCGGTGGCTTGAACGTTTTGGCCATTGAAGGAGACGGTGACAGTCGCTTCGCTATCGGCGGTGCCCCAGACAAGTGCGGGCATGCCACGTTGCAGCACCATATTGTCGGAGAATACTCGGTTGACGCGAACTCGATTCTTCGACGGTTCTTGCGCGTGAATCGAATCCTCGGCCGCATTGAACAGCAGCGACAGCCCCAAGAGTTCGAGGGCGATCAAGAATACAAACGGTCGGGTGCGCATGGAAGTCTCTGTCGGAGGGCGGATGAGATTGAGCAGTCGCCCATTCTATTCGGACGGCTGCTGCAATGCACGCGGCGAAGACTGCTGGATAAGCCGACCCTGCTTGGCCAACTTTTTTCTAACCACCGAGTCACAGAGAACGCCGAGAAGACAAGAACCGAGTTGAAGGGCCGTCTGATTCACCGCCTGCGTCTCGTCGGTTCAGATGCCTCCGCTGTTCTCAGTGCTCTCTGTGACTCTGTGGTTAGCCCTCCGCCAACCTGCCTGCAAAACTAGTGGCAGTGGCACGCGCGTGATTGCGCCACAATCCGCGAACGCGTTAGTGCCCGGCGTGGCTCGTCACCAGGTGTGGCATCCAGAGCGCCTTGTCGACCAATTCCAGCAACACATGATGGTCGAACGGCTTGCGCAGGTAATACGTGGCGCCCACTTCGTGCGAGCGGCGAATGATATCGGGGATCTGAGCACCCGACAAAAACATGAAGGGGACGTCGCCAAGCCCTTCTTCTTTCTTGAGGCGTTCACAAAGTTGCAGCCCATTCGCGCCGTTAAGATTGATATCGGAAATGATCAGGTCGGGCGTAACGCGTCGAACGCATTCGATCGCTCCCTCCGCATCGCGGCAGCAATGGGCCACATAACCGGCGGCGCTCAGGGCTTTTGCCAATCCGGCGATAATATCCGGATCGTCGTCGATCACCAGAATATTCGCCTTGTCGTGTCCTGGCATCGGGGAAGTCACTTTCGGACCGGTACGGGCTGTTGGCGGCTTCATGGCAATACCTCAGGCTCTGGTTTTGCGTCCCTGGCAGGCGGCTGAAAAAGGGGACAGGCACCTCGCGGCGACGCACAAATGTACGACAAAGACGCTTGGTCGCTCGGAGCCAGTCCCCTTTTTCAGCAGTCCCTAAAGCAAGACATCGTCACTTTGCCGTTCGTTATTCAAGCAAGCTTGCCCGGATCGCCCAATAGGAATACTCCGCCCAGTCCGAAAAATAGGAAGTTTCGGCAATTCCGAGAGAAAGCGCAAGCTCATGGACCGAACGGAACGGCCCATCTTTCTTCGCCTGCATTGACACGCGGACGATCCCTCGTGATAATCCGCGGCCCTAATTCGTAAGACTTGTCTCTTCTCTCGTCTCATCCAGTTATCGCCTCGTTCGAGTCTCAGCGTTTCCGATGTCTGCGCCGGCCGGACGGTGTATTCACCTTTCCGCCGACGGGCGTCCCATGGAATCCGCCGATGCCGCTTTGCGCTAGTCGATTCTGTCGCCGTTGCTCGGAATTGCTCCGAATGGCGACTGCTGCGCGGATTGTCGTTCTATTGATCGTGGTCGGCCTGACGATTGCGCCATCGGCCGGTCTGGCTCAGACTCAAGCCTATCAATCGGTCATGACGCGGCCCGTGGGCAGCGACGGCTTTACCAATCCCTCGGCCGATAATTCGCCGTCCGGACCGATTCGCACGCTCGATGTTGCGATCGACGACGGACCGCCGAGTCGTCCTGGCTTGCTCGCCGATGGACAAGCGGCGGCAACTCAGCCGGTGAACCCCGAGCCGCACCCGGAACTGCTCCCGAACGCTTGGCAGCCGAATGGCCCGATCATCGCGGGACCGGGCGAAACGGATGGCGGCATGGTGCAACCCGGCGTGGATCCCTCCGGAATGTCTTCGCCGCCGGGACCGCTTTCGTCGGATCAATCCTTGGATTCTGGACAGCCGGCGCGACGACGCCCGATATTGGACGGTTTCCGGCGCCTTTTCGGCCGCGAACCCAATGGAAATTGGGAAAACGAGCCGGTTCACTTCGACACGTTTCTCGGATTCCTCGACGACCGAACGGCTCAAAACACGGGCGTGTTCGGCGGATTCCGGCTCGGCTGGGATTACGACACCTATTGGGGAGTCGAAACCCGGCTGGCTTTTACTTCGCTGCAGGAAGACACCGGCCCGGTTGTCGTTTGGGATGAGAGCCTGCTCTATTATCCCTGGGGCGATTCGCGAGTGCGGCCCTACATTACCGTGGGGCTCGGCCTCAACGAGGTCAAGATCGTCGATTCGGATGATTTGCACAGCCGCCAGAATCTGATCGACATGCCCTTCGGCTTCGGCTTCAAATACCGGCTGCACGAATGGCTGGTCCTCCGGTTCGACGTGCTCGACAACATGGCATTCGGCTCCGGCTGCCTCGGGACGATGAACAATATCTCCTTCACGACCGGATTCGAATACCGGTTCGGCGGCGCGCACTACAGCTACTGGCCTTGGGACCCGGCGCCCGCAAGGTAGAAGAAGAGTGGCGGGAGCTGCACCTTCGGGCGATTGGCCAGGGCTGCCAGATTGGCAGCGGCAGATGCCTTGATTCGGCATCAACGCCGCTCATGGCAGTTTGCGTCCCCTGCTGCCGAATACGACCAATCTACCTCTAATTGCCACGCTGGCAATAACTTAGACCGAAGTACATCGTCCCGGCGCGCGGATTGCTTCTCCGCATGGTGCGACGCTCAGGCTCTGCGCTGTTTGGCAGACTCGTTTGAAGCGCTAGCCCACAATCCAATTACCGCGCTCAAATTCTCCGGAGGCGAACCAGACATGTCGACCGCGACCAAATCCAAGCCGCAAAAGAAGTCCACTTCCAGCATCAAGCTCCAGCCGTTGGGCGACCGTGTAGTGGTCGAACGCGAAGAATCGGAAGGTCGGACCGCTGGTGGCATCGTTCTGCCCGACGCCGCCAAGGACAAGCCGGCCCGCGGCACCGTGATCAGCATCGGCAACGGCCGTTTGCTGGAAGACGGCACCCGGCACAAGGTGCAAGTGAAGCCGGGCGACCGAGTGGTGTTCTCGAGCTACGCCGGCGAGCAGTTCAAGGTCGGCGATTCGGAACTGCTGTTGATGCGCGAGGACGACATTCTCGCGGTGATCGAGGAATAAGGACGCGCGAAACCGCAAGCGAGCTGCAGCGCGAATCGGTGTGGCGAAGTTTGTTTAGCCGTCCGATTCCAAATTCGTACAACTGACAACGATTTAATTCACAGGAGAATATCGGCTATGGCAAAAATGATTGCCTTCGATCAAGAGGCTCGCGATGCGATGCGTCGCGGCGTTTCCAAGTTGGCTCGGGCCGTGAAGGTGACGCTGGGGCCCAAGGGCCGCAACGTCATCTTGCAGAAGAGCTTCGGCTCCCCCACGGTCACCAAGGATGGTGTCACGGTCGCCAAGGAAATCGATCTGGAAGACGTCTACGAAAACATGGGCGCACGGATGGTCCGCGAAGTCGCCTCGAAAACCAGCGACGTCGCCGGCGACGGCACCACCACCGCGACCGTGCTGGCCGAATCGATCTTCAACGAAGGTCTGAAGGCCGTCGTGTCGGGCGTAAACCCGATTCACATGAAGCAGGGCATCGAGCGAGCTGTTTCCGATATCATCGAGAAGCTCAAGAAGATGTCGATCAGCATCAAGAGCAAGAAAGAAATGGCCCAGGTCGGCTCCGTCGCCGCGAATAACGACGAGGAAATCGGCAACCTCTTGGCCGAAGCCATGGAAAAGGTCGGCAAAGACGGCGTCATCACCGTCGACGAAGGCAAGAGCCTCAAGACCGAAGTCGAATGGGTCGAAGGCATGCAGTTCGATCGCGGCTACTTGTCTCCGTACTTCGTCAGCAATCCGACGCAGATGCAATGCGTGTTGGAAGATTGCTATGTGCTGGTCTACGAGAAGAAGATCGGCAACGTCAAGGAACTGGTGCCGGTGCTGGAATCGGTCGTCAACGCGGGCAAGCCGCTGTTGATCGTTGCCGAAGACGTCGAAGGCGAAGCCCTGGCCACGTTGGTCATCAACAAGCTCCGCGGCACGTTCAACGTCTGTGCCGTTAAGGCGCCCGGCTACGGCGATCGCCGCAAGGCCATGCTGGAAGACATCGGGATTCTGACCGGTGCTCAGCCGGTGTTCGAGAGCTTGGGTGTGAAGCTCGAGAATCTCACCATCGCCGATCTTGGTCGGGCCAAGAAGGTGATCGTCGACAAAGACAACACGACGATCATCGAAGGGGCCGGCAAGTCGAGCGACATCAAGGCTCGCATCGACCAGATTCGGCGCGAGATCGACAACGCCACGAGCGACTACGACAAGGAGAAGCTCGAAGAGCGGCTGGCGAAATTGGCCGGCGGCGTGGCGAAGGTGAATGTCGGCGCGGCGACCGAGAGTGAAATGAAGGAAAAGAAGGCGCGCGTCGAAGACGCGTTGCACGCGACCCGTGCGGCCGTCGAGGAAGGCATTCTGCCGGGTGGCGGAGTCGCTTTGGTGCGTGTTTGTGCGTCGGTGAAGGCGGAAGGCCTCGCGCACGACGAGCAGATCGGCTACAACATTGTCGTCCGCGCCTGCCGCGCTCCGCTCACGCAAATCGCAGCCAATGCGGGCCAAGACGGCAGCATCATCTGCGAGAAGGTGATCGAAGGAAAAGGTAACTTCGGCTACAACGCCGCCACCGGCGTCTTCGAAGACCTGGTGAAGGCAGGCGTCATCGACCCGACGAAAGTTACCCGCACGGCCCTGCAAAACGCGGCCAGCGTTGCCACGCTGCTGCTGACCAGCGACGCCCTGATCGCCGAGAAGCCGAAGGATTCGCCCAAGAAGGGCGGCGGCGCGGGCGGCCACGGCGGCGACTACGATATGTACTAAACCGCTCGACAGCGAAATCGTCGGTAATACGCAAGCGGACCGCGATTGGCATCTTCGCCAGTCGCGGTCCTTTTTTTATTGCGGCCCGAATCGCGCCGAACCCTGGCCTGCGGATGCGGCGCCATCAGACGCCCGCACTCGCGAAGGGCTAACCACAGAGTCACGGAGGACACTGAGAACAGCGGGAAAAAGCTCCGAAGCGACGATACGCAGGCGCGGAAGCACATGGCCCTTCAACTCCGTTTTGCCTTCCTCGGCGTTCTCTGTGACTCGGTGGTTAGAAGAGAGCTCGGCGAAGCGGACCGAATAAGAAACGCTATTTCGCAGACACTACACTAGCCGAAGACTGCCATCGCGCGGTAATCTCCGAATCAAGGAGAATTCCCGCCCATGAATCCCACCGATTTGCCGCCCGATCCCACCAGTGGCCCTTCCCAAAAACCTCACAACAAGACCAAGAGCAACTCGGTCGTCAAAGGCGATTTCACCGCCAGCACGCGGCTGATCTGGCTCTCCGCGCTAGCGATTCCGATCGGAGCCATCTGCGCGGTCGTGGCCGTCGTGCTACAGCGGCTGATCGGCCTGTTCACCAATATCTTCTATTTTCATAGCTTCGAGATTCCCAAGGAATTGGTGTGGCCATCGAGCCATCATCTCGGTCCTTGGGCGATCCTGGTGCCGGTCGTGGGCGGATTGATCGTCGGGCTGATGGCGAAGTATGGGTCGGACAAGATTCGCGGCCACGGTATCCCTGAAGCGCTCGAGGCGATTCTGATCGGCGGCAGCCGGATGTCGCCCAAGGTGGCGGTGCTCAAGCCGCTGTCGTCGGCCGTTGCAATCGGCTCCGGCGGACCGTTCGGGGCCGAGGGACCGATCATCATGACCGGCGGGGCGTGCGGCTCCGTGATTGCGCAGATATTTCATCTGACTTCGGCCGAACGGAAGACGCTGCTGGTCGCCGGCGCCGCGGGGGGCATGGCGGCGACATTCGGCACTCCCCTGGCCGCGGTGCTGTTGGCCATCGAGGTGATGCTGTTCGAATGGAAGCCGCGGAGCCTGATTCCGGTGGCGATCTCGGCGGCGGTGGCGGCACTGTTGCGGCCTTATTTCTTCGGGCCCGATTCGGTGCCGTTGGTTCATTTGCCAGCCCATGCGTTTCTGCCCAGTTGGACGATGTTGGGCTCGACCGTGATTGTTGGCCTGAGCGTGGGCGTGTTGTCGCTCATTTTGACGGCAGCCGTCTACGCGACCGAAGATGCCTTCCACCGGCTTCCAATCCACTGGATGTGGTGGCCGATGATCGGCGGACTGGCCGTCGGCATCGGCGGCTACTTCGAGCCGCGAGCCTTGGGCGTCGGCTACGACGTGATCTTCGAGGTTTTAAGAGGCGATATGCTGGTCAAGGTAATGCTCGGCCTGATGGTGGCGAAGGCGCTGATGTGGGCCTTGGCGCTGGGGTCGGGCACGTCGGGGGGCGTTTTGGCTCCATTGCTAATGTGCGGTGGAATCCTCGGAGCCCTCGAAGCCAACTTTCTTCCCGGACACGATTCTGCATCTGTGCGGCTGTTCGCACTCGTGGGGATGGCGGCGGTGATGGGCGGAACGATGCGAGCCCCGCTGACCGGCGCGATCTTTGCCTTGGAACTGACCTACGACACCGGCGCGCTGGTGCCGCTGTTGCTCGGCTCGATTCTTTCCTACGGTTTCACCGTGTTGACGATGAAGCGGTCGATCCTGACCGAAAAAGTCGCCCGCCGCGGCTATCACATCAGCCAGGAATTCGGCGTCGATCCGCTCGAGCGGTTGAGCGTCGGCCAGGTGATGTCGAGCGCTGTGGTGACGATCCCGGCCGCGATGCCGATCAAGCAACTCGTGCGACAATTCTTTCTCGGCCCGAAGGGAAAGCAGCATCAGGGCTATCCGGTGGTCGGCGAGGATGGCAGCTTGCTGGGCGTCGTCACGAAAACCGATCTGCTCGACGAATGGGCCGACGGCATGTCGGGCGACAAGCCGTCCGACGCGGCGCATCCGCATCCGATCATCGCCTTCGACATGATGAGCAGCCCGCCGATCACCGCCTTTGCGGAGGAAACCTGCCGCGCGGCCGTCGAGCGGATGGTGCAAACGGGGATCGGCCGATTGGTCGTCGTCGATCCGGACCAGCCGGCGAAGATCCTCGGCATGGTGACGCGCAGCGACGTGCTGAAATCGCGCTCTCGGCTCGTCGACGAAGAAGAAAGCCGCGAGAGATTCTATTTATCGCGCAACCGCGCGGCTGCACAGGGCGGCGAATCCGCTCCGAACAGCGGGCCGCCGCGGAAGACGGCGTGAATGCCATCGCGGCGCTCCAAGCCCAGGGAAGGCCGACGTGGGTCTTTGCTATTGAGAAGTCGTGGGCGGCCTTCCCTGGGCTTTTACTATTCGCCGGCGCTGCATTTGGCGCACCGGGGTCCAAAACTTGTTCCTTAGTCCGACCGAATTGGATAGAATGAAACGAACCCACTCGGGGTTCGTTTCGATCCAATTCATTCCTTGTTGGACGCGATTATGCTCCGGCTCCATTGCTGTGTTCTGTCGTGCTATGTGGTGTTGAGTGGCGTTGCACTGATGTTTTCATGCGGCTGCACCGATTCGCCGTCGGCGAGCCAGCCGGTGGTTCAGAATCCGCCGACGCCGCATAACCACATCGAGCCATCGCTTCAAGCCGGCATCAAGCCCGACTTGCGGCCGAAAACGCCCGTTGTGTTGAACAACGGTTTCGATCCGTCGAAACAGGTTGCCGTCGCGAGCGACGTGGGGACGCCGAGTGCGACAGCCGCGGCGGATGCCGCGGAGAGCGGGCCGCCAAACGCAGGCTTCAACCCAGACAGGGACCGTGCCGCGAAGCGAATCGCCGCCGAAATTGCCGAGGGGCTTAGGATTCGCAAGACGCTCGTGGTTTGGCTGATTGACAAAACGTCAGCATCGAGCGATCAGCGCGACTGGCTTACCAAGTCAAATGAGCAGATCGGGAGCGTCTTTTCATGGATTGCCAAAGCGGCCGCCGGTAAAGGTAAGCCGGGGTCTACGCTATCAATGGCCGTCGTCTCCTACGGCAGCACAGTCGACTTTCTGAACGAGGAGCTGGTTGACCCGGCGCAAGCCGAGGGCCTCGTGGGGGCCCTCCCCGCGGATAGCGAGATGTCGCCGCTGACGTTTACGGCCGTCAACAAAGCGGCCGATAAATTCTTGCCCTATCGGAAGCAAGGTTTCGAGGTGCTGATGGTGATTGTTGCCAACAAAGCCGGAAGCGATTGGGATCAACTCGACGCAGCAATTCCGAAGCTTCGCCGAAGCGCGATCCCGGTGTTCGGCGTCGGCAATGCGGTGCCGTTTTATCGAGTCTGGCATGGCGAACAGAGAGACAATGGGCCGCCGGCGAATCTGCTGCTGGATTCTTATGAATTGGAGGGGATCGACGTGGCGTTGCCCGAGGGACAAGGCGACGCCGATCTGAACGATTCGGGTTACGGCCCTTTCGGTTTGGAAAGATTATGCCGCGCCACGCACGGCGAATTCCTTCGCTTCCGCAACGGCTCGAATAGCGCCGGCTGGACGCTATCAGGCGATGGAACGATCAGCCAGGAAATGCTCCGCCGCTACGCTCCCGACTATGTGTCGCCGGAACAGTATAAAGCGCTGTTGTCCGACAATCGGGCCTGCCAGGCGTTGCATAATGCGGCCCGATTGCCGCGGGCGGATCAAGTGAATGCGTATCTGCCGTCGCGATTCCGCCGCACGAAAGACGAAGCGCAATTGGCTCGGGTCGTCGGCAATGCCCAAATGAAAGCCGCCGAAAAGAGCCCCGAGATCGACCGCATCTACGATGCGCTTGCGCCGGGCCAGGGAGATCGGGCGAAGATTACAAGTCCGCGGTGGCAAGCGGAGTTCGATCTGGCGATGGGCCGCATCCTGGCCGCCAAGGCTCGCATCGATGGCTACAATGCGCAACTCGCCGTCATCAAGCAGGGCAAGGCATTTAGCGATCCGAAGCACGACACCTGGATTCTTCATCCATCCGATTCGATTTCCGCCGGCAGCGCGCTCGATAAGATGGCGAAGAATTCCAAGATGTATCTGAATCGCGTGATCACCGAGCACCCGGGCACGCCCTGGGCCGAGGTGGCCCGCCGCGAGCTGATGATGCAACCCGGCTGGGCATGGACCGAGCAATAACCCGTCCTAAATTGGCCGTCCATCGTCGGACTCACGCGCCGCTTGAGTGTTGCATCAGCCACAGTCCCGCGAAGATTTTTGGGTCGATCATCAACCCCTCGTCGGTGCGCAGCTTTAGCCAGGCGTCGAGTTCCGCCAGCGGCAGTTCGTGGACGGTAATTTGCTCGTGATCGACGCCGCCACCTTGGTGCAAGCGACGCAGGCCGGTGGCGTGGAAGAATGTGATCCCTTCGTTCGACAGGCCGGCCGACACCGGACCGCCGCCGAGCAATCGCATCTCGGCCGCCTCGTAGCCGGTTTCTTCGAGCAATTCACGCCGCGCGGTTTCGGCCAGTTCCGCCGCGGAATCGTCGGCCGACGATTGCCTGCGTGCCGGCGATTTCGCTTCCGGCGCGTCGCCGACTAACCCGGCCGGCAGTTCGATCACCGAGCAGCCGACGGGAATCCGATATTGCTCGACCAGCAGCAGTCGCCGTTCGTCGGTCAGCGCCACGATCACCACGGCGCCGGTCGCGTTCACGCGCTCCGCGAATTCCCAATGGCCTTGTGACAGCAATCGCAGATACTTGCCGCTGGCCAACACTTTCGGCGCGGGCAGGTCGTTCATCGAGCCGGTCCGGTGTCGCCGGGATTCACGTCTTGGCTGGCGGGCTTCGGGCCCAAGGTTTTTAGCGCGTCGATCGCTTGCTGCTTCAGCGCGCCGTTCGCATGGCGGACGACCTGTTGGTAATAGATCTTCGCGACGCCCGGCTTGCCGCCCGCGAGCGCCGCCTCGGCCATTTGAATCTTCTGCCGATATTCTTCGTTCGCCGCTTGATCTTCGGCCGCTTGTTGCGCACGAATTTCGGACAGACTCGCGATTGTGTGGCCATCCGAACTGTCTTGGGCCGGGATTGAACGGTGACCGGGTGCGAAATCCATTGTGAGGCCCGGACCCTTTTTTACCGCAGGCTCCGGCTTGGGATCGCGCGGCAATTCCGCTTGCGTCGTGGTCCCTTCGCCGTTGGCCAGCCGCTGCAACCGCTCTCCCAACACATTGCTGCCGCCATCGCCGACAACCGGCACGATCCCGGTGACGAACGGCGATTGCGACGTATCGGAAAAGAACCCCGTGCCGCCGTCCATTACCGTGACACTCGGCGAACCGCTCATCAACCCGCGGTCGGAGCCCTCCGAAGCGGTGAAATTGAGAAACGCCGTGCCG